>Ga0247732_10000242_pt1 | contig 32107 bp, 29 predicted proteins | sample UWRJL163409C2_FD_180940 | JGI IMG/M metagenome (GOLD analysis project Ga0247732, IMG submission 180940) | Plant litter microbial communities from Arlington Agricultural Research Station in Wisconsin, United States - UWRJ-L163-409C-2 | ecosystem: Environmental > Terrestrial > Plant litter >...
CGTTTAGAAATGGAAGTGTGAACTCTGGCGTTCTTTCAAGCCTAACTCCTTCAATAATGAAAACTAATTATAGCTATGAGTTTAATGTGGGGTTGGCAAAAAACAGTTGCTCACATCCGCAATGATGTGAATTTCAACGTTATTGTTCGATTCTCCTCTCTGAGGAGGGCTGGGTATGAAAATGGCAGATTATTTTGGTATTCCCGTTGGGGCATTTATTATTCGCAGTAATTATGAGAATACATGGGGAACAAGGATGGAACGTCTGGAAAGTAAGATAAAAAAAGACGAATTATTTAATGAGTTGAGCCGAGAACGCGATGAGAGTGTGAACTACTGTAGGGCCGCATATAATGTCCAGGGCGCTTTACATGATGTTGTTGCGGGGACAGCGCCTGTAATAATTCATTTCGGGCCAGACTACATGGAATTCATGCCAAAATGAAGAGTAAGATAGCTATCTTTATTTTTGTTTCTTTTTGTATTTTAGGTTATTTGTTTTTCCCTAAATATATTATACATTCAGATGACTATGGCTATAAAATAGCTGACTCATATGCAAGGGAATATTACATAGACTGTGAAAGACCAGCATTATACAAAAAAAAAGCCCCAGAAATGGATGAAAGAACGAAAGATTGGTTAAGAAATAACACAAATGTTATATATGAAGATGAGTTGAAGGAGTTTGACCAAAGTACAGGCTATTATAAAGCAATTACAAGCGGCTTATGGATTGACTCATTTAAGTATAAATACACATTTTTTGATGTGAGTGGTGATGTTGATGGTGATACCTATGAAAGTATATTTTTCATAAGTGGATTGTATTATCATTTTCAATATACTCCCAGAAAAGGAGATATACAGAAAGGCTATTTCGCAAGTTTCAGACCTTCAACGGAAAGAAAAAATTATAGTTATGACTTTGATGTTGATTTAGCAAAAAAAGTTGTTCACATCCGCAATGATGTTAATTTCAACGTTATTGTTCTATTCCTATCTCTAAGGAGGTCCGGGTATGAAAAGGCGAGTTATTTTAGTATTCCTGTAGTGGGTTTATTATCATCGGTAATTACGAGAATACATGGGGGCAAGGTCGTAATATTTACCTAATAAGGTAATTAAAACCCCTTGGTTTGAGATGCTTTCCTCAGAGTGTGAGATGAATATAAAAATATGCGGGGCCTCATATGACATTGATGGCGCACTAAATGATGTTGGGGCAGGAACTACCCCATATAATTTGACCGATGAATACATGGAGTTTCTTCCAGTATGAAAACCAATAAAATATTATTTATAATTTTATTGTTTATTATTTTTTTCGTATATTTAATTTTTCCAAATTATATAATAGAGTCAGGTAAGTTAGGATACAGAGTGGTGGATTCTTACTCTAAGGAATATTTTATTGATTGTGAGACTGCGACTCTATACAAAAAAAAACCTATCGTTATGCTTCCATCTGAAAAGGAATGGATAGAAAACCATGCTCTTGATTTATATAAAGATGAGTTAATGAGGTTTGACAAGGACGGGAATTATTTAAAAGTGGTAACATCCAATCATTGGGTTGATGGTTTTTTGTACAAGCACAGCTTATTCGATTATGATGGGGATTTAGTCGATACTTTTGAAAACATAACTTTCATGTCAGGCCGTTATTATAAATTTCAATATTCGTTTAGAAATGGAAGTGTGAACTCTGGCGTTCTTTCAAGCCTAACTCCTTCAATAATGAAAACTAATTATAGCTATGAGTTTAATGTGGGGTTGGCAAAAAACAGTTGCTCACATCCGCAATGATGGTAATTAAAGTCATGGTCAGGTGTTGATTTCGGCAAAAAAAACCAGCCCGCAGGCTGGTCTGGTGCATGGCTGGCGCGAATTAACGGCGGACGGCGATGGCTTCGATTTCGATTTTTACGTCTTTTGGCAGACGGGCGACTTCAACGCAAGAACGGGCCGGGAATGGCGCGTTGTGCTCGGTGAAGAAGGCTTCATACGTGGCGTTAACGGTGGCGAAGTCATTCAGATCTTTCACGAAAACGGTGGTTTTCACAATATCTGATACTTTCAGGCCAGCGGCCTCAACGATCGCCTGTACGTTTTCCAGTGACTGGCGCGCTTGTGCAGAAATGTCGTCAGCCACAGAGCCGGTTTTAGGATCCACTGGGATCTGGCCGGAAGTGATGATCATACTGCCCAGATCCACGCCCTGAACATAAGGACCGATAGCGGCAGGGGCGTTTTCAGTGCTGATTTCGCGGGACATAATGTCTCCTGATTTGAGTTAAAGTGAATAAAAAATTATCCCTCAGTATAAAGGGTTAATCATTGTTCAGCACCACCTGATGCTCAAACTCTTTCTCGCAGTATTTGCACTTCAGGTGCACGCCGTCTGCGCGTTGTTTCACCGCAAAGCTGGAATCCACCGGTTCAAAACGGCTGATGCAATTGCCGTTCGGGCAGCGCAGTACGCCGACAATCCGGTCCGGCAGCGTCGGCATCAGCTTTTTCACCACGTCGTAATTGTCGATGCGGTTCACCGTCGCGCGCGGGGCATACACCGCCAGCTGATTGACCTGTTCGTCGGTCAGAAAGGTGTTTTCAATTTTGATGATGTCTTTGCGGCCCAGCTCGCCGGAAGGCAGGTTCAGGCCGACCGTCACACGTTGTTCCGTCTGGGTAAACTTGAACAGCGACAGTAATTTAAATCCGACCTGTGCCGGAATATGGTCGATGACCGTACCGCATTTGATCGCTTCAACCTGAAGTTTATTGTCGTGCGTCATAATCGTTTTCTCCTCAAGTTTACTGTGCAGTGTCTGCGTTCAGAACCAGCGCCAGCAAAGCCTGACGCGCAAAAATTCCGTTACCGGCCTGCTGGAAATACCAGGCATATGGCGTTTTATCCACATCCGGCGTGATTTCATCGATACGCGGCAGCGGGTGAAGCACTTTCAGGTGCGGCTGAGCATGGGTCAGATCGGCAGCCCGCAGGACAAACTGTGCTTTCACGTTGGCGTATTCCGATGGATCCAGACGCTCTTTTTGCACGCGGGTCATGTACAGAATATCGATTTCAGACACCACTTCATCAATGCTGCTGTGCAGGCTGTATTCGATGCCTTTCTCTTCCAGCAACGTCAGGATATACCCCGGCATCGCCAGCGCGTCCGGCGCGATAAAGTAGAAGCGGTTACCGTTAAATTTCGCCAGTGCCTGTGCCAGTGAATGCACCGTGCGGCCATATTTCAGGTCGCCGACCATGGCGATTTTGATGTTGTCGAGACGGCCCTGAGTTTCCTGAATGGTGAACAAATCCAGCAGGGTTTGCGTCGGATGCTGGTTCGCTCCGTCGCCTGCGTTGAGCACCGGAATACCGCCGGAGAATTCGGTCGCCAGACGCGCCGCGCCTTCCTGCGGATGGCGCATCACAATCGCATCTACGTAGGTGCTGATGACCGAAATGGTATCGGCCAGCGTTTCGCCTTTTTTGCCGAGCGAGGTGTTGCTGCTGTCGGAGAAACCCACCACCGAGGCGCCCAGACGATGCATCGACGTTTCAAATGACAGACGGGTGCGGGTTGAGGCTTCGAAGAAACAACTGGCGATCACTTTGTGTTTCAGCAATTCAGGCTGCGGGTTGGCTTTCAGGCTGGCAGCGGTATCCAGTACCAGTTCCAGCTCTTCGCGGCTGAGATCGTTGATAGAAATGATGTCTTTCTGATACAGCGGATTGGCCATAGTCGTCATTCTCCTGTTCTTTACGCGTAAAAAGTGTGGCGCTCAAATTCCGGACAAAAAAAAGCCCCTCAATGAGGGGCTTTCAGTAAAACGGTAATACCACGGAAGAACAACGGCAGCGGGCTGCCTGATGGCACGGTGTTTGGTCGATCATCTGAGCACAAAACCTGGCGATTGTTCATGGGTTCTCCCGACAAATTGTGGCGCATTATACGCGGGTCATTGACGACATCAAGCGGAAAAATGGCCTAAGGCAAACGGTTGCTGCCGTGGTTTTCCTTTATCGCCAGTATTCGCCTGATTATCCTGCAAACTCTGTCCAGCTCTGTCATTTCCCGTGGCGCAACCAGCACGGAAGTACTCGATGCGATCACGCCGAGCACCTCCGGCAACCGGTGTTGATCGATAATCCGCCCCACGGCGCGACCATAGCCCGGCATGACATGTACCACGACAAATTGAGGATTGTGATCCACATCGGTGACCATTTCACTCACTGGCCTCAGGGCATCAGGGATAAGCTGAGATTGCTCATTGAGGGCGTAAATCTTTTTGCCTTTGGCATTCTGCACCTTCACGACGCCCAGTATTTTCAGCAATTGAGAAATGGTGGACTGGCCGATGTTGCGGTATCCCGCCCGCTGGAATTCCACACGCAGTTCTTCCTGTGATGAAAAACTCCGGCTGGCAATAAGCTGATGGCAGAGGATCAGTTGCTGGTGTTCTTTTTCAAGTGTAGACAACGTTCTTTTCATGGTTATGTTCCCGGTAAATAAAGGACGTCAACATGGCAAAAAAATCATTTTCTACAAAGAGTTAAACCAAAGAACCGAGACTTAGCGCGAACATCAGCAATATCAGTAAAATTCCCATCAAAGGTGCGACCCATTTCAGCCAGCGGACATAGGGCACCCGCGCGATGGCCAGACCGCCCATGACGACGGCGGAGGTCGGCGTGACCAGATTCACCAGCCCCGATGCCGACTGATAAGCGGTCACCACCAGTTCACGCCCGACGTGGGCGAAATCGGCGAGAGGCGCCATAATCGGCATGGTCATCACCGCCAGACCGGATGAAGAGGGCACCAGAAACGACAGCACCACTTCGAGCAGGAACATGACGTTGATGAAAATCACGCTGGATAATCCGGAAACGATGCCTTCTGCGCTGTGCAAAATGGTGTGGGTGATCATGCCGTTGTCCATGATCACCACGATGCCACGGGCAATGCCGATGATCAGTGCCACGCCGAGCAGGTCGCGTGCGCCATCAATGAATGTCGAGGTCAGTTCTTCCTCACTCATGCGGGCAATCAGCCCCACCAGGATCGCTGCGGCCAGGAAAACGCCGGAGATTTCCCCCATCCACCAGCCTTTTACCGATACGCCATAAATCATCACCACAAAAGCCAGCGCGAAGATCAGCAGAATGATTTTACGTACGCCGGTAAAGGGCAGCAGTTCATCGCTGCGGTTACCGAGAAAGTGGGCGCGGTTGCTGTCCCACTGATCAGCCACAACAGAAAGCGAGGGATCGCGGCGCACTTTACGGGCATAGCGCATCACCCAGATCACGCAGATCAGCCAGCCGATGATCAGAATCGCCACGCGCAGGCCGATCCCGTGGGTGAAGGGGATCCCGGCAGCATTGGCGGCAATCACTGTCGCGAAAGGATTGATCGTTGAGCCGAGCGTGCCAATCCCGGCGCCCAGCAGTACGGTAGCCGCCGCGACCAGCGGGTCGAAACGGGCCGCCATCATCACCGGTACCAGAAGGGTGTAAAATGGCAATGACTCTTCGGCCATGCCGTAAATGGTGCCACCGGCGGCGAACAGTGCCATCAGGATCGGGATCATCCATTCTTCTTTGCCCTTAAGCCGGACAGTCACCCGCTCAATTCCGGCGTCGATTGCCCCGGTTTTGGTGACGATGCCCAGAAAACCGCCGATGATCAGAATAAATAAAGCGACATCAATTGCGCCAGCCTGGCCGGTGGTGTGGTTGTACAGGCCATCAATGGGCGCGAGGAAAATATCCACCAGCCCCTGCGGGTTGCCGGTAACGGCGTGATAGGTGCCTGAGACGGGAACTTCTTTACCCAGCCCGACATTCATCGCCATGTCGTACTGACCGGCGGGAATAATCCAGCTCAGACCGGCAACCAGCGCGATAAGCACAAACAAAATGGTGTAGGCAGAAGGGAATTTGAATGTACGCATAAACGTAATCCTTAAAAAAAGCGTGAAGGCAAAACGCCTTCACGCAAGGGGCTTAGTCATCGCCAAGGGTGGCGACCATGACCGCTTTTATGGTGTGCATACGGTTTTCGGCTTCATCAAAAACGATGGAATGCGGGGACTCAAAAACGTCATCCGTCACTTCCAGCCCTTTCATGCCGTAAGCGATTTCCAGTTCTTTGCCGAGGGTGGTTTCTTCGTTATGGAAGGCGGGCAGGCAGTGCATGAATTTGACGTCAGGATTGCCGGTAGCGTTAAGCACCGCCGCATTAACCTGATACGGGGTCATCAGACTGATACGTTCTGCCCAGGCGGTTTTGGCTTCGCCCATTGACACCCAGACATCGGTGTAAAGAAAATCGACGCCCTGTACGCCTTCATCAACGTGCTCTGTCAGCAGGATCCTTGCGCCGGTAGTGCGGGCGATATCGCGGCAGGTCGCGACCAGTGTCTCTTCCGGCCAGAAGGATTTTGGCGCGATCAGACGGATATCCATTCCCATTTTTGCTGCCCCGACCATCAGGGAATTACCCATATTGTTTCGGGCATCGCCCAGATAAGCGAAGCTGATCTGACTGAGTTTTTTACCCGGCGAGTGTTCAAGCATGGTCATCAGGTCGGCAAGGATTTGGGTCGGATGAAACTCGTCGGTCAGCCCGTTCCACACCGGTACGCCGGAGAATTCCGCCAGTTCTTCCACCGTCTTTTGTGCAAAACCCCGGTATTCGATGCCGTCATACATTCGCCCCAACACGCGGGCGGTGTCTTTCATGGATTCCTTGTGTCCGATCTGGCTGCCGCCAGGGCCGAGATAGGTCACGTGTGCGCCCTGATCAAACGCGGCGACTTCAAACGCACAGCGGGTGCGGGTAGAGGTTTTCTCAAAAATCAGCGCGATATTTTTTCCACGCAGACAAGGGCGTTCCTGACCCGTTTGCTTATCGTCTTTAAGCGTCAGCGCCAGGGTGATCAGTTGCTGAATTTCTTCCGGTGTGAAATCAAGAAGTTTAAGAAAATGACGGTTTTTCAATGTGGTAGTCATAACATCATCCTGAAATAATCAAGTGAGGGCGGGTTATTCCGCGCGGATACAGGTGCCTTTCAGACCGGCCAGAATGGCTTCACCCTCTTCCAGTGCGCCGATCCCCGCCAGCCCGTGGCAGGCGTCGACAAACTGGCAGGCGGCACTGACTTTCGGTCCCATGGATCCGGCGTCGAAGGTCATACCGGCGAGATCCCGTGTAGTGATTTGATGCAGCGGACGCTGCTCCGGCGTGCCCCAGCCGAGGTACACCGCATCGGCATCGGTCAGGATCAGCAGCGCGTCGGCCTGTAACTGACGCGCCAGCAGCGCTGCCGAAAGGTCTTTGTCGATGACGGCCTCTGCGCCTGCCAGCCCGTCGGCGGTCTGATGAACCGGCACACCGCCGCCGCCGTTACAGATGACCAGATAGTGCTTTTCCAGCAAGTCACGGATGGCATCAATTTCGAGGATGCGCTGCGGTTGAGGAGAGGCGACCACGCGGCGGAAATGCTGCCCGTCGGCTTTCATCGCCCAGCCTTTTTCGGCGGCCAGATTTTCCGACTGCGCCTGTGTATAAACCGGACCGATGTATTTCGTCGGCTTATCAAATGCCGGATCGAGCAGGCTGACTTCCACCTGCGTCAGCAGGGTGCAGACGCGACTCTCAGGCAGACAATTTTTCAACGCCTGTTGCAACAGATAGCCGATCATCCCCTGTGTTTGTGCCACCAGAATATCGAGCGGGTAGGGCGCGACTGCCGGATAAGCGCTGTTTTGCAGCGCCAGCAATCCGACCTGCGGGCCGTTGCCGTGCACCAGCACGACGCGCCATTTCTGGCATAGCGCAGCCAGCGTTTCGGCCGCCAGACGGATGTTTTTGCGCTGCAGTTCGGCTTCGAGCGGTTCGCCACGGCGCAACAATGCGTTGCCGCCGAGGGCGACAACCAGAACAGGTTTGTTCATGAAATTTTCCCGGTATAGGTGATCAGATGTCGTCGCGTTCAAGCGGGCAGCTCATGCAACGCGCGCCGCCGCGACCTCTTCCCAGTTCATCACCCGGAATGGGGAGAACGGTGATTCCGGCTTTGTCGTATTTTTCGTTAGTCCGGGTGTTACGTTCGTAGCCGATGACCACGCCGGGACGCACGGTCAGGACGTTATTGGCGTCATTCCACTGTTCGCGTTCGGCTTCAAAACTGTCGCCACCGGTGGTGATGAGTCTGATGTCGTCAATGCCCAGCGCTTTACCGATTGCCCGCACGAACTGTGGTTCTTCGGTGCGACGCAGGCCACCGTGACCATTGTCGGTCAGCGTCCAGCACAACGTGGTGTCGCGCACCACTTCCGGATACACCGAGAAAGTGTCCAGATCGATATGTGTCATGACGGTATCAAGGTGCATACAGGAACGGTGTTTCGGTAATTGCAGCACAATCACTTTGGTGGCTTGCTGATGTTTGAACAGTGAACGCGCGAGGAACTCCACACCCTGCGGTGTCGTGCGTTCTGATAAACCAATTAATACTGCGCCACGGCCAATGACTAAAACATCGCCACCTTCCAGCGTGGCGTGGTCGTAATTAAATTCGTCGTCGCCAAAGTAAGTAATAAATTCGTTATCGGTAAAGTGCGGGTGCCAGCGATATATGGCCCGTAAATTATTGGTTTCCCGTTTACGTGCTTCCTTTGCCATCGGATTAACTGATACGCCGTTATATATCCAGCAGGAGGTATCACGGGTAAATAAATGATTGGGTAAAGGCTTAATCACGAAGTCATTTAACTGATGCGTATCTGTGACCATATTATGGAATGTATCGGGAATTTCACTGTATGTTAATCCGCCGCTCATAAACCGGGCCGTTTGCCGGTGAGGAAGATCGGCCAGCCAGCCACGAATCTCTTCGGCAAATTGTGGCCCAAGCCGGTAATCCGAGATTTGCCGGCTGAGCAGCCAGTCTTTGGCCTCGCGGTTATCGAGGGTTTCCGTCAGCAGGTCAGTGAGCAATAAGACTTCCACACCTTGCTGGCGCAAGGTCTGACTGAAGACGTCATGCTCTTTTCCGGCGCGCTCAACGGAAAGTACGTCATCGAATAATAATTCCTGACAATTCGACGGGGTGAGTCGCTGTAAACTTAAATTTGGCCGGTGAAGCATCACGCTGCGAAGTTGGCCTATTTCGGATCCTACATAATGCCGTTTCATATTTATCCCTTTTTATAAAAAGAAGACCAAATAATGTTTTGGGCAAATGAATTACGCGGAGAATAAATAATATATTCAACCTGAAATGGAATGTGCCCGCAACGGAGTGAATAATATTCCGCTCAGGCATTTAATATGTGATTCAGATCGCATCAGAATAAACGGATGAAAGAGGTTATATGTTGATTGATAAGCGTCATTGTTTTATTTATTAGCGGGCGCAGTAAAGTGAATAATAAACGAAATATCAGCGTAATTATTTATCCTGACAGTAAATGACCGATTGAGATAATGTTTACTCAGTTATAATCCGCTAAAAAATAAGGGGTTTATTTCTCGTCTGCATAGAATGTCTTTTTTCATGATTAAATATTTATAAATACTCTGAAACCTTAAATAACTATGATTTATTTGGGGTGTTTTCGGTTTAATTAACTTTGTGATCTGTGAGTGAGTTTTTATAAAAAATCCGTAATACCAACAGGATGAAAGGGCCACACTGAATACGTTTTCAGGGTTTATGCAATCTGACTGCATAACCATTGTTTACCGGCTACGGGTGATGTTCAGCCACAAAAATATCCCCCAGAAAGTCAAAATTTTGATCCCGCTCTGGCAAGCAGACAGCAAACAGGATTAGTATTTATGAAACGCTGTTTCACTCATGCATTACAAACCCGAGGTTATGATGATCACAGGAAACATCCACGCACTGCATCTCGTCCCTTATCTGCCCGCTGAGCTGCGCGAGGCCATTGAATACGTTAAACAACACATCACGCCGGACACCCCGTTGGGTAAACACGATATCCGCGGCAACGACGTTTTTGTGCTGGTTTCCAATGATTCCACTGCGCCACAGGCTGAACGCCGTGCCGAGTTCCACGCACGTAATCTGGATATCCAGATTATCCTCAACGGCACCGAAGGCATGACGTTCAGCAACTTACCGGCAGGATATGTCGATACCGACTGGCTGGAAGAGAAAGACATCGCGTTCCTGGCTGCCGGTGAGCAGGAAAAAACCATGATCATGCAGACCGGCGATTTCGTGGTGTTTTATCCGGGCGAAGTGCATAAACCGCTGTGCGCCGTCGGCGAACCGGCCAATGTGCGTAAAGCCGTGGTGAAAATGAACGTCAGCGCATTGTCCGCTTAATGCTTATTGTGTAGCGCTTTGTGCGCTTGATCAGCTTCATCCGCCAGCGACGCAGCCTGCCGAGACGTTCCGGCGCTTTGAGTTTGTGTTTGATCCACACCACCTGCCACGGCTGGAGACGCATCTGGCCGTTAAATACTTCTCCGCTAATCAGATCCTTCCCTTCGACCGCCAGCTTCAGCATCTGCGAATGATCGCTGATATTGAATATGCAGCTGATCCGGTCTTCGGTTTTCGGATCATAGCGTTCCATCGCAAACAGCGATTTGCCCAGATCAAACACGCGCTGGCCAGCCTGCGGTGAAAATGCCGGGTGCTCGCGGCGGTGCCTGATGAGTGCCTGTAATCCGTAAAAAATGCGGGCGCGTAAGCCGTCTTTTTTTTCCAGTTCAGCTTCAATATCCATCAGATCCAGCTTTTTACGGTTGATGCGGCGGTTGATCCCGGACTGATGCATGCCGTCGAGATCGTTCTCGCTGCCCAGCAGGCTGTGAATATAAATCGCCGGGACGCCGATAAACGACAATAACAGCGCCTGTGCCGCCAGAAACTTGCGGGCTTTCATCTCGGTATTATCTTCCGGTTCGGTCAGCGCGCTCAGGTAATTAATGTTCAGTTCGTAAGGCGAATGGGTGCCGTCGCCGTTGTCTTTATAGGACACGCGGCCTTCCTTGCGCAGCGTTTCCTGCGCCATGTATTTACGTTCGTCATCGGTCAGGAAGGTTTCGGTCGGACGTAAACCGATGCCGTCGTGGCTGGCAAGGAAGTTGAAATAGGTGGTGTCAGGGTAACGGGCTTCCGCATTCAGGCTTTGCGCCCATTGGGTGAGCGTGGTGGTGTCCTGACGCAAAAAAGCGTGCAAGGTCAGCGGTGGCAGCGGGAACTGATACACCATGTGTGCCTCGTCACCTTCGCCGAAATAACTGATATTTTCGTGATGCGGGACGTTGGTTTCAGTGATGATCCGCGTGCCGGGGATCACTTCATCGAGAATAGTGCGCCAGACTTTAATGATGTTATGCGCCTGTGGCATGTGAATGCAGCGCGTCCCGGCTTCTTTCCAGATATAGCCAATCGCATCAAGGCGGATCGACTGTCCGCCGCTGGCGGCGTATTGCAACAGCACATCAATGCTTTCCAGCAAGACCTGAGGATTCTTGAAATTAATATCGATCTGATCTTCACTGAACGTCGTCCACAGATACAGTTCGGTGCCGTCGGTTTTGATAAATGGCGAGAGCAGCGGCGAAGCGCGCGGGCGCACGACGCGGCTGTAATCCAGCTCGGGATTAGCGGCAATAAAGTAATCTTTGTAATACGGATCGTCATGCAGATAGCCTTTCATCCATTCGCTTGAGCGGGAAATATGGTTGATCACGCAATCAAACATCAGGTTGAAATTGGCCGAAAGGTGATGAATATCTGACCAGCCACCAAGATGTTCATCGATCCGCCGGTAGTCAATGACGCTAAAGCCGTCGTCTGAACTGTACGGATACATCGGCAGAATATGGATGTCGCTGATAATGTCGCGCAGATAAGTGTTAGCGAAATGATTGAGCGTCGCCAGCGGCGGTTGCTCGCCGTGACGGATATTATCGCCATAAGTAATCAGATAAATATTGGTACCATCCACCCAGCGGGTGGTGCGGTGTTTGCCGTAATTCCATTTGTCGGCGAGATGCAGGATTTTTTTCAGCAGGTCGGCGATGTGTTCCCGGGGGTAAATCCTGCTTAACAGGCTTTCCAGCCGCAGAACATACTCAAGATTGACTGAGCTCATATCGGTTCCTTCTTCTGCATTTTTGTTTTTTTGACCAAAGCGCTTTAAAAAGGTTAGCTGAAAATGCAGTCTTCTGGCGGGAACGGGCGGGATAAAGTGCAAAACGATGTAAAGATTGCAGCGTGCAGGAAGTGTATCCTTGCTGCACGCCCGGGGGAAATCAGTCGTTACCGAGGGTGGCAACCATCACCGCTTTGATGGTATGCAGACGGTTTTCAGCCTGATCAAATACTACGCTGTGGCTGGATTCAAAGACTTCATCGGTGACTTCCATGCCGCCGTGCAGGCCATACTCTTCCGCCATTTGTTTGCCCAGCGTGGTCTGGTCGTCATGGAAGGCTGGCAGACAGTGCAGGAATTTCACCTGCGGATTGCCGGTCAGCGCCAGCATCGCGCTGTTGACCTGATAAGGGCGTAGCAAATTAATACGCTCTTTCCAGACTTCTTTCGGCTCGCCCATGGAAACCCACACGTCGGTATACAGGAAATCAGCATCTTTCACGCCGGTCGCAATATCTTCGGTCAGGGTAATGCTGCCGCCATTTTCTTTCGCCAGGTGCTCACAGGTGGCGACCAGTTCGGCTTCCGGCCAGCAGGCCGACGGTGCGACAAGGCGCAAATCCAGACCGCATAATGCGGCGGCTTCCAGCAGCGAATTGCCCATATTGTTACGGGTGTCGCCCAGATAGGCCAGACGCATGCCTTTCAGTGGCTGGCCCGGCAGGTGTTCCTGCATGGTCAGCAGGTCAGCCAGCAACTGCGTCGGGTGGAATTCGTTGGTTAAGCCATTCCACACGGGAACACCGGCATATTGCGCCAGAATTTCCACTTTATCCTGACCGTAACCGCGATACTGAATACCGTCGTACATGCGGCCAAGGACGCGGGCGGTATCTTTCATCGATTCTTTGTGGCCGATCTGGCTGCCGCTTGGGCCGAGATAGGTGACTTTCGCCCCCTGATCGTATGCGGCAACTTCGAAAGAGCATCGGGTGCGGGTTGAGTCTTTTTCGAAGATGAGCGCGATGTTTTTGCCTTGCAGGCGGGCTTTTTCGGTGCCGTTTTTCTTAGCCGCTTTTAATTCTGCGGAGAGTTTCAGCAGTGACGAAATCTCTGACGGGGTAAAATCCAGTAACCTGAGAAAATGACGTTTACTCAACAAACTCATGATGTCGCTCCATAGCGCGTAAGCATTTCGGATTGAATTTAAATTCAATTTAACTGGATGAATATGCAAATACAACCCCGCAGCAAAAACTTTGTCGTTTATAGTGGAGACGCGCCCTGCGGTGTGTGAAAATAGCGTACAAACGTCACATTGATTGAGGACAGAGATATGGCAAACCGTGAATTGCTGGAAGAACAACGTGAAGAGACTCGCTTAATCATCGAAGAACTGCTGGATGATGGCAGTGATCCTGACGCGCTTTACACTATCGAACACCACTTATCTTCAGAGAAGTTTGAAGTTCTGGAGAAAGCAGCAGTTGAAGCATTCAAACTGGGTTATGAAGTCACTGATGCTGAAGAACTGGAAGTGGAAGATGGTTCAACCGTGATGTGCTGCGACGTGATCAGTGAAATCGCGCTGAAAGCGGAGTTGATCGACATCCAGGTTGAGCAACTGATGAATCTGGCCGAGGCCAACGGCGTCAACTATGACGGCTGGGGCACTTACTTCGAAGGCGATGACGACGAAGAAGGTGAAGAAGGCGAAGACGAAGATTTCGTTGATGAAGATGATGACGGAAAACGTCATTAATCTGAATGCCTCCCCCTTCGCAGGGGGAGGCGTTAATTAAAGCACGTCCCCGTTACTCTCAATCACTTTCTGATACCAGCCGAAACTCTCCTTTTTCGAGCGTGCCATGGTGCCGCTGCCATCATCGTTTTTATCGACGTGAATGAAGCCATAACGTTTGCTGTACTGCCCGGTGGTAAACGACACGCAGTCGATGCAGCCCCACGGCGTATAACCCATCAGATCCACGCCGTCTTCCAGCACGGCTTTTTTCATCTGCGCGATGTGTGCTTTCAGATACGCAATGCGGTAATCATCGTGAAGGACGCCGTCATCACCCGCTTTGTCGATCGCACCAAAGCCATTCTCGACAATAAACAGCGGCTTCTGATAACGCTCGTACAAAATATTCAGGGTGTAACGTAGCCCGACGGGATCAATCTGCCAGCCCCAGTCAGACGCTTTCACATGCGGATTCGGCACGCTGCCCGCAAAACCTGACAAGCCATTATCATCACTCGGATTGTGCGCTGAAATCGCGTTGCTCATGTAATAGCTCAGGCCGATGTAATCCGCACAGCCATCGCGAAGTGCCTGTAAATCGCCATCTTCCATTTTGATGTTGAAGCCGCGACGTTCCCACTCTTTCAGCGCATACGCCGGGTAATAACCGCGCATATGGACGTCGCTGAACAGGAAGCGTTCGTGCATTGCTTCAACGGAATACATCACGTCGTCAGGATGGCAGGAGAACGGATAGAGCGGCACCATGGCGATCATGCAGCCAATCTGAAAATCAGGGTTGATGTCATGGCCAAGTTTCACCACTTTAGCGCTGGCCACGAACTGATGATGCAGCACCTGATACATCGTCTCTTCCGGATTTTCCTCCTCGGTAAATACCACGCCGGAGCAGCAATAACCGAACAGCGGATATTTCCAGTTACGCTGGTTATTGATCTCGTTGAAGGTCATCCAGTATTTCACTTTGCCTTTGTAACGCTCCATCACCACCTGGCTGAAACGCACAAAGAAATCGACGACCTGACGGTTTTTCCAGCCGCCGTATTCCTTCACCAGATGCCACGGCATTTCGAAGTGGGAGAGGGTGATCACCGGCTCAATATTGTGTTTGAGCAGCTCATCAAACATATCGTCATAAAATTGCAGACCGGCTTCGTTTGGCTGTAATTCGTCACCGTTCGGGAAGATGCGCGTCCAGGCAATCGAGGTGCGGAAGCATTTGAAACCCATTTCGGCGAACAACGCGATGTCTTCTTTGTAGTGCGAGTAGAAATCGACGGCTTCGTGGTTCGGATAGCTGTAGCCGTCAAGCACGCCGTCGGTCATCACGCGGTCAACGCCGTGCGCGCCGCCGGAAAGGACGTCGCAAATGCTGATGCCTTTGCCGCCCTGGTTCCAGCCGCCTTCCACCTGATGCGCCGCTACCGCGCCGCCCCACAAGAAATCTTTCGGTAACTGATGATTCATTTGATTCTCCCTGGATACTTGATGAGGGCAGATTGCTTCTGCCCTGTAGATCGTAATGTCAGATTTAATTCATTTCAGCCTGCGCAGCCCGACGGGTTTCTGCCGGTACTTTTTGGGTCGCGGTAACATCGGGTTCATCTTTGAAACCGACCAGCCAGGTGAACAACGCACCGAGCACAAAGGCGACGCTAATGGACAACAGGAAACCGAGGAACTGTGGCATATGACCTTCTTTGAAGAACACCGGCAGTACGGCAATCCCCGGCAGGCAGTAGCTCCATGAAACTGCATTAAAGGAACCGGCAATCGCACCGCCAATCCCTCCTGCGACACAACTGCACAGGAAAGGTTTTTTCAGGCGCAGCGCCACACCATAAATAGCGGGTTCAGTGATACCGAACAGGCCGGTGACGCCCGCAGACAATGAGATCCCTTTCATTTCGCGGCTGCGGGTTTTCAGATACACGCCAAACATGCTGCCGGTCATCGCGAAGACGGCAGAAGCCTGCAGGCCGGTAAAAGTGTCGTAACCCAGCGTCGCGTAGTTGCCGACGGTGACTGGCGTAATGCCCCAGTGAACGCCAAGTGTGACCAGCGGCTGCCAGAATGCGCCCACCACGAAACCTGCAATGGTCGGGCTCAGGTGATAAAGGGTGTTATAAACGCCGCCAATCGCGCCACCGATCAGGTTTCCGACCGGGCCAAACACCAGCAGGGTCATCGGCACCATAATCGCGATACAGAACATCGGTGTGAACAGGTTGCGGATCACCACCGGCAGCACTTTATTGAAGAAGTGCTCGATGTAAGACATTGCCCAGACCATCAGAATGATCGGGATAACCGACGCGGTATAGCTCAGGTATTTCACCGGAATACCGAGGAAATCGAGCGTTGGTGCGGAAACCGGAATACCGACCACGTTCTGCAGGATATTCGCAATATCAGGATTGCTGACCGCTTCACGCATCAGTTGCTGCATGGCCGGATCGGCGGAGTTGATCGACGTTATCTTAAAGGCCGTCAGCATATTCATGTAATCGGGGCTGATCAGCGCGCAGGCTGTAATGACTGCGGTGAAAGGATTGACGTTGAATTTTTTCGCGGCGGTGAAAGCAATCATCACCGGCAGGAAGGTAAAGGCCGTCCACGACACAAAATTAAGAATACGGTAGGTACCGCTGCTGGCGTCCATAATGCCGATGGCAGCCAGGAAGGAAATAATCCCCTGCAAAATACCGCAGGCGGCAAGCTGATAAAGGAAAGGCGTAAAGATGCTGGATATCACGTCCATGACGCGGCTGACAATACCCACATTCGGTGCAGAAACCGGTGCATTTTCATCAATCTGGATCAGTTTCAGCACCTGCTTGTACGCGTCGCTCACGTGATTGCCAATCACCACCTGCATTTGTCCGCCGGCCTCGATAACGGTGATAACGCCTTTCACTCGTTTTAATTCTTCTTTATCGACGGCTTTATTATCTTTCAGAACAAAGCGTAAACGTGTGGCGCAATGTGTGATGCTAATCACATTATTATCGCCACCAATATATTTAACAATATCCTGAGCGGTCTGAGCGTAATCAATAGCCATTGTTTATTATTCTCCTGCGGGAATACAGAGGTGAGCTTTTTTGTTTTTTTACTCGTCGGCAGGAGTGTAGCAAAAGAAAAGGTATTGTCACGATATAACAAAAATCAAATCGGGTGATTTGTTACTTATTAAAAACACCCTGTTTTTTCATTGCGCTGAGTCACGTTTTATTAACGGTAATTTCTTGCCGATGGTCTCAATAATATAAAGTACCGGGATCTGCGTGGTAATATTATATTGTCCTTCGAGGACTATTTGCGGCATGTGATAAGAGATGTTGAGGTCTGCAAGCCGCGCCAGTGTTGAGTTCTCGCTGTTAGTGAGGCTGATGATTTTGCAATTATGCTGGCTGAACTGCGTAGCAAAACGCAGCACTTCTTCCGTTTCACCCGAGACAGAAAGAATAATAGCGATAGCGTCTTTATACATATCACTGTTGATCGGGAAATAAGGATCATCAATAAAGGTACTGAATTTTCCGACATTAGAGAAAAAGCGTGCGCTGTATTTTCCTAATGAACCTGATGTCCCGACGCCGACAAATATAATACGCTGCGCATTGGCAATCTGGCGGGCGGCCTTTTCTAATAATTCATCAAAATCACTGTTATTAATACTTTTGAAATAACTGATGATCTCACTGATGCCAAACGACACCGGCGGCTTTTCTTCATGCTCTAAAAACAACTTGAAACGGATACGAAATTCGGAATAACCGTCGCAATCCATTTTCTTGCAGAAGCGCAAAACTGTCGTGGTCGAGACACCTGCGGCATCCGCCAGTTCACGAATGGTCATGTACATGACTTTATCGCCGTTTTTGACGATGTAGTTGTAGACCGTCAGTTCCAGTTCGTTTAACGCTGAAATGGCTTTATGTGTGAACATTCAGATGCCTGTTTGCAAAGCGCGAATAAAGAACGTCAACGGTGTCAGAGGTGTTTTAACATCGTCACTTCACAATCGACATGGCCGGTGTTGCCGAGGGCGCAGTCAATGTGATGGAAACCCAGACGTTCATACAGCGCAATCGCCTGGGTCAGACTGGCGGTGGTTTCCAGATAGCAGCGGGCAAAGCCCTGCTGGCGTGCATGTTCAATGGCCTGTAAGGCCAGTCGTTTTGCCAGCCCCTGACCGCGCAGTGCTGGCATAAAATACATCTTCTGCAATTCACACAGATCGTTATCTGCACCGGATAAGGGTGCGACGCCGCCACCGCCCGCGACCACCCCGTCCAGTTCTACCACCCAGTAGGCACAACGGGGCTGGCTGTAGGTTTCAAACAGGTGATCCAGATTCGGGTCAGCGACGGTATAGCCTTTATCGGCGGTCAGGCCAAATTCGGCAGAAACGTGGCGGATCACGTTAGCGATGGCAGCGTTATCTTCATGGCGTATCGGGCGCACCCGCACGCTGACAGGAAGGGAGGTCGTCATGTTACTCACTCAGTTTCAATAACAGGCAAACAAACAGACCGTTTTAATACCATTTTAGGGCGTGCTGATGCAACGCCGCAGGCGTTTCCCGATGATTTTACTTATCCCAAATGCGAATTTTTTTCATTGGCAGAGGGAATAATTCGTTGCCTGAAAGGTCAGAGACATGATTAAATCTTCATCGTTACACAATGTGCTCTGCCACCTTTCTTTATTTTAAGAAGGGCGGCTTCCCATTCCTTTCAGGACGAAAGATAAAAATGTCAGATAATAATCAATATAACGATAACCTGCATCAGGTACGTTTTCATGGCAAGGGCGGAGAGTATTTCGCAATATGGCTGGTTAATGCATTATTAACCATCATCACTCTGGGGATTTATTCGGCATGGGCGACCGTTCGCCGTCGTCGTTATTTCCTCGGTAATACCGAAATTAATGGCGACCGTTTTGATTACCACGCAAAACCCGTTCAGATATTGAAAGGACGTTTGCTGGTGATTGGCGGCATTATCGTCTTTTATATTCTGGCCGCACTGCTGCCTCAGCTGGCTCTGTTGATTGCGCTGGTTTTCCTCGCGCTATTGCCCTGGGTGATTATCCGCAGCTGGCGTTATAACGCGATCATGACCAGTTACCGTGGTGTGCGTTTTAACTATCACTGCAAAACAGGCCGTGCGTACTGGACAATGTATCTGTGTCCGATTCTGTTAATGCTGGCGCTGTATATTCCGATCACTGCGGTGGTATTAATTGCCGTTCAGATGGCCAGTATCAGCGCGATTCTGATCAGCGTGGTATTAGTGGCGGTGGCATTGGTACCGGGTGTGGCAGCGGTGCAGGGTATTATCAGCGCCATGACACACGATCTGTATGTGAATAATCTCTTTTTCGGCAATACCGCTTTCCGCGCTGATCTGAAAAAAGCCGCATTTATTAAATATAGCCTGCTGGGCATTGTGTTATTCCTGCCTTTCCTGATCATCGCCCTGTGGCTGATGGGTTCCTTCTTCACTACGCTGTTACAGATGGCTTATATGGGGGGCATGTCTGAAGACATGGCGGGCATGATGCTGATGAGCAATTTATTCAGCTTCATTCTGGCCTTCATCATCATGTTTGTCGGCGCGCTGGTGGTGGCGAGCTATCAGGTGGTGGCTGTGCGCAATTACGTCTTTAACCAGACGCAAATCGGTGACCGCGTGAAACTGCGTTCATCCATGAAAACGATGTCTTATCTGGGTCTGCTGTTCACCAATGCGCTGATTGTGGTCTGCTCGCTGGGGCTGGCAACGCCTGTCGCCCATGTCCGTTCCGCCCGCTATATGGCAGCCTGCACGGCGGTGACCGGTGATTTATCCCTGCTGGAAGTTCAGGCGCATGCTGACACCGCCAACACGGCAGTGGCAGAAGAAGTGACTCAGGCGTTCGACCTTGGCGTCGGAATGTAATGCATGATCATTGAAGGCTTTTATCAGCCTCCTGGACGGGCAGCTCGCAAGGCTGCCCGCCTTTTTTTGGGCGGCGACCCGTGTCTGACGCTGGAAGCTGAAAACCTGAACCCGACTTTTTCTCTCAGCGAGATCGAGGTTTCTGATGCGCTGGGCACGATCCCGCTGTTTCTCACTTTTCCCGATGGTGGCCGTTTTGTGCCTGCCGATGACGGTGCATTTCGTCACTGGTTACGGCAGCATCGCCGGCCCGGCTGGGTATACCGCATGGAAAGCCATAAGCGCGGGGTGCTCCTCACCTTACTGGCGACCTGCCTGCTGATTTTCTTTTATATCTACGGTTTATTGCCGTGGGCCAGCAATGTGATTGCGCAGCGAATTCCCACCACTGTTGAGCAAAACCTCGGGCGTCATACGCTGACACTGCTCAGCGCCAGTGATTTCCGGGATTCGGCGTTGCCTGCCGATAAACAGAAAGCACTTCAGCAGCTTTTCCAGCAGGTGATCCCGCCGTCATTACGCACCGACCGTACGCCGGTCCGGCTGAAGCTGATGAATATTCCCGATGTGGCTAACGCTTTCATGCTGACGGACGGCACGCTGATCCTCAGCGATAAACTGGTGGCGCTTAGCCCGGGTGATGACGCGCTGGCAGGGGTAATGCTGCATGAGATGGGACATCACGCTTACCGGCATCCCATGCGCATGCTGGTGCGTTCCTCGCTGGTGTCCCTCACGCTGTTATGGATGACCGGCGATGTCAGCGGCATTGGCGATACCTTATTACAAACGGCATCGCTGGCGAATGAACTGCAATTTTCCCGCGGTATGGAGCGTGAAGCGGATAACTGGGCGATAGTAGAAATGAAGCGGGAAGGGCGCTCGCTTGAGCAAATGGCGGAAATATACAGCAGGGTATCCGCAGAATCGCAGAAGGAGAAAGCGGACGGCGTGTTACCTGACTGGCTCAGCACACATCCTGCGATGCAGTCACGTATCGGGCATATCAGGGATGCGGCAAAGGAGTAGTGATGATCTAAAACCTCTGACGGGTCCGCGAAAGAACCCGTCAGAACGTGAAGTCTTACTCGTAGGTCACCGTGAAATTAGCGACTGCATTCGCCGATAGCATTAAGTATCTTCAACTCAACGACTTCAGATGAAAAAGCAAAGTCGGCCGAAGATAACAATTTGGAAAAACTGATCAGGTCGTTAATAAGACTTGCGGGTATCAGCGTTACTTCCAGAACTGTGCTTTTGTTTTTATTATCTTTTCATCCTATTTTCTATTTCCTCTGATGATTTTTATAATTATTATTTATAATAAACATTTATTTCCGGTTTTGATTGGCCAGCTTTAATAACATATTGTTTTTTAGGCACTCCGCTAATTTTTTTTACTGTCATGCCCGTTGATACTTTTTCGTCGGATTGCCTCCCGCGCTGTTATGAAATATCCCATTATATTTCAACTGGATAATGCGAGGTACTGGTATTGTTTAGTCTGTACATTTAATGTGGTGTATGTTCTAAAGTTATTTAATTACTAGTATTTTTGTTTGCGAATATATAGGTTTTTGCATGTAATTCAAGGTTAAAACATTGTTCGTTAACTTTACTAAAATATTAATTAAGGAGATCGGCTGTATTGTTATCCCTGTGATGCACTATTATCTGCCCCAGAAGTAAGGGCGCGTAATTATTTTACAGAACTTACTGCTTTATTAAATCGGACAGTACTGTCTATGAAATGTAAACTCAAAAAGCAAAGGGATATGTTGATGAAAATGAATACCTATTTTAAAGTGGGTCTGTTAGCTGCAGGCCTGGCTGCTGCAAGTGTTCATGCGGCAGATGAGTCTGGTAGCCTGAAATTCAAAGGTGAAATTATTGCCGGTGCATGTACGGTTGATGGTGAACTTGCACCGATCGCATTTGGTGATGTTTCAGGCAGTGCAATTGTTGATGGCTCCGTTGCAAAACAAGACATCACGATTAACCTGACCGGTTGCCCGGCCGTAGCGAATGTGAAGTTGACCACCAACGGTGATAAAGACGTCACCAACAATAAATTACTGAAATTATCTGATTCTTCTTTAGCAACGGGCTTTGGTATTGGTCTGTATAACGAAGATGGCAGCGAATTGGCAGTTCAGACAGAATCGAACCCAGTGGCTGTAAATCCAGAACTGGGTACCGCAGTAATTAACCTGAAAGCAGCTCCGGTTAAAGTGGGCGAATCTGTAACTGGTGGCGCATTTGATGCAACGACCAGTTTCACTCTGTCTTACAATTAATAAAATAAGTGAATTTTTAATTCGCTGATATTTGAATATATAAAGGATTATCTCATGAAAATGAAAATGGTTTCAGCAGCTGTATTTGTATTTGCTGCACTGAGTTCTCAGGCTGCATTCGCTATTGATGGTACACTTAATTTTACCGGTACCGTTAAATCTACTGCTTGTTCTCTGGAGTCAAAAGATTTGACTGTAACTATTGAGAAAGTAGCAGCATCTACCCTTAATGCATTAGCTGTTGGTGAAACTACTCCGGGTGCATCAGAGCCATTTAGTCTGGTATTGCGTGGTTGCCCTGCATCCGTGACGAGCGCAAACGTGAAGTTTAAAGGCAACTCAAGTACCTCTAACCAGTTTACTGATGCAACTCCTAGTGCTGTAGGTACTATCATCAAAGCAGCCGATGGTACTCTTCAGGTTCCAAATACTGATATGCCGGCTGCCCTGGTTGAAGGGGATAACACCCTTAACTATGTTGCTGCTCTGACTCGTACCAAGACTAGTAATGTTGGCACCGGCTCCTGGACTCTTAATCTTCCGTTCGAAATTACTTATCAATAATTTTGAATCTTAATAAATATACGGAATAAGGTGACTTATTCCGTTTTTTTTCGAGGTATTGTATGAAACGTGCAGCCATTTTTATATGTGGCCTGTTAGGGTTATGTTTTATTTTTCAGGCTACCGCTGGTGTAACAGTGGGTGCTACGCGAGTTGTTTTCTCCAGTGATATGAAAGAAACATCGCTTTCTGTTAATAATACAGGCATCGACTCAGCTTTTTTGGTCCGCTCCTGGGTCAGCAATTTTGAGGATGAAAGTAAAGCAAGCATACCCTTTATCGCTACCCCGCCACTTTTCAGAATTGAAAAGAACCAAAATAGCATTATTCGTATTGCGCTGAAATCTGCCGCTGGTTTGCCACAAGATCGGGAATCAATTTACTGGATGAATGTTCTGGTGATACCACCATCACAAAAGAAAAGTGATGAAGGCGGTAGCTTACAGTTCTCAGTGAATAACCGATTGAAATTGATTTATCGTCCTGCCGCGTTAAACAATCAAGATTTAAAAGATATATATTCAAAGGTTAAATTCAGCCGCTCGGGCGAAGGTCTAACTGTGACTAACCCTACGCCATATTACGTCTCATTCGGTAAAATTACTGTAAACAACTCACCAGTAACTGAAAGTGTTATGGTTCCGCCTTTGGCAAGTACGAAAATAAAAAAAGCGCCTATGGGTAATGACGTCTCCTGGACGGTTATTGATGATTACGGCGGAATCTCAAAACTAAGTCATGCCAAAATTTAAATTTGAAAAATAAGATCGCTCAACACCATTTTTAATAAGGAAGAATAATGCAGGACGAAAAAGGATTTTCTGCAAGGAAAAAACAACACTCTTTTTTTTTCGGGACTGTTAATCATTGCGGAGTACAGCAGATATTCAAACTAAAAAGTCTGCCCTTATTAATTTTATTGGCATTTAATTATAATTCTTTTGCAGCAGAAGAATTTAGTGCGGAAATGCTCAAAGCTGTCGGCAACGGCGGTAACATGGATGGCGTCGATCTTAATTATTTTGCCAATGAAGGTGGGCAAGCACCTGGCACTTATTCTGTGGATGTCTTCCTGAATAATGAGTTAATTGAAAGACGCTCTGTTATCTTCGTTGATGTTCCTGATTCACCGGGGAAGATTTTCGGTAAAGTGACGCCTGCGCAACTCTATGAGTATGGTGTAAAAGACGACGTTTTCCCGGCATTAAAAACGCAATCTCCAGGTCAGACGCTGGAAAAACCGCTGGTAACCTATATACCAGACGCCACAGAAAAACTCGATCTGGCAGGGGGGAAGTATTACATTACTGTCCCTCAAATCGGCGTTCGGCCACATATCCGAAATGCTGTAGATCCCTCTCTTTGGGATGACGGTATCCCTGCGTTAATGGTGAACTATAACTATTCCGGCTCCGATACTGACGATGAGATCAGCGGTGACTCGCAATCTAACTATTTGAACCTGCGTAGCGGAATTAACCTTGGTGCATGGCGTTTACGTAATTATTCAACCTATGCTGATAATACCAATGATGATGGCGATAAAACGCAATCATGGGATTCAATTCAAACCTATTTGCAACGCGATGTGCGTTTCCTGCAGGGCGGGCAACTGACGCTCGGTGAATACTCCTCGCCGGGTGAAGTTTTCGACAGTGTCCAGTTCACTGGTGCGCAATTATCTTCTGATGACAATATGCTGCCGGACCGTTTACGCCAGTATGCGCCGATAATTCGCGGTATCGCGCGCAGTAACGCTCAGGTGACTATCGAGCAGGATGGCTACACCATCTATCAAACGAACGTGGCACCGGGACCGTTTTCGATTACTGACCTCTATCCCTCCAGTAACGGTGGGGATATGAAAGTAACAATCAAAGAGGCCGATGGGTCGACAACGCAATACACTCAGGCCACCAGTTCAGTGCCAATCCTGCAACGTGAAGGGCGTCTGAAATACAGCGCCACGGCAGGTCGCTATCGTTCTGGCGTGGAAGATGTAGAAGAGCCTTATTTTGGCCAGTTGACCGCAATTTATGGTCTTTCGTCAAACATCACTGCCTATGGTGGCACACAGTTTGCCGATAATTATAAGGCCGCATCGGCGGGCCTGGGTATGGATATGGGCCGAATTGGTGCGTTGTCTTTAGACGTCACCCATGCAGTCAGTACCCTTGAGGGTATCGGTGATAAGACCGGGCAATCCTACCGCCTCATGTATGCGAAAAATATCGATCAAACCGATACCAACTTGCAACTTGCTGGTTATCGTTATTCCACCAAAGGATATTATTCCTTTGACGATGTGCAGAAATTTAGCGCAGAAACGGAAGACGGGCTGGACGAGTTTAATCGTACCCATAATGCTCGCAGTAAAATTCAGGCCAGCATTAATCAGAATATCGCCGACCTTGCTACGATTTATTTTAGCGCCAGTGAACAAGATTATTGGGGAGGCGATGGCAAAGAACTGTCATTACAAACCGGATTAACCAGCTCATTTAAAGGTATGACTTACGGCCTGAATTATAGTTATACCAAAAACCCGGGTATTGATGAATCCGATCAGGTTCTGGCATTTAATATGTCTATTCCGTTCAGCGCATTCATGAATTCATCTCAGGCCTGGGCAAGTTATAATATGACTTCGCGTAAAGATGGTTCAACAACACAGCAAGCGGGTGTTAATGGAACATTACTTGAAAATAATAACCTTAGTTATAGCGTTCAACAAGGTTATGAAAATAAAGGCGGCGGTGCCTCAGGGTCTTCCTCATTAGATTATAAAGGTTCATCCGGTGAAGCGCTGGTGGGGTATAGCTATACCGATCAAAATAAACAAATGACCTATGGCCTGTCAGGTGGCGTATTAGTACATGAAAATGGTGTAACGCTTTCTCAATATATGGGCGACAGTGTGACGCTTGTTAAAGCACCTGGGGCATCTGATGTTTACATTGAAAACAGTACGGGTGTGAGTACCGACTGGCGTGGTTATGCTGTCGTACCTTACGCTCAGCCGTACAAGAAAAATGAAGTGAGGCTAAGAACCGAAAGTATGGGTTCGAAACTGGATATTGCAGAACCTTCATTAACCGTTATACCGACCAAGGGCGCAGTCGTCTTGGCGAAATATAATGCCAAAGTAGGCGATCGTGCGTTAATTACGATGACTTACGCAGGTGCACCATTGCCGTTCGGTACTGTAGTTTCTGTCATGGACAGCGAAACAGACAATACAGGCATTGTTGGTGAGAACGGCGAGGTCTATCTGACCGGGCTGGCAGCACAAGGGCGCTTGTTGGCGAAATGGGGTAATGGCACAGAGAAGCAATGCTATGCCAGTTATCAACTCGCGAGCACCCCGGAAACTGCTGAAGATTTGATCAAGCAAGCCTCTGCACAATGCAAATAATTATGAGAAAGATAATGAACAGACAGAATATTCCTTTATTGAAATCGATATGTAATCTGGGGTTATTCATTGCCATTGCTTTGACCTGTTTTGCCGCAAGCGCGGGGTGTCAGAATGTGCAATCTGAAAATAGGTTCAGTACGAGTGTAGGCACTTTGCCAATAACTCGTGAAACACCCATAGGCAGTGTTTTCTATACCAATGCCAATCCGGCAGGGGGGAAGAAATTTGCCGATTCTTGCACTGGTACCTACTTCTATACTATTAAAACGCAAGCCACACGTACGCCTATGGGAAATAATATTTTCGGAAGCGGGACCGGTCAAGGTAGTGCCGAAGGAATCGGTTTCAGAGTTAAAATAGACGGAGAGGTGGTCAACAATGATTCAACCGTTCTCAGAACGAGCGCGGTTTCACCTCTCATGTCACCTCAGGTCAATATTGAATTTCTGAAAACCGGCACGGTTACGCCGGGTTGGATAATTGGCGTTTTGTTTAGCGTGTATTTACATGATGATAGTGGCAACCAATACAAAGTAGGGTCATACAATTTTTTTGCGACAATTAGTGAAATTGGCTGTGATTTTATCGATTCCTCATCCATCTCGGTTCCTATGCCGCCGGTGAGTAATCAGGACTTTGATGGTATCGGCAGTGAATCGAGTAAAACGGCTAATGCAAATATCCGTCTTACCTGCGGTGCCAATACACCGGTCTATTTCCGCGTATTCAATAATGAAGGTCGCAATAATATCATTCCTGTTTCTTCAGATAGTGAAGCAAAAGGACTTGGGATCCGTCTGGCAATGAATGGTCAGGATCTGGATTTTAATACTTCTTATAATATTGTTAACACAACCCAGGAAATGGATGTCACTATTCCGTTGCAGGCACGTTATGTACAAACTGACGAGCAGATCACGGGGGGCGAACTGAAAGCCACTGCAGCATTTGTTATCCAGTATAATTAATTGCGGTAAACAACGAAGCCCCTGGTGAAAACTGGGGGCTTCGTTGTTTCTTTTTCAATGTGAAGATTCGTACACACCACCACCCGCCCCAAATGGCAGATGAGTAAATCACACTCGTCCCGATAACACGCCTTATTTTTCCATTTATCGGGATGGACAGGAGACGAGTCGTATTGGCGAAAACGACAATGCTTAAAATGAGGTTCAATCCGTGTTATTTGCTGAATATATTTTTCAGAAAAGTTAATTATGGTTATATCTTTTTGAATCATAGAAAATTTATAAGAAAAAAATATATTTTATAAAAAAAAAGTGGATTTTACTTTAACTTTGTTAAAGGTATAGTTAAGTAAGGTTTAACTAAAACTGTCTTGCAGCCTGCTATTTACTTTATATACCGTGGTGTTAATGAAAGGCATTATTTGTTTTTTTAGACAAAAACCTTATTTTTACAGAGTGATACATGAAATTTAATTGCTGGTAAGGAGACCAAAATTGAGTATCTTGACTATGATTGATGTTGAGAATACGAACTCTCGTATTTCACCAGAGGTCAGGGGACTGGACAGGATGAAAGAGAACACACTCACCGATCGTTTTAAAATGGTGAAAAATTTTGATCTCAATTTATTGACTACGTTTGAGGCTGTTTTTATTCATCGTAGCGGAACCAAAGCCGCAGATGCCCTTGGCATCACGCCTTCTGCTGTCAGTCAGGCACTGGGGCGCTTACGTGTTCATTATAATGATGCATTGTTCATCAGGGATGGTAAGGCACTGGCACCGACCACCGTTGCGATCGGGATACACGAAGGCCTGGCGGAGGCTTACGACAATTTAGTGGCGAAATTGCAGAATATCTCGTTTGATTCTCTGCCGACCCGACTTGTTGTTCACTGCTCACCTTACATTTCAATGTTTACGATAAACGTGATGCGCAAGGTACTGGATGAAATTGCACCCGACTGTGAAATAGTGCACAGCACGAGCGGCAATTCGATTGCTGAAACTGAAGATGCTCTGATTTTCCGTAAGGCTGACATCATTTTTGACGTTCATCCGCACGTTAGCCATTCCCGGGTTAGCCAGCATATTTCCAGCGAAGTGCCGGTGATGATTTGCCGCCGATCGCATCCTCGCCTTAGAGGGAGCCTGTCAAGGGAGCAGGCTGCGCAAGAGAGCCATATTTTCGTTGATTCCGAGAGTACTAGTCTTTTATCTAACAGGTTGGATGTTAATACTTTGCTGCAAGTTGACAGGAAATGTCGGTTTATCAGCCCTTCATTTCTCTCCATTATCTCGATGGTAGAAACATCCGACATGCTGGCTTTTATCACAGAACGTTTCTATGAAAAAATGAAAAATGCTTTTGATATCCAGAAGTTGTCGACGGATATGACGTTGCCTTCTCAACCGGTCTATATGGTTTACAATAAAGCAGCACTTAATAACCAGTTTTTCTCAACGCTGGTGAGAAAAATGACAGATACTTTTTTGCAGGAATTTCAGAATAATTCCCCGCGTTAATCAGGGTGTAGCAGGAATAAAAAATGCCAGTCAGGTTTCCCTGACTGGCATCTGTTTTTATAGATTTTAACATTTACATCTGGCTGAGATTACAGCGCAGCAATCGTGGCTTTCTGTTCCGCCAGTTTCACTTTCGCTTCACCACAGGCCGTCAGACGTTCGCGCTCTTTGGCGACAACCGCTTCCGGCGCACGCGCCACAAAACCTTCGTTAGACAGCTTGCCTTCGATGGAAGCAATCTCGCCGTCCAGTTTCGCCATCTCTTTGTCCAGACGTGCCAGCTCGGCATCTTTATCAATCAGACCGGCCATTGGGATCAGCAGTTCCGCACCTTCCACCAGCTTAGTAACAGAGACCGGGCCTTTGTCGCCAGCAGGCAGAATGGTAATGGACTCCAGACGCGCCAGAGACTGAATAAAGCTCAGGTTCTGTTCCACACGACGTTGTGCATCCGCACTCGCGCCACGCAGCAGCAGTTCCAGCGGCTTAGCCGGAGACAGGTTCATCTCGGCACGCACGTTACGGATAGCGATGATCGCCTGCTTGATCCACTCGAGATCGGCCAGCGCCAGTTCGTCCGCTTTTGCTGCATCAAACTCAGGGAAAGGCTGCAGCATAATGGTTTCTGCTGTGATGCCTTTCAGCGATTTCACGCGCTGCCAGATGGTTTCGGTGATGAATGGAATAATCGGGTGCGCAAGACGCAGCAAACCTTCCAGCACTTCCACCAGCGTATGACGGGTGCCACGCAGTTGCGCTTCGTTGCCACCGTTCATGACCGGCTTGGTCAGCTCAAGATACCAGTCACAGAACTGGTTCCAGGTGAATTCATACAGAATGCTGGCAGCCAGATCGAAGCGGTAGTTATCCATCGCTTCCCGGTAAGATTTCACCGTGCGGTTATATTCCGCCAGGATCCAGCGGTCAGCCAGTGACAGCTCAAGTTCGCCGCCGTTCAGGCCACAATCCTGATCTTCGGTGTTCATCAGCACGAAGCGGCTGGCGTTCCACAGCTTGTTACAGAAGTTGCGGTAGCCTTCAAGACGCTTCATATCCCAGTTGATGTCACGGCCGGTAGACGCCAGTGCCGCCAGCGTGAAGCGCAGGGCATCAGTACCGTGCGGTTCGATGCCATTCGGGAATTGCTTCTCGGTGCGCTTGCGGATTTTCTCTGCCAGTTGCGGCTGCATCATGTTGCCGGTACGTTTTTCCAGCAGATCTTCCAGCGAGATACCGTCAATCATATCCAGCGGATCGATAACGTTACCTTTGGACTTGGACATTTTCTGCCCTTCGTCGTCACGGATCAGGCCGGTCATATACACGGTGTGGAACGGAACCTGTGGCTTACCGTTTTCGTCTTTCACGAAATGCATGGTCATCATGATCATGCGCGCGATCCAGAAGAAGATGATATCGAAGCCGCTGACGACCACGCTTGAAGGGTGGAAAGCTTTCAGGTCAGGCGTCTGTTCTGGCCAGCCCAGTGTGGAGAAGGTCCACAGACCGGAAGAGAACCAGGTGTCGAGCACGTCTTCGTCCTGAGTCAGCACGACGTCTGCGCCCAGGTTGTTCTCGCTGCGCACTTCCGCTTCGTCACGACCAACAAACACGTTGCCTTCGGCGTCATACCACGCCGGAATACGATGTCCCCACCAAAGCTGACGGGAAATACACCAGTCCTGAATGTCACGCATCCAGCTGAAGTACATGTTTTCGTATTGCTTCGGCACGAACTGAATGTCGCCTTGCTCAACGGCTTCCACCGCAACTTTCGCCAGCGGTGCAGTGCGCACGTACCACTGGTCAGTCAGCATTGGTTCGATAACTACGCCGCCACGGTCACCGTAAGGTACGGTCAGATCGTGAGGTTTGATTTCTTCCAGCAAACCGGCTTCGTCGAAGGCGGCGACCACGGCTTTACGTGCGGCAAAACGCTCAAGGCCACGGAACTGCTCAGGGATATCGTTGGCGCATGCATCGCTTTCTTCGCCGTTAGTATCGAAGATTTCAGCGGTCTGGCGGATATCACCATCGAAAGTCAGGATATTGATCATCGGCAGGCCGTGACGTTTACCGACTTCATAGTCGTTAAAGTCATGCGCCGGGGTGATCTTCACGCAACCCGTACCTTTTTGCATATCGGCGTGTTCATCGGCAACAATCGGAATACGACGGCCTACCAGCGGCAGAATGATCTCTTTGCCGATCAGATCGCGGTAACGCGGATCTTCCGGGTTAACGGCAACGCCGGTATCACCGAGCACGGTTTCCGGACGCGTGGTGGCGACCACCAGGTAATCTTTGCCTTCAGCGGTTTTCGCGCCGTCAGCCAGCGGATAACGCAGGTGCCACATGGAGCCTTTGGATTCGCGGTTTTCCACTTCAAGATCGGAAATCGCGGTACGCAGTTTCGGATCCCAGTTCACCAGACGTTTGCCGCGGTAAATCAGGTCTTCTTTGTACAGACGAACGAACACTTCGCGCACGGCGTCAGACAGGCCTTCGTCCATCGTGAAGCGTTCACGCTCCCAGTCCACGGAATCACCCAGGCGGCGCATCTGGCGGGTAATGGTGCCGCCGGATTCTGCTTTCCAGTCCCAGATTTTGTTGATAAACGCTTCACGGCCGTAATCGTGACGGGTTTTGCCTTCTTCAGCGGCGATTTTACGTTCAACCACCATCTGCGTTGCGATACCCGCATGGTCAGTCCCCGCCTGCCACAGAGTATTTTTCCCCTGCATGCGCTGATAGCGGATCATGGCGTCCATGATGGTTTGCTGGAAAGCATGACCCATGTGCAAGCTGCCGGTGACGTTCGGCGGCGGGATCATGATGGCAAAGCTTTCTTTACTGGTGTCACCATGTGGCTTGAAATAGCCCTGTTGTTCCCAGTGCTCGTAAAGCGGCTGCTCGATGTCTTGCGGGTTATATGTCTTATCCATTTCGCTTCGTATTTTCGTCGGTCAATGTGGTGACTGAGGGCGGCGTGGCCGTCGTCAAAGAGAAACCCACGCTGCGATAGGCTTTGTAGCGTTCGCGCGCAAGTTGTTTAAGGGAATCTTCGTAAGGAACGAAGTCTACCACTTCATGGAAAGCAGTAGCAAAATCTGCAAACTCAGGCAGCAGGCTGATGAGCAAGTCGCGTGGCGCATTGCCGCGTTTTCCCGGCCAGCATAATTCTACCGGCGCACCAAAACGCGGGCCTTCACCGGCCAGATTATGGGGCACAAAGTGGTTCGGCTCGCGTTGCCAGAGCGCTTCATCCAGGCGCTCAGCTTGTTTCTGATCTTCACAGGCCAGCAGAACACGTTTGCCCATCCGGTAACGTTCAGCGGCGACCAGACAGGCCAGTGCTTCGTGCGAGCTGAGCTCGCCACTGGCGTCCGGCGCATCGAGAAGAAAGAAGGTTGCCTGTTTCATGATGAGTTCACTGTGCTGCTGAGAAAAAACA
>Ga0247732_10000243_pt1 | contig 31999 bp, 38 predicted proteins | sample UWRJL163409C2_FD_180940 | JGI IMG/M metagenome (GOLD analysis project Ga0247732, IMG submission 180940) | Plant litter microbial communities from Arlington Agricultural Research Station in Wisconsin, United States - UWRJ-L163-409C-2 | ecosystem: Environmental > Terrestrial > Plant litter >...
CATCAAGGTGCCGATGATCTCGAGCGCGATGGCCCTGATCCTCGTCTTCGCCCTCATCGGCACGCTGCAGTTCTTCACGGAGCCGCAGGTGCTGAGGCCGATCTCGAACGGCTCGATCACCTCGAGCTTCACGCCCAACATCTACGCGTTCGATCTCGCCTTCCGGTTCTCGCAGTTCAACTACGCGTCGACCATCTCGTTCTCGCTCGGCATCGTGGTCTTCATCGCGGTGTACATCTTCTTATTCGCCAGCCGCAAGCGGCGGGGAGGCCTGTCATGACGACGATCACGAGCCCGATCAAGGTCAGGAAGAAGCCGAACGTCGCGGCTCACGTCTTCCTCGTCATCCTCATCGTGTACTTCCTGCTGCCCCTGTGGTGGCTGTTCGTGGCCAGCACGAAAGACCCGCAGGGCCTCTTCACGGGCACGGGAGGCGCGCTCTGGTTCGACAAGAACTTCAACCTGCTGGCGAACGTCCAGGAGCTCGTCACCTACAAGGGCGGCCTCTACTTCCGCTGGCTCGGCAACTCCGCGCTGTACTCCCTGCTCGGCGGCGTCGGCGCCACCGTGCTCGCGGTGCTCGCGGGCTACGGCTTCGCGAAGTTCGCCTTCAAGGGTCGTGACTTCTCGTTCGCGATCCTGCTCGGCTCGGTCATGGTGCCGCTCACGGCGCTCGTCATTCCGACGTTCATGCTCATGTCGCAGCTGCACCTCACGAACACGATCTGGGCGGTCATCCTCCCGTCGCTGCTCAGCCCGTTCGGCGTGTACCTCATGAGGGTCTACGCGGCCGACGCCGTTCCCGACGAGCTGCTCGATGCCGCCCGCGTCGACGGATCGGGAGAGCTGCGCACCTTCTTCACGGTGGCGCTGCCGCTGATGCGCCCCGCCGTCGTCACGGTGCTGCTGCTCTCGGTGGTCGGAACCTGGAACAACTACTTCCTGCCTCTCGCGGTGCTCAGCGATCAGAACCTCTATCCCGTGACCGTCGGTCTGGGCGGCTGGCAGGCACTCGCGGCATCGAACAACGGCGGCGGAACCTCGCTCTACACGCTCATCGTCGTCGGGTCGCTCATCTCGATCATCCCGCTCGTCATCGCGTTCCTCTCGCTGCAGAAGTACTGGCAGGGCGGCCTCTCGCTCGGCGCCCTCAAGTAGTCCCGCTCGCGAAGCACCACCTACCTCACTCACCCCTGAAAACCAGGAGACACCCATGGTCACCGCACGCCTCACGCTCGACCCCCATTTCGCCGTCGGGGCGATCAATCGCCGCATCTTCGGCTCGTTCGTCGAGCACCTCGGACGCTGCGTGTACGACGGCATCTACGAACCGGGGCACGCCACGGCCGATGCCGAGGGATTCCGGGGCGACGTCATCGAGCTCGTCAAAGAACTCGGAACCACCACGATCCGCTACCCCGGCGGCAACTTCGTCTCGGGATTCAAGTGGGAGGACAGCGTCGGTCCGCGGGAGGACCGCCCGCGGCGGCTCGACCTGGCCTGGCACTCCACCGAGACGAACGAGATCGGGCTGCACGAGTTCTCGTCGTGGCTCACGAAGGTCGACAGCGAGCTGATGCTCGCGATCAACCTGGGCACCCGCGGTGTCGAGGAGGCGCTCGATCTCGTCGAGTACACGAACATCCGCTCCGGCTCGACGCTCAGCGACCTGCGCATCGCCAACGGCCAGGTCGACCCGTTCGGCGTCACCATGTGGTGCCTCGGCAACGAGATGGATGGCCCGTGGCAGCTCGGTCATCGCAGTGCGGAGGACTACGGCAAGATCGCGAGCCAGACCGCGAAGGCCCTGCGCCAGCTCGACGAGCGGCTCGAGCTCGTGGTCTGCGGATCGTCGAGCGCGCAGATGCCCACCTTCGGATCGTGGGAGCGCACCGTGCTGCAGCACACCTACGAAGACGTGGACTACATCTCGTGCCACGCCTACTACGAGGAGCGCGGGGGAGACCTCACGAGCTTCCTCGCGTCGGGCGTCAACATGGACCACTTCATCGAGTCCGTCGTCGCGACCGCCGACAGCGTGAAGGCCGAGCTGCGTTCGTCGAAGCAGATCAACATCTCGTTCGACGAGTGGAATGTCTGGTACATCGAGCGTTACCAGACGGTCGATCGCATCACCGACGTCGAGGAGTGGCCCGTCGCCCCGCGCCTGCTCGAAGACGTCTACTCGGTCGCCGATGCCGTGGTCTTCGGCAGCCTGCTCATCTCGCTGCTGAAGCACGCCGATCGAGTGCAGTCGGCCTCGCTCGCCCAGCTCGTGAACGTGATCGCGCCGATCATGACGGAACCGGGCGGCGACTCGTGGCGCCAGACCACCTTCTTCCCCTTCGCCGTCACCTCCCGCCTCGCCCGGGGCACGGTGCTCGAGGTCAAGCTCGAGAGCGACACCCACGACACGAAGGACTATGGAACAGTGGCGACGGTCGACGCCGTCGCCACCTTCGACGCCGAGACGGGCACCGCGGCCGTCTTCCTGGTGAACCGCAGCGAGACAGACGAGGCGACCGTGACCATCGACGTCGCCGGCCTGGGGGCTCTGGGCATCCTCGAGGCCTCGACCCTCGCCGACGCCGACGTGTATGCGGCGAACACCCTCGCCGACCAGAATCGAGTCGGCCTCACCCCGAACACGAGCGCGAGCCTCGTCGACGGCGTCGTCACGATCACCCTGCCGGCGGTCTCGTGGAGCGCGGTGAGCCTGGGGTAGCGTTCACCCATGAGAATCCTCCTGGTCGGCGCCGGCGGCGTCGGCGATGCCATAGCCAAGATCGCAGCGCGGCGGTCGTTCTACGAGCAGATCGTCGTCACCGACTACGACATCTCGAGGGCGCAGCGCACCGTCGACTGGATCGCCTCCAAGCACGGCAGCGAGGTCGCCGGCCGTTTCGCGGTCGACGCGATCGACGCATCCGACCCCGACAGCGTCGCCGACGTCGCCCGGCGCCACGGAGCCAGCCACGTGATGAACGCGGTCGAGCCGAAGTTCGTGCCCACGATCTTCGCGGGCGCGCTCGCCGCGGGCGCCGACTACCTCGACATGGCGATGAGCCTGTCGGAGCCGCACCCCACCGACCCGCACTCCGAGACAGGCGTGAAGCTCGGAGACGACCAGTTCGCGCAGGCCGCCGACTGGGAGACCGCGGGGCGCCTCGCTCTCGTGGGCATGGGGGTGGAGCCCGGGCTCAGCGACGTGTTCGCGCGCTACGCCGCCGATCACCTGTTCAGCGAGATCGACGAGCTCGGCACCCGCGACGGCGCCAACCTGGTGGTGCGCGACGAGGCCGGCAACGAGATCTTCGCCCCGTCGTTCTCGATCTGGACGACCATCGAGGAATGCCTCAACCCTCCGGTCGTGTGGGAGAAGGATCGCGGCTGGTTCACCACCCCGCCGTTCTCGGAGCCCGAGATCTTCACCTTCCCTGAGGGCATCGGCGACGTCGAGTGCGTCAACGTCGAGCACGAGGAGGTGCTGCTGATGCCGCGCTGGGTCGACGCCAAGCGGGTCACGTTCAAGTACGGGCTCGGCAACGAGTTCATCGGCATCCTCAAGACGCTGCACCAGCTGGGGCTCGACTCCACCGTGCCCGTGCGGGTGCGCTCGGCCAACGGCCCCGTCGAGGTCGCGCCCCGCGACGTCGTCGCCGCGGGGCTGCCCGATCCGGCCACCCTCGGACCCCGCATGTCGGGCAAGACCTGCGCGGGCCTGTGGGTCACGGGCACCGGCGTCGACGGCCGGCCGCGCGAGGTCTACCTCTATCACGTCAGCGACAACGAGTGGACGATGCGCGAGTACGAGGCCCAGTGCGTGGTCTGGCAGACCGCCCTGAACCCCGTGATCGCGCTCGAGCTGCTCAGCACGGGCACCTGGTCGGGCGTCGGCGTGCTCGGCCCGGAGGCGTTCGACGCGAGCGCCTTCCTCGACCTGATGAAGGCGCCGGAGTCCGAGGGCGGCTACGGCCAGGCCTGGGGCCTGGAAGACCGGCTCGTTCCGCTCGTCTCGTGAAGGTCGCGCAGATCAGCCTGCACCGCCTCGCGATGCCCCTGGTCAGGCCGTTCGAGACCAGTTTCGGCACCCAGACCGAGCGTGACGTGCTGCTCGTGCACCTCGTCACCTCAGACGGCGTCGAGGGTTGGGGAGAGTGCGTGGCGGGGGCAGATCCCGTGTACTCGAGCGAGTACGTCTCGGGCTGCGAGCACGTCATCGAGCACTACCTCGCGCCCGCCGTGTTGGCCGCGCCCGACATCACGGCCGAGACGCTGGATGCGCGACTGCGTTTCGTGGTCGGCCACCGCATGGCGAAGGCCGCTGTCGAGGCGGCCGTTCTGGATGCCCAGCTGCGCGCATCCGGGCTCTCGTTCGGGCGGTACCTCGGCGCCGTGCGCTCCGAGGTCGACTGCGGGGTCTCGGTGGGCATCGCCCCGAGCATCGACGAGCTGCTCGACGAGGTCTCCGGCTATGTCGCCGAGGGGTATCGGCGCATCAAGCTGAAGATCAAGCCCGGCTGGGATCTCGAGCCGGTCGGCGCGGTGCGCGCCCTGCTCGGCGACGAGGCACTGCTGCAGGTCGACGCGAACACCGCATACACCGTCGACGACATCGACCACCTGCGCGAACTCGACGCGTTCGGGCTGCTCCTCATCGAGCAGCCCTTCGTCGAGGAGGACATCGCGGGCCACGCCGTGCTCGCCGCCGCCATCGACACCCCGGTGTGCCTCGACGAGTCGATCACGTCGGCCGCCGTCGCGAGCGATGCGATCGATCGCGACGCGACATCCATCGTCAACGTGAAGCCGGGCCGGGTCGGGGGATACCTGGAGTCCGTGCGCATCCACGACGTGTGCCTTGCACGAGACGTGCCCGTGTGGTGCGGAGGCATGCTCGAGACGGGGCTGGGCAGAGCGGCGAACGTGGCGCTCGCGGCGCTTTCGGGGTTCACGCTGCCCGGCGACACCTCGGCGTCGAGGCGCTACTACGCAGAGGACCTGACCGAGCCGTTCGAGCTGGTGGACGGCCGCCTCCGTGTTCCGACGGGCCCTGGCACGGGAGTCGCCGTGCGCACCGGGCTCGTGGCCGAGTGGGCGACCCGGCCCCCGCTGCTGCTGCGCTGAGCGCCCCGCCCCTCCCTGACCGGCGCGCCGCTGCCTGAGCCGATCGAAGGGCGACCGCGAAAGTGTGCACTGTGGGCGGCACCTCGTCGTTATACGACAAGGTCGTTCTGCGGCTGCACGAAATCGAAGAAGCCGAGGTGCGCCCGTCGGTAGAGTCTGTGTATGACGAACGACGACGGTTCTGTTCAGGATGCTGCTGCAGCACTCGCGCAGGCGAAGGCCGCTGCCGCAGCAGCGCAGGCTGCCGCGGATGCGGCAGAGGCCGCGCTCGCCGAAGCGACACGGCGAGCCGCTGAGGCTGAGGCCGCTGCAGCGCCGGTCGATCCGCAGCCCGTCGCATCCGGGCCCTTGAGCCAGGCGGCGGTCGACGCGGTTCGGGCGGGCTACGACTTCGCGGGCGAGGCCCTGCAGATGGGGGCGCTCGTCAACGGCGAGGCGCTCGCCGATGTGCAGGTGCGCATTCCGCTCGGCATGGTCGCGAGACACGGCCTCGTGGCCGGAGCGACCGGAACAGGCAAGACGAAGACCCTCCAGGGGCTCGCCGAGCAGCTCTCCGCCGCGGGCGTGCCCGTGTTCGCGGCTGACATCAAGGGCGACCTGTCGGGCATCGCCACGCCGGGCGCATCGAGCGACAAGCTCACCGAGCGCACTCGCGGCATCGGCCAGGACTGGAAGTCCACCGCCTTCCCTACCGAGTACTTCACCCTCGGCGGGCTCGGCACCGGAGTGCCGATCCGCGCGACGATCACGAGCTTCGGGCCCCTGCTGCTGTCGAAGGTGCTCGGCCTCAACGAGACGCAGGAGTCGAGTCTCGGGCTGGTGTTCCACTACGCCGACGCGCAGGGTCTGCCGCTGATCGACCTCGCCGACCTGCGTTCGGTTCTGAGCTACCTGCAGAGCGACGAGGGCAAGGGCGAGCTGAAAGATCTGGGCGGCCTCGCGCCGGCCACCGTCGGCGTGATCCTGCGCGAGCTCATCACGTTCTCCGACCAGGGGGCCGACGTCTTCTTCGGGGAGCCCGAGATCGACACGGCCGACTTCCTGCGGCTCGCATCCGACGGTCGCGGCATCGTCAGCCTGCTCGAGGTTCCGGGGGTGCAGGACAAGCCGGCGCTGTTCTCCACCTTCCTCATGTGGCTGCTCGCCGATCTCATGAACGACCTTCCCGAGGTCGGAGACATCGACAAGCCGAAGCTGGTGTTCTTCTTCGACGAGGCGCATCTGCTGTTCAACGGCGCCTCGAAGGATTTCCTGTCGGCCATCACGCAGACCGTGCGCCTCATCCGCTCGAAGGGTGTGGGCATCTTCTTCGTGACGCAGACCCCGAAGGATGTTCCGGGCGATGTGCTCGCCCAGCTCGGTTCGCGCGTGCAGCATCAGCTGAGGGCGCACACTCCCGACGACGCAAAGGCCCTGCGGCAGACCGTGCAGACGTATCCGGTCAGCGAGTACGACCTCGGCGAGGTGCTGCAGAGCCTCGCCATCGGCGAGGCGATCGTCACGGTGATGAACGAGAAGGGTGCGCCCACTCCGGTGGCGTGGACGCGGATGCGCGCCCCGCAGGGTTCGATGGATCCCACGCCGGCGGCCGACATGCAGGCCACCGTGCAGGCGTCGCCGCTGCTCGCGCGCTACGGCACCGCCATCGACCCCGACTCGGCGAGGGAGATGCTGGCCCGTCGCCTCGACGCCGCCTCTGCTGCTGCAGCCCAAGCCGCGGCCGAGGCGGCAGCTGCGGCGCAGGCCGCCAAGACCGAGAAGGAGCGAGTGGCCGCGCAGAAGAAGATAGACGCCGAGTACGACCGGATGACCCGCCAGAGTCAGCCTCGCCGCACCACGACGAGGTCGTCGTCGACCCGCCGATCGTCGAAGACGCCCATGGAGCAGGTGCTCGGCTCGCCCGTCACCAAGACCATCCTCACCGAGGTCATGCGCGGCATCTTCGGCAACGCGCGCCGACGCTGATGGCCGCGCCGCGCATCCGGCCGTTCCGAGGGGGCGACGAGTCGCACGTCTTCGACGTCTGCGTCCGCACCGGACACGGCGACCCCGCGATCCTCGCGGACGTGTACGCGGCGCCCTATCTCCTTTTCGATCCGACGCTCGTGTTCGTCGTCGACACGGGTGAGCGGGTCGCGGGCTACATCCTCGGCACCGCCGACACGCGCGAGTTCGTCCGCCGGTATCGCGCCGAGTGGCTTCCCGCCTTCGCTGCGCGTCACGAGATGCCTGCCGAGGTGCCCGACGACGCACCCGCCGAGGGCCCGCACGGAGTGCTCGCGGCGGGGCTGCATCCGGAGCGGATGCTCGTGCCCGGGGTCGACGAGTATCCCGCCCACCTGCACATCGACCTGCTTCCCGAGCTGCAGAGGCAGGGCCTCGGCCGGATGCTCGTCCAGACCTTCGCAGACGCGCTGCGGGCCCGCGGAGTGCGGGGTCTGCACCTCGTCGCCGATCCGGCGAACACGTCGGCGATCGCGTTCTACTCCCGACTCGGCTTCGTCGCCCTACCGGCTGAGCCCGAGGTCGGTGCGCTGATGGGCATGAGGCTCTAGGATCGCCACATGACCGACGACGCTCCCCTCATCGCCCCCTTCGAGATCGTCGGCTGGGAGCAGTCCCCCTACGGCGACGAGGGGGAGCGCAACGAGCTCGCCCGGGTGACGGTGACCAAGGTCTTCACCGGCGACATCGAGGGGGAGAGCACGGCCGAACTGCTGATGGCAGGCAACCCCGTCGGCGCAGGCTATGTGGCGTCCGAGATGTTCACCGGCGTGATCGGCGGTCGCGCCGGGTCTCTGGTCATCCAGCACGGCGGACTCGCCGAGGGCGACGACGGCCACAGTTTCGGCAGCATCGTTCCGGGATCGGGCACGGGTGCGCTGGCCGGCTCCCGGGGCGAGGCGATCTACGCGAACAACGAGGAGGGGCACACCCTCACACTCACCCTGCGGTTCGTCGACGAGCGCTAGCCGACGACGAGGTTCTCGGGCGACATCAGCAGGATGAGCACGAGAGACAGGCCCGCGATCGCACCCGCGGAGACGGCGGCGCCCAGGAACGGCCACCGCTCGAACCAGTAGAGGATCGGCGCGTAGTCCCGGCGAAGCGCGGCCCGCGTGATGGGTTCCTCGACGCGGCGCACCGGCACGTCGAACGCGGAGGCCATGGCCTCGATGCTGTCGACCGACCAGAACTGCCCGCGCATGCGCAGCAGCGCATCGCCGGTGGTGTCGAGCAGGAAGAGCTGCTGAACGGTCTCGAGCGACTGGCCCCGGTAGACCGTCAGGATGAGCACGCTCTCGATGCGCTTGCTCGCGACCCTGTTGGTGGTGAAGAAGCCGCGTTCGCTCACGCAGTCATGTGAGATGCGGATGGACACGCGTGAGAGCAGGTACGACGCGAGGGCGTAGACCACGGTCACGACCAGCAGCGCGACGAGCACACGGGGCCACGTTCCGCGGGGGATGGTGAACCAGAACACCGCGGCGAAGACGGGAATCAGCAGGGCGGCGGTGACCAGACGCGTCTGCCCGTGCAGCTGGGCCACCGGCCGGAGGAGGGGTTCGGCGCGCGTGACAGGGTTCTGTATCACTGCGACCCCTTCCTCATGCTCCGACGGAGAGAAGGGGTTCGGCGCCCCCACCTCCGGCCATCGTAGATCGCCCGGTGCGGTATCGGACAGCCGCATTAATGAGGACACGCCGAATCGGCGGGTCGAATCACTTCGAGGCGGCGGGTTCTCCGGCACCGACCAGCTCGACGGCGACGTCGGCCAGGCTCTCGATGAGCGTGTCGGATGCGGGCTTGTGCAGCACGAGCTCGCTGAAGTAGACCGGCCCGACGAGCTGGGCGAACTGCTCCTCGGTGACGGGGCCGATGAGCTGACGCAGCTGCTCGAGGCGCTTGTCGCTCATGTCGTCCATCGACGCGACGGCCTTGTCCTCCTGCGTCGCGTGGTGGATCAGCGAGGTCAGGGCCACTTTGGTGATCGGTTCGTGGATGCCGTCGCGCACGCTGGTCAGGAAGTGCACGACCCGCTCGCGGTTCGACAGGCCCTCGGGGTCGAATCCGTCGCCGCCCGGCGCGAGGCTCACGGCCTCGCTGATGACCTGCTCGATGGTTCCCCAGTGCACGTAGAGAGTGCGTCGGGAGACCTCCGCCTCCTTCGCGAGGCTGCTCAGGGTGATCGTCTCGCCGTTGCGCTCCGAGAGCATACGTCGAGTCGTCTCAAGGACGTGCAGGCGGGTTCTTTTGATTCGAGGGTCAGTCACGATGGCAATGATAGGCGACACGTATCCTTTGCAGCACCTGCTTGACTCAGATCGTTAGACACTGTAGGTAACTTCTCGGAACTCGCTATTACCGTCAGTTCGGTCACAGGGGAAGCGTCAGAGTCTTCGGCAGTGAAGCTTTCACCTCCTAGATCACCCCCTCTCACCCGGCTGAGAGGGAATCGGGGGTATCTTGTCTGCGGAACGACTCCGGCCCGCTGCGCGGGGCGGCCCGTTCTAAAGTACGTGGTGGTTATCAGTGATGTGCAACAGCACCAGTCGAAGGAGTTCACCGTGACAACGATCGGTTCATCGGATCTCACCGTCTTTCCCCTGGCTCTCGGGGGCAACACGTTCGGCTGGACGAGCGACGAGCCGGCGTCGCGGGCAGTGCTCGACGCTTTCGTCGCCGGCGGTGGAGACCTGATCGACACGGCCGACGCCTACTCGGCCTGGGTCCCGGGCAATTCGGGCGGCGAGTCCGAGACGATCATCGGCCGATGGATGGCGGATGCGGGAAACCGATCGGAGGTCGTGATCGCGACCAAGGTGAGCCAGCACCCCCAGTTCCGCGGTCTCTCCGCGAGCACGGTCGCTGCGGCGGCCGACGCGAGCCTCGCACGTCTCGGCACCGACTACATCGACCTCTACTACGCGCACTACGACGACGAGAACACTCCCCTCGAAGAGACGGTCGCCGCCTTCGATGCGCTGGTCACCGCCGGCAAGGTGCGTTACGTGGGCATCTCGAACTTCACGGCCGAACGGGTCTCCGAGTGGGTCGGCATCGCCCGACGAAACGGCTTCGCGCCCCCTGTCGCCCTGCAGCCCCACTACAACCTGGTTCATCGCTCCGCCTTCGAGCAGCACCTCGCTCCCGTCGCCCAGCGGAACGACCTCGGCGTTCTTCCCTACTACGGACTCGCGAGCGGGTTCCTGACCGGCAAGTACCGCACGACCGCCGACCTCGACCAGAGCAGCCGCGGGGCGGGCGCGAAGAGCTACCTCACCGACGAGGGCCTCGGCGTCGTTTCGGCGTTGGCGACGGTGGCGGATGCGCGGGGCGTCGCGATCGCGAGCGTCGCGCTGGCCTGGTTGCTGGCCCGCCCGACCGTGGTCGCGCCCATCGCGAGTGCCCGCACGGTCGACCAGCTGCCCGATCTGCTCGAAGGCGCCCGCCTCGAACTCACCGGTCCGGAGATCGCGCTGCTCGACGACGCCTCGGCAGGATTCTAGGGACTGACCGTCTCGGTGGCGCCGGAGGCGCGGCGCAGTTCGAGGCGGAGCTCGAGTTCGTTCATGACCATCGCGGCCAGGTCCGTCAGGGTCTCGAGCTCCTCAGGGCTCGTCTCGCGGGGCTCGAAGTCGAGAACGCAGAGGGTGCCGAGGTTGTGCCCGTCTCGCGTGGTGAGGGGCACTCCGGCATAGAACCGCAGTCCGAACTCCCCGGCCACGAGCGGATTGGCCATCGCCCGCGGGTCGAATGACGCGTCATCCACCACCCACGCCTCGCCGCCGAGAATGGCGGAGGCGCAGAGACCGGCATCGCGGCCCGTCTCCGAGATCTCCAGGCCGTGATGCGACTTGAACCAGATGCGGTCGAGATCGACGATGCTGACGATGGCGACGGGCACATCGAAGAGCCGGGCGGCCAGTGCCGTGATGCGGTCGAAGGTGCCGTCGGCGGGGGTGTCGAGCACGTCGTAGCGCCTGACGGCGGCGAGGCGGGCCGCTTCGTCGTTCGGCAGCACCGAGGCCTCGGGCGCGCCATGCCGCGCGGAGTCGGTCAGGAAGGCGCGGCGGAAGAACAGGATGATGTCGCCCAGAGCCGGCCGGTCGGCGATCGCGCGCGCGGTCATGCCGGTGAGCACGATCCGCCAGTCGACGGGCAGGTCGTCGGGCACCTCCGGATCGTCGATGAGCCGCGCCATCGCGGCCTGCAGCTTCGGACCGGTGAACGAGGGCTGGCCGCTCAACGCCTCGAGCAGCACGAGACCGAGCGAGTACACGTCGCTCGCCGGGCCGAGCGCCTCGCCTCGGGCCTGTTCCGGGCTGAGGTAGGCGGCGGTTCCGGTGGCGGACCCGCTGCTGGAGGGCAGGCTGTTGGGCGACTGGGCGATGCCGAAGTCGGCGAGCTTCGCCCGGGTGCGTACGCCGTGGCTCGTGTACTCGGCCAGCAGGATGTTGGCCGGCTTCACGTCGCGGTGCACCACGCCGTGGTGGTGGGCGTATTCGAGCCCCTCGGCGAGGTCGTATGCGAGCTGGGCGACCTGGCGACGGGTCATCGGCCCTTCGGCGAGCGCCTCCTTGAGGTTCTTGCCCTTCACGAGTTCCATGACCAGGAATCGGCGCGGGTTCTCGGGGTCGGTGCGGTCGATTCCCGCGTCGTGGAGCGTGACGAGGCTCGGGTGGTTCAGGCTGGCGAGAACGGCGAGCTCGTGATGCTGCCGCGCCAGTTCCTCGGTGTTGGCCGGCGCGGGCTCGAAGAGCTTCACCGCCACGTCTCGCCCGAGCATCTGGTCGTGCGCGCGGTAGACGGAGGCCATTCCGCCTCTGCCGACGAAGGAGTCGATGCGGTAGCGGTCGTGCAGCACGGAGTACGGGTGGTGCGCCGTCTTCTCGCTCATCGTGCAGCCTCCATCCCCAGTGGATGCCGTTCACCCCTACCTGTGATCGTAGAGGGATAGGCGACGGAACCTCAGCAATGCTCTCGGGGGTTGACGAAGAGCGCTCACCCGTGCTGCGACAGTTTTTTGTCCGAGGCCCGTGCGTTTGCGAGAATCGTCGGATGCCCGCACCTCACGCAGTCGAGATTCAGCACGTCGAATGGACCGATCCTCGGGCGCTGGCCATGCGCGCGATCATGGATGCGGAGATGCATGTGCGCTACGGCCTCGACAGCCCGGCCGACGCCGAGTTGTCGGCCAGGATCGAACGAGCGCTCGCTGTCGACGAGACGACGGTCGTCGACACGGTGCTGCTCGTCGACGACGGCGGGGCGGTGGCTCATGCGGGGCTTCGGATGCTCGCCACCGATTCTGGTCGGGAGTGGGAGGTCAAGCGGGTCATCGTCGACGGCTCGCAGCGGGGGCGCGGGCTGGGCCGGGCCGTGATGCAGGAGATCATCGACAGCGCACGCCGCGGGGGCGCGCGTCGCCTCATCCTGCAGGCGGGCGACCGGCAGCCCGAGGCGGTCGGCCTGTACACCAGCCTGGGGTTCACCCCGATCGACGTGTACGCGCCCTACGCCGAGGTCATGCCCCAGTCGCTGTGCTTCGAACTCGTGCTTCGGTAGCCTGACGGCAGAACAAGGAGTCAACGTGAACGACACCACCGGCAATGCGGCCGACCAGGATGCGGATCCGGACGACGGTCGACACGAGACTCTCACGGAGAGACTGGATCGCAACTGGGACGAGATCCTGCAGGAGTTGCGCGTCATTCAGACGGGAACCCAGATCCTCACCGGCTTCCTGCTGGCGGCGGTCTTCCAGAGCAGGTTCTCCGACCTCGACGACTATCAGAGAACCGTCTACGCGTGCCTCGTGGTCGCCACCATTCTCACGACCGTGATGGGGCTGGCTCCGGTCAGCCTGCACAGGGTGCTCTTCCGCCAGAGGGCGAAGGCCACCATCGTGGCCTCGACCGATCGTCTCCTGCAGGTCACGATGGGCGGTGTGGCGATCACTCTGGCCGGCACCGCCATGCTCATCTTCGACTTCGTGTTCGGACGCGTCGGTGGTGTGCTCGCCGGCGTGGGCGTGCTCGCCGTCGTGTGCATGCTCTGGGTCGTGCTGCCGCGCCTGCTGCGTCGCCGCGCCGCCGCCGAGGCAGCCGCCTCCCATCGCATCGGCCGCAGCGTCGATCAGCGCGGCGGCAGCGCGACCTCGAACGATCGGCGCGAGTAGCGGCGACCGTTGATCTGCAGCTCGATCAGGTGCGTTCCGGCGTAGTGCACCCGGGTGGTCATCTGGTGGATCGCGTGTCGTTTGCGCAGTTCCACGGATTCGCCGTGCTTCAGGTCTCGGGTGGTGAGCTTGAACACCTTCTCGGCCAGCGCTCCGGAGCTCTTGACGTACGACACGATGTAGTCGATCGCCAGCCTCACGCCTGATCCTGCGTCGTTGGTGACGGTGAACGAGAAGTCGAGGGCACCGGGGAGCACGACCGTGTCGTCGACGACCGAGATCTCCGAGACGACGACGGCCGTGTCGGAGAACCCCATGAGTGCGAGGGCCCCGGGGTCGGCCTTCTTCACCAGGGTGCGGAGCCCGTGCCGCACCACCCAGCGGGTGTTCTCGTCGGCTTCGCGCATCCACCGTTCTGCCGTCTGCACCACGAGCGCCGGGTTCTGCCGACTGAGATCGTTCAGGTGGTTGGCGACCGAGCGCCGCACATAGTCGCTCCGGTCACGACGCAGCGCGTCGAGGATCGGGATCGTCTTCTCGGGCCGGGCGGTGAGCACCGGCACTCGAATGGCCCAGGGCAAAAAGGGACGCGTGCCCTCGGTGGCCAGCCGGCGAACATGCTCGTCGTCGTTGTGGGTCCACGGCAGGATGCGGGCGACGGCGCGGTCGAGGTCGGCCGCCAGAAACCGGCGGATCGCGAACTCGGAGCTGAGGCGCGGCGTCAGCTCGGAGAGCAGGTCGAGACCGTCGTCGAAGGGGCCGTCGTCGCGAGGTATGCCACGTGACCAGGCGAGGAGCGCTGCCGACGCGACGGCCTCGGATACGGGCCAGACCATCCATCCGGCGAGCGCGCTGTCGCGCAGGGCCCGGCGAACGGTTGCAGCGAGTCGCACGTAGTTCGCAGCGTGGTCGTCGTCGGCGCCCGAATTGTCGCGCAGAATGGCCGCCGCCACGACGTCGCTGCGTGCGCGCAGCTGCAGGCCGTCCACCGCGTCGGCCGACTCCTCGACCGCGAGCCAGTCGCGCGAGGAGTCGGCGTCACGGAGCAGAGCCGTCAGGCGCAGGACGGTGGTTCTATCGATCAGTTCGTTCATCACACCCATGCGGTCACGGTACTCGACAGGTGTGACAGGGCAGAATGCGCCGCTAGAGCTGCGTCAACAGGCGCGAGCGTGCGGTGTCGTACTCCTCGCCCGTGATGGTTCCGGCAGCGCGCAGCTGTTCGATCTTCTGCAGCCGCGCCTCCACCGTGGGCTGGGAGCTCAGCGCATCGCTGTCGAGCAGCTTCGTCGCGATGTCGGTCTGGAGGGTCAGCGGATTGTGGCCGGCCTTGCGAACGCGAGCCGCGTTCGTGACCGCGGAGACGATCACGAAGATGGCGACGACGACGACGATGCCGCCGATGACCCAGAAGATGATGGGCATGAATCCGGACATGGTGCTCTCGGGCATGATGATTCCCTTCTCTCTGATTTCAACCCTGCCGTCGATCAGCCCCGAACGGGGGGTATACGGAGGGAACTCGGAGAAAGGTCAGGCGTCGATGATCGCGATGAAGCGTGAGCCTATGCCGTCGAGTTCACTGCGCTTGAGACCCTCGGCAGGCAGGGGGATGTCGCCGATGCTGTGGTGATCGCACGTCAGGTAGGTGAAGTCGGGCCACCATTTCTTCGGCCTGACCGACTCCTCGAAGCCGCACACGTCGCACCGGAGTTGCACCCAGACGGCCTTCTTGCCGGTGCGGTTGGCTCGCGATTGGGCGAGCCAGGGCGGCGGGTTGTCGTTCAGCTCGTCGAGCTCGGCCTCGGAGATCTTGCCGGCGATGCCGTGCTTTCGAGCCATCTCCACAGAGATGTCGAGGCGGAGGGCGGCTTCTCGTCGAGTGATCATCGCTGTCAACGATAGTTCGTCCCATGCGGGCACCCGGTGGTTTAAGATCGCAGGGTGCCCACACTTCAGACTCCGTACGAAGATCTTCTGCGCCACACGCTCGAGACGGGAGCCGCGAAGTCCGACCGCACGGGCACGGGAACGACGAGTGTTTTCGGCGCCCAGCTGCGCTTCGATCTGAGCGAGGGCTTTCCGCTGATCACGACCAAGCGGGTGCACTTCAAGTCGATCGCCTACGAGCTGCTGTGGTTCCTGCGAGGCGAGAGCAACGTGGGCTGGCTGCGCGAGAACGGCGTCACGATCTGGGACGAGTGGGCCGACGCCGACGGCGAGCTCGGCCCCGTCTACGGTGTGCAGTGGCGGTCGTGGCCCACGCCGTCGGGCGGCCACATCGACCAGATCGCGCAGGTCATCGAGACGTTGAAGACCGATCCCGACTCGCGGCGCATCATCGTGTCGGCGTGGAACGTCGCCGAGATCCCCGAGATGGCGCTGGCTCCCTGCCACGCCCTCTTCCAGTTCTACGTGGCCGACGGCAAGCTGTCGTGCCAGCTGTACCAGCGCAGCGCCGACCTGTTCCTGGGCGTTCCATTCAACATCGCGAGCTACGCGCTGCTGACCCACATGGTCGCCCAGCAGGCCGGCCTCGAGGTGGGCGACTTCGTCTGGACCGGCGGTGACTGCCACATCTACGACAATCATGTCGAGCAGGTCACCGAGCAGCTCACCCGCGAGCCCTACGCGCTGCCGAAGCTGCGCATCACCCGCACTCCCGACAGCATCTTCGACTACCGCTACGACGATTTCGAGATCGTCGACTACGTGCACCACCCCGCGATCAAAGCTCCTGTCGCCGTATGAGCGTCGCCCTCGTCTGGGCCGAAGCGCGCGGTGGAGTCATCGGCGGCGACGGCACGATCCCGTGGCACCTGCCTGAAGACCTCGCGCACTTCAAAGAGGTCACCCTCGGGGGCACCGTCGTCATGGGTCGCCGCACCTGGCAGTCCCTCCCCGAGAGGTTCCGTCCCCTTCCCGGCCGCCGCAACGTCGTGCTGACCCGCGATCGAGCTTTCGCCGCCGAGGGTGCCGATGTCGCGCATTCGCTCGACGAGGTTCTGGATGCGACGGGTCGCGACGGTTCGTCGGCTCCCGTCTGGGTCATCGGCGGCGGCGACATCTACGCGCAGGCCCTGCCCCGGGCATCCCGTATCGAGGTCACCGAGGTCGACCTCGACGTGGCGGGCGACACCCGGGCGCCCGCCGTCGACCCCGCGGCCTGGCGGTCGACCGACGCGACGGACTGGCTGGAGTCGCGTACGGGCATCCGCTACCGCTTCGTGAGCTACGTGCGGCGCCGCTAGCGATCAGCGCGGGCTGCGGTGCCAGTCGTCCTCGAGCATCCGGGGACGTGCCACCACCCTGCCCGCGACGACCACGACCGCGAGGGTGAGCAGCAGGAACACGAGGGGCGCGGTCCAGCCGCCGGAGAGCTCGTGCAGCACGCCGACAAGCAGCGGTCCGAGGGCACCGAGCGCATAGCCGATGCCCTGCGTGAATCCGCTGAGCGCGACGGTTCCCTCGGGCGTGCGGCTGCGGAGCCCCACGAGCACGAGCACGAGAGGGAACAGCAGGGGACCCGCGCCGGCGAGGGCCACCCACACCCAGGGGAGGGCGGCCGGCGCGAGGAGCAGGCCGCCGTAGCCGAGTATGTAGAACACCAGACCGAGCGCGATCAGCGGCGAGACGGAGCGCATGCGGCTCGCGAGAACCGGCACGAGGAGTGAGAACGGGATGCCCATGCCCGCGTAGAGCGACAGCAGAACGCCGGCCTGGGCGGGCGACACCCCGGCGAGATCGATGAGGATCTCGGGGAGCCACGCGAAGGCCGCGTACACGTTGAGGCTTGTGGCGCCGAACAGCAGGCCCATCGACCAGGCGAGGGGCGAGCGCCAGACCCTCCCGGCGAGGGTCGGCGAGACGTTCGGCAGCAACTCGGCGTCGAGCCGCGAATCGGATGCCGCCGGTGCGGCCGTCGCCGTCGACCGGCGGTCGCGCATCCAGAGGCCGAGCCACGGCACTATGGCGACCAGCGCCAGCACGGCCCACATCGAGACGCTGACCCGCCAGCCGATGGAGTCGGCCACGGGAACGGCGACGAGCGGAGGGATCAGGCTGAACAGCGCCATGATCGTGACGTAGACAGAGGTGAGCGCCCCGATCGACGAGGGGAAGTACTTCTTGACGATGGGCGGCAGGGCGACGTTGGCCACGCCCATGCCGGCGAAGGTGAGCACGCTCGCCAGGGCGAGCACGGGGTAGTTCGGCGCCAGCCCCCGCGCGAGGTGACCGATCAGGATGGCGCCCAGCGCCGCGATCAGCAGGGTCTCGAGGCGCAGGTGCCTCTTCAGAACGGGGGCCAGCAGCCCGAAGGCGGCGAAGCAGAGCGGAGGGAGCGTTCCCAGCAGGCCGACACCGACGCTGTCGACGGGAACGTCGACGCTGATCTGGGAGAAGATCGGCGACAGGGCCGCCACGGCGGTGCGCAGATTGACCGCGACGAGAACGATGCCCACGAGGGCGAGCGCGCGGCCGCCGGCCCGCGACGAGGCTGCCGAAGAGCCGGTCGGAGGATGAGGGCGGTTCGGCACCGGCCAAGTCTAGGGGGGTGCGCCGATCCGATCATTCCCTAGGGTGGCTCTATGACCGTTCCCTCCGGCGAGCCCACGACGGCTCCCTCACTGCGATCCCTGCTGACCGACAAGATGGGTTCCGTGGCCATCCGCAGCGGCCAGATCCTCATCGTGCTCGCGCTGGCGGTGGTCGTCGTGTTCGCGCTCGTGCAGCTCAAGCTCGTGGTCATCCCCGTGCTGATCGCGCTGATCATCGCGGCCGCCGCGTCCCCGATCATGCGCTTCCTCAAGAACCGCGGCATGTCGGCGATCCTGGCCACCTGGCTTACTCTGCTCGCCGGCATCATCGTGATCGGCGGCCTGGTCACCCTCATCGTCTTCGCCGTGCGCGGCCAGTGGGACACGTTGGCGTCGTCGGCCAAGGACGGCCTCGACCAGCTGCAGAACTTCATCACCAACGGACCGATCCCGGTCGACGCCGACCAGATCGAGTCCGCCAAGCAGGCCCTCATCGACTTCGCCACGAGCAGCCAGGCCGGATCTGGCGCGCTCGCCGGCGCATCCGTCGTCGGTGAGCTCGCCACGGGAGCGGCGCTGGCCGTCGTGATCCTGTTCTTCTTCCTCAAAGACGGGCCGGCGATCTGGGCCTTCTTCCTGCGGCCGTTCCGCGGACACCGCAAGGCCCGTGGCGAGCGCATCGGCGCGACCGCCGTGCGGGTGCTCGGCGGCTACGTGCGCGGCACGGCCATCATCGCCTTCGTCGACGCGGCAGGTATCGGCATCGGCCTCGCGATTCTGGGCGTCCCGCTCGCCCTGCCGCTCGCCGTCATCGTCTTCGTCACGGCCTTCATCCCGATCGTCGGAGCGACCGCCGCCGGAGTGCTCGCCGCCCTGGTGGCCCTCGTGGCGAACGGGCCGGTGATCGCCCTGATCGTGATCATCATCGTGATCGCCGTGAACCAGCTCGAGGGCAACTTCCTGCAGCCCGTCGTGATGGCGCAGTCGCTCAAGCTGCACCCTCTCGTGATCCTCGTCGCCCTCACCGCCGGAACCATCCTCGGCGGCATCACCGGAGCGGTGCTCGCCGTGCCGATCGCCGCGGTCGGGTGGGCCATCATCAAGACCTGGAACGACGACGGGCCACGCGCACGCACGGGTGTCGACGCCGCAGCTTAGGCGGCCCGAAATCCCGTGAATCGGGGCTTTTCGACGATTCGGAGTGGGCGCGGCTGGCAGGCTGGAGATCTCAACGGCGAGCAGTTCATCGCTCGTTCCTTGGGAAAGGTCTCCCCTCGCATGGCCCTCTGGTCACTCCTCCTCGTCGCGCTCGGAGTCTCGGCCGACGCCTTCGCCGTCGCCCTGGGCAAAGGCCTGCACATGCGCCGCTTCAACCTGCGCAACGCCCTCATCATCGCCGCCGCATTCGGTCTGTTCCAGGCGGTCATGCCCGTGATCGGGTGGATCCTCGGCACCCAGTTCGCCGCCTACGTCACGGGCGTCGACCACTGGGTGGCCTTCGGCCTGCTAGCCCTCATCGGCGGAAAGATGCTCTGGGAGGCGTTCTCGAACCTCGAAGACAAGGAGGTCGACGACCGCCTGAAGATCCGGGAGCTGCTGGTGCTGTCGGTGGCCACGAGCGTCGACGCGCTCGCGGTGGGCCTGTCGTTCGCCTTCCTGTCGATCTCGATCGCCGAGACGGCCGTGCTCATCGGGGTGACGACGTTCGTGCTGACGTTCGCGGGCATCCTGATCGGCCACAGGGCGGGCGTGAGGTTCCGCCGTCCGGCCGAGATCGCCGGCGGGCTCATTCTGATCCTCATCGGCACCCGCATCCTGCTCGACCATCTCGGAATTCTCTGATCGTCGCGGACGAGCGGAGGTGTTCGTTTCAGCCTGGAGCGGCAACGGCCTGGGCAACGTCAACGAAGGCCTTGATCTGCTCGGATGTGCGGCTAGCTTCCCAAGCGATGTGAACCGCGGTCGGTGCAAGGTCGCTGACGGCTCTGAATTCCACGTCGATGCGGCGGTAGAACAGGGCCGTCGACAGCGGCAGGATCGCGATACCGGCACCGCCGGCAACGAGTTCCAGCTTTTCCTCAACGGTTCGCGACTGGCGCTGGGTAGGACTTTCGAGCGCACGCCGAGCGGGCGCAGCCGGTGACCATTCGGGCACGGCTGCCGGGTCCTGCAGGAGTACCTCGGAGCTGAGGTCCCCTATCGTCACCAGGTCAGCATCGGTGAGGGGATGCCCTGTTGGGAGCATCACGACCCTGGGCTCGTCGTGGAGGAACACGGTCCGGATTCCCTCGCCACTGAAGGGCTCGCGGAGGTAGCTCACATCCGCACGTCCGTCGTGTAGCACTGCGACTTGCTCCTCCCACCCGGTGCGCATCACCCGGACGTCGACCGACGGTACCTGGGATCGGAACTCCCGCACTGCGCCGGTGACGGTCAGCCCGGGCATGAAGCCCACCGTGAAGACGTCCTCGCCCCTCGCTGCGATCGCGACGCGGCGACGTACCGCAGCGGCAGACGTCAGGAGAGATCGCACTTCGGCGAGAAGGAGACGTCCATTGCCGGTGAGCTCGGTTCCCCGGGTGTCACGGATGAAGAGTTTCATGTCGAGTTCCTGCTCGAGCGCGCGGATCTGCCGAGACAGGACCGGCTGCGCGATGCGGAGTTGTTCCGCGGCGCGGCCGAAGCTCAACGTGTCCGCGACAGCCGCGAAATACCGCAGCTTGCGGAGGTCGAGATCGGCGTTCATACGCCCCATCATGACTCATGCCCGTTGGGTCTCAACAGGGGCAGAAGAGGTCTTGGACGTCCCAGGCCTCGAGTGCACACACTTGATCCAGCCCGATCGAAAGGAAACCCTTGTCTCTCACCAACCAGCGCGTCGTTGTCATCGGCGGCACCTCCGGAATCGGCCTCGCAGCGGCACACGCGGCAGTCGATGCCGGCGCAGAGGTCGTCATCGCTTCGCGTCGCCAGTCCAGCGTCGATGCCGCCCTCGGCGAGTTCACCGCTGCCACCACCGGCCGGGCACTCGACGTGCTCGACGCCGACCATGTCGCGTCGTTTTTCGAGGAGATCGGAAGGTTCGACCACCTCGTCTACACCGCCGGCGAACCCCTGGCGCTGATGCCAGTGGACGGCCTCGACCTCGACCAGGCCCGCGGATTCTTCCAGGTGCGCTACTTCGGTGCGCTCAACGCGGTCAGTAAGGCTGCACCGCACATCCTGCGGGGCGGATCGATTACCCTGACCTCCGGATCGGCCCGCACCCGACCCGGCGCCGGATGGGCGGTCGCGTCGAGCCTATGTGGAGCTACGACGAGCCTTGCTGGAGCTCTCGCCATCGAGCTGGCGCCAACCCGGGTCAATGTCGTCGAACCCGGCATCATCCGGAGCCCCCTTTGGGCAGGGATGACCGCTGAGGACCAGCAGGCCATGTTCGACCACCAGGCCGAGGTACTCCCCGTTGGCCGCGTTGGCGACGTGAGCGATGTCGCCCGGGCGTTCCTGTACGCGATGACGCAGCCTTTCATGACAGGGACATCGATCCCCGTCGACGGTGGCGCGCTCCTCGTATGAATGCTGGCGCACCGCCGGCCGCGTTTAAGACTGTTCCCCTACCCGGGACACCCGGACTGCATCACTCGCGCTGCCTCATACAGGGGGCGGGAGTCGAATTCCGTCGAGGATGATCTGGAGCGCACGACTCCGCTGTGCAGCGTCGCGGTAGAGCCCCCCGGTGACCGCGAAGATGACTCGCATCACGTCATCTGCATCGACCTCTGCGCGGATCTGCCCGTTCTCCCGAGCGCGGTCGAACAATGGCTCGGCAATTCCGTAGATCGCGTCCCGGGTGGGCACGTACACCGCGGACTGCTCGGTCAGGACCGATACCACCGGGTGCTTGGTCCGCATGAAGTCAACGAACTTCTCCAACCACCGATGCAACGCCGTCCACGGATCGACGTCGTCAATCCCTGAGCCGAGCCTCACGAGTTCATCCACGGAGACCAGATACACCGCCTCCATCAGTGCCACTCGGGTCGGGAAGTTCCGATACAGCGTCGCAACCCCCACACCCGCACGGCGAGCGATCTCCTCCATGCCCACGTCCGGACCAGCTTCACCGAACGCCTCCGCCGCCGCCGCGAGGATCGCATCGAAGTTGCGCCGTGCATCTAGCCGCCGAGGACGCCGCTCTTCCAGCATCGCCACTAAAGTCATGGGCTCTATTCTCCCCGATATGTGATAGACATTCTACCAGTTAACCGAGAGATGGTCTCTCGGTTCCAGGATCTGGCCAACACGCGGCCCGGAGGAGCAGTCATGACCACACCCAACGCCTCGACCATCACGATCGGCGGCGACCTCAGCGTCGGCCGAATCGGCTTCGGTGCGATGCAGCTCACCGGCAAACAGGTCTGGGGTGATTACCCCGACCGCGACGGAGGCATCGCTCTGCTCCGCGCGGTCATCGACGCTGGCGTGACGTTTATCGACACCGCAGATGTGTACGGGCCGCACACGAATGAAATCCTCATCCGAGAAGCCCTGCACCCCTACCCGGAGAGCCTCGTCATCGCGACCAAGGGCGGTTTCGTGCGCGGTGGCTACGAATACTCCACCCTCGGCGCGGTCGGTAACCCCAACTACCTTCGCCAATCAGCGCACATGAGCGCACGACGCCTCGGGCTCGATGGCATCGATCTCTACTACCTGCACAGCGGCCAAGCGATCGATGTTCCATTCGAGGACCAGGTGGCCACGCTCGCGGCGATGAAGGACGAGGGCCTGATCCGCCATATCGGCCTGTCGAATGTCACCCTCGAACAGCTCAAGGCCGCGCGGGAGATCACTTCGATCGCCGCCGTGACGGCGCTATACAACACCTCTAATCGCACCGGCGCAAGCCTTCTAGGCGCTGCTGAGGAGGACGGCTCCGTGTTCTCGCCCTGGCACCCAATGGGGATCGTCGAGGGCGGCGACCCCGAACGGATCATCGCTGCGCTCGAGCCAATTGCGCAAAACCACAGCGCAAGCAGACAGCAGATCGCTCTCGCCTGGCACCTGCACCGCGCACCGAACATGCTGCCCATCCCTGGAACCACCAGTATCGAGCACCTCCGGACGAATCTAGCCGCGGCATCGATCACGCTCACTCCCGAGGAGGTCGCGACAATCACAGCCCTCGTGCCTGAGAACTGAGTCGCGCCACCGATGCGCGCCGCCGGTGCCGCGAGGCGTCCGACACGACGGCTGGTTCCGTTAGATCAGGCCCCGTCTAGGCGCGCCGCCACGTCGGCCGGGAAACCCCCTGTGGATATGGGACTCCAGCGTGTCGGCGTGATGCGCAGCAACGACTTGTTCTGGATGGCCATGGCGGCCCGGTACTCCTGCCAGTCAGGATGCTCGCCCGCGATGCTGCGGTAGTAGTCGACGAGCGCGTCGGCGGCCTCGGGCATGTGCAGCACCTCGGCGTCGCCGTCGACCTGGATCCACGCGTCGTTCCAGTCGTCGGAGAGCACGAGCACCGATGCGGCCGATCGGCGCTCGACGTTGCGGGTCTTGGCCCGGCCGGGATAGGTGGAGACGACGATGCGACCGAGCTCGTCGACGCCGCCCGAGACGGGCGACATCTGGGGCCGGCCGTCTGCGCGTGTCGTGGCGACGAGCATCCGGTGCCGAGGGCGCACGAAGTCGAGCATTCCGTCGCGGTCGACGGCGGTGTTGGTGGAGATCGTTCTGGCCATGCGCCAAGGCTAGGCGCTGTCGGCCGCCGCCCGCTCGCGGAACGCGATCATGTTCACCCGGTTGCCGCAGCGCACGCTGCAGAACCTCTTCGAGCCGTTGCGCGACAGGTCGGCGAAGATGCCCTCGCAGTCGGGGGCCCCGCACGAGCGCAGGCGCGTCATCTCGTCGGTGCGGATCACGTCGACGAACGCCAGCGACGCCTCGCTCAGGATGCGATCGGCCAGCGGCTCGTCGTCGGCCGACGCGTGCAGGTGCCAGTCGAAGGCGTCGTGCCGCACCAGCTGGGGGAGTGCCCGCGTCTGCCGCAGCATCTCGTTGACCTCGTCGGCCGCCGCGTCGCGCTTCAGGCTCCAGACGTGGCGCAGTCGGGCGCGTGCGCGGTGCACCTCGGCGAGCTCCCGCTCGTCGCGATCGAAGCGCCCGGTGTAGCCGTGGGCGTCGAGGAGCTCGGTCAGGCGGGCGGGCGTGGCGATCTCGTCGGTGCCGCTGCGAGACGCGGAGGCGACCGTGTTGCCGAGCGCCACGATGAACGCCAGGATGTCCTCGGTGTCAGGGGCTAAATGCAAATTGACTCCTTACTCGTTCTGAGACTAGCGTCTGGACTACAGCGCATCAACAGCGGTTCGAAAGGGAATGCCATGCCACGGTCTCAGACCTCAGCCGGTCTCGTCATCGCTGTCATCGCAGCGGCCACATTCGGCAGCTCCGGCGCCCTGGTCAAGCCGCTGCTCGAGGCCGGCTGGAGCCCTGCGGCGGCGGTCACCGTGCGCGCCCTCGTCGGCGGCATCGTGCTCTCGCCCGTCGCCATCGTGATGCTGCGCGGCCGCTGGTCGGCGCTCTGGCGCTCGCGCGGCCGGGTGCTCGCCATGGCGCTCATCGGCGTGGCCGGCACCCAGCTGCTGTACTTCGCAGCCATCCAGCGCATCCCGGTCGGCACCGGCGTGCTCATCGAGTACATGGCCCCGCTGCTGCTCGTCGCCTTCGCCTGGGCACGCACGCGCCGGATGCCCAAGGCCGTCGTTCTGATCGGCTCGGTCGTCGCGCTGGTCGGCCTGGTCATGGTCGTGTCGCCGGGAGGCTCGGCGAGCTTCGACGCGCTCGGACTCGGCTTCGCGCTCGCGGCGATGGTGGGCTGCGCTGTCTACTACCTCGTCGCCGCGCAGCCGAGCGACGGCCTTCCTCCCGTCGCCCTCGCGGCCGCCGGGCTGGTCATCGGCGGGGTCGCGCTCGGAGCAGTCGGCCTGACCGGGCTCGTGCCGTTCACGGCGACCTTCGGCGACGTGGCCCTGTTCGGCGGAACGGCTCCCTGGTGGATCCCCCTGTTGATCGTCGGCGTCGTGTCGACCGCGATCGCCTACGCCACGAGCATCACGGCCAGCGAGATGCTCGGCTCCCGGCTCGCCTCCTTCGTCGGTCTGCTCGAGGTCGTGGCCGCGACCTTCTACGCCTGGCTGCTGCTCGGTGAGCAGCTGACGATTCCGCAGCTGCTCGGGGGTGTGCTCATCCTCGTGGGCATCGGCTTCGTGAGGAGCGAGAAGACCGAACCGCCGCTCGACGCCCCGATCGAGCCCGCGCCGACGCGCGGAACGACGAAGAACGATCGGGTGCGGCTGAGCGAGTAGACGAGTAGTGTCCTGACCATGGCGAAGCTGCTCTATTTCGGGATCGGGTCGCTCGACGGCTACGTCGCCGACGAGAACGGTCGATTCGACTGGGCCGAACCCGATCACGAGGTGCACGCCGCGGCCAACGACGTCGCCAGGCCGATCGGCACCTACCTCTACGGGCGCCGCATGTACGACGTCATGTCGTTCTGGGCCTCACCAGAGGCCGAATCCGACCCCGAGCCGGTCATGCAGGACTACACGCGCATCTGGCGGGCGGCGCAGAAGGTGGTGTTCTCGACCACGCTCGCCGAGGCATCCACCGACCGCACCCGCATCGAGCGGTCGTTCGACCCCCGATCGATCGCGCAGCTGAAGCGCACATCCGCCGACGACATCAGCATCGGGGGAGCGCACCTCGCGGCGCAGGCGATCGCCGCCGGCCTCGTCGACGAGTACATCTACTTCGCGTATCCGGTGGTCGTGGGCGGCGGCACGCCCTTCTTCCCTCGCGCAGCGCGTCTCGACCTCGACCTCGTCGACGTGCACGCATTCGGCAACGGAGCCGTCTCGATGCGCTACCGTTCACAGCACGCAGACCAGTACTGACGAGGAGCACGACCATGGCAGCACTCACCATCACCCGCTCGTTCGCCGCGCCCCGCGAGGCCGTGTTCGACGCCTGGACGAACCCGGAGAAGTTCGCCGTGTGGTTCGGCACCGATGGCGTCGATGTTCCGGCCGAGACCCTGTCGATGGACGTGCGACCGGGCGGGTCGTGGAAGGCCGTCATGAAGCTGCCCGACGACACGTCGATCAGCTGGGTCGGAGAGTACCTCGAGGTCGATGCGCCGTCGCACCTCGTGATGACGATCACCGACAACCCGGCCGACGATGCGCGCGGTGTGATCACGGTCGATCTTGCCGAGGTCGGCGACGGCACCGAGATGATCATGTCGCAGGAATCCCCGGGTTTCGACCAGGGCCAGCTCGACCAGACCGCCATCGGGTACAACGCGTTCTTCGATGTGATGGGCACCCTGGTCGCCGAGAGCGAGTAGTGGCGTCGCCTCACCTGGGCGATGCCGCCGACGCGATCGACGAGGCGCTGCAGTACGAGTCGTCGTGGCAGCGCGCCGAGGAGCACCGCGCCCGCTTCGGAGACGGAATCGACTACTACGGCACCTCGGTCGGCGCCATCCGGGCGACCCTGCGCGACACCCTGCGGCGGTATCCCCCGCTCGAGCACGACGACATCACGGCTCTGAGCTCGCTGCTCTGGTCCGCCCCGGTGTACGAGCGCCGCCTGGCCGCGATCATCCTGCTGCAGGGCAACCTGTCGGTGCTCGTCGTCTCCGACCTCACGAGGCTCGAGGGATTCCTGCGTTCGAGCATCCTCCCCGACCTGGCCGACGTGCTCGCCCACGACGTGATCCGACCGCTCGTGCAGTCGCTCGACGCTCGCGATCGGCCCCGCGCGGACACGGTCGTGGCCCGTTGGGCGCGGGGCGACGAACCGCTTCTGAGCCGGGCCGAGGTCGTCGTCAACGCCCGTTCCTGAGTGTTTGCCGACCCCGGAACATCCGGCGGTACGCGTCTGTTCTACCTGATAGTCGCGGCAGCCAGCCGCGCACCATACGAGGAGACGACAGTGTCAGCCCAGTACAGCAAGACCCCCGAGGCCATAGCGCGCCTCACCCGCCAGCAGCGCCGCGTCACGCAGGACGACGCCACGGAGCCAGCGTTCCAGAACGAGTTCTGGGACAAGAAGGACGCGGGGCTCTACGTCGATGTCGTGTCGGGTGAGCCGCTCTTCGCATCGACCGACAAGTACGACAGCCGGTCCGGCTGGCCCAGCTTCACCGTTCCGATCGACCCGGCCAACATCGTGGTCAAGACCGACAAGGCCTTCGGCATGGTGCGCACCGAGGTGCGTTCCGCCCACGGCGACAGCCACCTCGGTCACGTCTTCGACGACGGTCCCGCCGAGGCAGGCGGGCTGCGCTACTGCATCAACTCCGCGTCGTTGCGTTTCGTCCCTGAGGCGGACCTCGAGAAGGAGGGCTACGGTGATTACCGGAGCCTGTTCTCGAACGCATCGACGACCACTACATCGACGATGAGCACAGCATCCACGAGCACCGAGGAGATCTCACGATGACCACGACAACCGAAACCGCAATCCTGGCCGGTGGATGCTTCTGGGGCGTCCAGGACCTGATCCGCAAGCGCCCGGGAGTGATCTCGAGCCGCACCGGCTATTCGGGCGGCAACACCCCGAACGCCACCTACCGCAACCACGGTTCGCACGCCGAGGCGCTCGAGATCGTCTTCGACCCGTCGCAGATCAGCTACCGCGATCTGCTCGAGTTCTTCTTCCAGATCCACGACCCGTCGACCAAGAACCGTCAGGGCAACGATGTGGGCGAGAGCTACCGCTCGGCGATCTTCTACACCTCCGACGAGCAGAAGCAGGTCGCGCTCGACACGATCGCCGACGTCGACGCATCCGGTCTCTGGCCCGCCAAGGTCGTCACCGAGGTCGAGCCCGCGGGCGCGTTCTGGGAGGCCGAGGAGGAGCACCAGGACTACCTCGAGAAGTACCCGAACGGCTACACCTGCCACTACGTGCGTCCGGGCTGGAAGCTCCCGCGCCGTGAGCAGTCGGTGGCCTGAGCACCGACCTCGAGCTGAACCCGCGCCGGGTTCGCCGCGTCATCGACGCGGCGGGCCCGGCGTTCTCGTTCTCGGGTGGATGCCTCGCGCGACGAGCCCGTCGAAGGCGAGCAGCAGCAGGGCCCACGGCCCGATGACGGGCACGAGAACCGCCAGGAGCAGGGCGACGGCCATCGTGACCGCGGTGACGACGCCGGCCTGGAGCCTGGCCGTGCCCCGATTCTGCGCCGACTGAAGGGCGGGCGTGCGCGTGACGTGCCATTGCATCGCCAGAGCCGCGAGGCAGGTGACGAGCATGTTGCCGATGTAGACGCCGGTCGTGGCGGGATCGCGGCTGTCGGATGTGCCGATCAGGCTGGTCGTGAACGGCAGCAGCACGATGGAGAAGAGCCATACGGCGTTCGCCCAGAACAGCCACGAATCGAAGGTGACGAGCTCCCGCATGATGTCGTGATGGTTGAGCCAGAACCGGCAGATCACCAGAAAGCTGAGAAGCAGGAGGAGGATCTGGCCGCCACTCGATGCGACGATATCGACGAGCGATGGAGACCCGCCCTGCGTCGCCTTCTCGGCGAGCGGCAGAACGAGCAGCGTGGCGGCGATCGCCACGACGGCGTCGCTGAACGTGACCAGCCGGGCGAGGTCTCCCCGCGTCTGCTCAGTCATGCTCTGAACTGTATCGGCCCGCCCGTCAGTATTCGAACTCGAAGTCCGGGTAGGTCGCGGTGTCGGGCGACAGCGCCATGATCGGTCGGTGCAGTCCGTCGATGCGTGCGCGCAAGTCACTGACGACCGCGGGGTCGTCGAGGTCGGAGTGGGTCACGCCCGCGGGGGTGCAGAAGATCTGGGTGGTCGGCCCCAGCAGCAGGTTCGACTCGTCGACCTCGCCGTTCACCAGCACGGGCACAGTGATCAGGTCTGACCGACCTGATCGCACCAGTGCGAGGGCGTAGTCGAAGACGGCGGTGCAGACCTCGTAGCCGACGATCAGGGTGCCGCCCCCATAGTGAAGCTCTCTCATGTGTCCACTCTCGTGTGCCCGGCCTTGCCGGTGCAATGGGGTTGCACGGGCCTATGCCCGTGACTAAGGTCAGCCTAAATCGTACGCTCGTCGATCGTGCCGGATGGCCCGAGTTCGAGCGCGGTCGACAGGCCGAGGCGTTGCAGGAAGGCGTCGTCGTGGCTCACCACGATCACCGCTCCCCGGTACGAGGTGAGAGCGTCCACCAGGTGGTCGATGCTCGTCGTGTCGAGGTTGTTCGTGGGCTCATCCAGCACCAATAGTTGCGGCGGCGGATCCGCGAGCAGCAGGCGGGCGAGGGCGACCCTGAAGCGTTCGCCTCCCGACAGCGACCGCACGGGCCGATCGACCATCGCGCCCCGGATCAGGAAGCGGGCCAGTCGATTTCTCACCGCGGCCACCGGCACCGTAGGGGCTGCGGCACGCACGGCATCGAGCACGGTCGTGCCGTCGTTGAGGTCGAGGGCTCGTTGCGGCAGGTACCCGACGCGCGACACCAGGAGCGCGCCCGAAACGCTGCTGGGGCGCGGAGGTGTTCCCTGCACCAGCGACTGGAGCAGGCTCGTCTTTCCCATGCCATTCGCCCCGACGATCGCCACCCTCTCGGGGCCCTGCAGAACGAACGAGCGATTCGTGCCGTGCAGCTCGGCGACCCGGCGGGAGCGCGGCACGTCGGGATCGGCATGATCGATCACGATGTGCTCGACGTCGCGAACACGGGCGTCGGCCTCGTCGAGCCGTTCCTGCGCCGACACCACCTGCCTGTCGCCTCCGGAGCGCAGCTTGCCGGCCGACACCTGCGCGTCTGATGCCCGTTGGTTCATCACGATCTTCGAGCCGACCTTGTTCTGACGGTTGGTCTTGGCCGTGCGTGCGCGCCGGGCCAGCATCGTCTCGGCTTCGATGCGCTGTCGCTTCTGCGCCTTCACGGCCTGCTCAGCCGTGCGTGCCGATTGGATGGCGGCGCCCTGCTCCTCCTCGAGATGGGCGCGCCAGGCGCTGTAGGGCCCGCCGAAGACCGACAGGTGCGAATCGTGGATCTCGGCCGTTGCATCCATGAGTTCGAGCAGCGACGTGTCGTGGCTGACTACCACGAGCGTTCCCGGCCAGCGCCCGATCAGGCCCGCCAGGCGGCTCCGCGCCCCGCGATCGAGGTTGTTGCTCGGCTCGTCGAGCAAGGTGATCGGCGCGCGGCGCAGCCACAGGCCGGCGGTGGCGACGAGCATCGCCTCGCCACCCGACACCTCCCCGATGCGGCGGTCGAGGTGAGCCGCGTCGAGGCCGATCTCCCGCAGGGCCTCCTCGGCGCGGGTCTCGACATCCCAGTCGTCTGCGAGCGCGTCGAAGTTCGCCTCGGAGGCGTCGCCCGCCACGATGGCGCGGAGGGCGGCGAGCCTGTCGGCGACACCGAGGAGTTCGACGACCGTCGCCCGCGTCTGCAGGGTGATCGATTGCGACAGATACGCGACCTCGCCGCGGGTCGTGATCGTTCCGGTGGTGGGTTCGAGTTCACCGGCGATGAGTCGAAGCAGGGTCGATTTGCCGCTGCCGTTGGCGCCGACGAGGCCGGTTCGACCGGATGCGATGGTGCCGGTCACGCCGCTGAGGGCGCGTTGTCCGTCGGGCCAGGTGAGGCCGACGTCGGAGAGGACGATGGATGAGGTGCCGGTGGTGGACATGCTGCTCCCGAGGTGTCGATGAAGCGCTGACACCGGAGCCGCACGCGCGGCGAGTCGACGAGTCAGCGCGCGGACTGCGCGAAACCGTCGAAGAACTTCACCGGAGAGACCTCACACTGGGAAACAGGAACCTCGTCCAGTGTGACAAACGATCGCCGAAGCGGCAAGTGTGCGCCCGGTCTCAGCGCTGCGACCGCCGCACCCGGCGGCGTTCCCGCCATCCGAGCGCCCGGTATGCGGCCTCCTCGCGCTGCCGGGCCTCCGCGTATTCCCGGTAGCGGGCATCCCGCCTTTCGCGCCAGCGGAGCACCTCTGCCTCGACATCGCGCGGACGCGTGACGACCGGCGGGCCGCCCTGCAGCTGTCGGCGGGCCTCGATGATGCGGGTGTTGAAGTCGGTGAGCATGCCGCGCACGGCCTCCTCTGACGGGGCGGCATCGAGACGCCCGTCGAGCTCGGCGTCCTCCGTTCGGAGGGTCAGCGCCGGCGGTCCCAGTCCGGTGAGGCGCTCCCGCTCGATCTTCTGCCTGATCCACCAGTTGGGGTCGTAGGCGTTCTGCAGGCCCGTGAGAGGTTTGCCCGCGCCGGGCAGATCGTCGAAGTCGCCCCGACGCATGGCCTGCTGGATCGAGATCTCGACGATCTGCGCGCGCTGCTCCATGGTCGGCTGTCCGGCGTCGACCGCATCGTCGTCGCGCTCGCTCTCGGGGGTGAGCTTGTCGACCTGATACCGTGCGACGTTCAGCCGCGAGTCACGAGGTTCCGTGGGACCGCCCATGCATCAAGCCTACGAGTGCTCAGCCGTGCGCCAGCAGTTCGAGACCCACCACCGCTGCGCCGACGGCGAACTCCGCACCCAGCACGACGAGCCGCTGCCACCAAGCCAGTTTCACGCGGCGCACGGCGAGGAAGCCGATGGCGATCAGCGAGATGGTGAGCGCGATGGTGGATGCGCGCAGGGCCGCGCCGACGCTCCACGTGTCGAGAGCGGCGAACCCGATGAAGACGAGAGGGAGCACGACCGTGGCGAAGGCCCCGAAGCTCACCGCCGCCATGCGCCGGATCTCTGCGGCTGTCGGCACGATCGCGTGCACCGCGAGGTGCGAGACGACATCGGCCACGAAGACCGCCAGCAGGGTGCCGACCACCGTGATGCTCAGGGTCGATGCCGCCTCGCCGGCGCTCAGCTCCTCCGTGGAGTGAGACTGCATCGCCAAGACGACCGCCAGGCTCGTGAAGGTGACATAGACGCGCTCCTTCAACGCCTCCGCGCGGTGCTCCGGGGAGGCGGTCGACGTATCGTTCCGCACCGCTGCTACTGCGACGGCGTGGGCAGCGACGATTCGATCAGGCCGATGATGGCGGGGTCGTCGGGCTCGGTGCGCGGGCTGAACCGGTGAACCGCGCCGTCGGGCGTGACCACG
>Ga0247732_10000246_pt1 | contig 31832 bp, 31 predicted proteins | sample UWRJL163409C2_FD_180940 | JGI IMG/M metagenome (GOLD analysis project Ga0247732, IMG submission 180940) | Plant litter microbial communities from Arlington Agricultural Research Station in Wisconsin, United States - UWRJ-L163-409C-2 | ecosystem: Environmental > Terrestrial > Plant litter >...
CGGCAGTCGACGGAGTAGTCAACAGCGAATCGATGACCCGGTCGAAGAGCATGGCGAGAATTTCGTCTTTGCTGTTGAAGTGGCGATAGATTGCCGACCCCGTGACGCCGGCAGCCTGGCCAATTTCATCGACGCCGACTCCGTTGAAGCCGCGTTCGTAGAACAACCTTTCGGCTGCGTCGAGGATGACTTCGTCTCTGGCCACGGACATGATGCTACTCAACCTCGACACAGGTTGGGTCCGCCACACCAGGGCAAGTCGAGGCAGCGTCACGGCTGCACCTCGCTGCGCGCACCCGCACCGACGTGGTAGTCGGTCGTTCAACGGACGCTGGACACCCGCGTCGAGCAAGTGCGCCATCGTTTACGCCGTCTCTCCATCACCAGCATGCGCTTCATGTAGACGGCGTTTTTCGAATACCGAACGCTTACGACTGCCGTGACATTGACGCGAACGATCGTTGACATAATCTTGGCGGACACGATATTTTCGGTGTTCGACATCGTCGAGAAACACCGAATCGCGTCGTCGGCACTGCAAACGCTCTAACGGCACCTCGAACCATCGTTCGACACGCCGCGGGCCGCGACATTTACAGGAAGGCCGACATGGGCAAGCTCGAAGGAAGGGTCGCTTTCGTCACCGGTGCCGGACACGGCCAAGGACGTTGCCACGCAGTCGCACTCGCCAAGGAGGGTGCGGACGTCATCATCGTGGACATCGCCGAGGACATCGCCACCATTCCGTACTCGTTGTCGACGAAGGACGAACTCGACGAAACGGCTCAACTCGTCCGAGACGCCGGTGGGCGGGTTCACGCGACCGTGGCTGACGTCCGGGATTTCGCGGCAATCCGGGGGGCGGTCGACTCTGGCGTTGCAGAATTTGGAGACATCGACATCGTCGTCGCCAACGCCGGCGTAATCGGGGCGGGCAAACTCGATCCGACTGACGTCGGTCTGTATCGCGACATCGTCGACGTCAACCTCAACGGCGTCTGGCATACCATCGCTGCGACTGTCCCGTCGGTCATCAGCAAGGGCCGTGGCGGGTCGATCATCCTAACCAGTTCCACGCAGGGCCTTACCGGACGCGGCGGGGACGGTTCCGCAGCATCGTTTGCCTATGCAGCCTCCAAACACGGCGTGGTGGGGCTCATGCGCTCTGCGGCGCACGCGTACGCGTCGCACAACATTCGGGTCAACACCGTTCACCCGACCGGCGTCGCGTCGCCCATGGTCCTCAACGAGTTCATGGGGAAGTTCTTCACAGAGAATCCGTCAGCGGCCGAGATGGCCCAGAATCTGCTGCCCGTGCAATTCATCCAGCCGGAGGACGTCAGCGAAGCCATCGTGTGGCTTGCCAGCGACAGCGCCAAGTTCATCACCGGCGTCACCCTTCCGGTGGACGCCGGATTCACGATCCGGTAGGGCCCGTTTCGATCGCAGCGTGTACGTCAGCCCCAGAGCCGGGCCTCACCTCCACAGAGGTGACAAGCCGGCACTGGGGCTGAGTTCACTCGTTTCGTTGGGGCCTCGCAACACGTCGTCGTCGCTAGCGCGGGCCGCCCGGTGGACCCCGGCGAACCTACGTGACGTTGCCGCTTAGGGAAGTTCGCTGATCTCCCGCGCGTACTTCGCATGGATTTCGCGGCGCCGCAGTTTCATCGTGGGGGTCAGCTCATCGCTGGCGGGCAGCCACTCGGTCGGCAAGATGCGGAATGCACGGACAGCCTCGACGCGAGACAAGTTCTCGTTGGCACGGTCGACCGCTGCCTGCACCCGCTCGACGACGTCTTCGTGAAGCACGACCTGCTCCAGAGTGTTCGCCTCGAGACCCAGTGCCTTTACGTAGGCGTGAAGTTGATCCGAATCAAGCACGATCAATGCGCTAATGTGCGGACGTCCATCGCCAATGGCGATGGCATGACTGATGATTGGATCAGCATCGCGCAACTTGCCCTCGATGTTTGCAGGCGACATGTTCTTCCCGAAGGAATTGATGATGATTTCCTTCTTGCGGTCCACGATAGCCAAGAAGCCATCCTCGCTGAGAACCCCGACGTCGCCAGTGTGCAACCATCCATCGGCGTCGAGGACGGCGCGAGTGTCTTCCGGACGGTTTCGGTACCCGCGCATCATCCACGGACTCTTGAGGAGGATCTCGCCGTCGTCGAGGAGCTTGATGCTCACCCCCGGGAGAGGCCGCCCGACGGTGCCCACACGCGAGTGCTCGACTGTGTTGAAGGCACCAAAAGCCCCACACTCGGACTGCCCCCACGCTTCCAGCACCGGCATCCCGAGAGACAGGTAGAACTTCAGCAGATCTTTGGGCACGGGGGCAGAACCAGTGAGGCCGTTGATCACCGAATCCAACCCAACCTTGGCGAGGATCGACTTGCCGACGCTCGCCTGAAGCTCCTGCAACTCTTCGGCCTCGACTTCAGTCAAGGGCGAACCTACGCCTTCTCGAGCTTCGAGCTTCCGGCCACCGAGTTCCATCAATCGCGTGAACCCCGCTTGTAGTTCGGTTGGCGCGGCCTCGACGTAAAGTGCTAGCGCGGCGCGAAACTTCTCGTACAGGCGCGGAGGGCTGAAGAAGTACTCGGGCCGGAAGTCCGCCAAGATCTCGGCCATTTGCGTGTGATCGGGCATCACCGTGACGGTGAAGCCACCGACCATGGGCCGATAGTGCGAGAGGTGCCGCTCGGCCACATGAGCCATCGGCAGATACGACAGCACCCTTGCGCCGTCGAGTATCCCATTCGCCGTGTTGAGACACTGCTGGTTACCGAGGATGGCACCGTGAGTCAGCTCGACGGCCTTGGGCGTCCCCGTCGTGCCAGATGTGTAGACGAGGAGTGCGAGGTCGTCACGCGTGACCGAACCCCACGTCGCCACGAAGTCGAACTCCGGCAGTCGCACGGCTTCCAGGTCTGCCAAGGACCGCACCTCGCCAAGGCCGCCGTCGATCGAGATGACCTCCATTCCACCGGCTTTCGTTGCTGCCTCACGCGCCTTGTCCAGCAGGGCAGCCTCGGTCACCAGCATCGTCGTGCCAGAGTCCGCGAGCATGTACGCGATGTCGGCGACGGGCAGCGTGGCATAAATCGAGACGGTTGCAGCGCCCAGATGCAATGCCGCAGTGTCGACGACGTGAAATTCAGGCCGGGGGCGAAGGAGTAATGCGACGAGGTCGCCCTTCTTCACGCCTGCCGCCGTAAATCCCTCGGCGACCGATCGAACTCGACGCGCATAGTCGCCCCACGTGATGGACACCTCGTCACCGTGGGTGCGTAGCGCCACACGATTGGGCACGCGCGCCGCGGTCTCCTGGAACACGTGGGCCAGGGACGGACGATCCGCCAGGCCTGAGACGGGCACCGCGCGATCAGTGAGCGAACTCGTCATTCTTCCTCCATGAACAGCCCTCAGCACCAAGCCGGAGAGCGATCGTTTACATTGAGCCTAATGTTAGCCCGCCCACACACGCAAACGAAAGAGATCGGCATTGCAACCGTGGTTCCGATGTGACTGGCGATCATATGCGCAGCTAGATCCCTTTCGCAGATGGAGTTCTGCACTGTTTGACGTAGCCACGGTCGACGGTCCGTGCGCCCACTCGGCGACATCGCAGCTGGTATGCGTCGAACAAGAACGTCCGTTTACCGATTCTTATAGTGGTGATACGGTCGCTTGCATGACTGAGCAGTCAAGCCGTGTTCGTCCCGCGACGTCCCCGAACCGCGGTTGAGCAATGTCGGAAACCGCGACCGCATCGTCGATCCACGTCTCTGATCGAGACGGTGTTCGGACCGTGACGTTGAACCGGCCAGAACGCGGCAACTCGATTCACGGGACACTCCTTGCCGAACTGCTCGAGTCCGTCGAGTCGGCGGACCGACATTCCGACGTGCGTGCCGTCGTCACGACCGGGGCGGGCTGGGCCTTTTGCGTGGGAGGCGACCTCGACGTCTTCGCGCGACTTACCTCCACCGGCCCACTGGATCTCGCAGTTACCCCCGTCGAGACGATCGGAGGGTCAACCGGGCTCGAACCGCTAAGCGCCGAGCAGCGCGCGGCGGATCACCTTGGCACGGGGATCTGGGTGCGCCGCTTTCTCGAAGTCGGCACGCCGACCATTGCGGCGATCAACGGCGCGACATCCGGCGGCGGACTCGCGATCGCTCTGCTACACGACATCCGCATCATGGCGCGATCGGCGCGGATTCACACCGGATTCGCTGCTTTGGGGCTCTCACCGGAGATGGGGATGAGCTGGCTGCTGCCCAGAATGGTCGGAACTTCCAATGCGTTTCGCATCTTGACGACTTCACAACCGATCTCGGCTGCCGAGGCGTTGAACTTGGGCATCGTCTCCGAGGTCGTCGATGACGACGATCTCGGTGGCGTCGCGTTAGAGACGGCGCAGTCGATCGCACGTACGCCCGACCAAACGGTGCGGGCAGTCAAACGCCTGCTCCGACAGTCCTGGGACAGCTCGCTGGAACAACAGCTCGAGCGTGAGTGGAGCGGCATGGACCGCCTGTTTCGTTCTGAATACACCCGACAACGTGTGGTAGACGTGCGGGCTGCCCTGCAGCAACGCAGGAAGCTAACGACCGCCACCCAGGACGCACGTGGAGCCAAACCGTGACCGCGCCACGCGGCAAGACCCTCGTCCTCATTCACGGCGGATTGCACGGCACGTGGTGCTGGGATCGAGTGTTGCCGCCGCTTCGTGCGGCCGGCCACGACGTCGTCGTGGTCGAACTGCCGGGTCGCGCCGGAGCCGTGGAAGGCCTGACGTTCGACGACTACGTCGACGCGATCGACGCCCGGGTACCTCCCGCCAGCGAGCCGGTCGTCGTGGTGGCTCACAGTCTGGGTGCTGTCGCAGCAAGCCAATTCGCGGAACGACGGCCCGAGGCCATATCTAGGATGGTCCTGGTGAACGGTCTGTTGACCGAGAACGGCGAAGCTCCCCTTCCCAAACTCCAAACAGCGGGCGAGGGATGTGGGCTCATGCGCCCCGGCGCACTGACGTTCAGCGACGACGGCACCGTCACCGCCGATTACGACGCCGCCGTGAATGCCTTCTACAACCGTTGCGAACCATCGGAGGCAGCATGGGCCGCCAAACACCTCTGCGCGGAACCGATCGCGCCGTTGATGACGCCGATGTCGATTACCGCTGCCGGGTTCGGCTCGGTGCAGAAGACGTACGTCGGATCCCGCGACGACCTAGTTCTGCCGTGGACATTGCAGCAATCCATGGCCGACTCGAGCGGGAGCGAACTGATCTGGCTCGACGGTGACCACTCGCCGTGGCTGTCGGTGCCGGAAGCCTTTCTGCGGTGCATCCTCACCTGCGCCGAAATTCCATGACTCATCCTCTGCGATGGAAGAAACCGTAAGATCCGACACCCGAGGATTGAACCCCGATGACAGAAGTCGCGTCAGGCCACGACTCCCGTGCGTGCGATCAGACTCGCCGCATTCCGGGCGAGCCGGGGCTGTGGATATTCATCTTCGGCGACCTCGTCGTCTTTGCCGTTCTCTTCGGGGTCTTCCTCCACGCCCGGGGCGCCGAGCCGGAACTCTTTGGGCGGTCCCAGGACACCTTGAATCGCGACTACGGAGCCGTGAACACGCTGGTCCTGCTCTTGAGTTCGATGCTAGTGGTGCTCGCCTCGAGCGCCCTGAACTCTGAGGCGTACCAACGCCTTGCGCCCCGGCTCGTCCTCGGAGCAATCGGCTGCGGCCTGGTCTTCGTAGGAGTCAAGGTCGTCGAGTACCACGAGATGATCAACGAGGGGCTGACGCCAGCGGTCAACTCGTTCTACATGTACTACTTCGTCCTGACAGGACTCCATCTGTTCCATCTGTTGCTTGGAATGGGCGTTTTGACGGTCATGTTCTCCACCGCCAGGAATACCCCGGCCACCACCGCGGGTCGACGATCATTGTTCGAAGGCGGAGCGTGCTTCTGGCACATGGTGGACCTGCTGTGGATCGTCATCTTTCCGGTGGTCTTCCTGGTGAGGTCCTGATGTCGGTCCTGCTGCGGACGAAGACCACGATGATCTGGCTGATCTTGATGATCCTGGCGGTCGTTTCGTGGCTGCTCGGTTCGGACCATGGTTTTGGTGCCGACGCACGCGTGTCTGCCGGCGTGACGATTCTGGCCGTCGCGATCTTCAAGGTGCGTCTCGTCGGCCTCTACTTCATGGACCTAAGGCGGGCCCCAACACCGTTGCGTGGTGTATTCGAAGGCTATTGCGTCGCCCTGTTCGTGATGACGATCGCGATGTTCCTGTGGGGCTGAGGCACGTCCTCGGACGGGTCGACCACGTCTCCATACCTGCTTGGCCCCTGTCGATCTCGTCGTGGACGCTGCTTCTCATGAATTTTGAGACGGAATGGCCCACAATGTTGACGTGGTGCCGCGGCGCGTATTTCAATTGCAGCGAGGGCCTGCTGGCTGCGCGACAATCGTCGTCCCAAAGACAGTGCCAGTGAGGAGCCGAACATGAGAATCCAAGTCGACAGGTCCGTCTGTGCACTGCACGGCGATTGCGTCGTGCAGTCACCCGATCTCTTCGACCTCGACGAGGACGACGACGCGGCACGCGTCCTCGATGAGAACCCAACCGAAGACAAGTGGCAGTCGGCTGAACGAGCGGCGTCTGGCTGCCCGGCACGCGCCATCACGATTACCAACTAGATGCCGACCATAGGCGGGACGGCTCTCCTGAACGCTCGGCGGGTCCCAGACCGTGAGGCGGTCGTCGAGGGATCGCAGAGCTGGACATGGCGCGAGCTCTCCCGCCTGATCGGGGTCGCAGCCGCCGCGCTCGACGACCTGGGCCTTCGCAGGGGCCATCGAATGGCGTTGTTGGCAGCAAACTCCATGGAGTTCATCGTCGCATCGCATGCGGCGTCGCGGGTTGGCGGCATCGTCGTGCCCATCAACACTCGCCTCGCGGTGCCGGAGATCGTGCACATCGTCTCTGACAGCGGCGCGACGGCCCTGGCCTTCGGCGTCGAGCTGGCGTCGGTCGCGGAGGCGGTCCGAGTCCAGGTGCCGGCCGTCCTTCTCGCGGCGCTCGGTGACGGTGGCGACCACCCTCATCTCATTGGTGGCGATCTCACGACGTCGATCGACGACGACTTGGCGGCAGAAGACGACGATGCCTTCATTCTCTACACCTCGGGTACGACTGGCCGTCCAAAGGGCTCGTTGATGGATCACCATCGCGCCGTCTGGGCGGCGATGGCCCAGATTGTGTCGCTTGGCTTGCGAGACGGGGACCGTCATCTGCACCTCGCTCCCATGTATCACTCCGGCGGAACGACGTTCCTCAACGCCACGACGATGATTGGCGGCACGCACGTGGTCGCCGGGCGCTTCGAGGCCTCCGCGGTGCTCCCCCTAGTTGCGCAGCATCGCATCGACTGGCTCTTCGGCGTTCCGACGATGTATCAACAGATGCTCAGGTGCGAGGCGACGACCACTCCTGCGATCGACTCATGGCGGATCGGTGTCTATGGCGGGGCACCCATGCCCGCTCCGGTCATCGAGCAACTCGTCGCGAGGTTCCCGTCGGTGAGCTTCTTCCAGCAGTGCGGTCAAACCGAGGCGGGGCCGACGGGAATCTACTCGACACTGGACCAGATTCGGTCCCGACCCGACTCGTCCGGTCACGTGGCGCAGCCATTCATGGAGTGCAAGGTGCTCACGGAAACGGGATCGGAGTGCGAGCCCGGAGGTGTCGGCGAATTAGTCTTCCGCGGCGCGGCGTTGACCAAGGGGTACTGGAACCAGCCGGGTGCCACCGCCGAGGCCGTCCGCGACGGTTGGCTGCACACGGGCGATCTCGTCCACGTCCACGATGACGGGGCAATGCGTCTGGTGGACCGCATGAAGGACGTGATAATCACGGGAGGACGCAACGTCTACTCGGCCGAAGTCGAACAGGCCATAGCGAGCCATCCCGATGTCCTCGACGTGGCCGTCGTCGGCAAACCCCATCCCGAATGGGGTGCCACGGTCACGGCGGTCGTCACACTCGCAGCGCGCTCGACCGCGACGGCCAGCGACATCGAAGAGCACTGCCGAACGTTGATCGCCGACTACAAGATTCCGCGTGTAATCGAGTTGGGAGCGGTGCCGCGTAACAGCACGGGCAAAGTGCAAAAGCACGTGCTCCGCAACGTCTCGACAGACTCGACTGGTCATTGACGTGCCGGCCGCTTGCCCGGGCCTTCCGCACGGACGAGCTCCGGATCGTGGCCCAGCCGAACCAAGTGAATGGCCGTGCTGGCGATCTCGTCGGGCGATATCTTCTCCCGTGGTCGGTACCAACGCGACACCCAAATGATCATTCCGAGGATGAGCCGGGCCGTCACGGTGGGGTTACCCGTGGGAAGTGATCCGCATTTCATGTTGTCACGGACAACGTCGACCCATAATTTCTCGAAACGCCGACTCCACGGGTGCCATCGCGAGTACACGTCGGGAGGGAGACCAGCCCCCCCGAAGAAGACCGTCATATAGCTGCGCATGGTGACTGCGGCTTCCGCCTGCAAGCCGATCATGGCCGTCAGCCGCTCACCAGGGTCGTCGGAACCGGCGATGGCAGCCTTGGTCCGTTCGGTGAGTGCACCGGTGCAGCGCTCGAACAGAATGCCGAGGAGGTCCTCCTTGTTGGGGACCGTCCGGTAGAGGGTGGCGCGGGATACCCCCATCTTGTCCGCCGTGCCCACGATCGTCACCGCGTCATATCCGCCTTCGACGAACAGCTCCGCAACTGCTTCGGCAACCGCGTCTCGGTCAATGGTCAGTGGTGGTCTGCCCCGTGAGCGCTTGCCGGTTTCGCCCGTCTCGGACTTTGACACCACGATCTCCTCACTGCGGCACTCGTTTCCGTCAGCGAGTCTAGTTCCAAACGATTGGCAGGAGAGATCGGCGAGCATCAGTCGACGCCGAGGGGCGGCACGACGGTCAGGCTGGCGTCACCGTGACCGGCAGCTCGTAGACGCCACGACTGAACACGTCGCGGACATAGGCGATGGGTCCCGCTGGCGTGATGTCGCTGGTACGTTGCAGCAGTTCCTCGAGGAGGATCTTCATCTCCAACACCGCAATGTGCTTTCCCAGGCACGAGTGGGGTCCGCGCCCGAAGCTGATGTGCCGGTTGGAGACCCGGGCCAGGTCGAATCGATTGGGGTTCTCGAACGCGTTGGGATCGAAATTCGCCGCCGCCAACAACATACAGACGCGGTCCCCGGCCGCGATGGGCTTGCCGTGCATCTCCACATCGCGCGTGACGGTGCGGACGAAGTGCAGGAAGGGTGTCGACGTCCGAATGATCTCCTGGATGGCGGTGTCCGGGATGTCGTCAGAGTGCTCTCGCAGCCAAGCCATCTGCTCGGGATTTCGCATCAGTTCGTGCATTCCGTGCGACAGCGCAGTCCGGGTACTCTCGGCCGCGCCGCTGGCGAGTAGGACTATGTTGCCAAGGATTTCGTCCTCGCTAAGAGTGTCGTCGGCGTTGGCCTGCACCATCTGGGACACCACGTCGTCGCTCGGGTCAAGGCGCTTACTCGCGGCCAGTTCTCCGGCGTAACCGGTCAGCGCGAAGATTGCCTCGATCACCGTCTCGAACGAGGGGGTGACGCGAGTGTCGAACGGGGCCGCAAACTTGTCCACCCAATTGAAGAACTTCGGGCGGTCTTCGGGCGGCACGCCGAGCACGTCACCGAGGGCCTCCATCGGCATCGCGTGTGCGACCTCGTCGACGAAGTTGAATGTGCCCTCCGCGAGCGCATGGTCGACCACCGCACGGGCATAGCCCCGGAACTTCTCCTCAAGCTTCCGCACCATGCGGGGAGTGAACCCCCGGCTGACCACCGCGCGGTGCCTACGGTGGTCAGCACCGTCGCGGCTGAGCATCGCGGGTTTCCCACCGACGGTGTCGTCGATGGGGTTCACGGTCCAGATGTTCACGTGCCCGCGATCGGCTGCGAACGTCTCGGGGTCACGGTCAACCGCCAAGACGTCGTCGTATCTAGTAAGAACCCACACCTGCTTGATGAGCAGCGGATCGTCGAACGTCTGCAAGTAGGCCGGATCGTTCTCACGCAGATAGGCATACTGGTCCAACGGGAGTCCGTAGGTAGCTGGGTCGCCGTTTGCGTAGACGTCGGGGTCCAGCACGCCGATGACGGTGCGCCGGTCGGCAGCGATGGTCATGGCTGCACCTTTCACTTGAGAGACGAGTTTTGAACCCGAGAAGGACAACGAGAACCGTTGTCCACGAACTACTTACCGTCAACGGAGACAACCGGTAAGCGTGCCCGGCAGATCGGGCGACGCCGATGACTAAAGTGAACCAGGCCACACCCAGGAATGTCAAGAGACAGATATGTCTCTTGACCAATTCGGTTGCTCAATGTCAAGATCGTGCCATGCACCCCGTGCAAAATGAGTCGGGCGCCGCCAAACGGCGCCGGCCCGCCGAGGTACGCGAACTCCTGCTCGTCGCCGCAGAACACGTCGTGGCCCGACGAGGGATGGCGGCCAACGCTTTAGAGATCGCCGCAGAGGCCGGCGTGCATCGATCGGTGTTGTACAGGCACTACGGGACGGTCGAAGAGCTAGTGCGCTGCGCAACGCTGCGTCCGATGCGGGAGTTCTTGGTCAAGATTCAGCAGATGACGGACCTGTCCTCCGCAACGGAACCGAAGCCGTTGTGGCAGTTGCTGATCGGCTTTTTGACCGACCTGATGGCGGTCCTCGACGAGCACCGCGACTTCCTGGTGATGGCGATGTCGGAGTCGTCACCGCTCGGTGACGTCGAACAAGCAGAACTGCGTCGCGAGCTCGATCGCGTCCTGGACGACATCGTCGACCTCGCCCGACTCGAAGGTGGGTCGCGCGGATTGGACATCAGCGCCGTCGCCGTCAACACCCGGCTCTCGATCGCCATGGTCATGGGTGCGACTGCCTACGGTTCCTGGCTACTGCCGACCCGCATAGACGGCGACCAGCCGCGGCTGGTGGACGACATGGCCAACTTCATTCTCTACGGTGCGCGGCACGTGTCCGATGACGTCAAGTGCACAGACCGCTGACGCCCCCGACCAAGAGTGCTCAACGCGAACATCAGGTTTCGCTCGACGAGGAGGTTCCACAATGACAATGGTTACGGGCGAGCAGAAAATTGGCGTCGAAGTGCGATCCCCGGCAGACGGTCGGGTGGTCGGCACCGTTCCCGACATGAACGCCGACGAGGTATTCGCGACTGCGAAACGACTTCGTCAGGCCCAACCAGCTTGGTTGGCAATGGGATTCGCCGGTCGCCGGGCGTGGATGGAACGCTTCCGGGATTGGATCCTCGACAACGAGGAGCGCTTGCTCGGACAGGTGCAGGCCGAGACGGGAAAAGCGTGGGGCGATATACCAATTGGTGAGATCGTCGCCTCGGTCGACGTGCTCAACTACTGGGCCCGCAACGCGGAGAGATTCTTGGCTCCGCAGACCGCCCGGCCCCACAGTCCGTTGATGATGACCAAGCGCATGCAGGTTACCTTTCAACCTCACCAGCTGGTCGGCTCGATCACGCCGTGGAACGCGCAGCTTGCCATGCAGATGCTCGACATCCCTGCCGCGTTGATGGCCGGCTGCGCGGTGCTGACCAAGGCATCCGAGGTCACGCCATTGGGATGGAACCTGGCGATCGAGGGGTGGAAGGCCATCGGGGCGCCCGACGTGCTCGATGCCGTCACGGGTCGCGGCGAGGCCGGCGCGGCCGTGGTCGACGCCGTGGACATGATCCAGTTCACCGGCTCAGTCGGAACCGGGCGCCGCATCGGCATGCGCGCTGCCGAGCGAATGATCCCGTGCACCCTTGAACTTGGCGGCAAGGACGCGATGATCGTGCTCGCCGACGCAGACCTCGATCGCGCGGCCCGCGCTGCGGTGTGGGGCGGTTTCTACAACGCGGGGCAGATCTGTGTGTCCGTCGAACGCGTTTACGTCGAAGCTCCCGTATACGACGACTTCGTCGCCAAGGTCGTGAAGCACACGCGGGCGTTACGGGTGGGAACCGATGAACCCGGCAGCTATGCCGCAGACGTCGGCGCCATCGCCACCGAGGAGCAGCTTGCGATCATCGAACGCCACGTGGAGGATGCCCGCGAGCGGGGGGCGCGCGTAGCCGTCGGCGGCAAGGCCGTTCCGGGCCCGGGCCTGTACTACGAACCGACGGTGCTGCTCGACGTCGACGAGTCGATGCAATGCATGCGTGAGGAGACTTTCGGCCCAACCCTGCCGATCGTCAAGGTAGCCGACGCCGCGGAGGCGATCAGCCGGGTGAACAATTCAGATTTCGGGCTGGCAGCCAGCGTCTTCACCAAGGATCACGCCAAGGGCCGCGCCATCGCCGAACGCGTCGACACCGGATCGGTCAACGTAAACAACGTCATGACCAATGTCTTCCAACTCTCCGTACCCTTCGGCGGTCGCCGTGATTCTGGGATCGGAGCCAGGCACGGAGCAGCCGAGGGGATCCGCAAATACTGCTGGCGTAAATCAATCATCGAGGAACGATTCAACCTCCCCTCGGAGGTGTACTGGTATCCCACCAGCCGCCGCCGCGTGAACATGATGGTCCGCGTAGCCCGGTTCATGGGTGCCGGCGACTGGAGACGACGCCTCGGAATCGGCCGGTGAACTCGCTGTGCGACGCCTTCGCGCACACGGTGTTACGGGTTCCCGATCGAATCGCGCTACGCAGTCTCGGCGGCGAGCGTGAACTGACCTGGTCTGACTACGCGGTCGAAGTGGCCTCACGGGCCGCGATGCTGATCGAATTAGGCGTTCGCCCTGGACAATCCGTGGCCCTGATGATGGGCAACTGCATCGAGTTCCATCTGCTCGATACGGCGATCATGCACGTCGGCGCCGTGCCGGTCTCGATCTACAACACTCTGCGCCCGCGGGACATCGCCTATATCCTCGGCAATTCGGGGGCTAAGTGGGTCTTTGCTCAGAGCTGCTACGTGTCGACTCTTTCGGAGATTGACGACGAAGACGCGTGCCCCGCGGGCATCGTCTCGGTCGACGGAACCGTAATAGGTGCAACGGATCTCAGATGTCTGTTAATGCACGACACCCCATTGGACCTCGCGCAAGCTGCCGGTCGAGTTCGCCCACAGGACCTCGCCACGATCAGCTACACCTCCGGCACCACGGGTCCCCCCAAGGGAGTCGAGCTGAGCCACGAAGCCATCCTCCGGAGCATCGCGGCGATCGACGATGCGTTCGGTGTAATCGACGGAGCACGGATGGTGTCGTTCTTGCCGATGGCGCACGTGGCCGAACGAATGTTCTCCCATTGGCGTGGGATTACGGGCGGCTTCACCATCACACCCTGTCCACACCCAAGTGAGGTCGGTCCGTACCTGCTCGACGTTCGGCCCGAGTACGTCTTCTCACCGCCGCGCCTGTTCGAGAAACTGCGTGCGGCGGTAGAAGTGCGTTTCGACTCTGAGTGCGACCCCGCGCAGCGGGCTCTCAACGCGCGCGGTCTGCAGGTTGGCGCCGCCATGCTGCGATACCACGAGGAGGGAGCCACCGCGCCGGACCACTTGAGGAAGGAGTTCGAGGGGCTTGGCCCCACGGTATTCACGCCGGCGCTCGCGAGCGTCGGCCTGGACCAGACCCGGGTCGCCCTGACTGGCTCGGCGCCAGTGCCACCAGAGTTGGTGCGCTACCTCCTGGCGATCGGACTGCCCATCTTCGAAGGCTGGGGGATGTCGGAGGTCACCGCCTTCGGATCCTTCAACCGTCCGGGAGACACGCGGGCAGGCACGGTGGGACATCCGTTGTGTGGGGCAGAAATTCGATTGGCAGAGGACGGCGAAATATTGTTCCGGAGCCCCTGGATGATGTCGGGCTACCGAGGCCAGCCGGAGTTGACCGCCGAGACCATCGGCGCAGACGGCTGGTTGCGCACGGGGGACATCGGAGCCTATGCCGACGGTCGGCTTCGTATCGTCGACCGCAAGAAGGAGCTCATCATCAGCTCCTTTGGCAAGAACATGTCGCCCTCGAACATCGAATTCGCGGTAAAGAGCGCAAGTCCCCTCGTCGGCCAGGTGTGCGTGATCGGCGACGCGAAGCCATTCGTCACTGCCCTCATCGTGGTCGACTCAACCGTCGCCGACGCGCTCGACGGGCGCAGACCCGACCTCCCACCACACTCGGATCCCGCAGTCTTGCAAGCCGTCGAAAGCGCCGTCTCAGCAGCCAATACGGAACTGTCCCAGGTTGAGCGAGTGAAGCGTCACCGCGTGCTCGACGCCGAGTGGTTGCCCGGTGGCGACGAATTGAGTCCCACGATGAAGCTCAAGCGACGACGGATCCTGGAGAAACACCACGACATCATCGAGCAGCTTTATTCGCATCAATCGCATCGATCTCAACAACAGTTGGCCTGCGCCGCAATCTCCATCGCGCAGTAACCACTCATCTCCCCAAAGCCGACGATCCGACTGACCTATGAGGACGGCCATGAACGCACTGAGCAAGCTAAAGGTCGCCGGGCAGGTCGCCGTCATCGGCGCACACGTGTGCTGGGAACGCGTCGTTCGGTCGAACTACCAAACGATCTCGCAGATACCGCCGTCGACGGACGCTCTTACCTGCGAATGGCTGACTGCAGCCCTGTTTCCCTCCCATCCGGAGTCCGCGGTGACATCACTGAGACTTGGTGACCGCAGCGACGGCTCGACATCACGCCAAGTGCTGTTTCTCGAATACAACCAGGCCGGGCAAGATAGCGGACTGCCAGAGCGGATGTTCTGCAAGAGCAGTCCAAACTTCACTTCACGGTTGATCACGGGGCTTAGCGGCGCCCTGCAGAGCGAAGCTGGTTTCTACACGACGTTGCGAAATCAGGTCGAGATGCAGACGCCGCACGCCTACTATTGCGCCGTCGATCCGAAGTCAGCCCGATCGATCTTTCTGATGGAGGACATCGCCTTCACCCGCGGTGCTCGATTCGGCGACCCCACCACGCTGCGGGTTACCCACGAGATGGCCGAAAGCATAGTGGCCAACCTAGCCGCCTACCACGGCAGGTTCTGGGAAAACCCCGTCCTCGGGACTCTCCCCTGGCTTCAGACCTCGCTCGGATTCCAGAATCGCGTCAACGCGACGATCGACTTCGAGAAGCGCACCCTCGTCGGCATCGGTCGATCTGAACACCTTGCCCCGCAGGACTTCTTGCGGCGTCGCACGGAGATGTTCCCGGCCACGATGCGCTCGCTGGAGCTCAACCTGCGGGGTCCACGCACGCTGTTGCACTCCGACATGCATGTGGGCAACTGGTACACCTGTGGCGACGCCACGATGGGGGTGTACGACTGGCAGTGCGCGACAACCGGTGAGTGGGCCCTGGACGTTGCATATGCACTGATGTCCGCCCTGACAGTCGACGACCGAAGAGCTTGGGAACGTGATCTGATCGCCCTCTACCTCGACGAGCTCGCACGAGCTGGCGGCGAGCCGCCCACGTTCGACCAAGCGCTGCTGCGTTACCGGCAACAAGCCTTCCACGCCCTCATTTTCTGGTTGTACACCATCGGGTCCGGTCGAATGCAACCCCACATGCAACACCGCCACGTAGCGGAGGCAAACGTTGCGCGAATGACACAAGCGGTCGTCGACCTCGAATCCCTGGACAGCCTGGACAGCTAACAAGCGCCAGCCCGCACGACGTCAGATGCACCAAGAAGGGACCCACCGAATGACCAAGCATGGAAGTCGATTCTCAGAACGCAGCCAACGCGCGATCCTCTGGTGGGGAATCGCACTAGCGGTCGCGTACGGCCTAGCCCTCGTCTTTCTCCTGCAGCAGGTACCCACAAAGAACCCCGAATGGGGTGCACAGCAGGTCGCCGATTTCTACCTCGAGAATCAGGCGAAGATCAAGTGGGGCGCCGTGATTGGCGGCTGGACCGGCGGTTTCATGATGCCGATTTTGGCCGTGGTTGCGGTGCAGATGGCCCGCGTCGAGACCGGCGGATGGAAGATCTGGAGCGCCCTTTCACTGGTGAGCGGAGCGCTCATGTCCCTGCTGTTGATGCTGCCGCCATTGTTCTGGGGTGTCGCCGCCTACACCGCGCCGCGCAAGGAGCCCGAAGTCACGGCACTGATGCACGAATTGGCAAGCCTCACCCTCGTCACCACCGATCAGTACTACATCTTCCTATGGGTGGCCGTCACGGTGTTGTGCCTGCGGCCTGCGACCCAACTGGTGCCGAACAATCCGTTCCCGCGGTGGTGGGGTTACCTCTCGATGTGGATCACCGTCATGTTCGAAGCCGGCGCCTTCGCCTTCGTCCCCCGCACCGGCCCACTCGCGTGGAATGGGTTGCTGGTGTTTTGGTCGCCATTGACTCTATTCGGCGTGTGGATCAGCATTCAGTCCTGGCTCCTCTTTCGCGCACTGCGCCATCAGAGCGCAGACTCCGACGCACCGGCCCAGCTCGTCAGAGCCAAAAAAGATCCCACTGCGACGCCCCCGGACGCCCAATCATCCACCCGCGCCAGCGGTCAACCCGCCGACGTCACCCAGGACCAATCAGCGGTCTCCAAGGGCGCTTAGACTTCGTACTGCCATGTTGACCAGCAGTTCCGATGTGGACTCGTTGGACGCTGCTGGGCTTGGTCGGGTCGCATCCGAAAGCAGCAACGCATGAACTGCGCGCACAGCTGCGCGCAGATAGTCGGCCGAATGACCGGGGTACAAACGATCGAGGCATTCGACCCAACGGTCGATGTACTTTCGCATTCGCCGGTGATACCGGCGTTTGTACGGCTCGGCGAGCGCGCGATGCTCGCGTTCCCAGATACCTGCCAACTGCCGGTGCGAGCGAGCAAGCTCAGCGTGACTGGTCGCCAGCTGGTACAACTCTTCGGCGGGATCGTCGCGATCCTGAAGCGGGGCCATCAAGAGGGCGTCGATGACGCGATCGAACAGCATTGCGAGAATCTCGTCCTTGCTGTCGAAATGTCGATAGATGGCAGACCCGGTGACACCTGCGGCTTGGCCAATCTCATCGACACCCACGCCGTTGAAGCCACGTTCGAAGAACAACCTCTCGGCTGCGTCGAGGATGATTTCGTCTCTCGCCATCAGCTGATGCTACTGACTTGGGTCTGGGGCGTTGAATTGGCGCCTTCGTTCCGGCTTTCGAAACCGCGAACGTCGGAGAATCACGGACCCCTCGCTGAACGAACTTACGTGCACAGCCGGCCTTTTCGAAATCATCCTGCTTCTGGCGCACGCCACCCACCTCGTGGGATGGGTGATGTTGGCGGCAACCCTGATCCCCATCGTCGACGCCACCACCGTGCTACGCAGCGGCGGTCCCAAGTCCATCGCCTACGGCGTGCACGGCGGCACCGCGGCGGTCATGCTCATCGCCACCGCGCTCCTGCTCGCCCCATAGCCGTCGCCACCGTCGACCTACCAACACAACGCCTATCGACCGGGAGACCTAATGACCCACGCCAGAAACGATCTCTACTCCAGCCCAGGGACCGACACCTACCGGGCCGCGACCACCCCACACAACGCCACGATCATCCAACGCCCAGCTGCAGTGGCCATCCCCGCAGCCCCGACGACGTCGCCGAAGCCGTGCGGTGGGCCACCCAGCACGACCTGTGCATCGCCGTACAGGCCAGCGGACACGGCGCGGGAGCGCCAGTCGGGCCCGACCAACTGCTGATCGACACGTCCGCGTTGACCACGGTGCACATCGACGCCACCGCCCGCACCGCCCGCGTCGGCGCCGGGGCGACCTGGATGGCGGTGAACGCGGCCGCTGAACCACACGGGCTGCTCGGTCTAGCCGGCACCTCGCCCACCGTGTCGGTGTTGGATACACCTTCGGGGGAGGTGTCGGGTTCCTGACCCGCCCCTACGGGATGGCCTCGTCGACGCTGCTGACCGTCGCCTACATCGACGGCACCGGTCGCGTCCGCCGCGCCGCCGAGGACGCCGCCGAGGCCGTCGACTGCGAGGCGCTATGGGCATTCCGTGGCGGCGGCGGCCTCGGTGTCGCCACGGCCCTCACTGTCGAATTGATTGCCCCGCAACAACTGTGGGCCGGATATCGACTGTGGAGCATCGACACCCTCGACGCCGTCACCGCAGCCCGGGCCGAGGCCATGACCCACGTCGGCAACGCCTTGTCGACCACGTTGAGCGTGCTGCACACCCCACCCGGTGCGCCCACGTTCCCCCCAGCGCTGCGCGGTCTTCCGATCGTGCACCTGGCCTACGCCTCACCGCACGGCCCCGACACCGCCACCCCACTGCTCACGGCACTGCATGCTGCGCCGCCGCCCGCGCTGGACACCAGCTGGGCGCCCGCCACTGCGGCCCGCCTCGCCCAGATCCACCTCGACCCACCCAATCCCGTTCCCGCGCTGGGCCTTGGACGCTGGCTGGGCCCGCACACGCCCGCTATAGCCACCGAGGTGCTGCGAACCGCCGCGGCCGCCGACTTGCCGCTAGCCATCGTCGAGCTGCGCAACCTCGACAACACCGCACCCGCCCGCGACGGAGCCCTCACCGCAGTGCCCGGCCCGTTCCTGCTGCACGCCGTCGGAACCGCCGGCGACACCGCCGCTCGAGCACGCACGGAGGCCGGGCTGACTGCGGTCTGCGCCACCGCACGTCCCGTCGACATCGGCAAATCCGCGGCACCGTTCGCCGACGGTCGCGCCGCCGACCCCAACGGACTCGACCACGCCGACCTCCAGCGTCTTGCCCGCGTCAACGCCGCTCTGGACCCCGATGGGTACCTGTCGCCCTCACGCACCTTGGCCGCCATCGACAGCCCCACCTCACGTATGACCCTCACCGAACGGTTCGACCACCCGAAAGGCGACCGACATGACTGAACGAGTGGCAGGACAACGCGCACTGGTTACGGGCGCCGGCCGGGCATCGGCGCCGCCATCACGCGGCGCCTGGCCGCCGACGGTGCTGCAGTCGCCGTCAACTACGTCGCCGACGCCTCCTCGGCCCACACGCTCGTCGCAGAACTCCGCGACGCGGGCCACCAAGCGGTGGCATTGCAGGCCGACGTGTCCGATCCAGAGCAGACCTGCGACCTCGTAGCACGGGTCGTCGACGAGTTCGGCGGCCTCGACCTGTTGGCGAGCAATGCCGGCGTCGAACACTTCGGTGCGCTGGATTCGATTACCCCCGCCGACGTCGACCGCGTCTTCGGCATCAACGTCGCCGGCCAGCTCTTCACCACCCAAGCCGCCGCCGGTGCCATGACGACAGGCGGCCGTATCTTGCTCATGTCCTCGGTCAGCGCCCGCGTTGCTGTCTACCAGCACACCCTCTACGCCGCCAGCAAGGCCGCCGTGTCGGCTATGGTTCTCAACCTGGCACCAGAGCTGGCCGAGCGGGGCATCGCCATCAACGCGATCGCCCCCGGCGGCACCGCCACCGACATGGCCGCCACACACGGACCCAGTTACACCCCGCCCTCGCTGCGCGGCGTCGACCCCGAGAAGATCCTCAGATCCGTATTCGCCTTGGGGCGGCGAGCGGAGATCGCCGCCATCGCCGCCTTCCTACTCTCTCCTGACGCCTCCTACATCACCGGCGCCAGCATCGACGCCTCTGGAGGGCGAATGTAATGGCTCGCCGTCGAGCCTTGGCGGCACCGGCGTACTGGTAAAGCGCCATATTCGAGTTAGTGCGACGACCCCATCGACTTCCGGCACCGCGCCTTCCTGCGGCCGAGCGTGTGGGGTGACGGCGATCCCGAAGGGGTCCGCGTCCGCGCCGCCGAGGACATGAAACGTGCTGCGCGCGTGGCGCGTCGGCTCGGCGCCGACGTGGTCACCGGGTTCACCGGGTCGAAGATCTGGCCGTATGTGGCGATGTTCCCGCCGGTTCCGGATTCGGTCATCGAGGCCGGCTTCGAGGACTTCGCCGCCCGGTGGAACCTCATCGTCGACGTCTTCGACGACGAGGGGGTGCGGTTCGCCCTGGAGGTGCATCCGTCGGAGATCGCCTATGACTACTGGACCACCCGCCGTGCGCTGGACGCCATCGGCAACCGCCCAGGCTTCGGGCTGAACTGGGACCCCAGCCATCTGATCTGGCAGGGGTTGGATCCCGTCACGTTCATCGTGGACTTCGCCGACCGGGTCTACCACGTGGACTGCAAGGACACCAGGATTCGGCCGCCGAACGGGCGATCCGGGCTGATGGGTTCGCACTTTCCGTGGGGCGATCCGCGACGCCGATGGGACTTCGTGTCGACGGGTCGCGGTGACATCCATTGGGAAGACGCCTTTTGCGCCCTGGAGCAGATCGGATACCGCGGCCCCATATCGGTCGAATGGGAGGACGCCGGGATGGACCGGCGCCACGGCGCGGCTGAAGCCGTGACGTATGTCCGTAGCCTGCTCTGGGACCTGCCCGACGCGCGGTTCGACGCCGCCTTCGAGCAGTCGGATACGTCGTCGTGAGCTAAGTCCGGTACGAGGAACAAGCATCCAGCGAGCCGCCACCACTGCAGGCTGCACCGACGCATCAACACGCCGACCATCGCGGCGGTGGTCTGCGATGATGGACGTTGCGGGCCTGGAGCGGGGCGGGCCAGACGGTTGAGCAACTCGTGCGCTCCGCCGGTGTATTACTTAGTGGGCGTGGACGTCGACCGTGTCCCTCAATCGCGTGGTCCCACGACCGGAACCGCCTGGGGGCCAAGTTGTTCAAGTCCCCGAAGCGCGGCTTCGCGCCCGGATCAGGGCTGGTCGGAACCGACGACGCCGGTGCTCAGGGTTCCGATTCCCTCGACGTCGACGTCGATGCTGTCGCCGGCGTGGATGGCCTCGGTTCCGCCTGGTGAGCCGGTGAGGATGAGGTCTCCTGGGTTGAGGGTCGCAAACCCACTGAGGTATTCGATCAAGAACGGGATGTCGTAGGTCATGTCTGCAGTTGACGCGTCCTGCCGGAGCTCACCGTTGACGCTGCAGCGCAGGCGAACCCCGGACACGGCGTCGAGGTCGGTCTCGATCCACGGCCCGACCGGACAAAACGTGTCGAAACCCTTGCCACGTGTGGGGTGCGGGTCGCTGCGTTGAAGATCGCGTGCGCTGACGTCGTTGGCGCAGGTGTATCCCAAGACGTAGGTCAGGGCGTTTGCGGCGGTGACGAAGCGAGCGGTCCGCCCGATGACGACGGCCAGTTCGGCCTCGTGCTCGACGTGCCCACTCAGCCTCAGGGGAGGTAGCACGATGTCGTCCCCGGGGCCAATGATCGTCGTAAGCGGCTTCATGAACACCGACGGCGCGCCGTCGTGGGTGAAGCCCATCTCCGAACGATGCGCGGCGTAGTTGCGGCCCAGGCAGAAGATCTTCGACGGTGCGACCGGCGCGAGCAGTCGAGCCTCTCCTCGATCGATCGTCGCCCCTACTGGGCGCACCTCGTCATACGGTGGCCCCGACAACTCACGGAATCCGTCCTCGGTGACTAGTGCCCATGCGGTGCGCCCTTGGACGTCGATGCGGGCGTATCTCACTGCTTGTCCGGGGAATTCGTCATGCGTAGAGCACCTCCGGGTTGTCGCGCATCATGGCGTCGAACAGGTCGGGGCCCAGCCACGAGTCGAGCAGTTCGAGGCGGGCGCGGTCGTCGACGTCGCGGAACGGTTCGGTTTGTTCGACGGGACGGGTATGGCTCACGGCGCTGTGCGGCCAGTCGCTGCCCCACAGGATGCGTTGTGGTGCGTGCGGCGCGAACTCCTCGACGAGGCGGCGAACTCTGGTGTCGTCGGGTTCGACGCCCATCCGCTCCGGTGCGGAGAGCTTGATCCAGCAGTCGTGTTCGCAGAGAACCCGAAGGATGTCGGCCGACTCGCGGTGTCCGCTGCCGTGCAGAACCATTCCCATGTGGTCGACCACGATGGGGACGGCTGGGTCGAGGTGTGCGATGAGTTCGGCGAGTTCGGATCCGGGTGCGAAGAGCTGTAGGTGAAGCCCGGACGCCGCGAGCATCTCGACGAGGCGATCCATTGCCGGAGCTGCCACCGAGGAGTGGGCGGTGTGAACGTTCACTCGGACACCGCGAATACCCCTCCGGTGCAGTGCCTTTAGGTCGTCGACCGTCGTGGCGTCGGGGTCGACGACCGTGACACCTCGTGCCCGGTCACCGAGCGCGGCGAGTGCGGCCGTCATCGCGCGAGTGTCCGTGCCGTAGGAGTGCGGCTGGACCAGAACTACGTGCTCGATACCGAGCGCGTCGAGGTGGGCGCGCAGGTCGGCGCTGGTCGCCGTTGGCGGTGTGTAACTGCGACTCGGGTCCAGCGGGTACCGGTCATAGGGTCCGAAGACGTGAGTGTGGCAGTCCCAGCTTGCCGGGGTCATATGCGGGCCTGCACGAGGTCCCGAAGGGCCTGAACGTCTCTCTCGTCGAGGGTGAGCCCGTCGCGCAACTGGCGGTGATGGCGCGCCATCTCGATTTCGCCGGGCAGTCGGACGGGCTGGGCGGGGTCTGCCGCGGGTACTGCGTGCAGGCGTTCACCGAAGTCGCCCACTCGCTCGCCGAGCACGTCTGGGGCGCTCAGGAGCCGGGTGTCGATGAGGATGAAGAAGTGCCCGAGATTCTGGGGCTGTTCGGGTGTGATGCTCCACGAGCTCACCTTGTCGAGATACGCTGCGCCAGAGAGCAGTCCGGCGAACAGGTCGACCATGACCGACAACCCGTACCCCTTGTGCCCGGCGATCGGTTGCAGGAAGCCCTCCAGCGCGGCGTGCGGATCGGTCGTGGGGCGCCCGGACGGGTCGGTGGCCCAGGTGTCGGGGATGTCACGCCCCTCCGCCGCGGCTGCCCGTATCTTGGCCCGCGCAGCGACGCTCAGCGCGATGTCCAACAAGATTGGATCGGAGCCAGGGTTGGGCATTCCGAAACCCAACGGGTTGTTGCCCAGCCGAGTTGCCCGACCGCCCCATGGTGCGATGGTGGTGGTGGCATTGCTGGCGATGATCGCTGCGAAGCCCTGCGATGCCGCCTTGAAGAGGTAGGGCATCACCGGCCCGAAGTGGTTGCTGTGGCGGGCGAACGCGGCTCCGACGCCGGTATCCGTCGCCGACTGTACCGCGGCCTCGAGGGCGGTGCTGGCCACGAGGGGGCCGACACCATTGTCGCCGTCGACGATTGCCAGGGCGGGGGCGAGGTGGGTGGTGGTGACCTCGGCGTGGGGGTTGATTCCGCCGATGCTGGCGCGTTCGAGATACTGCGGCACCCGCGACACCCCGTGGGTGTGGATGCCGAACAGGTCGGCCAGGACGAGGACGTCGGCGACGACGTCTGCCGAGGCCTGGGTCAGTCCGGCCGTAGTCAGTGCCGAGGCCGCGAGATGGGTGAGTTCGTCGGCTGCGATCGTGGTGGTGGGCATGGAGGTCACTTCCTGTTGCTGTGGAGATCTGCCGCGTTCAGGTGGATGGCGTCGGTGTTCGTGGCGAAGGTGAACCGGGCCGCGAAGGCCGTCACGGCCGTGATCGCGGCGAGCGCGGCCAGGTACACCGCGAACCCGTTTGGGCCGCCGGTCATTTGGTTCAGTGTGATGCCGATGGCCGGTCCGGTTCCACCGAAGACGGCCTGGACGACGTTGTAGGCGAGCGCGCCTGCGGTGATCCGGACGGCAATGGGGAACAACTGGCTTAGTGCGACGAGGGCCGGGACGGCCAGCAGCCCCTTGCAAATTCCGATGCCGGCGCTGCCGACGAGCCCGCCGATGAAGCCGTTGGCGGCGAGTAGCAACGTCGGCACTGCGACCACCGCCACGACGGCTCCACCGATGATGAACATCCTGCGCAGTCCGAGGCGGTCGCAGAACGATCCGGCGACCAAGGTGGCGACGATCACCGCGACGTTGCTGACGATCGTGGCCGTATACGCCTGGTCGGCGGTCAGTTTCGTCGTCTCCTTGAGGAACGTCGTCAGGTAGGAGGTGATGGTGGTGCTGATGAGTGCGTAACTCGCAGTGAGAACGGCGAAGATCAGCATCAGCCTCCACGACGAGCGCAAAGCGTCCGACAGCGGCTTGGCGACTTCTTTCGCTTTGGCGCGTTCGGCCTTGAGCTGTTCGAACTCGGGTGTCTCGTCGGCGCGAGCGCGTAGGTAGAAGCCGACCGCAGCCAGGGGCAAGCCGAGGAGGAAGAGGATTCGCCACCCATAACTCTCGAACGCGTCTTGGCCGAGGAGGGCCGAGGCGAGGCGCGCCAGGACCGAACCTGCCATGATTCCGACGAACGTGGTGGCGATCAGACGCGAGACGTTCTTTGCGCGGTTGTGAGTGGGACTGTGTTCGTAGACGAAGCCGATGGCGCTCGCGTATTCGCCTCCGGCGCCCATGGATTGGGCGAGACGGCACACCAGAAGAAGTGCCGGAGCGAGCAGGCCGACACTGTCGTAGGTGGGAAGCAGGCCCATCGCCGCGGTGCCGCCACAGGTCAGGAGGATCGTCATGGACAGGGCGCGCTTGCGGCCAAACTTGTCACCGATGCGTCCGAAGATGATTCCGCCGATCGGGCGGGCGATGTATCCCAGGGCGAACACGGCGAAGGTGTTGAGAAGCGCGGCCGTGGGGTCACCCGGTTCGAAGAACTGCGCGGCGATGATGGTCGCCACCACGCCGTAGACGCCCCAGTCGTACCATTCCGCGAAGTTGCCGGCAGCTGCGGCCAGCAGGATTCTCCTGCGCCGAGCCCCGGTGAACTCGGGTCGTTGGGTGTCCATGTCATCCCCTCTACGGTGAAGGTGCGGCCGAAGTCCGGCGTGTGTAGTGGTGTCTTGGTGGCGCTTTCGCTCCCCGTATCGGGCGGCGTCACCGTTCACTCTTCGACTATGGCAGCGCGCCACCATAAGATCTAGTTACGGCTACTTGATCGCTGCGTAACCTTTGCTAATGTCAATGCATGCGCCCTGACCTCGTCCGTCTCCGCATTCTCGCCGCGGTGGAGCGCCACGGAACGATGGCAGGTGCCGCCGCGGAACTCCAGTACACGGCTTCCGCCGTCTCGCAACAGATCCGCAAACTCGAACTCGAGCTGCGCGCCAAACTGGTCGACCGCCACCCCAAGGGAGTTCGCCTCACCGCGGCCGGACACCTCGCGGTCCGCCGTTTTCACGCCGTCGAGCATCAGCTTGACGCGTTGGTCGCCGACCTCGAGGAGCTCGAAGGCGGCTACACCGGCACCGTTCGCTTCGGGGTGTTCCCGACGTTCGCCGCGTCGTTACTTCCCGACGTCGTCGTCGGACTCCGCACGGCGTACCCACGGATCCGCCTCGCAGTCCATTCAAGCCGCATCAGCCCGTTGCGTGACCTGTTGGCCGAACGTCAGCTAGACGTGGCACTGACGTGGGACTACCCCTGGAACCAGTTCCCCGACGCCGATGTCGCCCGGCGAGAACTCCTGCACGACCCCACCGTTCTCATCGTCGCCGGCGACCACCCGTTGGCCCGTGCCGACCACGTCGACCTCGCCGACGTCGCCACCGAGGAATGGATCCTCCGTGCCGGAGGGCATCCCACCGCCGAATTGCTCTTCCGTTGCGCCCATGCCGCGGGTTTCACCCCCAAGATTGCCATCGAGGTCAGTGACTATCAGGAAACGCAGGCCATGGTCGCGGCCGGTCTCGGAATCACTTTGTGCCCGCGTCTGGCTGCTCATCAACTCCGCGGCGACGTCGTCGTCAAACGGCTCGCGGGGCCCACCCCGACGCGAAGAATCTGCTCCGCACGCATTCGTGGCACCGAATCGACCACCGCTTCCATGAGATTGGAAGAGATCTTGCATGACGTAGTCGCCCACTACTCCGCCGTATGATGACGCTCGGATTAGGTCGGATCGAGGGCCGGAGTCACGCGCTGAGGCGCTGGAGTTCGGCGACGACCGCGTCGGCGAACGCGTCGGTGCCCAGGGTCCCCCCGACGTCGCGGGTACGCGTGGCGGGATCGTCGAGCACGCGATCCACGGCACGGGAGACCAGGGCTCCGCCCGCGATCAGCCGAGCATCGTTGTGACGCTTGCCCATCCACTCCAGCAGCATCGCAGCCGACAGGATCAGCGAGGTCGGATTGGCAACGTTGCGGCCCGCGATGTCGGGGGCGCTCCCGTGCTGTGCTTGTGCCACGCAGACGTCCTCACCGGCGTTGATGGCGCCTGCCAGTCCGAGACTGCCGCAGAGTTCGGATGCTTCGTCACTGAGGATGTCGCCGAACATGTTGGTGGTGACCAGAACGTCGAACCGGGAGGGGTCGCGAATCAGCAGGGCCGCCGTCGCGTCGACGATGAGCTCTTCGAGCTCGACGTCGGGATACTCCGCCGCAACCAGCCGGACCTGCTGCAAGAACAGCCCATCCGACATCTTCAACACGTTGGCCTTGTGCACCGCGGTCACCTTGCGGCGGCGGGCGGCAGCCAACTCGAACGCGGTACGAGCCACCCGTCGGCACGCCTTGGCGGTGATCTTCCGGATCGCCAGTGCCATGCCGTCCTCCGGCATGAACTCCGCGTTACCGGCGAACATATTGCGGTCGGTGTAAAACCCCTCGGTGTTCTCGCGAACGATGACCAAGTCCATCGGCTCGCGCAGGATCGTCAAGCCCTCCCGCGATCGGCACGGCCGAATGTTCGAATACAGCGCGAACGTGGTGCGAAGTTCCGCCGACGGGTTGATCCCACCCTCGCCACGGGCCGGGTAGTCATAATGCGACACCGGGCCCAAGATGACTCCGTCCACGTCCGGGACGCGCGCAAGGGTCTCGTCGGTCAACGTTGTGCCGTGTTTGGCCAGGCACGTCAACCCGATGTGATGGATCTCGAAGTCAAGCTTCAGCCCGAGGGCACGATCAGCCGCCGCCAGCACCAGCAAGGTCGCCGGGGTGATCTCCGGACCGATACCGTCGCCCGGAAGTACCAGCAGCGTCGTACTCATGGCGTGACTTCTTCCCCGTCAGGGATCGCGCCCAGGTTCTCGCGACCGGTGAACCTCCACGTTTACCACGCCCCCGCCACCATCTCAGCGTGCAGCGTCACGCGAGCCAACAAGCCCCGGGCCGATAAAGCAGCTGCGCCGCACAAGGCACGTACGTCACCGACAACCCGGCAGGCAACGTCAAGCCGCCCAAGGTCGCCCGCACGCGGCGACACGTGTGGACCACCGAGGACATTGAACGCTTTCTCGTTGCCTTCAAGGGCGACCGCTTCGCCGCCGTTCCTCCTCGAACTGACCACCGGCATTTGCCGCGGGCAGGTATGCGGACTGAAGTGGGCGTCGGTGGACCTCGAGGCCGGCGAGATCACCGTGCACGACAACCGGGTCGTCGTCGGGGGCGCTTGCGGGACGAGTCTGGCGGCAAGACGAAGAACGCCGACCAGACCATCTCCATCGACCGCGCGACGGTCGCGGCCCTTCGGGGCTGGAAGGCGATGCAGGATCGCGAGCGTGCGTTCTTCGGCACCGACTACCGCCCCGGCGGTTACGGATTCACGTACGAGGACGGCCGCGCGTAGGGCGTCGGTTTCAGCACCCTTCACCGTGTGGATGAACGTCCCGAACAGCTCGCGCAGCACGCCGGGGTGAGCTTACGCGCTGATGATGTCGACCGGAACCGACGACGTCCCGGCCGGGTCCAACACGGCATCGAGGATGGTGCGTTGGGTGTTCAACAAGTGTTCGGTGCATGCGGCGGCGGCGGCGTCTGGGTCGTGTTCGACGATGGCCCGGCACATTGCGAGGTGTTCTTCTAGGGAGCCCTCAAGCCGGTCAGGCTTGGAGTGGGCGATGATTCGCAGGCGCGCGCTATGCGGGCGCAGGTCAGCCACCAACCGTGATAGGTGCTCGTTGCGTGCTTTTTCGATGACGGACTGGTCGTAAGCCTCGGCAAGCTCGTAGAACCTGTCGCGGCGTTCTCGGGACGGTGCTTCGCGACCCAAGGCCTGGAACGCCGACAGCAATTCGGCGAATGATTCGCGGACCCTCGCGTCGACTCCGGCCGCTTCGGCGACCTGGCGAGTGGCATTGCCTTCCAGCATGATTCGCATTTCGAAGAGGTCTCGCACACCGCGGATCGAGATGGGTGACACGCGGGCGCCCTGGCGGTCTATCAGGGACACCAGTCCATCGGACTCCAAGCGGATGAATGCGTCGCGGACCGGGGTTCGCGACGCTCCGAACCGGTCGGCGACCTTGAGCACGCTCAGCGAATCCCCTGGTCGCAGCGTGCCGTCGAGGATCTCCTCGCGCAGCGCCGCGTACACCTGATCGGCCTTGCTGTCGCGCGCCATGCGGGACAGATTAGCATCCCCCTTGGCATCCGTTATTGCATGCCCTATGGTATGCCATGACGTACACCACACTTTGAAGGAGACGCGATGCTCGTCATACTCGGCTTTTCCATGATCGCGGCCTTCATGTGGCTGATCATGACGAAGCGAATCACCCCCGTTGCCGCATTGATTCTGGTTCCGACGATCTTCGGGCTGTTCGCCGGCGCCGGTTGGGGCCTGTCCGACATGATCATGGAGGCACTGCTCAAACTGGCCCCGACCGCGGCTCTGCTGTTCTTCGCGATCACGTTCTTCGGCATCATGATCGACGTCGGCCTGTTCGACCCGCTGATCAAGCTGATCCTGCGTTTCGTCAAGAACGACCCGATGCGACTGGTCGTCGGTACCGCACTGCTGACTTCGATCGTCTCGCTCGACGGAGACGGCTCGACCACCTTCATCATCGTCACCTCGGCGTTCCTGCCGATCTACCTCAAGCTCCGGATGAGCCCCGTCGTCCTCACCGTCGTCGCCGCCACCGCAAACGGCGTCCTCAACACCGTGCCGTGGGGTGGCTCGACCGCCCGCGCCGCCGCCTCGTTGAACGTGTCCCCAATCGACATCTTCGTGCCGATGATCCCGGCAATCGCCTCGGGCATCGTCGCGGTCCTCGTGCTCGCCTACTTCCTCGGCCGCAGCGAGCGCAAGCGAGTCGGACGGTTGGTCCTCGCCGACGATAGGGCCGAGGACGTCCAGGCCGAGACCGTCGCCGTCGAGTCCGAACAGGTCGTCAAGTCCGACCAACTGGCCGGGGTGGGTACGGGTTCGTTCAACAGTCCGCCAACGCTGCCCTCCGACGGAAATTCGGCCGCCATGGGTGGCGGACACGGGGACGTCTCCGATTTCGCCGATCTCCCCGAAGACGCACGGCACCACCTGCACCGCCCGAAGGCCAGGCCAAAGCTGGTGTGGCTGAACTTCGCGTTGACCGCAGCGGTCATGATCATGCTCGTCTGGGGCCTCGTCGAACCGCCAGTCATCCTGATGATCGGCGTCGGACTGGCCCTGGTCATGAACTTCCCCCGCGTGGCCGAGCAGGCCGATCAACTCAAGGCACACGCCTCCAGCGTCGTCTCAGTCGTCGCGCTGGTCTTCGCCGCATCCGTTCTCACCGGCGTCCTCAACGGCACCGGCATGGTAGAGGCGATGGCGGCCTGGCTGGTGGACATCATCCCGACCAGCTTCGGCCCGCACCTCGCCCTGATCGCCGGTGTCCTGAGCCTTCCGCTGACTTTCTTCATGAGTAACGACGCCTTCTTCTTCGGCGTCATGCCCGTCCTCACTGAGGCCGCAGGCCACTACGGCATCACGGCGGAGGAGATGGCTCGCGCCTCCATCACCGGTCAACCCCTGCACACCTCCAGCCCCCTGGTGGCGTCCTTCCTGCTGCTCGTCGGACTGGCCAAGGTCGAACTTGGTGACCACATGCGCAAAGCGATCTGGCGCGCATCCATCGTCGGGCTCGTCATGTTGGCCGTTGGCACGCTGACCGCCGCTTACCCGTTCTGAGACAGGAGATTTCAGCCATGGGCACCTACGTCGTACTCGTCAACGAACGGCCCGAAAGCCGAGCCGCCCTCGACTGGGCGTTGAAGACCGCCAAGCAGTTCGGCTCGACCGACACCACGCTGCACGTCGTCCTCGGACCCTCGACCGACATCCCCGGCGCGCCGCGGTACGTCTCACCGACGCTCAACGACGACGTCACCGATCAGTTGAGAGACAGCGGGATCACGCACGAAGTCCATTCCGGCGCGAAGGACCCCGTCGAGAGCGTCATCGCCCTCGCCGGCGACGTCAACGCCGATCTGGTCGTCATCGGGATGCAGAAGCGCAGCGCCACATTGAAGTTGATCATCGGCAGCTACGCACGGGACATCCTCGTCGATGCACCGTGCCCGGTCGTGGCCGTCAAGGAGTAGCGGTCTCCTCGACGACCGCGGGCCCCCGCGAGCGGCGGTGGCGCACACTCGTCGCCGCCGCCGTCCGTTACTGCGCACTGCTGGCCGCGACCCTGTCGGGGTGGTGGCTGTTCGCGCGTATCAGCCTGGCGGCACCCGATCTCTTCGCCGCCCTTGCGGTGGCGATCGTCTTCGCCGTCGCCGGCGTCGGGCCCCCGCGACCGGCACGACCAATTGTCATGCTGGCGCAGGGCATGCTCGCCGTGACCATCGGACTCTCGGTGCAACGAGAGACGTTGACCGCACTTGGTTCTCACTGGCCGGCCGTCGTCACGATAGCTGTCGCGACACTCGTGCTGTCGGTTCTTGCCGGGTTGGCGCTGAGCCTGCATCGTGACGTCGATGTGGTCACCGGGGCTCTCGGCATGATCGCCGGAGGTGCGACCGGTCTGGTGGCGGTCGCCGCCGACCTCGGAGCAGACGAGCGCACCGTCGTCGTCGCGCAGTATCTACGAGTCGCGCTCGTCGTTCTCACGATGCCCTTGGTGGCCACCTATGCCTTAGGCGTCGACGCCTCGCGTTCCTCCGAGCCGGTGATTGAAAGTGCGGCTCGTACGTCGTGGTGGGCCGGGTTGTTGTTCATGGCCGTAGCCATCGTCGTGGGTACCGGGGCCGCGACGCTGCTTCGGCTGCCAATCCCCGCGACACTCGGACCGCTGATCCTCTCCGCCGCAGTAGAACTGGGTGGCTGGGCCGGTGATATCAGCGTGCCGCCCGCAGTCATGCCGTTCGCGTTCGTCATCATCGGCTGGCTAGCGGGCCTCTCCTTTGACAGGCCTAGCATCAAGGCCCTAGGCCGCATCTTCGTCTGGGCGCTGGGCCTCATGCTCGCGGTGATCGCGGCGTGCGCCGGGCTAGGGGCACTGCTCTCGCTGTGGACCGGTGTCGGATTGCTCCGAGGCTATTTGGCGACCACACCCGGCGGGTTGGCTGCCGTACTGGCGGTCGCCAGTGCCAGCGACTCCGATGTCACGTTCGTCGCGGCGAGTCAGGTGATCCGCCTGGTGCTGATGCTGCTCAGCGCGCCGGCCATCGTGTGGATGACCGCACGATGGCTGCGGCGCCGCGCAGACGCATCGCCGACGGTCGACGAACAAGCCTCGTCGGCTTGGGACAACCACGACCGCGCTGCGGCGGGTCACGATCATCAGCGCGTCGTCACCCGACGTTCGTGCCGTGCTCTTCGTCGATGCGCGTTACGACACCGGTCGCCACGATGGTGCGGTCGGCGTCGACCGAGGCATACGTCCAAAAGATGTGGAGTTCCTCGGTGTCCGATGCGTTCTTGAAGAAGTGCGGAATGCCCGCGGGGATGAACGACGTATCCCCTACTCCCACCGGGAATTGTTCGCCGTCGATGTGTGCGACGGCGGAGCCGCGAAGGATCATCACCGACTCGTCGCAGTTGTGGAAGTGCTCCG
>Ga0247732_10000247_pt1 | contig 31783 bp, 21 predicted proteins | sample UWRJL163409C2_FD_180940 | JGI IMG/M metagenome (GOLD analysis project Ga0247732, IMG submission 180940) | Plant litter microbial communities from Arlington Agricultural Research Station in Wisconsin, United States - UWRJ-L163-409C-2 | ecosystem: Environmental > Terrestrial > Plant litter >...
TCCAAGGGCATCCACATCGTTGTGCCCCGCGATCGCATCGAGGGCTCCGCCGGTCTCATCGTGCAGACATCGAAGAGTGTTCTGTTCGTCATTCCATGGTCGCGCTACTGGGTGATCGGCACCACCGACACCCCCTGGAACGAAGACCTGCTGAACCCAACGGCCACGGCCACTGACATCGACTACGTCATCGGCGAGGCAAACAAGGTGCTCTCCTCCCCCATCAGCCATGACGACGTCGTCGGCACCTGGGCGGGCCTTCGCCCGCTGCTGCAGCCGGGAACGAAGGAGGGCACCAGCTCGGCAAAGGTGTCGCGCGAGCACACCGTCGCCTCGCCCGTTCCCGGGCTCGTCGTCATCGCGGGGGGCAAATTCACCACCTACCGTGTGATGGCCAAGGACGCCGTGGACTTCGCCCTCGGCGAGCGCGCCAAAACGACCACATCACGCACCAAGGGCATTCCCCTGCTTGGCGCAGATGACGTCGAGGCAGCGACGGCCGAGCTGGCCGCGGTGAGCGCACGCTTCGACTGGAGCGAGGCAATGCAGTCCCACCTTCTGCACCGCTACGGATCGGCCGTTCGCGACATCCTCGCGCTCTGCGACCGGGAGCCCGCCATGGCGGTACCGCTCGAAGGCGCACCGGCCTACCTGCGCGCCGAGATCGCCTACGCCATCAGCCACGAGGGAGCTCTGCACCTCGACGACCTGATGATGCGCCGCACCCGTATGGTCTACGAGTACGTGGACGAGGCGGATGCCGCTCTCGACGAGGTCGCCGCCATCGCCACCGAGAGCCTCGGCTGGACCGCCGAGCACGCGGCCACCGAGATTCGGGTCTACCGCGAGCGGGCGGCGGCAGAGGCTCAGGCAGCGACCATGCGCGACGATGCGTCGGCGGCAGCCGTGCGCGAATCCGCCGAAGAAATAGTGCCCTTGGTCACCGGCCGCTAACCGCATCCCGTGATCAAAGGAGACCACACCATGCCCGAGTACGTCATAGCGATCGACCAGGGAACAACGAGCTCGCGCGCGATCATCTTCGATCACGCCGCCGAGATTGTGTCGCGCGGCCAGTTGGAGCACGAGCAGATCTTTCCCCGCGCCGGCTGGGTCGAGCACGACGCAGCGCAGATCTGGAACAACGTGCGCGAGGCCGTCGGCATCGCCCTCACCCGCGCCAACCTCACCGCGGCAGATATCGCCGCCGTGGGCATCACCAACCAGCGCGAGACCACCCTCGTCTGGAACCGCCACACCGGCGAGCCCGTCTCCAACGCGATCGTCTGGCAGGACACCCGCACCCAGCGCCTCTGCGACCAGCTGGCGGGTGACGTCGGCCCCGACCGCTACAAGTCGATCGTCGGCCTACCGCTGGCCACCTACTTCGCCGGCCCCAAGATTCGCTGGATCCTCGACAACGTCGACGGCGCACGCGACGCCGCCGAGGCCGGCGACCTACTCTTCGGCACGATGGACACCTGGCTGCTCTGGAACCTCACCGGCGGCGTCGACGGCGGCGTGCACGTCACCGACGTGACCAACGCCAGTCGCACCATGCTCATGGACCTCGACACCCTGCAGTGGCGCGAGGACATCGCCGCGGAGATGCAGATTCCGCTGTCGATGCTTCCTGACATCCGCTCTTCCTCGGAGGTGTACGGCGTCGGTCGCAACCACGGCATGCTGCCCGGAGTGCCGATCAGCGGCATTCTCGGTGATCAGCAGGCCGCCACCTTCGGGCAGGCGTGTTTCACCGAGGGCATGGCCAAGAACACCTACGGCACCGGCAACTTTCTGCTGCTCAACACCGGCACCCGCCGCGTGAACAGCAAGAACGGCCTACTGACGACGGTCTGCTACAAGATCGGCGATGCACCCGCGGTGTATGCGCTCGAGGGATCGATCGCGGTGACCGGCTCGCTCGTGCAGTGGCTGCGCGACAACCTCGGCATGTTCAGCGACGCCCCGGATATCGAGAAGCTCGCCCTCGAGGTCGACGACAACGGCGGCGCATACTTCGTGCCCGCATTCTCGGGGCTGTTCGCCCCGTACTGGAGACCGGACGCGCGCGGCGCTCTCGTTGGCCTCACTCGCTATGTCACCAAGAACCACATCGCTCGCGCCGCGCTTGAGGCGACCGCATTTCAGACCCGCGAGGTGATGGAGGCGATGAACGCGGATGCCGGTGTCACCCTCGCAGAACTTCGCGTCGACGGCGGAATGGTCGCCAATGAGCTGCTCATGCAGTTTCAGGCCGACCAGCTCGGCGTTGACGTGATTCGTCCTCGCGTCACCGAGACGACAGCGCTGGGGGCGGCCTACGCCGCCGGCATCGCTGTCGGATTCTGGCGAGGCGAGCACGACGTCGTCGACAACTGGTCGGAGGACGCCCGCTGGACACCGCGCATGCCCAGCGACGAACGCGACCGCCTCTACCGCAACTGGAAAAAGGCAGTGACGAAAACCATGGACTGGGTAGACGACGACGTCGAGTCCTAGAACCTGGCACAACAAATCAACAACCCCACACAAAGGAGTAGGGAAAGCAATGAGAGACAAACTTCTAAAGAGGAACGGCTTCTGGCTAATTCTCGCCATGGCCCTGATGCTGGTGTCAGCCATCGGAGCCTCCGTCGTTCAGACGAACGCCGGCTCGGTCACCGTCAAGGACCTTCGCTGGGAGGCAGCGAACGGACAGCTGATGAGCGCGCTGCTCTTCAAGCCGACCGGAGCAACAGTCGACAACAAGGCTCCCGCCATCGTCGTCAGCCACGGCTGGTGGAACAACCGCGAGATGCAGGACGCCAACTACGTCGAGCTTGCGCGCCGCGGATACGTCGTGCTGTCAATCGACATGTACGGCCACGGCAACTCCGACTACCTCAAATACGCGGACCTAGCCGCAGGGGGAACCGGAATGTACGACGCGGTCAAGCTCATCGCTGACCTTCCCTACGTCGACACCGAGAAGATCGGTGTATCGGGGCACTCGAACGGTGCCCGCGCGGCGAACTTCTCTGTCGCGATCGACAACGCGGCCGAGAAGCCACTGATCGCTGCAGTGTTCCTCGTTGACAACGACCCGGTCTACCAGGATGCGGCGAACGACAACGCGTACTTCAACATGTACGGCACGCGTGACACCGGCCTTGTCGCCGACCAGTACGACGAGTTCTTCTTCCGTAGCTACAGCGCGGAGGGCGTCGCCTTGACCGCGCCGCGGGACTACATCGGCACCCCCAACGCGCAGTCGTTCCTCAACTACGGTGCCGACCCGAGCACCCTCTCGGGCGACGAGCGCAAGGCCGGCGAGGTCTACACCGACGGTGAGGGCGGCGCGATGCGGGTCGTCTACACGCCGTCGCAGACGCACCCGTGGGGCACGATCTCGAGCACGACAGTTGAGCACCAGATCGAGTTCTGGGATCAGGCCTTCGGGGCACCAACCACCATCCCGGCTGGCTCGCAGATCTGGCAGGTCAAAGAGATCTTCACCACGATCGGCCTCATCGGCTTCGGCATCTTCCTGCTTGCCTTCGCGCGCTATCTGTTGACCACGCGGGCTTTCGCACCTCTCGCCGCAAGCGCGGCCGAGATCGCGGCACCGCGGGGTCGCGCCGGTCACGCGTGGTTCTGGGGTGGGCTGGCACTGTCGGCCCTGTTCTCTGGATTCAGCTACGTCTGGCTCAGCCAGCAGGCGTGGATGGGCGGCATCGCGTTCAATGTTGTACCGTCGATCTTCACGCAGGGCGCGGTGTTCTTCATCGCCGCCTGGGCGGCGATTAACGGCCTGTTCGCGCTGATCGTGATGACGCTCTCGTACCTGCTGTTCGGTCGCAAGAACGGCGCAGACCTCCGAGCCAGCGGCGTCTTCCCGGGATGGCGCACCCTGCTGCGCAGCCTTGGCCTCGCGGTCGTCGTCGTCGCGGTGACCTACGGGATCGTGTTCGTACTTGACTACTTCTTCAAGACCGACTTCCGGTTCTGGGTCATCGCGGTCAAGGCCTTCACGCCCGACAAGCTGTGGATAGGGCTGCTGTACGTTCCGTTCTTCCTCGTCTACTTCGTCGCGAACTCGGTGGCCATCAACAGCTTCAACCGACTTGCTGTGCGTGGCAAGGAGTGGATCAACACGGCAATCCTGGCGATCGTCAACTCGCTCGCGCCCATCATTCTGGTGGTCGCGCAGTACACGACCTTCGCGAACACCGGAGAGCTGATTCCCGGCTTCGGCGGAATCTTCAGCATCTGGCTGTTCCCGGTCATCGTGATCCTCATGGTGACCGCGGTGATCTCGCGCAAGATCTACCGTGTGACGAACAACCCCTACATCGGCGGTTTCATCAGCGCGCTGGTGGTGACGCTCATCTCGGTCACCAACACGCTCACTGTGACCTACTAGGCCCTCGTCGGTCGGTGGTAGACCGACGAGAGCGCGTGGCCCCTCGGCGTTTGCCGGGGGGCCACGCGCGCACCAACCCCGAGCGCAGAAAGGGCGCAGACTAGAGACATGTCAACAACGAGCTACACCCCGGGCGTGTGCAACATCGGACCTGCAGAGCGCAAGCAGCGCCTCAACATCGGCTGGCTCGGGCTCGGCCTGACCTTCGCCGCCCTTGCCGCCTTCGTCATCTTCAGCGTTCCTGACCCGTGGCGCGTGCTCGTCGCAGTTCCCGCGCTGCTCGGCGCGAACGGCTTTCTGCAGTACCGCATGCACTTCTGCGTGAACTTCGCGATGCGCGGCCTCTACAACCTCGGCGACTCGCTGCACGCGGAGGAGAACGTCGTCGACGCCGAGATGCGCAAGGCCGACCAGCGCAAGGGGCTGCAGATCATCGGACTCTCGGTGCTCAGCGCCGTGATCGTTGTCGTCGTCGCGGTGCTGCTGCCGTGAGCGCGGGCAGCAACTGGGCCGGCTCGCATGAGTACGCGGCGCCCCACTTTGTCGAACCCTCATCGATCGATGAGCTGCAGGAGGTCGTAGCCAGCACCGAGCGCGTTCGCGCGCTCGGCAGCCGTCACAGCTTCAACGACCTCGCCGACACCCCCGGCACCCTCATCGGCACGTCCAAGCTGCCGCACTCGCTCGAGGTCATCGACGAAGACACCATCACGGTCGCGCCGTGGATGAAGTACGGCGAGATCGCCACCCTGCTCAAGCCCCACGGCCTCGCGCTGCACAACCTCGCCTCCCTCCCCCACATCTCCGTCGCGGGCGCGATCGCGACGGGAACGCACGGATCAGGTGACCGCAATAGCAACCTCGCCGGCGCCGTCGCCGGCATGACCTTCATCACCGCTGATGGCTCGCTGAAGACGCTGCAACCGGTCGACGACGACTTCGACGGCGCGGTCGTCTCGCTCGGCGCGCTCGGCGTTCTGAGCTCTGTCACCCTCGACGTCGAGCCCGCCTTCGCGGTGCGGCAGGACCTCTGGGAGGGGATCAGCTGGGAGGCGCTGCTCGCGAACCTCGACACGGTCACATCCGCCGCCTATTCCGTCAGCGTCTTCACCAACTGGGTCGGCGACACGGCCGGCACGACCTGGCTCAAGTCGCTCGTGCCCGGCAAGGTGCGCGGCGAGCTGTTCGGTGCGACCCGCCAGAAGGTCGACCTGCACCCGCTGCCCGAGTCCGATGCGGGCCCGACGACGCAGCAGGGCGGCGTGCCTGGGCTCTGGAGCGACCGGCTGCCGCACTTCCGCATGGAGTTCACCCCCTCCAACGGCGAGGAGATCCAGACCGAGTACCTCGTGCCGCGCATCAACGCCGTCGCCGCCCTCGAGGCGATGCGCTCGCTCGCCGACCGCATCGCGCCCATTCTGCACATCAGCGAGATCCGCACCATGCGAGCCGACTCGCTCTGGCTGAGCGGAGCCTACGACACCGACACGATCAACCTGCACTTCACCTGGAAGAAACTGCCAACGGATGTCGCCGCGATACTTCCCGACATCGAGGCGCTGCTGCTGCCGCTCGGCGCCCGACCGCACTGGGGCAAGTGGTTCGCCGCCTCGGCGGATGCGCTGCGACCGCTGTACCCGCGCTTCGACGACTTCCGCGCCCTCGCCCAGGAGTGGGACCCAACGGGCAAATTCCGCAACGACTACCTCGCGCGCACGCTCGACCTCTAGGGCTCACGCGTAGAGCGACGCCACCGCCTCGCGGAACGCGACGGTGTGACGCTCGACGTCGGCGGCGGTGGTCGCCGGGCACATGAGCGCCATGTTGTGGAATGGGGTCATGAGAATGCCGCGGTTGAGCGCGTGCAGGTGCAGGTACTGCTGCAGCTCGAAGTCGTCGGCATCCGCTGCCTCGCGACCGTCGTGGGGTGCCTGCGGCAGAAAGCTGTACTCGCTGCGGGCGCCCAGCTGGGTGACCTGCCACGGCACGCGAAACTCGTCGAGAGCCACCTGCACGCCCGCGGTCCACTCGGCCGCGCGCTCGATCATGGCCGGATAGACCTCGGCCGTCAGCACTTCGCCGAGTGTCGCGCGGATGCCCGCCATCGAGACAGCGTTACCCGCCAGGGTGCCACCGACTCCCCCGACGTCGATGTCTTCGAGGTCGAGGCTGTCGCGAACCCGCTGGGCGAGCTCGGCGGTCATGCCAAAAGCACCGGCCGGAATGCCGCCGCCGATCGCCTTGCCGACGACCACCGCATCCGGCTGGAGCGCGTCGCGCTGGGTCATGCCGCCGGGGCCGGCGCAGAGCGTGTGGGTCTCGTCGATGATGAGAATCGTGCCGCTCGCGTCGCAGAGCGCGCGCAGCTCGTCGTGCCAGCCCTCGTCAGGCAGCACGATGCCGATGTTCGTCATGGCCGGCTCGATGAGAACCGCGGCGACGTCGAGCCGCCGCAGCGCGCGCTCGAGCGCCGGCACGTCGTTGAAGGGCACGACGACGGTGGTCGCATCGAGGGGCACCGGGGCGCCGATGTTGCCGCGGCGGCTGACCACCCGGTCGTCGTCGAGGGTGGCGTAAGCCTCGTCCACGGTGCCGTGGTAGCAGTAGTCGATGACGAGGATCTTCTGTCGGCCGGTCACCTGGCGCGCATAGCGGATGAGGCTGCGGTTGGCGTCGGTCGCCGAGAGGGTGAACTGCCAGCTGGGCAGGCCGAATCTGCTCTCGAGAATCGCGGCGGCATCCGCGGCGTCGCTCGTCGGCAGCATGAAAGTCGAGCCTTTCGCCAGCTGTGCCGAAATTGCGGAGACGGATGCGGCGGGGGCATGCCCGCACATCGCCCCGGTGTCGCCGAGGCACAGGTCGACGTGGTCAATGCCGTCGACGTCGCGAAAGTGCGCGCCAGCCGCACTCTCGACGTAGACCGGCCAGGGGCCCGGCCACTTGGCCATCCACAGCATCGGCACGCCATCGGGCATGTGCGGCACCGCCGCCTCCCACAGCTCACGCGAGCGCGGATGCGTGCTCTCGAAGAGCGCGACCTCGTCGGCCCACAGGCTCGCGAGGCGCGGTCGGTCGACGTAGGTCACTGCTTGGCCAGACGCTTGCGCTTCGCCGCAGCGCTGAGCTGCGACACGATCACGGCGATGATCGCGATAAAGAACACGGCGGAGGCGACGACATTCGCCTCGGCTGGCATACCCTTCGCCGCGGCCGTGTACAGGTACTTCGGGAAGGTCACGAAGGGCCCGGAATTGAAGTTCGTGATGATGAAGTCGTCGAAGCTGAGGGCAAAGCTGAGCAGCGCGGCGGCGATGATGCCGGGCAGCAGCAGCGGGAAGGTCACGCGGGCGAAGACCTGGCCTGGCGAGGCGTAGAGGTCGCGACCCGCCTCCTCCATCGCGGGGTCAAGCGACGCAACCCGCGCGCGCACTGTCACCACCACGAAGCTGATGCAGAACATCGTGTGGGCGAGAATCACCGTGACCATGCCCTTCGGGATTCCCGCGGTGAGAAACTCCGCCGCGAGACCGGTGCCGAGCACCACCTCGGGGGTTGCCATCGGCAGGAAGAGCAGCAGGGTGGTGGCGGCACGGAACTTGAAGCGGTAGCGCACCAGCGCGATCGCGATCATCGTGCCGAGGGTGGTGGCGAGCACGGTCGCGATCACCCCAACAAGGATGCTGTTGACGAAGGCCTGGCACACTCCCTGCTCGTCGCAGAGGTAGATCCAGTTGTCGAGGGTGAAGCCACGCCACGCGATGTTCGTTCGGCGGGAGTCGTTGAAGGAGAAGACGATCGTGTAGACGATTGGAATCAGCAGGAAAACGAAGGCCAGCGTCGAGTAGATCCAGATCGTGTACCGGGCGAAGAAGCGGCCGATCATACGAGGTCCTCCGTTCCGCTCTTGCGCACATAGATGCTCACCAGCAGCAGAATGGCGGCCATCAGCACGATCGACAGCGCCGCCGCGATGGGGTAGTTCTGCGAGGTGAAGAACTGGCTCTCAATCACGTTGCCAACCATCGCCGTCTCGCTCGACCCGAGGAAGGCGTTGCTCGCGTTGACGTAGTCGCCCGAGATGGGGATGAAGGTCAGCAGCACGCCCGAGATGACACCCGGCGCCGAGAGCGGAAGCGTCACACTGAAGAAGGTGCGTGCGGGGCTGGCGTAGAGGTCGTTGCCCGCCTCGACGTAGCGCAGGTCGAGCTTCTCAAGCGAGGTGTAGATCGGCAGGGTCATGAAGGGAATGAAGTTGTACGCCAACCCGAAGATGACCGCACCGGCGGTGCCGGTGAAATGGGCATCCGATCCAAGAAGCGAGAGCCCCTTGAGCGTCGAGATGACGGGCCCCTCATCGCTGAGGATCTGCTTCCAGGCGAGGGTGCGCAGCAGGAAGCTGATGAAGAACGGTGCGATGACGAGGGTGAGCGCGAGCGCCTGCAGCAGCGGAAAGCGGCGCAGAGTAACCCCGATGAAGTACGCGAGCGGATAGCTGAACAGCAGCGCGAGCACGGTCGCGACGACCGCGTAGAAGACCGACCGCAGCATGTGCTCGCCGTAGGTGGCAAAGATGAACGCGTAGTTCTCGACGTTGAAGGCGTAGCTGTAGACGCCGATGTCGGTGCCCGGGGTCTTCTCCTGAAACGACGTCAGAATCAGCGAGACGAGCGGCACGAGAAAGAACAGTGCGAGATACGCAATGCCGGGCAGCAGAAGCAGAAGCGCTACCTTGCTGCGGCGCCGCGGCGCCGACTCAACAACAGGGGCGGATGTCGCAAAGGCTCCAAAGGCCATCTCAGGCGCCCTCGAGCTCTTCCTCGAGCTTCTCGCGCCGCTGCACCGCGATCGACTTCGTGTCGGTGTCCGCGTCGAAGCGCGGGCCGTCGGCCGGATCGTCGGCGAGGCCGAAGCCATGGTCGACGGTCCAGGTGAGCCAGACCTCCGCGCCCGTGTTGACGACCGGGCCGAACACCATGTTCTGCGCGAAGACGATGAGCTCGCCGAGTCCCGGCACGCTCACCGTGTACTGCGTTGAGACCCCGCTGAACGAGACGTCGCTCACCCGGCCGGGGCCGACCACGTTGGTGCCCGCCGTCGCCTTCGGAGCGGTGGTGTGCAGCATGAGCTTCTCGGGGCGAACGCCGATCGTGACCTCGCCCGCATGGCGCTGGGCCCGCTCGCGCGGCACCTCGATCTTCGTGCCCTTAACGTTGACGACGAAGCTGTCTGTGCCGGTCGAGATGACCTTTCCGGTGAACAGGTTCGACTGCCCGAGAAAGTTGGCGACGAAGGCCGTCTTCGGCAGCTCGTACAGCTCCTCCGGGGCGCCCATCTGCTCGATCTGGCCCTTGTTCATCACGGCGACGGTATCGGCCATGGTCATGGCCTCCTCCTGGTCGTGGGTGACGTGCAGAAAGGTGAGGCCGACATCCTGCTGAATGTCTTTCAGCTCGATCTGCATCTGGCGTCGCAGCTTGAGGTCGAGCGCGCCGAGCGGCTCGTCGAGCAGAAGCAGTGCCGGACGGTTGACGACCGCGCGGGCGAGAGCGACGCGCTGCTGCTGGCCGCCCGAGAGCTGCGCCGGTTTGCGCTGCGCGACGTGGTCGAGCTCAACCAGGCGCAGTGCCTCATGGGCCTTGCCGAGTGGGTCGGCGATCCGCCGTCTTTTCAGGCCGAAGGCGACGTTCTCGAGAACGGTCATGTGTGGAAAGAGCGCGTAGCTCTGAAAGACCGTGTTGACCGGGCGCTGGTAGGGCTTGGTGGTGGTGACGTCTTTGCCGCCGATGAGGATGCGACCGGCCGTCGGGTCCTCGAGGCCGGCGACGAGGCGCAGCGTCGTCGTCTTGCCGCAGCCCGAGGGGCCGAGCAGCGCGAAGAACGACCCGGCGGGGATCGTCAGGTTGAGCTCCTCGATGGCGGTGAAGCCGGGAAAGCGCTTGGTGATTCCCTGCAGCTCGAGGTCGGCACCGGACTCGGCGAAGCCCTCAGCCATCTCAGGCGCCCAGGAGGACGCTCTGGAACAGGTCGCCGAACGACTGCTCCTCGTCGGCGTTCAGTGCGCGGAAGACCTTCACCTTCGCCAGGGTCTCATCGTTGGGGAAGATCAGCTGGTTCTCTGCGAGCTCCGGGTCGATCTTCTCGGCCTCGGCCTGCGCACCGACGACCGGGGTGATGTAGTTCACCCAGGCGGCGACCTCGGCCGCCACGTCGGGCTGGTAGTAGTAGTCGATCAGCTTCTCGACATCCTTCTGCTTCTTCGTGCCGATCGGGATGACGAAGTTGTCGTTCCACAGCGTTCCGCCGGTCTCGGGGATCACGAACTCCCACTTGTCGCCCGCCTCGGCGTTGATCACCGTGACGTCGCCCGACCAGACGATAGCCGCGATGGTGTCCTCGTTCTTGAGGTCTTCGAGGTAGCTGTTGCCCTTGATGTTGCGAATCTGGCCGCTCTCAACCTTCTCGCGGAAGATGTCGATGGCCGCCTCGAACTGGTCGGCGGTGAAGTCGCTCGAGATGTCGACGCCCTGCTCGGCGAGGATGAGGCCAATCGTGTCGCGCATTTCGCTGAGCACGCCCACGCGGCCCTTGAGCTCTGGCGCCCACAGGTCGCTGACGTTCTTGAGGCCCTTGGGGTAGAGCTCTTTGTTCCAGCAGAGGCCGGCAAAGCCGCCCTGCCACGGGAGCGAGAATTTGCGGCCCGGGTCGAAGCCCGGGTCCTGCAGCGAGGGCAGCAGGTTCTTCGAGTTGGGGATGCCCGACTTGTCGAGCTCCTGCACGTAGCCGAAGCGGATGAGGCGACCCACCATCCAGTCGGTGAGGCAGACGGTGTCGGCGCCGATGTCCTGGCCGAGCGCGAGCTGGTCCTTGACCTTCGCGTAGTAGGTGTTGTTGTCGTCGACGTCGATCTGGTAGCTGACGCGCAGGCCGCTCTCGTCTTCGAAGCGGTCGAGGGTCGGGTAGTTGCCGTCGTCATCCTCGTCGATGTACGCGGCCCAGTTCGCCCAAATGATGCTGTTGCCGCTGGGAGCGCAGGCAGTAAGGCTGACGGCGGATGCCGCGCCGATGGTGCCGGCCGTTCCGAGGAGCATTCCTCGCCGACTGATCTGGGCCTTCCGGGCAGCCTGAACGAGGCTGCGGACCAGCGGGTCTTCGGGGAGGGATCTGCTCATCGTGGTTGTTCTCCTCGCAGGGTCGGAACGCGTTGATCGATACTTGCACACGCGTGCGCTGAGGTCAGCAGTTCGGTGACAAATCCCTCCGTCTGTAACAAGAATTTCACGAATTACGAGGGTCAAAGGCCGAAAACTGTGCGGAATCCATGGTGTGCCGCGACTACGCTGGCCTCATGAGAATCGCCGTCGCGAAAGAAATCAAGAACAACGAGTTTCGCGTGGCGATCACCCCCGCCGGCGTGCACGACCTCGTGGCCAACGGTCACACGGTCACCGTCGAGACCGGTGCGGGCCTCGGTTCCTCCATCACGGATGTCGAATACGCGGATGCGGGCGCGACGATCGCCCCCGACGCAGCCAGCACGTGGGGCGGCGCAGAGCTGCTGCTCAAGGTCAAGGAGCCGATCGCCGCAGAGTACGGCTACCTTCGCGACGACCTCGTGCTCTTCACCTACCTTCACCTCGCCGCCGACCGCCCGCTGACGGATGCCCTCCTCGCCGCCAAGACGACAGCCATCGCCTACGAGACGGTGCAGCTGCCGTCGCGCGCCCTCCCCCTCCTCGCCCCGATGAGCGAGGTCGCCGGTCGTCTCGCTCCGATCGTCGGAGCGAACGCCATGCTCAAGCCCAACGGCGGCCCCGGGCTTCTCGTGCCGGGCGTGCCCGGCACCTACCCGGCCAAGATTGTCGTGCTCGGCGGCGGTGTCGCCGGCACGAGCGCGGTCTCGGTCGCGGTCGGCCTCGGCGCCGACGTCACGGTGCTCGACACCAACCTGCAGCGCCTGCGCGAGCTGGATGCCCTCTATGCCGGCCGCGTCCGCACGATTGCCTCGAACAGCTTCGAGATCGAGCGCGCCTGCCTCGCGGCCGACATGGTCATCGGCTCGGTGCTCGTGCCCGGTGCCAAGGCACCCAAGCTGGTCAGCAACGACCTGGTTGCGCGCATGAAGCCGGGTAGCGTGCTCGTCGACATCGCCGTCGACCAGGGCGGATGCTTCGCCGACACCCACGCGACCACCCATGCCGACCCGACCTACACGGTGCACGGCTCGCTGTTCTACTGCGTGGCAAACATGCCCGGCGCGGTGCCGAACACCTCGACCTACGCGCTGACCAACGCGACGCTGCCGTACATTCGCTCGATCGCCGCGCTCGGCTGGGAGGCAGCGCTGCGGGCTGACCCCGCTCTCGCCCTCGGGCTCAACACCCACGCGGGCTCGTTGACGAACGCACCCGTCGCGGCGGCACACGGTCTGGCGTCGGTCGCCTTCTAGGCGTCATCGAGCAACCAGGCGCACCCGCACCGGTTCGGCCTCCGGTTCGAGCAGCCATGCCGTCGTGCGGGGGTCGGCAATGGGCGGCGGCAGCGTTCGGCGGCGTGAGAGCTGGCGGAACTCGGTCGGCGAGCACTCATGAAAGAGCACCGGCACGGTCGCTGCGAGTGAGCTGAATCTGCCCCAGTTGGCGAGCCAGGTGTCGGGGTCCGCCACTTCGATGTGGCTGTTCGCCAGCCGTGCGGCGAGAGCCTGCGGCCGGGGTGTCACGGCGATGGCCGGGCCAGCGGGCGACCAGGGTTCGCTCGGCGGAGCAACGGCCGGCGGGGGTGCAGGCACGAGCACAAGCTGCACCCGGTCGCCCCGCCACCAGCCCGCGCCGGGTGGAAGGTCGGGGTTGAAGGTCTCGCTGCTGCCACCGGCGATGACGTGCTCCTGCTTGGTCGGCATCCGCAGCAGCAGCCGGTTGTCACAGAGCGCAGACAGCTGCTGTAGCGAGGCGCCGAGTCGCTGCGCAGTCAGCACCACTCGCGTCTCGCCACCGCGCAGCACCACGGCCAGCCGGTCGAGCAGCGCCTGCTGGTAGTCCGGCTGCACGCGCGCGAGAAGCGAGTCGACGTCATCGAGCAGCAGCACCGCGGGCGGGTCGGCCAGAAGATCCCACACGCGCTCGATGTGGTCACCGACGATGACACCGCCGTGCACGCTCTCGATGGCCCGCAGCGCGCTCGTCTTCCCCGAGCCACCCGCCCCCACCACGAGCAGAGTGCCAGAGGCCGGATGCCAGGGCAGACTGTGTTGCGCCTGCTCGGCGGGCAGGTCGACCAGGCCGATTGCGCCGGGAGCGCTCGACGGCGCGAGCGTGGACGGCAGCGGATCCAACCACGGCCGCCGTGGCTGCCCGCGGTCAGCCCAGCGCCGCGCAATCCTGGCCACGTCGGCGTCGGCAGCCATCGCGACCTGTACCTCGCGCGGCTCGGCGGCACCGATCGCCAGCCAGGCGCGCCCGGGCACACTGTTCCGGCCGCGCGCCGCGGCATCCGTGCCGATGACCGCGGTGCTGTCTGCGCGGTTGTTCACGCGCAGCGAAAGCCGCAGCGATGCGTTCGCGAGAACCGCGTCGCGCACCACACCGGCCGGCCGCTGCGTGCACAGCACGAGATGCACCCCGAGCGAGCGGCCGCGCGCGGCAATGTCGGCGAACTGCGCATGCAGATCTGGAAGGTCAGCGGCCATCGCGGCGAACTCGTCGACCGCGATGACGAGGCGTGCGAGTTGCGGCAGTTGGTCGATCGACTTCGCGCCCGCGGCGGCGAGGGTGCGCTCCCGGTGGCGCAGCTCGGCGGCGAGGCTGGCGAGCGCACGCGCTGCGCCCGCCCGGTCGAGATCGGTGACCAGACCAACGCAGTGCGGCAGGGTCGGCAGCGCGCCGAAGCTCGTGCCGCCCTTGAAGTCGACGAGCAGCAGGCTGAGTTCGTCGGGTGAGCGGGTCGCGGCCATGCCAAGCAGCCAGCTGACGAGCAGCTCGCTCTTGCCGCTGCCGGTCGTGCCGCCGACGACGGCGTGCGGGCCATCGCCGGCAAGGTCGATCGCGACAGCGCCGCTCGCGTCGCTGCCGATCACGCTGCGCAGTGCTCCCCCGCCGGGTTGCGGAAGGTCGGCGAAGGCCACCACGGTTGGCGCGGTGCTACGGAGTGCGCCAGATCGCCGAGCCACCTCGCGCGCGGCGGTAGTCCAGGCCAGCGCCTGCTCTGCGCCAAGATACTCCGGGAAGAAGCGCGTGCCCGCGTGCTCCCCCCGCAGCACCTCTGCGCTCGCACCATCGAGCCGCACGACCGTGTCAACGCCGCGCAGCGCCGTCGGTTCCTCGGCCAGCTCGATGCGAATGATCTCGTCGTCATGCTGAACCGCTAGTGCGCCCCCAGGCAGACGGAGGTGCGGCACCTCGTCGAGCCAGCTCTCGTCACCGCGCACATCGTGTGACACCGGTGAGCAGTGCGCGAGAAGCTGCACGAGCAGCGCTCGCGCGAATGCGCCGGCGAGGGCGGGTGGGCCGGCGATGCCAACACCGCGCCCCGCGCCGACGACGAGCGGGGCCGCCGTCACTACGGCCGCCTGCGTCCGCAGGTCACGCAGCGCAACATCGACCGGATCGAGGCCCCGGCCCTCTGACGCACCATCGATGGCGAGCGTGCTGCGAAGATCGGCCAGCCCGAGAACGAGCAACGGATGCGAGTCGTCGCTCCAGTGCGCGTGCTGTGGCCCGACGACAACGCTCGCAGCACTCGGAGCGCGTGCCGCGAGCGCGCCTCTCTCCCGTTCGTGCTCCGCCCGAATCTCCGATCGCACCTGCGTGATCTCCACCGCGAAGCGAGCACGCTCGGCCCGCGACCGCCGCCGCCCGCCGAGCCGGGAGTCGAACACACTCGCGATCGCGACCACCGGCCCGAGCGCGGCGAAAATCAGCGAGAACACCGACTGCGTGATCAGCCAGAGAACCACGCTCATAACGACGGGGGCGAGGGTCGCGATCAGCGGAAACGGCTGCCGTGTGGGCTGCGCGGGGCGCGCCGGTGCCGCTATGCGGGCGATAGGAGACGGGGGCGCAGTGAGCATCGCTGCCCATGGAAGCAGGGGCAGCATCCGTGGTGGTGGGTGTGACCATGGCTGTGCTGACCCGACCGCTGTGCAGGACTAGCTGACGACGAAGAACTGCTCCCCGATGGTGACGCGGGTTCCGCGGGCGATGCGGTAGCGCTTGCCGGGCTCGCAGCGGCGCGCTGCGGTGTCCGGCTCGCGAATTGTCGTGCCGTTGCCGGAGAAGCGATCGGCTACCCAGAAAGAGGTGCCGATCTGGCCGAACTCGAGGTGCGTCTTCGACACAGACTTGCCCGGGTCGACGATCGTCACCATGTGGTCGAAGTACTCGGCGGGCTCCTTGACCGGGTTGCGGCCGACCAGCCCCGTGCCGAAGACCGTCACACTCTCACCGGTGCTGAACTGCAGCACATAGCGCTGTCCGGTCGCGGTCGTGGCGACGATGCGGGTCTCGTCGACGTCGTCTTCGAGGGCCGCGATGGTTGGTGCGCGCAGCAGCCGCTCGGGTGGGCTCCACGGGTCGACTGCGGGTGTCGGCGTTGGATTCGTGACAACGACAGGGGCGGATGCCGGAGGCGGCGTCCAGGGGTCGGGGTCGGGCGCGGGCTCGGGCTCGGGCTCGGGCTCGGGCTCGGGCTCGGGGACAGCCTCCGGCTCGGGTGTCGGTTCGGGCTCCGGCTCCGGCTCCGGCTCCGGAACAGGTTCCGGCTCCGGGACTGGCTCTGGCTCGGGCACCGGCTCCGGTGTCGGCACCGCCTTCGGCTTTGCCCGCGATACCACCGTCGCACCATCGATCTCGTCGGCTGCAGACGTCGCGAAGGCCACAGGCCCGCGCTCCGGAGGCGCGCTGACCGAGGCGGTCCGCGTGATCGAACCCGCGAGCGAGCGGCCGCACTCACCGCAGAACAGTGCGGTCGCTGGCAGCTCTGTGCCGCAGTATCCGCAGATCATCGTCGTACTCCCCCTCGGCGCAGCACACGGCGACGCCCCCCAAGAGAGCGTACCGACACCCGAGCCCGGATACGCTGCCAGCGGGTCATGCCCGTGTCGAGTGAGGCCGTGAGCTCGTCGATCGATGCCCAGAGGCTCGCAGCCTCGTGCGCATCGGGCTCGTGCGGGGCGAAGACGGCACGGTCGGCCAGCTCGGCAACAGCGAGCGGCATGCTGCCGCCGACCGTGAGCGCGAGTTCACTACGCGTGGGGTGACGCGGAAGCTCATAGCCGTGGTCGACAACGGCGTCCTCGAACTCGTGCCAGCCTCCGCTGATCTGGGCGAGGGGTGATCCCTTCCGCCGCAGCTGCCGCCGCCGCAGTTTGGCGGCAATGATGACGAGGAAGGGCGACGCGAGGATGCCGAGAACGAGCAGGGCGATGCCGAGCCCCCGCGCGACAGCGAGCAGCACCACGACCCACCCGTCAAGCGCAGGCTGGTCGTTCTGCGTCGTCTCGACCGGCGTCTGGGTGTCGGCGAGGTCGCGGTCCTCCTCCGGCGGCTGGATGACCGACTGCGGCCGCGAGACCTCACTGGGCTCCTCTGGCGCCTCCTCCGGAATGTCGCGCTGCGGCGGCGTGGGGTCGAGCGTCACCCAGCCGTACTGGGCCGTATCAACCTCGATCCAGGCGGTCACCATGGCGCCGGTCACCACGCCGGTGGCATCCGGAAGGAATCCGAAGACCACCCGGGCTGGAAAGCCGAGCTGGCGCGCCATGATCGCGGCGGCGACAGCGTACTGCTCCGCGTCGCCGATCATGCGCTGATCAGTGAGCAGCTGCGTGATGCGGTCGGCCGAGTGGCCAGAGCGACTGGGCGGTTCATCCGCCCCGACGCCGTGGCTGATGTACCCGTCGGAACGCAAGCCGTCGATGACCGCGAGCAGCTGAGCGCCCTGGCCATCGACCCCACTCGTGTAGCGCTCGAGCGCACCGGCAAGCTCGGTGGGCACCCGACCGAGCGGCGGAACGGATGCTGACCCCGCAGTCGCCGACGAGAGCTGCTGCTCCCCCGGCTCTGCTGGCAGCACCGCGTCGAGGTGGTATGCATCCCCCTGCTCGATGCCGCCGATGACCGCCGCGGTGCTCGCGGTGTCGTTGTAGTAGAACGACTCCCGCAGCGCGCTCGCCCGGTCGCCTTCGAAGTCGACGTTCTCGAACTTGCCGACGGTGGGCAGCCATACGCCGGAGTAGGCGCCGATCTGCACGTCGAGCGAGACCTGCTGCCCGGTGACAGCCGACTGGTCATAGACATAGGGAACACGGGTGAACGAGCCCGACTCGCTCGTCACTGTGTCGCTGCCGACCGCGTAGACCACCCCGTCATAGCTGTCGAGAGTCGCGATTCGGATGCGGGCACCCTCGGGCAGGCCGGTCACCGTGAACATCACCTCGTCTGCGGTCGCCTCACGAAGGTACTGTCGGAAACCCGCGAGCGGGCTCGGGTAGGCACGGGGGTCGAAGGGCTGGTCGATGGCCGCGCGCAGTACCTCCCGCGGCTGGGTCGGCGGCACGACGAGCGCGGCGCCGACCGCGGCTGCGCCCGCCAGCGCCATGACGAGAACCGCGCTGAGAATCGTGCGAAGGCCGAAGACGGCCGTGCCGCCACGGTCGACCGCCCGCACCGCTTGGCGGTGGCGGTACCAGCGACGCCACATCAGCCAGAGCAGACTGATGGCGAGAAGCCCGAGGGCGAGTTCGACCGGCCAGTGCGCCTCCGTCGGCCCGAAGGCGAGACCGGTGATGAACAGCACGACCGGGGCCACGACCGCGAGGTCCCCTCGTCGGGAGCGCAGCGCCACAGAGAGCGCAATCACCGTGCTGAGCAACACGAGAACCAGAACCGGAACAAGCAGCGACTGGTAGCTGCCCACCGGAAGCGTGATGGTCAGCAGCTGCTTCCAGCCGAGTGCCACCGCAGAGAAGAGCTCGACCTCGCCCGCCAGTGAAGGCAGGAATCCGTACAGAGCCTGCCCGGGCACCGCGAGCGGGACGCCGATCACCGCAAAGGCCACCACGGTGACGGGGGCAATGATCGCCGATGACCAGCGAAAGACGGCGCCGAGCACAGCAATCGCGGTTGCGACGAGAGTCGCGACGACGGCGACCACGATGAACCGCGCGTCCTGGTAGATCGGCCACCACGCGGCGGCGGCGACCGCGATGGCGAGCCACACCGCTGCGGTGTTGACCGCGACGACGGCGGGCCGCAGCGGCATCCGTGCTGTCATCTGCGAGCTCCCATGAGCGAGCGGTTGAGGTCGTCGAGAAAGCCGATGGTGAGCACGCTGAGCCCGGCGACCTGGCGAAGGCCGGGGATCGACTCCGGGTCACAGATGACGGCGATCACCTCGACACCGGCAGGAAACTGTGTCGATGCCGCCCGCAGCTCGGCGGGGGACGTGCCCGACCCGCAGATGATGAAGGCGAGTGAGACGCCGGGCACCCTGCCCCCGGCCACCCGCGCCACGTCGACGAGCGGCAGAGCGGCCGGCGAGTGCTCGACCACGGCGAGCTCGTCGAGAAGGCGGTTGCGGCTGATGGTCGAGAGCGAGCGCACGGCGAATACCCTGCGCGTGGCGAACTCCGGGGTCGACTCGCTCACGATGACCGACACGTCGCGGGTGTCGCGGATGGCCCGGGCGCCGAGTGAGCCGGCGACGCTGACCGCCATCTCGAACTCCTCGTCGCTCGCGTAGTCGATCGATGCGAGGCTGAGCGCGATGACGAGATGGCTGCGCTTGGTCTGCTCGAACTGGCGCACCATGTAGGTGCCCGTCTTCGCCGACGACTTCCAGTGAATGTGGCGCCGCTCGTCGCCTGCGCTGTACTCGCGCAGGGCGTGAAACGAGATGTCGCTAGTCGACAGCTCGCGCGTGGGATTGCCCTCGAGGTCGCGCACGAAGCCGGTGCTCATGCTCGGAATGCCGATCGTGGTGGGGTGCACGATGAGCTCGCTGGCCGCCGTCCAGACGTGCTCGCGACGAACGAGTCCAAGCGGATCAGCACGAACGGTGCGCACGGGGCCCACAGTGACGATGCCCCGCCTGCTGGCCGGCACCGAGAAGTCCTGGCGACGCTCGTCGCGGGCCGGAATCGCCGGCACCAGAATCTCTGCAAGCCCCCTGCCGACCGGCACCTCGAGGGTCACGCCGAGGGTGCGAAACCGGGCCGGGTTGCCGACAACGAGCTCGCCGGTCACCGGCTCTCCCACCACCGTGCGGTGCTGCGGGAGCGACAAGGCGACGCGCAGGCGCGTGCGGCCAATGAGGTACAGCACCGCGACAACGAGCAGCACCAGCCCCGCCCACGCGGCCGCAACGAGCTCGAGCCAGCCGAGGCCGTAGCCGAAGACGAAGCCGAGGGGCACGAGCACGACCATGGTCCAGCCGAGCGGGGTGACGACATCCGCTGCCCTGCGCACGATGCGGCGCAGACCGCGACGCACCGCACGCAGCAGGCGCACGATCGAGACGACGAAGTCGGCGAGGCGGCCAGTGCGGCTTCCGACAATCCTCGTGCGCGCGTTGGTCAGCGCGTCGGTGCCGGTGACGAAGGGGCTGTCAGAGCTCACACGGCTTGCCGATCACTCGGCGGAGCCGTCTCGATGAGCAGCTGGGCGATGATGCTCGAGGCGGTGACGCCGTCGAACTCTGCTTCGGGGTCGAGCACGAGACGGTGGGCGAGCACGGGCTCGGCCAGGGTCTTGATGTCGTCCGGCACGACATAGTGACGGCCATTGGATGCCGCGAGCGTCTTCGCCGCACGCACCAGCGCGAGCGCCCCGCGCACACTCGCACCCAGTCGCACCTCGGTCGCCGACCGGGTGGCGTCAACGAGCCGGCTGACGTAGTCGTTGATCGTGGGATCGACGTGCACGGTGCGGGCGAGTTCGGCCATCTCGATGACAACCTCGCTCGTGATCACGTTGGGAACGATCACGTCGTGCGCCTTGGTTCCCGCACCCTCGAGAATGCGCAGCGTCGAACTGTGGTCGGGGTAGCCGATGGAGGCTTTCATGAGGAAGCGGTCGAGCTGCGCCTCGGGCAGGCGGTAGGTTCCCGCCTGCTCTATCGGGTTCTGGGTTGCGATCACCATGAAGGGCTCGCCAACGGCGTGCGTCACACCATCGACGGTGATCTGACCCTCCTCCATCACCTCCAGCAGCGCGGACTGGGTCTTTGGGCTCGCTCGGTTGATCTCGTCGGCGAGAACGATGGAGGCAAAGACCGGACCGCGGTGAAATTCGAAGGCCTGGGCGCCGGCGTCCCAGATGCTCACGCCGGTGATGTCGCCGGGCAGAAGGTCGGGGGTGAACTGGATGCGGTTGTTGGTGCCCTGCACACTCTGGGCCATCGCCCGCGCGAGGGAGGTCTTGCCGGTTCCCGGGTAGTCCTCAAGCAGCAGGTGGCCCTCGCTGAGCAGTGCGGTGTAGGCGAGGCGCACCACAAAAGTCTTACCGAGAAGCACCTTCTCGACATTGTCGACGAGGCGAGAGAAGGTGTCGGCGAACCAGGTCGCCTGCTCCGTCGTCATGGTCATGCTCGTGCTCCTGTGCTGTGAGGAAGTGGTGGTTACGGAGTGCAGCTGAACTGCCCATAGCCGGGATCGGTGTATCCATTGACAGTAGCCCTGACCCGCATCTCGGTAGCATCCCCCGGAACCGGGTCGCTGGCCGGTCCCCACGCGGACCAGTTGTCGAGAATGAGAATGGGCTGGTTGTACGCGACCTCGTAGCTGGCGGTCACCGCTCCGGTGCTCAGCGGCTGGTCGACGGTGGGGGCACCGCCAGAGCTCGCATCGCAGCTCGCACTGGAGACGCGGGTGTTGACCGGGGTGAGTGTGCTTGTCGCGCTTGCCGGACCGCAGTAGCTGTCCGAGTCATTGCGGCAGGCGCGGAAGCTGACGTCGATCGCCTGCCCATAGGTCGCGCCGGGCGCTCCGAGGGAGGTCACAAAGCCGTCTGCCGGAAGGTCGCGCCAGGTGCCGTCAGAGCTCAGCAGGTACTGGTACTTCACGACGGTGCCGCTCGCCGAGAGGTCGCCAGCGAGAATGTCGAACTGCCCGGTCGAGCCATGCTGCGCGACGCTGGCGCTGCCGGTCGTCGCCCCGGGTGCCTCCAGGCTGACCGTGGCGCCGGTCGCCGTAGCCACGCAGTAGCTACCGTTGCTTGCGTAAACGAGGTAGGTGTAGGTCTCCCCGTCGACCGCTGTCGTGTCGATATAGGGCGACGTCGCGCCCGTGGCCATCGACGGCGTGCAGCCGCTCGGCGTCGCCGACCCGGTGACACGCTCGATTCCGTAGGTGACGGTGCCTCCGCCGTTCGACAGGCTCGCTCCCCAGGTGACTTCGATGTCACCGGTGGTCGCGCTCGTCGCCTGGGGTGCGGGCGACGGCGCACTCGGCGGGCCAACGGCACGCACCGTCGTTGAACTGCGATTCCAGTCGGAGTCCCGGGTCACCTGCGCGCTGTTGCGCGCGTGAACCACCACCGTGTACACAACATCGGGTGTCAGTCCCGGGATCGTGACGTTCGTCGTGCCCGCTGGCACGGTGGTCGAGGTGACTCCCGCCACGACGACCGTGTAGCCCGTAATCGCTGTGCCAGGGCTCGGGTTGGCCACCGCACTCCACGACACGTCGATCGAGCCTCCGGTCGGCGCAGAGGCGGCGTCGGTCGGCACCGCGGTGACCGTGGCGGGCGCCGCGGGGAGGTAGTCGATCGAGAATGCATCGCTGAGGGGGCTGGCCGCCGAGTCCCCGATCGCATTGGTCGCCACCACCTGGAAGGTGTACAGCTCTCCGACGGTCAGACCGGGCAGAGAGCAGATCGTCGAGGTGCCGCAGTCGTGGCTGTAGCCGCCGTTGCTCGCACTCGTGACCCGGTAGTTGCTCACGGGCGAGTTGTTCGGCTGCGGGGCGGCGAAGCGCAGAACGAGTTCGCCGCCCACGAAGCTGTTGTCCTGCCTCGATGGCTTGGCTGGGGCATCCGGCACGTCCTGAATCGAGACGCGCACCGAGCCCCAGGCATAGCGGTCGGTGTCGTTGGTCGCGTCCGCCACCTGGTACTGCAGGTTGACGTCGACCGGGGCGGCCGAGGCGGCAACGTCGACCGTCACGCGGCTGCGGTCGGCAGACACTGTCACGGTGACGCCGGCGGGCAGGCTCTCGCCGTTGGTGCCAACGACCTGCACGACGCTCAGCGGCTGGCCAGGGAACGGGTTCGTTGCCTCGTCGTTGGCGAGCACGTCGATGACCGTCTGACTGCCCCGCTTGGCAACCTCGTTATCGGCCGCCGGCCGGGCGAGAGGCCGGGTTGAGGGAACAACGCTGAGGTCGATGCGCCCGGACTTGCCCGCGGTGACAGCATCTCGCACGCCAATGGTCATCGAGGCGGTCGACTTCTTGACCGCGTCGTCATCGGCGGTGATGGTCAGCTGCGCTCCGGTGAGGCGAAAACTGAAGCCGACCGGCGCAGCATCGGCCACCGTGTACACGAGCTCGTCGAGGTCGTCCGCGTAGGGGTAGGTGGTGAGCTCGAGCAGGTTGATGACCTTCTCCTGACCGGGCTCGAACTCGATGGCCGCACCGTTGAACGACGGAGCCTGGTTCGTGCGCGGATTGACCGTGATCGGCAGCACGAGAATCGCCGTTCGGCCATTCGGATCCGTCGCCGACGTGCCATCCGTCACCTCGAACGAGATGGATGCTGTGCCGTAATAGAGGTCGGACGACCGGTACTGCAGGGTGTCCCGGTCGACCACGAGGCTGGAGCCGTCGGCGTGCGTGGCCGTCACCGTGCTCGAATCGGTCAGGCGAACCTGCTTGCCGCCGACGGCGATCACGTAGTCGTTGAGATTGATCGTCAGGGTCTCCTCGCTCGTGACAACGAGCTTGGGGGCCCTTCTGTCGAGCTGGGGAAGCGCGTCGTTGAAGCCCGGCACCCAGATGAAGGCGTAGGAGCGCACGCCCGGGTCGTCGGGGTGCGAGACGGCAAAGGGGATGATCTGCCGCTCATCGCCAATGGTGACGCGGATCTGCTTGTTCGGCAGCACCTCGGCGGACGGGTAACCGGCGAGAACGGAGACGCCGAGGTCGGTGACCGGTCCGTCGGCGAAGAACACCCGGTCGAGAACGCTGACGTCGACGGTATCGCGGTCGAGAGTGTCAGAGAGCGTGAGCACGGTATCTGAGGCGATTGGATACGACAGTGGCGCGTCATTCACGACGATCACGCTGATGAAGTTCGAGCTCGTGCCGCCGCGCGCGTTCGCGATCGAGTAGACCAGACCGTATTTGCCCTCGGCGCTCGGGGGCGTGATGGTGACGATCGAATCCTGCGTGATGGTCGCGACTGTCTCGTCGTCGTTGGGCACGACGCTCGTCACTCGCAGTGTGCCGCCGTCCGGGTCGGAGTCGTTCGCCAGCACCTGCACCGAGATGCTCGACCCGGGGCGGACCGTCACCGTGTCCTCGGTGGCCACCGGATTTCGTGCGCCGTCGAGGCGGGCGCTGATGCCGACACGAATGGTTCCCGTTGCGCGGGCCCCCAGCGCGTCGATGAGCGTGTACGTGAAGCTGTCAGTACCGGGTGAGTACTCCCCTGCCTCATAGAGGATGTAGTCGGCGCCAACCTCGATCACTGTGCCCTTCTCGGGGCTCGAGGACTGCCCGAGAAGCTGCACGGAGTCACCATCGGGGTCGATCCCGTCGAGCGGGATATCGATGCGAACCTGCTCACCGGCAAGCACGCGGGCGGTGATGCGCGACGGCGCCGGTGCATGGTTGGTGTCGACGGTGGGCTCCCGCACCTGAATGGTGATCTGGGCGTCGGCATACTGGCCGCCCGGCCCGAGAACGCGATAGGTCGCCGTGAAGTTGCCCGGCTGGTCGGGGGCGAGATAGCGCAGGGTCGAGCCCGAGACGAACAGCAAGCCGGAGTCGTCGCCCACATTGTCGACCAGCTGCGGGGCGAGGCTGATGGGCTCGTCATCGGGATGCTCGTCGTTATCCATCACGGGGATGGTGATGGCGTCGCCGACGCGGGCGGTCGCGGTATCGTCACGCGCGATCGGCGGTTGAGTCTGGGCGAGCGGTGGAATCTCGATGACCGTGATGGTGCCCTCGGCCTCGGCGAGCCCATTGCTGATGCGGTAGGTGAAGGTGACGGGCCCGGAGAGCGGAGCGGCGAGCGTGACGCGCACGGCGCGCTGCTCGAGGACCTCGGCGCGCACGCCCGACCCGACGGGGATGTTCATCACACCGGTGACCAGCAGAACTCCGCCGCCCGGGTCGATGTCGGTCGACGCCACATCGAGGGTCTGACTGCCGAGTGTTCTGACGAACACCGTCTTGGGCACGGTGACGGGTGTGGTGTTCGAGTCGGGCGGCGCGGCAACGTCGACACGCACGACACAGCTCACCGTCTGCACATCGTCGGTGACGACGTAGTCGAGGTAGTGCGTTCCGATCACGTCGCTGAGAACACGGAAGGTGCCGCGCTCGAAGTTGGCGGTGGTCGTGACGCCGCTCTTCGGCGGCACGGCGTTGAGGCGCACCGTGCCATTACCGCCGCGCACGTGCTCGAGCGGAGCCACGCGCACCTCAACGCCCGCATAGGCGAGCACGACGAAGGCATCGCACACAATGGGCACAGTGCCGTTCGGGCTGACGGTGATCGCGAGCGTTCCGAGGCCCTCGGCCGTGCCGTCCGAGGCGACGAGAGTGACGCTCTTGTCGGTGCCGCCGGCACCGTTGTCGGAGTACACGACCGTGCCATCCGGCTTGTAGGCGACGGTGTCGGGAGAAGCGACGGATGCTGACGATAGGTAGAAGGGGTCGCCGTCGGGGTCAACCCAGTCGCCGAGCACCTCGAGCGTCAGCTGCCCGCCGCTGGCGACGTCCCCTCGCGTCTGCCGAAGCTGCTGCGGCGGCGAGTTCTCGGTCGCAGCGCGGACGGTAATCGTCACCTGTGCGCTGGCATCGCCGCCGCGACCGTCACTGATTGTGTACCCGAAAGAAACGGTGCCCGTGGCGCCGGGGGCGAGCGTGATCTGCACAGCCTGGGAGTCGTGGATGATGTCGACCCGCCCGACAGACGGGTCGAGAGCGTCAACAGCCGTGACCACCAGCACGTCGCCATTCGGGTCATAGTCGTTGAGCAGAACGGACACCGGGGATGCCCGCCCCGGCCGCGCACCAAAGAAGTCGTCGACAGCAACCGGCGGCAACTGCGCCTGCTCGGTCTCGGGTGGAGTGCTCTCGTCGTTCTGCTCGACCTGCTCCTCGTCGTCGAGGGTCGCGATGAGGTCGTCCCAGTTGTCGATCAGCTCGCCGTCGGACTGCACGGCCCACGATGCCCCGGCACGCGTGTCATTGAGTACGAGGCGGTCGCCGTTGGCCTGAAAGACGAGCTGGGCAACACCGGGCATGCCCGACAGCTCGATGGCGGTGCCGCTCGCGGGGTCGTCGGCGCAGCGCCGCCAGGCGCCGCCGTCGGCCCAGGCCGCGTACTCGCAGCCGGCCACGACGCTCGGTGCTGCCGCGGCACCCGCTCGGTCGCTGACGACCGCCGTCGCCCCGGCGCCAAAGCCCACGCTGAGCAACCCGCCCGCGTGCGCGACGAGCACCGCATCACCATCGGCAGCGGGGGTCTGCAGCCTCGGGGTGCCGCTCACGTCGTCAGCAAGCTCGGCGACACCGGCCGCTGTCTCCAACACCCCGGTATCGGTGTTGAGCACCGCCCACTGTCCACCCACCGAGGTGATCTCAAAGCGGTCGTCGCTCGGAGTGAACCGGGTGCTCATGGTTTCCTGCACCACGGCGGCCGCCGCCGCATCAACGCGAAAGACCTGCCCGGCATCGGGCGAGAACGCGAAGAGCAGCCCGTTCGCATCGACACTCACAACCGAGTTGGCGCCGAGGTTGAGGCTGGGCACCTGGCTGGCGTCGAAGGTGGCAACCGCGTTCAGGGGTACCGTCCAGAGCTCACCCGTCGACTGCGAGTAGATGAGCACGTTCGTGCCGGCGAGGAACACGCGCGCCTGGTTCGGGGGCAGCGCGACGGTGTCAGCCACCTCGGAGGTCGCCGGATCGACGATGTCGAGCTTGGCATCCGTGCGATCCACCATGAGCACCGTGGAGCCCGACTGCACCACCTCGACATCGCTGCTCGCGCTCTCGACAATCGTGTTCAGCTCGAAGACCTCGGTGTTGGCGCGCCCGATGTACTGGTCTGACTCGTTGGCCACCCAGACGGAGGCGTCGTTGAGGTCAAGACGTTGGGCGCTGAAGCCGGTCGAGATGATGGCTGTTGTCGCGACGATCACGCCGACGATAACCGCGCTCGTCGCCGTGGCGAGAAGCGATCGGTGGGATGCGATCCAGTTTCTCAGCACCGGCTAGCCCGCGACATCCACGCACTTCGGCGAGCTCGGGGTTCCCAGCTGCGCGCCCTGGTTGACCGTCACAATGATGCACACGCTGTCACCGGCCTCGGCCTGGTATTGAAAGGTCTCCGAGGTCTGCACGCTGACCGAGCCGCCGTTGATCTCGACCTGGTAGCTATCGGTGTCGTCGATGCCCGGATCCGGCCAGGTAAACGTCACGTCATCGCCGCTGACGTCGGCCTCGATGTCGCTCACGACGGGAATCTCATCGGACTCGGAGCGGATGAGTGACAGCGTCGCCACCGCGGCAAGGGCGATCGCCACGGCGGCAAGCCCCACGAGCGCCCACGAGAGAAACTGCATGCCGCGCCCGCGCGGCAAGGGCGAAGTGCCCGTGCTGCGCTGGCCGCCCGGCTGGTTGTTGCTCTGCCGCAGCAGCGTGCCGACCGGGCTGTACTCGCCCTGCACCGCGGCGGCCCGCCGTCGGCGACGACGGGTGGAACTGACCGCGGTGACGGCACCCGAGACGCCCCGCACCCGGGTGCGGTCCTCGAGGTCGGCGACCGTAGCGAGCGCCCAGTCGTCCATCGCGACCTCGACCTGGGTCTGCACGTAGCCGAGCTCGGTCTCGACGGCCTGCAGCTCGCGCACCAGCTCGAGCACACTCGCCTGCCGATTCTCTGGTTTGCGCGACATCGCCCTGGTGAGAGCAGCCTCGAGGCTGGCCGGCACGTCGCTGCGGCCAATCGGCTGCGGCTTGGCGCGGTTGATGCGGCCAATGAGGTCGGTGGACTTGTTGGAGTCCCCCGGCACCTCGAAGGGTGAGCGCCCGGCGAGAAAGGAGTAGATCGTGGCCGCGAGCGACCAGACCTCCGACTCGATTGTGCCGGCGGTCTCATCCATGAGCACCTCTGGCGCCGACCACGGGATTGACATGCCGACCACCGCGCCCTCCCCTGTGCCGCTCAGGGTCGAGGCGATGCCGAAGTCGCTGAGCACCGGATGGCCGTAGGCGGTGAGCAGGATGTTCGAGGGCTTGATGTCGCGGTGCAGCACGCCCGCGCGGTGTGCCGTCTCGACCGCACTGCCGATCTTCACGGCAATACGCAGCACCTCGGCAACGGGCAACTGCTCGGCACGGTAGCGCTGGCTGAGGGCGGCGGAGCACAGCTCCATGACGAGATAGGGGCGCCCGTCGCTCGAGACGCTCGCCTGGTAGACCGTGAGAATCGACGGATGCGCGCTCAGCTGCGCCATGAGATTCGCCTCGGCCTGAAACATCTGCCGAACCTGGTCATTGACGACCTCGCTGAGCATGACCTTGACGGCGACCTGTCGTCGGGGCATATTCTGCTCGTACAGAAAGACGTCCGCGAAGCCGCCCGCGCCCAGCACATGAAGATGCGAGAACCCGGGCAGCGTCGGAGGCTGGGATGGCAGACGACGTGCCACGGTGAGCCCCCTTCCCCAGTGATTCTCAGCTCTCGCCGTAGACAGGTTTCCTTATTCTAGGTGTGGCATCCACGCCATTTCGGGGAGTACCCCCGGGTTGGGGTAGTCGCCTACGGCACCGGCGCGAGCACGTCGACAACGACGACTGTCACGTTGTCCCGCCCGCCCGAGGCGAGAGCCGCGTCGACGAGCGAGCTGGCTGTCTCGCGCGTCGACAGGCCCGCTGCGAGGTGCAGCCTGATGCGCTTGTCGTCCAGCTCGCCGGTGAGACCGTCAGAGCAGATAAGCAGGCGCAACCCGGGCTTGAGGGGCACCATCCAGTAGTCCGGCGTCGGCTGCGAGCGAAAGCCCACCGCGCGGGTGATGATGTTGCCGTCGGGGTGCTTGGCGGCCTGTGCCTTGCTGATGGTGCCGGCGTCGACCATCTCCTGAACGAGCGAGTGGTCGCGGGTCACCTGCTTGAGCGAGTTCTTCTCGAAGCGGTAGACCCGGCTGTCGCCGATGTTGAATACGGCGAAGTTGGGGATGCCGTCAACGAGGGTGAGGATCGCCCCGGTCACCGTCGTGCCGACCCCGAGCTCGCTGTCGCCGGCGATCACGTCGATGTCGCTACTCGCCACCTCCAGCGCCCGCTCAACGAGCTGCGGCGCGACAAAGTCCGTCGTCACGCCCTCGTCGAGGCGGCGCACCACGGCAGCGCTCGCAAGGTCGCCAGAGAGGTGGCCGCCCATTCCGTCGGCGACAGCAAAGATCGGCACTCGCGCAAGGTAGGAGTCCTCGTTCGCCCTGCGCTTGCGCCCGACGTCGGTCACGGCCGCCCACGACAGGCGGATGCCAGTGCCACCGGGAACCGCGACGTCTGTTCCCACGCTGTCGCCGCCGCGCTCGGTCACGAGAGCTCTCGCATCGGGAGGATCTCGATGACATTGCGGTCACCGATGTCAATGAGCGTGCCGACAGTCACGACGACGGCCTCGCCGGGGCGCAGCACGCGGACGGCATGGCCGGGCACACCCAGCCGGGTTCCATTGGTCGAGTGGAGGTCCTGAGCCACCACTGTCGAGCCGACCTGCCGCAGCTCGAGGTGGGTCGACGAGACCTCCTGCGTCGGCGACTGCACGCGCACGAGTCGCGGAACACCATCCCGCACGACCCGCGGAGCGGAGGGCTTGCGTCCGACGAACGCGATCGCGTCGAGCCGCACGATCTGGCTGCTGCCGATGCGAAAGCCGTAGAACATCGGAGCCGGCGGCGTGACCGGTGCTGGCGGCCAGGCCGAGACAGGCTGCTGCTCGGTCGGCCACATGTGTGGGTCGAGGGGCGGCGCTGCGGTGGGCACCACCGTGTGCTCCACGTCGGGCTCCGTGTCGGTCGAGGTCACGAGCGGCGATGCCGTCATGGTGTCGTCGAGGTCGGAGTGCACGTGATCAGTCTAGGAAGTTGGGACCCCCATGGATGTTCAGCCAATGAAGCTCATCACGTGCTTGACCCGCGTGTAGTCCTCGAAGCCGTACGACGAGAGGTCCTTGCCGTAGCCGGAGTGCTTGAAGCCGCCGTGGGGCATCTCAGCGACGAGAGGAATGTGGGTGTTGATCCACACGCATCCGAAGTCGAGGTTCTTTGCCATGCGCATCGCCCGGGAGTGGTCCTTAGTCCAGACGCTCGACGAGAGGCCGTACTGCACGTCGTTGGCCCAGCGGGTTGCCTCGGCCTCGTCGGTGAACTTCTGCACGGTGATAACGGGTCCGAAGATCTCACGCTGAATCGCGTCGTCGGTCTGCTTAAGGCCGGAGACGATCGTGGCCTCATGGAAATAGCCGACGTCACCCTGGCGGTGCCCGCCGAGCTCGATAACGGCGTTGTTGGGCAGCTCCGAGATGAAGCCGGTGACCTGCGCGAGCTGGTTGGCGTTGTTCACCGGGCCAAACAGGATGCCGTCCTCGGCGGGAGCCCCAGTCTTCGCGTTCTCCTTCGCCCACGCCACAATCGCGGCGACGAACTCGTCGTGGATCGACTCGTGCACGAGCACACGGGTGGCGGCCGTGCAGTCCTGGCCGGCGTTGAAGTAGCCGGCGACACCGATGCCCTCGACGGCAGACTCGATGTCAGCGTCCTCGAAGACCACGACCGGCGCCTTGCCGCCGAGCTCGAGGTGAACGCGCTTGAGGTCTTTCGAGGCTGCCTTGGCGACCTCCATGCCCGCGCGCACCGATCCGGTGATTGAGACCATGGCCGGCGTGCGGTGGTCGATCATCGCGGCGCCCGTCGTGCGGTCGCCGGTGATGACGTTGAGAACGCCCTTCGGCAGAAACTCTGCGGCAACCTCGGCGAGAAGAAGCGTGGATGACGGGGTCGTGTCGCTGGGCTTGAGCACCGTCGTGTTGCCAGCGGCGAGCGCCGGGGCGATCTTCCATACGGCCATGTTGAGCGGGTAGTTCCACGGTGTCACCTGGCCGATGACGCCGATGGGCTCGCGGCGAATCGACGAGGTGTGGTCCTTCATGTACTCGGCGCTGGCCATGCCGCTGAGGTGGCGGGCCTCACCGGCGAAGAAACGGATCTGGTCGACGCTGAGCATGATCTCGTCATCCACCAGCGTGGCACGCGGCTTGCCGGTGTCCTGCGACTCGAGGTCGGCGAACTCCTCGGCACGCGCCTCCATGGCGTCGGCGATGCGGAACAGTGCAAGCTGGCGTTCGGCAGGAGTGGTCTCGCGCCAGCCCTCGAAGGCGGCCGAGGCGGCAGCGAACGCGGCATCGACATCTGCCGTTCCACTGACGGGCGAGCTGGCGTAGGTCTGCTCGGTCGCCGGGTCGATTACGTCGAAGGCGCCGTCGCCTTTCGCGTCAACGAATTCGCCATTGATGAAGTTGCGGATCTGCCGGTTGCTCATGCGATCAAACATAGCTTTGCGTGGCGATTTAGTCACCACGCCACGAATTTCGACGGTGAAACTTACATACAAGTGCGGAATCGCTTGTCGAGCCCACGCAAGGCTGACAGAATCGAGGCATGAGTACAGCCCGACCGCCGGCCAAGCCTGTTCAGCTGGATGACGTCTCGAAGGCGATCATCGAGCAGCTGCAGGCCGACGGCCGCCGCAGCTACGCCGAGATCGGCAAGGCGGTGGGCCTCAGCGAGGCCGCGGTTCGGCAGCGGGTGCAGAAGCTCACGGACTCCGGGGTCATGCAGGTCGTGGCAGTCACCGACCCCATGCAGCTGGGCTTCTACCGCCAGGCCATGATCGGCATCCGCGTCACCGGCGACACAACGGTTCTCGCCGCCGCGCTCTCGAAACTGCCGGCCGTCGACTACGTCGTGCTGACAGCGGGCAGCTTCGACATCCTCGTCGAGGTCGTCACCGAGAACGACGACGACCTCATCACCCTTCTCAACAAAGAAATTCGCGCCCTCGACGGCGTGCAGTCCACCGAGACCTTCGTCTATCTCAAACTCGTCAAGCAGCAGTACAACTGGGGAACTAGATAACCATGCGTGAATACA
>Ga0247732_10000248_pt1 | contig 31703 bp, 35 predicted proteins | sample UWRJL163409C2_FD_180940 | JGI IMG/M metagenome (GOLD analysis project Ga0247732, IMG submission 180940) | Plant litter microbial communities from Arlington Agricultural Research Station in Wisconsin, United States - UWRJ-L163-409C-2 | ecosystem: Environmental > Terrestrial > Plant litter >...
CGTGTGAAAGTTCCATTTAAAAAGGGTCCATGATGAGCATGAACCCTTTTTACACGAGCCACCGGATCGGTCAACTGATCCTTAAACGATCGGCATTACGCACACAGCGGGTTTTTTTGTATGTAAGATCAGTCTACTTAAGTGATGGATTATTTAGATAAGCATATTCATTAAATAAATCATACAGTTCTTCAGCAACACGCACCGAATCTTCGATTTCTACACCTCGCAGATTCCGCCCCAGACTGTTCCTGCTAAACTTAAAATTTTGTAAGCGGTATTTCTTTAAGATAGCCCCCATTGACGCAACAATCTCTCTTTCATGATGCCGTATGTTAGCCTCTATCGCCTTATCAAAATGCATATAATCCCATTCAATTAATGCATATTTTCTTTGAGGTACAATGAAAATAAACGGTTGCTGTTTTTTTCTACATAATGTAAACCAATGATTTATATCTTCTTTTGACCCATCAGCAAATTTCTTCATCTTTTGCACCTTTGAGATCATGGAATGTTTTTATAAAAATCTGCTTCGCTTATCCATTAGCATTTTTTATCTTTCCTGCTGTCAAATTAACAGCAGATATCTTAAAAATGAAATAAATTATTAAGAATGATCTTAGTTATCCGATAGCGTAGCCCGCCGGTTTCTGTCGTGCTGGCGGCTTGGCCAACGCCTCGCGGCCGCGCAATAAATTCCGCGACAGTTCACCGTTTCTTTGTAAGTATCCCAGCTTTAGTTTCAGGCACTTTTTGAGATTTCCGGTTTCTTGATCCCTTCCCAATATCGGTGCCAGGATAAATCAGAGATCCGGGCCTGTTTGCAGGCTTCGGATAAATTCTTCCGGAGTCTGATTATTTAACGAGGAATGTGGCCGGTACTGGTTATATTCCTGCCGCCAGTGCTCGATCTTCTCCTGAGCATCTTCCAGTGACAGGAACCAGTGCACGTTCAGACATTCATCACGCAGGCTGGCGTTAAATGACTCAACCAGGGCGTTATCTGTGGGCTTCCCGGGGCGGGAGAAGTCCATCGTTACCCTGTTTTCATACGCCTAGCGATCCAGCGTTTTTGAGATAAATTCGCTCCCGTTGTCCGTCTGTAGCCACTGTGGTACACGCTGCTGTGTCTGCCTGATCCGTTCCATCACGGCGACCACATCGTCACCGCGAAGCCCCTGGCCTACCTCGATCGCCACGCATTCACGACTAAAATTATCCACTACAGTCAGGGCACGGATCCGGCGTCCTGACTTTACCCCCAAATCCTGTCCCATTCAGAAACAGAATTCCGACACGATTGACCCTGACCCCTTCTTAATGCAGTCAGCAAAAGTATGGTAAGACTTACACAGAGTGAGGGGCGTCCGTCACATCACCACATACCAGCCTTGAATGTAATTTTTAAGTGACTTATCCACTTTTCCACCGCCCAGATCCAATAATAAGATCCTATATAGATCATCTAATAGATCAAAAGAGATCCCAGCCCAGCTACAGGCCTTGCCCTGTAAGGGTTTAAACCGTATTGCCAACCACTGTAATAAGTAAAACATCCACTATATTAAGCGTGTTAACCACTATAGACAGCTAGGTAACTTCGCTGGAGAGTGACTGTACACCACTGTAGTGAGTAAATCGTCAATATAGCTGTACATAACATTTAGTTAATTGAGATTGGTTAACCATTTGAAATTTATAGTAAAAATGACGAGTTGATTGATAATCCAAAATTATGTACACATTTTATGCACTGCCCCAATACCGGCTCTTCAGTGCTACGTTGATCTCTACTCCAAAACTTAAGGTCATGTTTTTTAACTTATCCTCTGGTTCGATCCAATAATAAGATCCTTATAGAACCTATAAGACCCCAAAAGATCCCCATAGCCTTCCAGGCCTTGTCATATCTGGAGTAAACGATGGTCGTTAACCGCTGTAGTCAGTAAAACATCCACTATAAAAAGCAAACTAACCACTGTGTTTTGTAGTAAAACCGCTATAGTGAGTGATAGTATCCACTATATTGTGTACCTAGAGCCTCTTATCCACATTCAATGTGAGAGCTGATAATGTCTGAAAATGAGCCTAAAAACATAGAGATAGTTAAAGCATTCTCTGAAACCGATAAGCGAACAGGTGAACTTGTTACTCTGGTTCCTAACAGCAATAACACCGTTCAGCCTGTAGCATTGATGCGGTTGGGCTTATTTGTACCTACGCTGAAGTCCACAGCACGTGGACGTAAAGGTCAGATGAACTCAATGGATGTCACCTCTGAGCTGAAGCAGCTTTCGATCGTGAAGTCTGAGGGATATGAGAACATCAAGATCACCGGCGCCCGGCTTGATATGGATAACGATTTTAAGACCTGGGTTGGGATCATTCATGCCTTTGCTAAGCATAAGGTCCTAGGAGACTCTGTATACCTGCCATTTGTAGAATTCGCTAAGTTGTGTGGGATTCCATCCGCACGCTCTTCTGCGAAGCTCAGAGCGCGTCTGGAGGCCTCACTTGAACGTATAGCCACTAACACCCTCTCGTTTTCGAATAAAGAGGGGGATTACTACGTAACTCACCTTGTTCAGTCAGCAAAATATAGCCCGAAAAAGGACGCTGTCGAGTTGCAGGCGGATCCGAAGATCTTCGAGTTGTATCAGTTTGATAAGAAAGTTCTTCTCCAGCTCAGGGCAATCAACGAACTCTCTCGCAAGGAGTCTGCTCAGGCTCTGTATACGTTCATTGAAAGCCTTCCGACAGATCCTGCTCCCATATCTATGTCTCGCCTGCGTGCCCGCCTAAATCTGACCTCTCGAGCCATCACTCAGAATGCGACAGTACGCAAGGCTATGGAGCAGTTAAAGGCGATTGGGTATCTTGATTACACTGAAGTTAAGCGCGGTAAGGTAGTGTATTTTTGTATCCACTATAGGCGGCCAAAGTTACGCCCTGCGCAAATACCCACGGGCATAGGTGATGATGTTTACGATGTAATGGATGACGAACACATCATTGATGTCCCGGCAGAGAGGGATGCGGAATCAGCTATGCCTCGTGAGATGGTAATGCTGACTAAAGAAGAACTTGAGTTGCTGGAACAGCTTCGCCAGTCAAAGAAATAGTTTTGACCTCTTGCTGCTCATTGCCCTAAAGCTTGCTGCAGTGATGGCAGGCTTTTTCATCTTTATTGTTGAAAGCCGACTAACCACTGCAGTGAGCAACCTATCCACTGTAATCAGTAAAAGCTTCCATCACGAAATATCCTATCCACTGTGAACTGCATTCTTTACTCACTATAGTGGTTATTCAGATGATCTCCGCTAACCCCCCTAGTACTTACTAACCTGAAACCCCATATAGCATATACGTCAGTGATTACTAACTAATAGATGGATTCTTGTAATTACTCATTATAGTGGTTGGCGCTCTCCACAGCGGTTGTTTCAATTCTAGGTGTTTTCTACTCACCATAGTGGATTTTACTCACTGTAGTGGTTTCCGATGTCTTTACTCACTACAGTGGTTCTTTCTCTCTATCGTGGATAGGCTAACTTGTCGCATTATGTCTGGGTTAAAGCTTTAAACTGTTTTGAGACAGTGTCACTTTTGTGATGAGATAATGAACATCGTCCTCTCACCCCCATGGGACTGCTGAGGAAAATGCAATACCTTCCATTGGCGGCAGGTAAAAAAGGAAGCTGGAAGCAACTGACACTAACAACTCGGGTTGATCAAGCCTTATCAGTAAACCACTTCTCTAGAATTTAACGCGCATGAGGTCACTGAAACGTTTGATCTATGCGGGGATAGCATTTGGCGTTTCATCTCCCATGACTTTTGGATACCCTGTTCCTCGAACCATACGTGCCCTTTTCCGCTGTGATTAATTCCATTGAGAACTGCCATGAGCTGTTCGCTGTTTTCCCAAAGTAGACTTCGTTTATTAAAAATGGGCTTGTTTTGATGAATGCTGAGATATGTCGGCAATACTGATGTTCGCCCTGGGGTTTCTCGGCGGCACGTACGGCATGGCTGCAGATTGCCTCACGTATCAAATCGTATTCTGATACGCGATCATCGAATGACCTGGAGCAAACGATTTGTGTCTGTGCAAACTCTTTCAGCTCCAGACAAGGTTCGCCGTGCAGCTCCCGGGCGGTACGTTCCAGCACAATATTGAAATGTTTGCGTATCAGTTGTGTGGTAGCATCAAGTAACTCTAGGTCATCGTTTTTATTCGAAAAAAAGCGTAAAAGGACAGACCAACGTTGCTTCCATTAGCTGCTATTTTTCATCACAGATCTTAAGAATTTAGGCTTAGTTTCATCACATCTCCTAGCTTGTGCGAAACACAATTATGCCGTCGTATGCATAGCCATTGTGGTACTCGCTTCTTGCTGATAATTGTTATGCTCAACGGTTAATCGGCACATCCAACTTAATGATAAACGACGATTAGATGAATGCTTTTGCTGATTGATAACTAAGCCTATATGGGAAAACTTCTGGGGAAGGAAAACCAGCCTGAACCTTATCCTTAAGGAATAGGATCAAACGCATTAAAGGGTCAGGGGTTGGGTAAAGATATCCATAATGAACACTTACTTAATACTGTTCATTAATGGGTCTTCCCCGATCGTAGTGGCTAAAGGCATTATGATGGCAGTCTTGATTTACTGAGAAGTTTGCCATGGACGAAAATTCCCTCTAAGCCCATATCATTCAACAGTCCGCACCGTGACAGGTACAATCCCTTTCCCTTGATGAAAAATTTGGTTCATTGTCGGCATTGCTGAAAACACACAACTGCCCTTCCAACCTGCGGTAAATCCTACTCCATACATGATCACCGGCGTCGCAAATGGCGTCACCTCAATACCTGTCAGTTCAGCACACTAGTTGAAGCTGATGTCCCCCGCGTTGACTGCCACGAGCACGGTTGCCAGACACTGCCTGTGGCCTGTGCGGGGTCAGGCAGCCGCTACACTTTGCTGTTCGCAGCCTTTGTTCTCTCATGGCTGAAAGTCAGCACCATGATGCGGTAAGAAAACAGCTTAAACTCAGCTCGAATGCCGTGGACGGTATCATGATGCGCGCAGTCAAACGAAGCTTAGTCCGGATAAAACAGCCTTTATCGGCCCGTCATCTCTTCGTTGATGAAGTCGGCTTCAAAAGAGAACGCCAGTACGTCGGCGTTATCTCTGACAGGCAGGGACGTGCTTTGCAACTGGCCGATGATCGTGGTGTAGAGAGTGTTGCCAGTTATCTGCGCAGGCTGTGAGGCAACCAGCTTGATGAGATAAAAACGCTGTCTATGGCCTATATCAGTGCAGCCCTCATCTATCTCCCCAATCTCGTCGATAAAATCGTCTTCGATCACTTACATGTGGCAAAAATGTTGTGCGCCGTGGTTGATAAAACCCGTCAGGCTGAGATGAAACAGATCCCGTCGTCAGACAGGAAAGACACCAACTGCTCACGCTACCTGTGGTTTTACAGCAAACAAAACCGCTCGGGCGCCGGGCCGAGAGGTAAGAAGTTGCTCGGCGGGTGTTACCCCAAACGAGCCTGTGCTGGGTAATGAAAGAGCTTGCCCGTGACCTAAGGCACCGTCGCTATGATGTCCATAGCCGTAGGCTGTGGTAGGAATGGATGATAATGGCGAAGAACATAGGAATACCATTAATGGCCAGAGCTGGCCAGATGGAGGCAAAGCGTCTTTAAGTCATCCTGAATGCGATGAGAAACCGGGTATCAAACGGCAATGCGGAATCTCTAAACAGAAAAATCCGCCTACTCCGGACCAAGTCTCGTGTCTTCAGAAATAAAGAACGGTTCAAGCTGGGTGTGCTGTTTCACTACGGGAAGCTGGGTATGGGCTGGTGATTAGCAATTAAAAACAATAATGAGAGGTTTTAAATGGAAGGAATCAGAATAGATGTCTCAGAAAGTATTACACCAGAACATTTGATGTCAATCGAAGAGGGGCTGAATGAGTTTAACGGCTACATGACCGGTATCAGCGATCGTAAACCTTTATCTGTGGTTATCCGGGGTATAAGCAGTGGGAAGATCCTCGGAGGAATGTTGGACCGTTCATCCTTGGCCTTATTGTTCATAGTTAAGGCAGCTCTGGAGTACCCACCACAACAGGGGAAGACCCTCATTAATACCGTGTAACCATGGGTTCTTCAGCTTGTTAAGGGTTGCACCCAAGAAAGTCTTAGGCAGCTGATCAACGAGGAAACAAATAATTTTGATTTTGTCTCTTACCTGTTCAATCACGTTTGCGGTTTCAATTGAGCGATGCTCACTATGCTTTAGCTAAGTAATAAGTATGAATTAATACATAATAATTAGTCGATATTACTTCACATTTATCTTTTATGAGTTATTATTTAAGAAATACTACTTTTGATATCACGGGTGACAAATGATCACGATTGTTGGATGCAATAAAGGTGGGGCCGCGAAAACAACAACTGCAGTCAATATAGCTGTGGGTTTGGCCTTATGGGGCAAGGATGTGTGTCTGGTCGATGCTGACGTTCAACGCTCTTCGTCAAGGTGGTATGCCGAACGGGAAGCTGCAGGCCTTACCCCCTCCATCACCCTGATTGAGAAAAGAGACAACATATCTCAAACACTCAGAAGCCTTGATGAGAGGTTTGATCACGTTATAGTGGATGTTGCCGGACGAAACAGCCGTGAGCTGATTACAGGCGGAACCGTAGCTCATCAGATCATTGCTCCGCACCAATGCTCTCAGTTGGATCTGGATACGATGGTTGAGCTTCAGCAGCAGTTAGAAAGCATGCGGGATTTAAATCCAGAGCTTAAGGCATATTGCTATCAAAGTATGGCCACTACAAATCCCCTCCTTCAGGGAAACGAACGGCATGAATTTCTGGAGTATGTCCGCGAATTCGAAGGACTGATCCCTTTGAGCGCGACGGCATGTTACCGAAAGGTTTACCGAGATGTGATGTCTGAAGGTAAATCTGTCCTGGAAACATCTAACGAAAAAGCCAAGTCTGAAGTTCTTGCTCTGTTGAATGAGGTATTTTAATGGCTTTAAAAAAACCCCCTTTCACCAATCGCCGCATAGTTACTGAAGCAGAAGCGGATGCTCTGGCGAACAGATTGGCTGACCGTCCCTATGGCGATGAGAAAGTAGTTGTAGAACCTGTACCAGAAATATTGACCAGGACGACCATTTCTCTGCCTCAGAATACCTTGCGTGAAATTGAAGACCTGGCCTTGTATAACAAACGCGTCGGTATTGCGCCGAAAAGTGTGAGCGCTATCATTCGCGATGCTCTGGACGCGTATCTCAAAAAAGTATGATTTCATACTTATGCACCGCTGGGCTTCTTTTTGAAATCCAGCGCCCTCCCCTACTGTATTCAATTAGCACCTGATAATCCGCACTTCATACTTCACAATTATGTTTCCTTCCCTCTTTCCGAACTGGATAATTTCTGAAATAAAACAATCATGTTGCTATATTTTTGATGATAATTATGTGTGGAGCGTAACCTTATAATTCCTTAGCTACCAGTAGATTCAATTTGCTGCATTAAGTATTCCGTAATAATTCACACTGATAACGATCGTTTAGAGTTGATTATTTGAATGCTAAATTCAGTATGTCACCTCATACCTCATACCTCATACCTAAATTTATCTGGTTCCGTTCTGGTGAGTCCGTGTTGCAATAAACGTCATTTATGCATTGTTTTGTTTGATAGAATTAGACCGAATAATTCATCCTTGCTATTTATTATTTCCTAATTATGAATTATGAAATCTATGAGTTGTGAGTTGTGAGTTGTGAGTTGTGAGTTGTGTTGTTTGGTGATTTTACAGAGAACCTACAAGCAGCAATGTGAAGGGGGTCATCTAGCAATGGCTACATCTGCCCCCTGTATTACTGATTATTTAACATGTAGCATTTATGAAGTATTACTTATGATGATGTGCATCCACAGAATAGTATTCCCTTGGTGAGATCAAACATATGTCACACATGTGAATTATGAGGATAACCTCAAAAGTAATACTTCATACTTATTTTAAATATGTGTGGAGTGCACTCATGTATCTGAAGAGATATAAGGTAGCATTTCCTAGCTTGAGGCAAGGCATCTGGCTCTAACATGACTCATTGAATCCTTCACAGTCTGTGCTATGTCGGTTGCGCGCAACCGCATAATTCATACTTGTGAATTCATGATTAGCACTTATGATATCCAGGCTGAGATTCAATGTAGTAAATCTGATGCCAGTTACTAAAGTTAGCGCGTTACCAGGGTGGATGGGAGCAGCAAATTGAAGTGAAATATAATGTCGCACTTATGAAGTGTGATTTAATATTTATTAAACGTTTTGTTTGTCACTAAGCCTCGTGTGAGATTATATGACACATCTCACATCTCACATCTCACATCTCACATCTCACATCTCACATCTCACATCTCACATCTCATACTTATTACTTCATATTATCTACATCCGCAATTTCACGGGTAAATAACTGCTCATCAGTCATACCTTTGAAAATGAGAGAAATATTTGTCAGAAACTGTGACCATGGTTATGCGATAATAGAGTCGCAATCTTGTTCTAAACAACAATTTCACGGCAGCAGGGCAGGGGTGACCCTGACCCAAAATCCTGCTCCATTCAGAAACAGAATTCCGGCATGATAATGACTCCCCTGAACCGAGGATGTGCCGATGAAAAAGTCACGATTCACCGAAGAGCAGATTGTTTTTGCCCTAAACCTGGTGTGGCTGGTCGGTGGTGGTGTGCCGCTGATTGAAGTCGCTGTGCGCCGTGCCTGGAAACTGACTCCTAAACGCATTGTTGTCGTCAATGACCTCCAGACGGCGTTGGTTCGCGAACTTGTCTTAGTATAATTTAAAGGAACGCTATCCGTGACCGGCAAACGTAAGAAACTGACTGTCTACTGAAGACGATAATCAGGATGCCAGGGCGATGGAGATTATCGAGTCAGTTCCCCTGCGCACCCGTGGTGATTTTTTCCGGGCGGCGATCGTCGGCGGAAGCGCGTTATACCAGCGGGATAAGCGTCTGCCTTACCTGTTGTCCATGCTGTTCGATGGCCAGCTGACCGCCGACCAACTGGTGGGTATTATTCAGCAAACGACGGGATGGCAGTCCACGACGGCCAGCATTTAGGACGTCATTGCCGCCTGCGCTGGCCAGGTGCCTGCCCCCTTAGTGTTCCCGGAACCCACCGGCAGTACGGAAGGGGAAGGTCAGGCCCGAACTAATTTCAAACGCATGCTGAAAAAAGACTGAAGCCCTCCGGCGTGCCGGAAGATTTGTGGAGAGAACCATGTCATTTATGCTGTTATGCAAATGGATAGTCGGACTGGAGACGCTGACTGGCAGGGCGCGTAAAAGCGCGGCGGAGTGGTGTTTTCTCATCAGTTGCCTGTTTATTGTGCCGCTGCTGATATTTGACGGATTCAGTGTGCCTGTGAAGATACTCCTGCAGCTATGCTGGGCCATTGTGGTGGTACGCGCGGCTTTTCTGGCATCTGAAACCTGGAAGAAAAGCCGTAAGTAAAACCGATCATCGTTTTCCGCCGGCCTGCGTGCCGGTTTTTTTATGACTACATCAGGCCGGGAGTGTGCGGTTTTCACATCAGTTGCAGACGATATGACGCTTCCTCGTCGCGGCTGTTCGTTCCTCGCGGTGCTCAGGTACGCCTCAGCCGAGTCTGCGGCGAGCGTTGCGGGTTTTTACAAGGTGGACTTTTTTACCTCTTTTCGACATTCTCAAGACGACGGCCCGGTCGTGCTGGACGGAATCAGAACCCGGACGCATGATAAGAGGAGCGTTTAACCCCGCCGGAGACATGAAATGGTGATTAATCCCCGCTTTCCCAAAGAGCTGATTTTCTTCTCGGACGTCAAAGATGCCGTCGTTGACGCGGCGACCCGCATTTTTCTAACAGGTAACGAAATCTGTCACGATACCCTGGTGGAATGCCTGGCCGACCGTCTGACTTTTGCGAAAATCATTGAAGACGACTATACGGCCGGCGTGATGCAGCATGCGATTGACCTGCTTGAGGAGCATCGTGGCCACATCTGAACTGCCCGCGACGAACAAAATGTCATCGTCATTCATCGTCTGACCTCAGGGTCTGACCTCAGGGTCCGGCCTGGCCGGTATCCTGCTGCCATTCATTCCTGGTACCGCCCCGGTCGTCGCAGACTACCGCCTCATTTCAAACCGCATTCGGTTATCCACAGATTCACTGAGTAACTTCGGTATTCGCGGGGGATAAGTCGTTGTACCTTTCGGCGCCGGTCCTGTGCCTGGTGGCTTTTCACTCAAGGATGTCGCTTTGCTCCACATCCATAGCACCTGACGATGCCGCCATGATTTGCTCACTTCCGTGCTATCCCTCCACGTCCTTAACGTTAGCGCCGACCCCGTGCCCGCACTGTAGCCGGGCCGCTGTGCCTGCAAGTGTTCACTCCGTCGTCTCCTTGTATGTTTAGGATGACAGTGAGAAGCGTATACACTCATTGTGTTTTACCTGATGTTGCAGCACGTTCGTCGTCCTGGGATATGAGCCCGAGGGTGAGCATCATTGCGCAACGTCATTCTCAGTATTAACCCGAACAATTGCCGGGGCGTGCAAACAGCCCGTATCTGCAAGGCAGGGAGAACTGAACATGAGTGATAAAACCACAATCGGTATAGATGTAGCTAAAAACACTCTGGAAGTATTTATCGATACTACCGGGCAGCTACTGCATCTGGAAAATTCAGCTGCAGGAATACTTGAATTGCAGGCAGCTCTGAGCGGGCTTTCTGTTACGGGAATAATTATGGAAGCAACAAGCCGGTATCACTGTACTGCCGAGTTAATGCTCAGTGCTGCGGGTCTGCCGGTCGCAGTAATTAATCCTCGTCAGATCAAGAACTTTGCCAGAGCTATGGGGAAGGTGGCAAAGAGCGACCCAATTGACGCGAGAATTATTTGCGAATATGGCCGACGCATGACTCCACAATTCAGACCGGCGAAAAGCGAGCAGCAGCAAGACCTGGCCGTACTGTTGACACGTCGGTGTCAGCTCACCCGTTCGCACCCGTCACGGTGCATTCAGCTCGTTCCGGTTTTGCGCTGCGGCTTCCGGGGACGCACCTGCCCGCTCCGCTTTGCGCCCGTCTGTCGTGGGGGCACGGAGCCGGCCGGTCCCGGCATTCTATTTGGAGTCAAGCTATGTCCCGATTTATCCAGGGTGATTGTGAGCAGGTTATGTCTGGTTTTCCGTCGAATGCGGTGGATTTTATTTTGACGGACCCGCCGTATCTCGTCGGCTTTACCGACCGGACGGGGCGAACTATTGCCAATGACAAGCAGGGGACTGGCTACTGCCGGTCAGCAAAGAAATGTTCCGGGTGCTCAAACCCAACAGTCTGGCAGTAAGTTTCTACGCCTGGAATCGGGTGGACTTGTTTATGCAGGCATGGAAAGCGGCGGGGTTCCGCGTGGTTGGCCACGTCGTGTTTACCAAAACCTACGCATCAAAATCGGCGTTCGTAGGCTACCGCCACGAAAGCGCTTACATTTTGGCGAAAGGGCGTCCGCCGTTGCCTGAAAAGCCGTTACCAGACGTCATGTCCTGGCAGTACACCGACAACCGCCACCACCCAACGGAAAAACCGGTGTCCGTGCTGCGGCCGTTGATCGAGTCGTTTACACAGCCTGGTTCAATTGTTTTGGATCCTTTCGCTGGCAGCGGATCCACCTGCGTTGCGGCGGAGCAGGCAGGGCGTCGCTGGATTGGCATTGAGCTGATGGAACAATACCACGCGACCGGATTACGCCGCCTGACAGAGCTGCGCAATGCGCGCGCTGGAATCAACCTGGATTTGGAACAGTGAGGAATTATCACAACGTCTGGCCGGACAGATTATCAGCCAGATGAACACAAGATTCCTCGATATATACCAGCAGGTAAACGAACTGGACCACGCATTTCGGGATTAGAACTGGTATAACAAGGCTGCAAGAGCCTTGTTGTTTCCAGGCGTGGAGACGTCCGGGGCGTTAAACCCCCGAACGTTTCCCAGAAACGCCACGCGGCATTTCCCGGCCAAGCCGGAGCCGCAAAGGAGACGGGCAAAGTCAGGTAGCTAAAATGTGAAAGCACCAAAGCCGTGCCTTCACGGTAGACCGGCCGCTCCAGATATAAGGGTTCGCTTCGCCGCTTCCTCACCCGTTCGCACTCATACACTCGGCGGTCTTCCCGTCGCGTGCTCGTTCAATTTTCACTCGCCCGCCGTCAAGCCAGCCTCCTTCCTTCGTTTGCGCTGCGGCCTACGGTAGCGCCCCTGCATCCTCCGCTTTCCGCCCGTCTGTCGTGTCGGCACGGCGTTAGCCGGAACTGTGATCCCTCAACCAGCGGAGAAATGCACATGAGCACCACCACACCAGCCGTGTACGTCGGTACGTACCACAAATACAACTGCGGCAGCATCGCCGGCAAATGGTTCGATCTGACCGAGTTTGATGACGAGTAAGACTTTTTGGCGGCATGCAGCGAGCTGCATGCCGATGAAGACGACCCGGAGCTGATGTTTCAGGACTGGGAAGGGATCCCGTCCGGACTGGCGTCCGAAAGTCATGTGAACTGGGCGTTTATAGATGCCTACCGGCAGGCCGAGGCGGAAGGGCAGGGCGAGGCGTTTGTGGAATGGGCCGGGTATTTCAACGCCTGTGATTATGACGCGTTTCAGGAAGCGTATCAGGGCGAGGCCGAAAGTGAGCAAGACTACGCGCGCAATTTTGTCGATGAAACGGGCTTACTCAGTGATATGCCGGACTCACTGCAGAGTTATTTCGATTATGAAGCTTATGGGCGCGACATGTTCATGAACGGGCTGGTTTTAGTGAACGGCTACGTATTTTCTGAATGACACACTCACCGGCAGGGGGAACCCTGCCGTAAGGATAAAAAATGAAACTGACATCTGAAACCCGCGAAACGCTGCAGCACTATAAATTGTTGATTAACGCGTACCGCCGCGAGGCCGGATTATCCCCGCTCAATACGACACAGATTCTGGACGATATCTGTTTTTATCTTAAATGTCAGAACGCGGTATATCTCGGCGGTGCCTATATTCGGCAGGCTGGGATCAAAAAACTCGATAAGTAGGCGGTATAAACGGGCGGGGAGCCGCCTGTTATCGCGCGAAAACCCCTTTCAGGCTTCGCCTGGCGATAGCCGTTCGCTCCACACCTTCGGCGCCGCGCGTCCCTGCTATCGCTATAATGGATTGGCAGAAAAACAAAGTCCTGCCGTCGGCTGGTCATATCATTTGGTGATCGCCTGTATCTTGCATGCGGTTTCGGTGCCTGTTTTTCGTTTTCCGATTTTCTCGATGCGGATGAAAGACATGATCCAAAATCCTACCCCGGCCACCTTCGGCTCATGACCAGCGGGCTGGTCAATCGTCGAGCCACACTCCGCCCGGCAGCTGCTGCGCACCGGCCCGTCTCCGCCGAACCCGCTGGGTAGTTTCGGGCCTGACGGCTAGTGTCTGATGGAGCACGTCAACACCTGCAGCTGGCTCACGCCAGCGCGCTAACCGTACCGGCCAGAGTTCCACCGGCACTTTTCGGCGCACCCCCGTTTCGCTGTCGCGCTCCGGCGTTGCGGCGGATCCCCGCTCATTGGGACTCCGGCATCCTCTTTCCGTTTAAGTCCCTTCGCCTGGGCTGATACCGACACAGTCCTCCTCGCTGTCCAGGGTAAATACACTCACTGAGAATTTTTCTCGGCCACTACGTTAGTCCTCCAAAAATTATCCGCTCGCCCTGGTCATCTTCGTCAGCCGGTGTCGTTTACGCCCTTGCGGCGAGGGGTCTCAAACGGGTGATGGCATACCAGAAGGGACCAAACAGCAGGTCCCCGCAAACGTCAAAACCGCGACAAGAGAAACTCAACGGGTGATGTGTGTAACCCAAACGAAAAGGAAAGGCTTATGTGCGATCAGGAATGTGTATTACCGGAGGAGGGTAAGTTTACCCGCGAACAGGCAACCGCCGTCGCGTCTCAGTACAGCAACGTGGCGATTGAAGACGATAACGGGAAGGAATTTCGTCTCGTCGTGCGTAAGGAGGGTGAGATGGTGTGGCGTGGGTGGAATTTCGAGGCCGGTGCAGGATTTTGGCTTAACCGTTATATCAAAAACTACGGCGTGAAAAACCAGACGGCGGGGAACTAATCATGAATACACCGGTAAATTCTGACCAAAATATCAGCGCTAAGGCTCCCACTGCGGGGGCCGCAACCTTTACTCCCGCGCAGCTTGGCGATCTGGCTAATTACATCCTCTGCTACGGGGCATTCTTACAAAAATTCGAGCCGAGACTTTTACCGGCGGGCGCACAGGCAGAGATGTACAGGTGCGAAGAATCTCTTTCGTGGATTCTGGTCTGGTTTGTTAACGGACGACCGGTGATGGCCTGTGATTATTTTGACCATTTTACCTATGTCCTCGACCGCATGTTGTTACCGGAGGCCGGACAGTGAACGCGATGAACGTTGTTCCCCTCGGCGTTGTGGACGTGGCGTATTACAGCAACCATGCGGCGCAGTACCTGCAAAACCTGCTTAAAACCGTTGAGAAATTGCCATTTTTACAAGAGGTTATCGATGAGTTGGCCGCCGATCCTGCTGTTGGCTGGAACTGCCAGACAGGCGGGGTGTTAGGGAATGACCATATTCACGCCATCGAGCTGGAAATCGCCCCCATCTACGATGACGGCGAGTATGTAGAAACATTCACGTTAGAAGAAAACATAACGGAACCTGAGCGGGTTCACGCATTTTCGCTGTATTCCCGCGTTGCCGAGTCGTCAGATTTTGCGGGCGTGCAGCCACTGCATGATGCCGAATCACTCGCAGAATGCGAGATGATGGCTTTGTTAGCCGTGCGGCGTATAAATGTCATGAAGGCGAACTATGTCGAACAACGGTGGGAATAGTGTCACCTAAAACTAACCTCAAAGGTTATATTTGTGGTCTAAACTAACCTTTGAGGTTATAATTACATCTCAAAAACCAATAATCCGAGTGAACATGGAAAAGAGAACTCCACATACGCGCCTTCATATCGTTCAGGGACTTGTTGCAGCAGGGAAGGTGAAAGCCACCAATACGGCGCTCAACGGTGCGGATGATTTAGGGCTGACATTTGATGATATGTGCAGCGCGATCCTGGGATTAACGGCAGCTGATTTTTTTAAAAGTATGACCACCTATAATGATCATACTGTCTGGCAGGACGTATACCGCCCGAAGTTGTCGTGCGGTGACGTATATCTAAAACTAACGGTCAGTAACGGTGTTTTGATCGTCTCATTCAAGGAGAAGTAATATGAAATGTTCCGTTTGTGGCGGTGCAGAACTTGAGTTTGGTATCAAAAAAGTCTCTTACTCATTCCGTGGCCGTAAAACAGTTATCGAGGCAGAAGGAGACCACTGTCCGGCGTGTGGTGAAGTCGTGATGGATCGTGAGCAGTCGATGGCCTACATGGCAAAGGTGAAGTCATTTAAGGCCAAAGTCATCGCGGAAACCATCGAACCTGAGTACATCATTCAGGTGCGTAAAAAACTTGAACTTACGCAGAAAGAGGCCAGCGAGATTTTTGGCGGGGGCGTGAATGCCTTTTCGCGTTATGAAAAGGGTAAGGCACAGCCACACCCTTCGATCATCAAACTCCTGCGCGTACTCGATCACCATCCCGAGTTATTGGATGAAGTGCGCAAACAGGCATAAGTGGGCAGGGGGGCGCTCCCTGACTTTTGCCGCGCTTAAAACACACCCAGCGGGCTGCGCCGCCCCTCTTCTCCGGTATGTGTCGGGGGCTTGTCTCTCTCATTCCTTTCCGTCTCTTCCTCTCCAGGCTTTTACTCTTCTTTCTCTTCCTGGCCATTGATGGCCGGTGATTTCTCATTCCCACAAACCACCACGGCCACAGCATGGCCCCCTTCGGCTCATGACCAGCAGGCTGGTCAGTCGTCTGCCCGACTTCGCTAACCGGCTTGGCCGGTAAGCTTCGCGGAACCCCTGCGGGTTTCCGGCCTGCGGCTACGGTCCGATGGCAACGGCAAGGGTCAACCCCCGCAGGCGGCTGCGCCGCCGCACGGACACTGGCCAGCGACGCTGGCCGCTAAGGTCGCCGCCTCGTTCCTCGCCGTCGGGTGTGTGCATTCTGCCGGGTGCGGTTATCCCTCTCACGGTAAGCCCTTACGCGGAGGGCTGGGTGTAGCACCGCCGCCCAGGTTAACGCAAGGGTGAAATGCACGCCTGCGGCGCCCTTGCGTTCCCCCGTGCGTCGTCGCTACTTCGCCCTTTGCCGCGAAAGAACTCACCGAGAGATGACAGTTAACCTGAAGGGGACCTGAAGAATGCACACACAAAACGTCAAGACCGCCGCTCCTGAATCTTCCGAAAGATGGGGGGCGAAAACCGTTCGCCATCTTATTGACCGGGGCCATTACAACGTGGCGTGTGCGCAGGAAGCTCACGCGCATGATGGTGAAAATTTTACGCGGCGGGATGCGTATTCCTATTTTGTCCGGGGAACAGGGGAAGCACTGATCAGCGTGATCCGCACATCGCTCAGAAAAGGGGGGCGGTCTGAATCGCGGGCAACCCGAGGCCTGAGGAAGTAATAAGGCAGTAAGAAGAGGTGCCGGGCGGGGAAAACGTCCGGCAGACATAAATCAACACTTGAGGTATTTCACTATGTCAGTAACCGAGTCTAAAGCAGTATCTACAACCCGTAAAGCGGCAAAAAATCCTAAAAACTCCGCGCAGAGCGCTGCCGTGGAGCAGGCACTGGCAAATACGCCGGTCGAGATGGTGTCCTGTCGCAAGGCAATGGCCGGTTTCTCCAACTGCTGCGTGGATTCCGGCTGGGGGAACAACGCCGGGCTGGCGAACTGCAACAGTGATGAAATGGCCATCGGCAAGGCCAAGGCGAAAAAGGTGGTGGTCAGCGTCGGTGAGGCGTGCAACCGCGCCGTGCTGGGCGTCTGTATTCAGAAAAAACAGGTGTATTGCGTGTTCGGGGGCAAGCTGGCCCGCATTATTCAGGAGCAGGGGCGGCGCGATCAGTTGGGTGTGAGTTTTGGCAGCGGTGATTCACCGAACTGCCGGGGGATCACCGTGCCTGAGCTGCAGGCCATCAACTTTGACCTGATTAACTTTGCCGATTTCTACAGCGACCTGATGACCAACCAGAAAATCCCGAACTCGTCGGTGATGGTTCAGCAGGTGAAAGACCGGATTGCGGCGCAGGTTAACGCGCAGGGCGGAGGGAAATGATGAAAACACTGTGGTTTGCCTGCCTGCTCAGTCTCGCGCTCCCGGCGTGGGCGGACGGTACAGATACACCGACCGATGCGGTGGTGACACCGGCGGATCCGTTCACCGGCTGGCACTGGTACAACGAACCGAAGAAGCCGGCGGACACGCCGGCAGCCAAACCGGCCCCGGCCCCGCAAGTGCCTGATTTTAGCAAGCTGTCACCGTCAGAGCAGGCGGCAGTGCTCAAGCGTTACACCAAGGAGGCGCTGGACCGGGCCATTCTTAATCCGTCGAGCGAAAATACCGCCACCTTCCTGCGCTGGCAGAAGTTCTGGACGGACAGGGCATCGATGTTCAGCCAGTCGTTTGCGGTGGCTCAGCTGGATCATCCCGATCTGGATTACAACCTCGAACACCCGCACTACAACAGTACGGCACGCAATCTCGATCCGGCCATTCATACCCATGCGGTAGTTGCCAACGTGACCGAGCTGGACGGGAAGTGGAAGGCGCTGGCCACCGATGCCATTTACGGTGCCGGGTTTATTGAGACGATGTACCGCCATCAGGTCAGCTTCGGCAAAATCTACCGCAACAGCCTGAAGGCGAAAACCGAGGCGATGGGGTATGAGACAGAACTCACCGGCGGCAAGCATGAACTGTGGGAAATCAAAGGGTTTCCGGAGGCGGTGCTGGAGGAGTTTTCGTCCCGCCACCGTGAAATCGCCGCCCAGGTCGGGGATGAGGCGTCTCTGAAAAGCCGCGACGTCGCGGCGTTAGACACCCGGCAGAAAAAGGTCGATATCAGCCGTTACGGACTCGATGAAGCCGATGCACAGGGCATACGCCCGCCCGCTGCTCCCTCACTGACGCCGGCTGATACTGCCGGCGAGCCATTATCGTCCCCTGCGCGCATGGATTTACCGTCAGAACCTGCACACGAGGTGGGAAAACCGGGTATAGCCTCTGCCCGCACGCCCGATGAAATGGCCAATCCGGCTGAAGCTGTCACCGAGCCATCACTGTCCCGTGAACGCGTGGATTTCCCCTCAGAACCTGCAATTGAGGTGGGCGGAGAGGGGAACGCCCCTGTCCGCACGACCGCTGAGGCGGTCAGACTGCCCGAACCCGGACAGGTAACGCCGGAAAAAAGTACGGGGGCAAAGGACGTACCGGCGGAACCACCCATCGTCAAACCAGAGACGCAGGCCGGGCGCAACCGGCTGCAGGCCCGGTGGGATCAGCAGATGGCAGACCTGAATTTTGATATCCGTGAGGTGATAGACGCGGCACAGGTTCGCGCCGTGGAGCCTGAACAGGCGGAAGAACGTCCGATGCCGCCGAGCGTCATGCAGGCGGTGCGTACTGCGATTTCGGTGCTCAGTGACACCCGCACCCGCTTTACCTACGGTGACCTGCTGATGACAGCGCATGAGGCGGGGGAAGGGCAACAGTCGATCCCTAATCTGCGCAAGGCGATCGACCGGGCCATCGGTGAAAACCTGCTGCGGGGTGAAGTGACCCGGCAGGTGAAAGAGGGAGACCTCATCCCGGTGAAAGTCGCCGGCGGAGGGGGATTTGTGGGGCGGGCGACCTGGGAGATGGAAAAGGCCATCATCCGGGAGATTGATACGGGTAAAAATACCCAGACGCCGCTGATGGCCACGATGGATCCGGTCTTGCTTAATGGGCTGACCGCCGGGCAGAAGGCCGCCACGACGCTTATCCTGCAAAGCCCCGATCGCTTTACCGCCGTACAGGGCTATGCTGGCGTTGGGAAAACCACCCAGTTCCGGGCGGTGAAAGCCGCGATTGACACCTTGCCGGAAAGTGAACGGCCGCTCGTGATTGGGCTTGCCCCGACGCACCGCGCGGTGAAGGAAATGCGTGATGTTGGTATCGAGGCGCAGACCCTTAAATCCTTCGTGGTGGACTGGCAACAGCGCACGGCGGCGGGCGAAGACGTGCGTTATGCCAGGACACTTTTTCTGATTGATGAGTCCTCGATGTTGGGGAATCAGGACACCGCTGCCGCCTATCAGGCGATATCACGCGGAGAGGGCCGGGCCGTTGCGGTGGGCGATACCGGTCAGCTGCAGTCACCGGAAAGCGGGGCACCGTTCACGCTGATGCAGGAGCGCAGTACCCTCGACGTGGCCGTGATGAACGAAATCGTTCGCCAGCGTAATCATGACCTGAAGTCTGCCGTTTACAGCGTCATTGAGAACAAAGCCGGTGCCGCCCTCGAGAAAATGGAGAGAGTGTCACCGAAGACGGTGCCCCGGCTGAGGTCCTGGGAGGCGCCTGGCCACTCGGTGGTCGAAACCGAATCACCGTGGACACGTATTACCGTGGACTACATGAGCCGGACACCGGATGCCCGCGAGCGCACCATGATAGTGGTGCAGCTGCATGAGGACCGGCAGATGATCAATAAATACATTCATCAGGCCATGTTAAAAGAAGGGGAGTTGGGGGAGAAGGCGGTGACCGTCCCGATACTGGATCGCATTACCGGCGGTCGTCACGATTTCAACCGCATTAATGACTGGAAGGCGGGGCAGGTGGTGCTGGCCAACGAGCGATATCTGAGCGTGACCGGCATCGATTTGGGAACGGAGCGCGTCTTTTTGTGCGATGAAAATGACCGCATGCACTATTACTCCCCGAAAGAGCTAAACGCCACCGAAATTGAGGTGTTTGAACGGCGTGAGATTGAGCTGCGGGAAGGTGACAGCGTGCGCATGAGCAAAACGCAGAAGCAGGCGGGCCATGATGCCCATGAACAGTACCGGGTAGAAACGCTACGTGACAACGGCGAGGTGGTGCTTAAAAACGCCGGCGGTGAAAAGGTCATTACGCCGGGCATGACGCGGGCAGACCAGCACATCGATTATGCCTGGGCGGTGACCGGCTACGGCGCACAGGGGGCGAGTACGGACTATGTGATTGCGCTGGAGGGGACGGAGGGTGCGCGTAAGCGAATGAGCGGCATGCGGGCCTTTTACATTAACGCCTCCCGTGCGCGCGATCATGTGCAGATTTATACCGATGGTCTTCGTGACTGGATGGATACGCTGCGGCAAAAGGATAACGGCCCGACGACTGCGCATGATGCCCTGAAGCCGGAATCAGAGCGGGCGCAGGCCCGGAGCATCTGGGCGATGGGGCAGCCGGTGGGCAAAACGGCCATCGGGCGAACCTACCTGCGGGAACAGGGCTTAAAAGATAACCCCGTGACGGCGCGGATTATTCCACCAACCAGAAAATATCCGATGCCGCATCTGGCGTTACCGGTTTATGACGGCAACGGCAAAACGGCGGGTCTGACGATGTTCCCCCTGAAGTCAGACACCGGTCAGATACAGACCGGGCCGGTACGCCAGCTGACGACCGAGGGCGCCCAGGCGGCGGTGGTGCAAAAAAGCCGCAACGGTGACACGATTGTGGTCAGCGATATGACGCAGGCGCTGGCGGCGGCGCGAGGTAACCCGGTGGCAGGCGTATTGCTGCTCACCGGCCGGCAGATGCCGTCCGCGCAGCTGCTGAAAGTGGCGGGCGGGGTGACTGACCGGACTGTCAGGCCGGATGCCACGTTGCTCAGGCTGGTCCAGTCTGAGCTGCAGGAGATCCTGCGGTATCTGCCGGCAGAAGAAAGGCCGGCGGATGAGTCTGCCCTGCTTCGGCAGGCACTTCGGGCTATTGAAGAGGCGCGGCCTGCACTGCCAGAACGCTTGCCGCAGGAGGCTAAAGGTCAGGATGAGTCCGCGTTGTTACGTGATGCCGCACGGGCACTCGTCACTGAAACGCCTCCGTTGCACGTTATGACAGGGGCATCTGACGGCGCTGAAAAAACAGCGTTGTCGGCTCGTCTGATTGAGCAGGTGGTGCAGTCGATGCAGCAACAGGTGCCGGTACTGCCAGGAGAGAAACAGCCTGACTACGCCGCACTTATCCGTCAGGCGTCCGGTCTGCTTGCCCAAAACGAAGCCCTGCAGGGCAACAACGGTGGCGTTCAGGCCGTATTGGCATCACTGGCTGGTTCCGGGCAGTTCGCCAGTACGGCTCTGCCGGTTGAAAACGCGCAGGGAAGCCTGGTGTCTGCAGAAGCACTCCGCTACGTGCAGGCCGAGCAGGATAAAGCGCACGGCTCCGCTAAAAACCCGCAAAATGACCTGTCAGAGCGGGCGCTGGCCAGCGCGGCGCGTGAACTGGAAAAGCAGGGGCAACTGACGCTGCCGCCCGAAAGTCGGGGCCGGGAGCCGGAGCGGGAAGAAATTACCCACGAAGCCGTCCGAAATATTCAGAAAGAACGTTAATCCACACCGCGACACATCCTGGCAGCGGCTCAACCTTTTATTCACCGGTGACACCGGGATCCTTCTTCGAGAGACATCATCATGACAAACCGTTTTAACGCGGCGGCGCTTTCGCTCGCCCTGAGTTTTACTTTCGGTTCAATCCACGCCGGCGCCGCAGAGCCGGAAGAGTTCACACCGGCGCAGCAGTCACGCATCGGCGAGATTGCCGCCGACTACCTGGTGGCCCATCCGCAGGTGCTCATCAAGGTGAGCAAAAAGCTGCAGGCACAGCAGGCAGCCATCAAGGCACAGCTGATGGCACAGTCGGTGCTGAAGGGGCACCGGCTGCTGATGCAGCTTGACGGCGTGCCGGTGAAAGGCCCGCAAAAATCGAAAGTGATTGTGACCGAGTTTTTTGATTACGAATGTATCGCCTGCAGCATGATGGCCCCGGTAATGGAGCAGGTCATGGTCAGCAACCCGGATGTGCGGTTTGCTTTTCGTGACTGGACGATTTTTGCCGGGCATTACCCCGAGTCTACGCAGGCGTCACGCCGGGGTCTGGCCATCTGGAAACAGAAGGGGGCTGATGCCTATATGGTCTACCACAACGGGATTTACGGCACCGGCCATAACGAAGGGAAACTGACGTCAGACGATATTGAAAAAGTGGCCACGGCAGCGGGCGCAGGAGAAGAAGACGTCGCGAACCGCACAGCGGCAGATGCCCTGATCGCGGGTAACAGTGCGCTGGCAGAGCTATTGGGATTAACCGGGACGCCGGGGATCATCGTGATGCCGGCAGAGAACGCGACCGCTGACAACACGACCGTCATTCCGGGTGTCGTGTCCGCTCAGGTGATGCAGCAGGCCATCGATAATGCGATGAAATAAGGCGAGGTCGTGCAGGCCACCGGGTATGAGGTGGCTTTGCGCGGTGTCAGGAGAAAAACGATGAAGGGTGAAAAAGCACTGTCGATCCACTTTTTTGACCTGCATGGCTTTATGTTCAGCGATGATGATATCGAGCATCAGCGGGTGTGTTTCAGAACCCGTCCTGGATTGCACCACGAGGCACTGAAGGTGGCCATTACCTGTCTGACTAAGTGCGTGCCGGAAAACCTGACCTGGGACGCGTCCTGTGGGGAAGGTTCCTTTTGCCTGCTGACCGCCAGTGTGTCATCAGGGATTTATGCATTGCCCTACCGGGAGGAAACAGACTGATGAAGCACAACAGATTGCGGGTGGTCATACTGGCCATTTTATTGAATGTGGGCGTTTGCACCGCCAGCGCGGTCCCGTCGGTAAAGGTAGGATTCTCACCGGAAGGCAGCGCGCAGCAGCTGGTACTGCAGACCTTAGACGATGCGCGGCAAAGCGTTCGCCTGATGGGGTACTCGTTTACCTCGCCCGCCATTGCCGGTGCGCTGGTCGAAGCAAAGAAACGAGGCGTCGACGTCCAGGTGGTACTGGATGAGGGCGGCAATCGCGGGAAAGCCAGTGTGGCCGCGATGAATTTATTGGTGAATGCGGGGATCCCGGTGCGTACCGTCAGCCAGTTTAAAATCATGCATGACAAGGTGATTATTGTTGATGGCCAGACGGTCGAAACCGGATCATATAACTATACCCTGTCTGCCGCGCGGTCGAATTCGGAGAACGCCCTGGTACTGCACGATGTGCCTGACCTGGCACAAACCTACCTTGCTCACTGGCAGTCCCGCTGGCAGTTAGGTAACGACTGGCACTCTGCTTATTAACGTTTAACGAAACATCAGCTCATCACTTCAATAATGTGAGCAGCGCGCCAACGTTGCTCAAGCCTGACATAAAGTTAGGTCGCCGATTTAAAAATCTGTAGTATTCTCTGCATATTCTCTTATAAAACATGAGGAGGCGGAGATGCCAGAAGCTGACAATGTAAAAACTTCCTCATCGGATTCAAAACGCGCATATCGAAAAGGTAAACCGATGTCTGCCAGCCAAAGACAGCTGGCCGCTATTGCACGTAAGCGTGAAACGCATAAAGAAGTTAAGGTCTTTGTAAGAAACCCCCTTAAAGATCGCATGATTGAAATCTGCGAAGAAGAAGGGCTTACACAGGCGCAGTTTATTGAAGGTTTGCTCGAGCGTGAATTGCTTGAACGTGGTGTCTTAGATGTAAAGACTTCACATTCTTGATAGTTGGCACATTGAGTGCTAGATTACTGATCGAGTAGAGGATTTCTGGCTGGCCACGCCATAAGGTGGCAGGAAATGGGTGCTGAGAGATAGGTTCACAGGCCCATGAAAGCAAAAACCCCGAAAATCTTCCTAGGTTTGGCGACTAAGGAGAAGATAATCGGGGCTCACTAACACTGTATAGAGTTGTTGCTCTATGCAGGGAGTATAGATTTATGCCTTTTAAAGGTCAACTCCTCCGGCGCAACATAAGCGTTGGGAGCCGTGTCTGAACAACAGTTTCCGTTCTCACCGGTAGCAAACAGTGTTTCTGCCAGTGTTTATCGTCCTTCGCGCCGGGGTGAAGCTAACCGTCTGCGCAAAGGCCAGTCGAAGACGCACCGCAACAATCAACCGGCTTACACGGGCAAAACGCCGCGCGGCATGGCTGCAAAAGTGGTAGCCTGCTTCCGCCAGCATGACTGGCGTCGAAATGCCGATCTGATCGCGCTTCGCCGTACTGGTTACACGCCTTACTCCCGTGCGACTGACCCCTCCTTTACCCCTAAACCTATGCGGATTACCCCACGCTCTGAGAGCCGTGAGGCGCTGACTTCTCTGTCTCTGGTTCTGGCCGCAAATTGTGACTACAGCCCGGACAGCGATTACCTTTTCGAAATGATGCTGCCGGTGGAAGAGATTGCCCGCCGTATGAATGCGCTGCACGTTTATGAGAACGGTCGTAAAGCCTATGACGTTCTGCTCCATGCCCTGCGGGTGATGGAGCAACTGGACTACGTGGTGATACATCGCGACCGCGACGCCGATTCTGGCCAGAACAAGCCCATGCGAATTTTTCTCACCGACAAATGCTTTACTTCACGCGGCATCGCCGTTGAAAGCATCCGGGAGTGGTTGCATAAATATCGCCAGTGGGCGGTAGCCAGCGGACTGGCGGAGTCGATGCAGCAGAAATATCAGCGTCACCTGCTCAAAATGGCGCGTCTGGGCATCAGTATTGACCGCCACCATTCACTTAAAAACCGTCTGAGACAGATAAAACGCTGGGTTGTCAGCCCGGAGCTGCGCGATGAAAAAGCGCGAACTGAGGCCGATATTGGCGCCGTTCTTGACGAACAGGCGCGTAAAGTGCGGCAGCTGCGTCCCAAAAATAGCACGGCCAAGCATGAGAACGCCTGGCGGCGTTTTACGGCCAGTGGTCTGCTCACCACGATTGCGCAGATGTCGCTGGAAAGTGCCCTCAAAGCCGAGTTCCCGACGCTGCTGGCCACGGATGCTGAGACGTTTTATCAGCGGCTCCTGGAGCGCGCCGGCGTTCCACTGTCTTAACCACATTCCTCTCTAAACCTTTCCCCTTCCTGCGATTTCGCGGGCCTGATGCTGGCATTTTTTCCGTTCGCGGATGCCTGGCAGGCTTCCCCACGTCTGTTATCCGCCAAAATGCGCACCGGCGACGGCCGAGGCGTGCTCACGATACGGCGCTGAGCCAATGCCTGATTAAGAAATAATCGTTTAAATTCGAAGAGATAATTCCCCCGGTAGAGGCATCCCATTAACTTCGAAAACCCCTCTTCAGATGTGATTAATTTCGAACGTTACTTCTGAACAAAACAAGCTTTCTAAAGAAAGAGTACTCCTGAGCCAGCCTACGGCATGGCATCTGGAGTAGCTCCCTTCACTCTGCTCAGGGCAACCACACCTGAACAACGGCATCATTTGCCAGGGCAAAAGAAGAAGTAGCTCCCCGGACAAGCCGGGGCATAACACCCGCTATATTAGTTACAACATTCACAAAACCTCACCCACATCAACATCCAGCACCGAGCCTGCACGCAGCCCCTCCGCCCACCTGAAAAGCCGCCCCGCTCCGGGCCAACGGCCCGGAACACAGTGGCTTTTAAAGTGAATGTTGTAACTATTAAAAATGTGTCGCTTTGAGAGGTGTGGCTTTAGCTCTGAAGTACACTCTCGTAAGCGCCAAAGGCGCTAACGCGGAGATACGCCCTGGCTTCGCCAGGACCACTCCGACCGCGTACCTTGACGTTTCATGGCTGTAAGCGGGAATAGTCTGGCAGGGCGAGGGATGGGCATCGGTGTGACCTATAAAACCAGGGCGGCTGCGCCGCGTCACGGCGACCATTAGCTGATGGTGTCACAGGCAACAATCATTGTCGCCTTCATGCACTTACGTGCATAAAAAATACAACCCATCGCATTCAAGGAATTTGTTACGCGGCCGTTCCCCGTTTCCCTAATGAACCTCTTCAACAACTTGGTACCCTTGTACATCAAGACTCTCCGAAAACAATCTTAGGGTTCCTTGCGATACAGCCAGTAACCAAACGTTGCAACAGATCTCATTATTCCGCTCGCATCACAAACACGCTGTTAGGGTCTATCGAAATATCAACATCCTCGCCGCGCGACGGCGGGGAGGATAGTGGCGTGTTAAACATGTCAATAGTGATTGTCTCATTGCCAACGAGCAGGCGAACCCGAATTACGGAACCATAAAAGCCAGCCCCCGTAACCTTGCCTCTCAGTATGGCATCTCCCTTGTGGACGCCAAAGCGTATTGCTTCAGGCCGGACTGCCAATGAGATATGGTCGCCCCGCGCTAAACCCTGCGGAAGTTCCAGATTTTTGAGAGTTGCGGTTGCGACCTCCACTGCCCCGCTCGCAGGGTCCAATAGTGTTGCATTGAGGACAGAAAGCGTTCCAACGAACGATGCGACGAAACGAGTGGCCGGACGATTGTAAATTTCAAGTGGTGTGCCAAATTGCTCAACTCTTCCGCTGTTCATGACAGCAACCCGGTCAGACATCGACAATGCCTCTTCCTGGTCGTGAGTCACAAAAAGCGTGGTGATGCCAAGTTCAGTTTGGATGTCTCGAATCTGTTCACGCAAAGAAAGACGAATCTTTGCATCAAGTGCCGAGAGCGGTTCATCAAGCAATAGCATCGCTGGTTTTGTTGCCAACGCTCGTGCCAAAGCCACGCGCTGTTGCTGGCCGCCCGAAAGCTCATAAGGAAAGCGCCGCTCGAACCCTGTCAGACCGACGAGTTCCAACATTTCAGCAACGCGCCTTTGAATGTCTCGATCTGCCATGGCCGCGATTTTTAGACCAAAGCCGACGTTGGCGGCAACCGACATATTCGGAAACAACGCGTAAGATTGGAATACCATTCCAAGGTTGCGTTGATCTGGGCGCAACCTGGAAACATCTCTCCCATCAATCAGAATTTGGCCAGTTGTCGGATGCTCAAATCCTGCAATCATACGCAATACCGTAGTCTTTCCGCAGCCTGATGGGCCTAGAACCGAAATGAATTCGCCTTTTCGTACTTCAAGATCTAGATTGCGAACGACTTCATGCTCCCCGAACCGTTTGATGACCCCGGAAAGGTGAAGGGCGGTATTTGTTTTAGCGGAGGACGCGACCAGATTCATTTACTCTCTCTTTGCACATTAGGTGAAAAACGCGCCAAAACTTGGACCAGTCCCATGGCGGTCCAGGTAATGAAGAATGACAGAATAACCAATGCCGCCGGTTCATAGGCCTTTGCGACCCCAACTCTCTGGATATAGGGGCCAAAGGCAGGCCTCGTGAGAAGACTCGCCATCACGAACTCACTGATTACAACGGCGAAAGTTAGGAACGCACCAGACAACACTGAAACCAGTATATTTGGTAGAATTATGCGGGCAATAATAGTGATTGGTCTGGCGCCAAGAATTGTTGCAGCCTCAGTGAGAACGCGGGCATTGATTGCTTGGAGGCCGGTATCAACAGCTCGATACAGATACGGAAGCGCTAGCGTCACGTAACCACATATCAACAATATATCGGACCCGCGAGAAGTTCCTGTAAGAGGAAGCAGCGATGAAGAGGAAAACATTCGCACATAGCCAAACACCAATATTATTGGTGGAACGATCAGCGGCAGCAGCACGATAAACTCGACGGCTGGCCGAAGCCATGGGAGGCGCAGGCGTACCAAATATACGGTTGGCACGACGAGAATAGTGCCTACGAAGATGGTGCATAAGGCGATGAGCGCCGAATAACTGAAACTCGAAATGAAATCCGGATCGGCGAACACGTAACGGTAGGCATCGAGACTGTAGCCATCGCGCCTTAGGCTAAGCGAGAACTCTGCTGTACTGATCAATGGCATGAGGAAAAAAGCAACACCTAGGGACAGACAGATCCAACGAAGAAGATGCATAGTTTTTATCATCTGAGCCACCGTTCAGCGTGGGTGCGGAGGATAAGATAGATCGTGTTGGCAAACGCCATGACGATAATCATGCCAAGCGCCAGTGCAGCACCGAGACTGTCATTGTGCAGGACGTCACCACGGATCTGCGCATATAGCAGAATCGGCACGATGTTCACCGCGTAACCGGTGAGGGCATAGGCTGTGGCAATTGCCCCGAACGAGTTCGCGAAAAGGAGCGCTAGTGTCCCAAGGAGGCTGGGCCACAAGATGGGCAGGCCAATATGTCGCCAATATTGCCAAGATCTGGCGCCTAGGATTGACGCAGCTTCGCGCCAGTCTCTACGCAAGCCATCAATGGCTGGCATCATGATGGTAATCGTGATCGGGATCTGGAAAAAGAGATAAGTGACTGTTAGACCCCAGAAGCTGGCCAGATCGAAGCCTTTGGCATAAATATCTATGCCAAAGGCCGCCTTGATTGCTACGGAGACTAATCCGAGACGTCCAAGTGTTGCGACGAACGCAAAGGCGAGTGGAACTCCCGAGAAGTTCGAAGCGACGCCGCAGAATGTCATCACGATAGAACGGACCTTAGTGCTGCCTATACCGCGGCCCACGTTTAGAGCAAGGCCTAGGCCAATTATTGCACCAAGCACAGCTGACGCTGCAGAGAGCCTTATAGACTCGGCAAACGCGCCTGTAACCTCAGGCGTGTTGAGGTCAGCAAAATTCCCGAACGTCAGGTGCCCCTGCTGATCGACAAACGCGTTGGCGATCAGCGAAACTGTTGGCGCGACCATCATCACGAGAGCGAAGATGAAAAACGGCGTGACTCCGATCAACGCGGACCAATCCAATCGTCGTAACGCCGAAGCTCGCCGAGTGATAGGAAGCTCGCAGGGTTCGGAAATCCCCAACTCAGTGACTTCCTTCTTCGACAGGGACACCTTAGTTTTTCTTGGCATTTGCGTTGATGCTCGTAGTCCAGTTTTCAGCGACAATCTTGCCGACTTCGATCAGATCCTGAAGTGCCGGGAACACGACATTATCCCCGGATGGAGGAAGTTTAGCGACCATCTCATCTGTGATTGAGCCAGCCTTTCGCATTTGGTCGAAACGGATCGGATGGCAGAGACCGTGCAGAAATCCGATCTGCCCTTCGTCGGAATACAAGTACTCCATCCAGAGCTTCGCCGCGTTGGGATGAGGTGCATACTTGCTGATCGCCTGGGCGTAAACGCCCGCAACGGTCACCTTGGGGACGATTGTTTCAATGAGAGGGTTGCCGTGGAAGTTTTCGTTGTAGATGACTCCGTTAAAGTCCCAGCGTGATGTAATTGGCGTTTCGCCTTTGGCAATTGCAGCAGCGGTACCGAAAGTCGGAACGAGATTACCGATTTCATTGAGTTGACGGTAGAACGCTATACCCGCCCTGGCTGCATCGGCACCCGATTTCGCGCCAGTGGCCAGTCCGGCGGCATAAATGCTAAGGATCGCGTTGTTCGCCGTTCTCGGGTCTGCTGGTAACGAAATGCTTTTCTTGTACATCGGATCGCGAAGATCAGACCAATCAGTAGGGCTTTTCTTGGCCACGTCCTTGTTCACAAGGAATGCCAGCACGCCATAATAGTCGCCGTACCAGTGCCCTTCCGGATCCTTAACGGCGTCCGGAATCGAATCCCAATTCTTGACCTTGTACGGCTGCAGTAGTTCGTCCTGCATGGCCGTCGGACCAAACACCATGCCAACGTCGATGACGTCGGGAGCCTGCGGTCCCGTGTTCCCAATGTTAGCCTTGATCGTGGCAAGTTCTTCTCCCGAACCAGCGTTTGGATTCAGTTCATTTACGACGAGGCCGTACTTGTCCTTGAAGCCCTGAATGAGAGCTCCATAACCGCACCAGTCGTGTGAAACGGCAATCACTGTCAATTGACCTTCAGCTTTGGCGCCAGCGACGAGGGCATTGAGGTCTTGTGCCGATGCAGCGGCGGGAAGGACGGCCAGCGCCATTGTCGCCACGCTGGCGAGCAGTCCTGCAGTGGTATTCACGCGCATCATTCTCTCCTAGTTTTTCATCCAACGAACAGGCCTTGGAGGCATCCATATGAAGCCGCCTTATCGACAGCCAGATTATTGATCTTGCGTTACACTGGTGTGACATTATTAGAGAATAAGTGATATTTTATGGCTTTAAGTTCGTCAAGAAGTATTTCTCGTTGTGCCTCTTGATTTTCGTCATATGTCTTTCGAGTAAAATAGCAATAATATCAACATATTATGTAAAAATAAAAAATAGCCCTGAAGGTTATGAAGACGTTCCGGCCGGGGAAAACTAGTTAAAATGCTACGGGGTATTGTGAAATACGAGGTGTATGAGGGCGTGTGGCTTGGGAAATGTGGGTATTTAGGTCTTTTCCCAGAATAGATTTCGCTATTAAATCTGAATGACTCCCTCCTGCATCCCTATCAATAGTTCATATTTGGGTGTTATCTTGATCATAAGTATATCTTTAATCTGTCATTTTTAGTCGAATCTCTTGGAGCGCGGGTGGGCGTCATTGACACAATGGCGTGCACAAAATATCATTATATCTCAACAAACATAACATTGTGGCTAAGGAGTACCTCGCGTGATGACTGAAGTTCGAAGCCAACGAATGGGCAGATTACCTGCTGCTAGCCGGCTGCAGGCAATAACCGAAATGGTTGATGCTGGATCAAGTATCAGCATTGCCGGGCTAGCGGAGCAGTACTCAGTGTCGATGGAGACCATACGTCGCGATATCGCAGCATTGGAAAAGGAAGGGCTCGTCTACCGTGTGCACGGTGGCGCCATGCCGGCTGGGCGTTCAGCTTCTATCAACATCCGGGTGAATAACCTCAGTCTCGAGAAAGCGTCGATAGGAGCATTGGCGGCGAGGTTGATAGAGAAAGATGAATGGATATTCCTGACGCATGGAAGCACGACGCTCTCAGTTGCGAGAGCGCTTAACGACGGTCCTCCAATTTCCGTGATGACTAATATGCCGGCAATTGCTGAGGCTCTCCACGGTGGGACAAAGCATCGCGTAGTGTTAACCGGCGGCGAATACAACCACGCTGATGGCGCTTTGGGCGGCCAGCAGGTTCTTGAGGCCATTTCCGAGTGCGTGTTCGACACCGTCATTATGGGTACTTACGGAATCAACCCTGTGCATGGGCTGGTCGAGGCCGAGAAGTACTACCAGCATCTCAAGCGCCTACTTTGTCAGAGGAGTAGCAGGCGTATCTTTGTTGCTGACCACAGCAAGTTCGGCGCTTCAGGCCCTTACGTTTCCGTTCCCCTATCAGAAATAGGCATCATTGTCACAGACTACGCTCCGCCAAAAGACTTCGTCACCGTTTTCAATGAATCGGGCGTCAAAGTTATTTATCCAAGTACTATTGGGACTAAACAACATGATCTGTAAAGCGAAAAAAGTCATTATTCTTGGCATCGATGGCTTAAGACCGGACATGGTCAACGAATGGACGATGCCCAATCTGACTGAATTGGGACGAAAGGGCACTTGGAGCAAGAACCATAAGACCGTCTTCCCTAGCGAGACACGGGGCGCGTTGACTGCTCTCGTCACCG
>Ga0247732_10000249_pt1 | contig 31669 bp, 36 predicted proteins | sample UWRJL163409C2_FD_180940 | JGI IMG/M metagenome (GOLD analysis project Ga0247732, IMG submission 180940) | Plant litter microbial communities from Arlington Agricultural Research Station in Wisconsin, United States - UWRJ-L163-409C-2 | ecosystem: Environmental > Terrestrial > Plant litter >...
TGGGACTTCGGCGGCGAGTACTACGCCGGGTACCTCACCGAGAAGGCGTTGTCGATCGACAACCTCTTCGTGTTCCTGCTGATCATGACCGGTTTCGCGGTACCGAAGAAGTACCAGCAGAAGGTGCTCATGATCGGCATCGTCATCGCGCTCATCATGCGCGGAGCGTTCATCGCCGTCGGCGCCGCGCTGATCGACAACTTCTCGTGGATCTTCTACCTCTTCGGCGCCCTGCTGCTCTTCCTCGCGTACCGTCAGGCGTTCTCCCATGGCGAGAGCGACCCCGCCAACGGCAGGTTCATGAAGTTCGTGCGCCGCCACCTGGCCGTCACCGAGGAGTACCACGGCGACAAGCTCACGGTGAAGCTGGACGGCAAGCGCTTCGTCACCCCCATGCTGCTCACGATCGTCGCGATCGGCTTCATCGATCTCGTCTTCGCCGTCGACTCGATCCCCGCGATCTACGGCCTCACGAACGAGGCGTACATCGTGTTCACGGCCAACGCGTTCGCGCTGATGGGTCTGCGCCAGCTGTACTTCCTCATCGGCGGCCTGCTCGAGCGCCTCGTCTACCTCGCCCAGGGTCTGGCGGTCATCCTCGCGTTCATCGGTGTGAAGCTCGTGTTCCACGCCCTTCACGTCAACGAGCTGCCGTTCATCAACGGGGGCGAGCCGCTCCTGTGGGTGCCCGAGATCCCGATCTGGTTCTCGCTGCTGTTCATCGGCGCGACCATCGCCGTCGCCACCGTCGCGAGTCTCGCGAAGACCCGCAACGACGACCGCAAGAAGGATCGCTCCCGCATCGAGGGCGAGCCCGTCATCCACGCCGACGACGAGACGAAGCGCTAGTTCCCGCGCCCGCCTGCGCCCGGTGACGGGCGGAGGAGACCTCACGAGCGGAGGACGATCCCCCAGGGATTCGTCCTCCGCTCGTCGTTTATCCGCCCGCGGCGACGGATGCTGCGCCCGCGCGATCAGCCGAGCGGGGCCTTCGCCTCGACCACCCGGCGCGCGGCGGCATCGACCTTCGCCGCGAACGCCTCGTCGGTCTGCGCGCGGGAGAGCACGGCCGCGTACATCTCGGGGAACACCGTCGGATCGGCCGACACGAGCACCAGGTCGACTCCGGCCTCGATCGACAGGAGGGCACGGTCGGCCGGCGTCCAGTCGCGGATCTGCGCGGCGGCCGACAGATCGTCGGTCGTGACCACCCCCTCGAACCCGAGCTGGTCGCGCAGCAGGCCCGTCACGACGGTCGGCGAGAACGCGGCGGGCGCGCTCGGGTCGATCCGCGCGTAGACGGCGGTCGACATCATCACGACCGCCGGCCCCCCGGCGAGCAGATCGCGGTAGACGGCCACGTCGGCCGAGTCGGCACCGACGACGTCGTCGACGACACCCGACCGGGTGTCGGTGTTCTGCGTCGCCCGCCCGAGACCGGGGAAGTGCTTCAGCGTCGGCATGACGCCCGAGGCCCGCATCCCGGCGGCGAAGGCTCCGGCCTTGTCGGCGACGGTGGCCTGGTCGAATCCGTACTCGCGATTCAGGGCACCGATCGGCGGGTTCTGCGGTCCGGCTTCGGCACTCGTGACGATGTCGGCCACCGGAGCGAGGTTCATGTTCACGCCGGCCTGGGCCAGCTGAGCGCCCCAGCGTGTCGCTTCCGCCTGGAGCGTCGCCGTGTCGGAGCGCGCCTGGGTGAGAGCGGTGGGGATGCTGTCGAAACCGGGACCGGAGAGCACCTGCACGTCGCCGCCCTCCTGGTCGGTCGCGATCCACAGCGGCGGGTCGCTGTCGACGCGGGCGTCTTCGAAGGCCTTCACGAACGCGGCAGCCGCCTCGACCCCCGCTGAGGAGCGGCCGTGGAGGAAGACGCCGCCGGCGTGCTGCTGCGACACCGCGTCGAGCGTGATCGGATCGGGTCCACCGACCGAGGTGCCCACCATGAAGAGCTGCCCCACCCGCTGTTCGAGCGAGAGGCCGGCGATCGGGTCGGCGGGGGTGGGGGTGGGCGTCGGAGACGCCGGTGGAGCGCTCGACGGAGCGATGCTCGACGGTTCCGCGGTCGGCGACGGTGCCGGAGCCGAGCATCCGACGAGGCCGAGGATCGCGGCGACGGCCAGGGCTGCGGTGGGGAGGGTTCTCGTCACCCTTCCATGGTCGCAACCCTCCCCGTGCGCGCGGCACGGGTTGCGCGCGCCGACGTTAGGCTCTCACCGATGATCAGCACCCGGATCGGCTCGAGCCTCGCCGCTCTGGGGATCGTGGCATGTGCACTGGTGTCGTGCGCATCGGTCGCCTCTCCTCCGCCGGCCGCCGTTCCTCCCCCGGCCGCCGGGGTGCCCGACTACCAGCTCGGCGATGCCTATCCGCCCGATGACCGGGTGACGATCGTCGGACGCGACCGGTCGGCGGAGCCGGCCGAGGGGCTGTACTCGATCTGCTACGTCAACGGGTTCCAGACGCAGCCCGCCGAACGCGACGAGTGGCCCGACGAACTGCTTCTGCGGACCGCCGCCGGCGAGCCGGTCATCGACCCCGACTGGCCGGACGAGGTGATCCTCGACACGAGCACGACCGCGAAGCGCCGGTCGATCGCCGACATCGTCGGTCCGTGGATCGAGGGGTGCGCAGCATCCGGGTTCCAGGCCGTCGAGTTCGACAACCTCGACACGTTCACTCGAACGGACGGCGCACTGGCGCTCGATGACAACCTCTCACTGGCCGCAACGCTCGTCGACGTGGCGCACGGGGCGGGCCTCGCCGCGGGGCAGAAGAACGCGGCGGAATTCGCGTCCGACCTGCGCGGCGCCGCAGGCTTCGATTTCGCCGTCACCGAGGAGTGCGCCGCCTACGACGAGTGCGCGAGCTACACCGACGTCTACGGGTCGGCGGTGATCGACATCGAATACTCCGATGCACTGCCCCGCACGTTCGACGAGATGTGCGCCGATCCCGGGTCGCCCTCGTCGATGGTTCTGCGCGATCGACAGCTCTCGGCGCCGGGCGATCCCGACCATGTCTTCGCGGTGTGCTGACCGCGCGTCGGACCCCACCGAACCGGAATATCCGACGCAACGTTCACAGCAGACGCCCAGGTTCTGCCATTCTGGGGTCGCGGTGTCTGCCCGGGTGCCGCTTCTCTCAGCCGTGAAGGACACTCATGACTCAGCAGCCCGCAGCCGGAATCGACTACCCCGGCAAGACCCTCGGCATCGTCGGCCTCGTCGTCGCCATCTTCTTCAACGTGATCGGTCTGATCATCTCGGCGATCGCTTTCAACCAGTCGAAGAAGGCCGGCTACAAGAACACGCCCGCCCTCGTCGGCATCATCATCGGCATCGTTCTGACCGTGCTCGGCATCATCATCGGCATCGCGTCCTTCTCGGCCATGATGAGCATGGTCAGCACGTACTGATCACGCTTCCCGCCCCGTCTTCGGCCCGCCTCGGCGGGCGGGGGCGGGGCGGTCGCTTTTCCCGGCGCTAGGCGGCGCGACGCGTCGACCACCACGCCCATGCCACCAGCACGGGCTGGAAGAACAGGCGCACGTAGCGCCGCCGGTCGGTGTCGAGCCCGAAGGCGGAGCGGCCTTTGCGCCACTGGTCGAGATTGCCGGGGAACACGGCGATGAAGAACGCCGCGAGGAGCGATCCGACCCGTCGGCGTTCTCCGGGCAGGGCGACCAGCGCGACGCCGAAGGCGACCTCGACCACGCCCGAGGCGACCACGATCGTGTCCTTGTCCAGCGGCATGCCGTCGACGAGCGCGTCGGGCACCTGTGCCTGAAAATCCTTCCGCGCCCAGAGCAGGTGGCTCAGTCCGGCGAAGACCATGGCGGCGGCGAGCGCCCACCGGGCGACAGTTCTCATGATTCCGAGGGTAGTTGTCAAGGGCGGGGCGCGCGACGGCGGACCGGCGAGACCATGGGAGGAAACCGCAACAGGAAGGCAGACCATGGCCCGGATCATCGAGACCATCGACGTGGACGTCCCCGTTCGTGTCGCCTACAACCAGTGGACGCAGTTCGAGGAGTTCCCCCAGTTCCTCAGCTTCGTGGAGTCGATCGTGCAGACCGACGACAAGACGCAGCACTGGAAGGTGAAGATCGGCGGCCAGGAGCGCGAGTTCGACGCCGAGATCACCGAACAGCACCCCGACGAGCGCGTCGCCTGGAACAGCATCGCGGGCGAGGAGAACCACGCCGGCGTCGTGACGTTCCACAAGCTCAGCGACACCACCTCGCGCGTCACCGTGCAGATCGACTGGGAGCCCACCGGGCTGCTCGAGAAGGCGGGCGCCCTGGTCGGCGTCGACGACATCGCCGTGAAGCGCGACCTCGCGAACTTCAAGAAGTTCATCGAGTCGCGCGGATCCGAGACCGGCGCCTGGCGCGGCGACGTCGAAAACTGACGTCCCTCACGGATGAGCGGCGGCCGGAGTGATCCGGCCGCCGTTCGTCATTTCAGGCTCGGAAGTCCGGCGAACCCAGTACGCGGTCGGGCCGCAGCTCCAGCACGACCCGCTCGGGGTTCACGCGCGGTTGACGATAGCGCCGCGCGTACAGCTCCACGGCGTGTGCGACGGCGTCGGCGTCATCGAGCACCTCCGCTGCGCCCTCGAAACTGATCCAGCGCCCGCCGTCCACCGAGCAGATGGACGCGCGTCCGCGGCGCTGGGCGTTGAGGAACTTCTGCGAGCCCCGGGATCCGATCACCCTCACCACGTCGTCCTCCCATGTGAATCCCACGGGAACCGCGTGAATGCGGTCGCGACGCCCCAGGGTCGAGAGCGTGGCGAGGTGGTATTCGGAGAGGAAGGCGCGCGCTTGGGCGGTGATCATCGTCCCAGCGTGCCAGAGTGGAAGTTCTTTACTCGCCTAGTAATCACCGAGCCTAAGTACAATGGGCCGGGCACGAACCATGCACCCTGCGCCCACAGGGAAGGGAGTGACCGGTGACCGTCACCGACACCGAGACAAACTTCGATACGAACGAGGCCATCCACGACGCCGCCCGATCGGTGGAGCTGCTCCGACTCTCCGAAGCCCGTCTGTCGCGCAGGCGACAGACGGACTGCGGCCCCAGCGAGAACGCTCGCGCCGCTATGCGTTACATCCTCGAGCGGGCGGACGTCGGAGAGGGAGTGACTCCGAGCGAGATCGCGTCGCACCTCGGCGTCTCGGGCGCCTCGGTCACGGGCATGCTCGATCGGCTGCACGCCGGGGGCATGATCGCTTTCGCAGCGCACCCCCGAGACCGGCGCAGCAAGCTGGTCGTCCCCTTCGACCGCTCGACGGACGCGGACGACGTCGACCCGGTGACGGCCAAGATCCGCCAGTTCGCCGCTGACCTCTCCCCCGAGGCGGCGGCCCAGGTCGCCGACTTCCTCGAGCGCGTCCGCGAGGTCGTCGACGCGGAATGCGCCTGAGAGCGGCCGGCGTCAGCCGACCACAGGCTCCATCGGAGCGTCGGCGTCGGGCTCGGGCGTCACGGCCAGCCCATTCGGGCTCCCGGCCTCGAGCATGAGCTGATCGACCCAGCGGCGGTTGAGCGCCGGCGGCCGGCTTCCGTAGAAATGGAAGACCAGCGGGATCGACGGATGGATCCAGATCGATCGCGAACCGCTTCCGTCGCCGGCGGCGAACTGGAACATGAACGACTCGTTGCGACGCAGCTTGTTCATGAACACGATCCGCAGGTGAGACAACGCGCGGTCCTCGATGTCGAAGGAATGACCCTGCGCGTTGTAAATCAGTTTGCCCACGATCACAGACTACCGCGCGCCCTGACTTAACTAGTCGGCTCGGCGGGAGTTAACTATCTCCCCCACGGCGCCGTTCCGCGGAATCTCACGGCCCTCCGGGGTCCAGGCGCCTTCCCGCGAGTTCCCCGGGAATCGATGCACAAGAATTCACTTTTGTCCCCCGAACGGGGGACTCCGACCCTATGATGGGCGGGACGGCCCGGCACCGGTCGTCAGCCCTCGCCGGCGTGTGACCTCGTCCACCCGACGAGGGCACTCTTTTTTCCGCTGCCGTCCGGATCGCACCGGTCGGCCCCACCGCGAGTAGAGTCCCTTCTGATGGGTACCCCGACGTCTCGTCCGACGATGCGCCGACGGACAAAGAAGACCCTGCTGATCGCCGCTGCCGCGCTGCTGGCCATCGGGCTCGTCGCCGTGATCGCGTTCGTCGGCGTCAACGCCCAGACCTTCTTCCATGCGCTGGGCGCCCGCCCGCCCGCGGTCGGCACGACGATCGTCGCCCCCACCGAGTCGAAAGCCGCCCTCTCCGCCGCCTCTCCGAGCGGGCTGTCCGACGACGAGGCCGCCGCGGCCGCCTACCTCGCCGAGCAGCCGACCGCCTACTGGCTGACTCCCGAGCTCGACCCGATCGACGAGGTCTGGGACCGGATCGCACACCTCGCCGACGAGGCACGCGATCAGGATGCGGCGCTCGCGGTGGTCGTCTACGGCCTGCCCGGGCGCGACTGCGGCAATCACTCCGCCGGCGGACTCGACCCGGACGGGTACGTGGAATGGACCGACCTCATCGGTCAGGCGCTGCGCAACGCCCAGGATGTGCAGAAGATCGTGATCCTCGAGCCCGACAGCCTCGCCCTCGCCCCCGACTGCGGCAACATCGACGAGCGGGTGCCGCAGCTCTCCGGCGCCGCCGACCGGTTGGCGGGCATCGACACCTGGATCTACCTCGACGGCGGTCACTCCGATTGGCTGCCCGCTGAGCAGATGGCCGACCTGATCCGCCAGGTCGGCGTGTCCGACCATGTGCGCGGCTTCGCCACAAACGTGTCCAACTACCAGTCCACGACCGCCGAGTTCGACTACGCCCACGAGGTGGCCGGCCTCCTCGGGGGCGACGTGCACGCGATCGTCGACACGTCGCGCAACGGCGCCGGCCCGGCGGGGAGCGAGTGGTGCAACCCCGCAGGACGACTGATCGGAGACCCCGGGGGCACCTACGGCGACGACGTCGTCGACACGAACCTCTGGATCAAGCCGCCCGGGGAGAGCGACGGCACCTGCAACGGCGGCCCCGATGCCGGCGTCTGGTGGCCGGAGGGCTCCGCGGAGCTCACCCGCGAAGCGCGGTGAGGGCCACGGGGGGCCGCTCACAACATATGTACAAGTATGGAATGATAACGCTGGACCGAGCGGTGCCACCGGTCTGCGCGACCTTCGGTTCGCAGCATCCGCTCACCTAGACCAGCCCGGAGAGCAGGGACATGAGCGATTCAGCGGACGTCAAGACCGCAGTCATCGTCGAGGACGATCCCGACATCCGGCATCTCCTCGTCGAGGTCCTCGAATCGGCCGGCTTCTCGACCGTGTCGGTCGGCAACGGCATCGACGGCGTCCGCGCGGTCATCGCGTACCAGCCGTTGATCACCACGCTCGACGTCAACATGCCCGGCATCGACGGATTCGAGGCCGCGCGCCGCATCCGGGCGCAGAGCGACACCTACATCATCATGCTGACCGGCCTGGAGGACGAGGCCGACGTCGTGCTCGGCCTCGGCGCGGGGGCCGACGAATACGTCGTCAAGCCGTTCCGGCCGCGCGAGCTCCGGGCGCGCATCGAAGCCCTTCTCCGCCGGCCGCGCGGCGGAGACGCTCAGGCGAACGCTCCGCGACAGGACTCCGTCGGCCCGTCCTTCCCCGGCGCGCGTCCCACCGGGCAGACGCAATCGATCCCGATCGTGCGCAACGCACCCGATGCCCCTCAGCAGCCCTCGGGCCAGCCCTCCGTTCCGGCGTTCGACGAGCACCGTCTGCCGCCGACCAGCGCCATGCCCGGGTCGCCCGTGATCGTCCCCTCCTCGCAGGGGCCCGCCTCCTACCCCGCGCCGGGTTCCGACGTGGCCGTTCGGCCGAGCGGCGCCCTCGTGCCGACCGGCGACAACTGGGTGCTGCACCGCGACCTTCAGCTCGACCCCGAGACCCGCATCGTGCTGGTCGCCGGCCAGGAGATGGATCTGACCCGCACCGAGTTCGACCTGCTGGCGACGCTCCTCGAATCGAAGCGGCGCGTGCGCAGCAAGGCCGATCTCACGCTGGTCCTGCGGGGAGAGTCCTACGTGACGAGCTACTTCGTCGGCGATGCCGACAAGCGTGCGATCGAGGCGCACATGACGAACCTGCGCCGCAAGCTCGGCGACAACCCGGCCGCACCGCGCTACATCGAGACGGTGCGGGGAGTCGGCTACCGCCTCACCTCCGAGCTCACCTCGGCGTGATCCGCGCGCAGCACGCATAACGGATGCCTCGACCCTCCCCAGGGCCGAGGCATCCGTGTTTCTGAAACGACGGGTTCGTGTTCAGACCTTGTATCCGTGGTAGCGACGGACGAGCTTGAAGAACATTCCGAGGGTCTGGAGGACGGTCACGACGCCGACGATCGGCCACCCGATCCAGAGGATCGTGGACTGGGCCATCGGGCCGATCAGCATCCAGACGATCGTCATCGCGATCGCGATGGCGATGAGCACGATGAGCGGCGTCCAGTGTCCGAGACCGCCGCCCTTCTCGGCCTTGGCCTGCATCGCCCAGTTGTCGACCTTCTTGCGGGAGAAGAAGCGGCTCCAGGAACGGACGAAGTGGCTGAGACGCACCCACATGAACATCTCTGCGGGAAGGAAGGTCGCCGCGAACAGGACGTCTCGACTGTTGCTGTCCTTCATCGTCCGCGCGATGCGCACGTTGAGCAGGATCGCCATCCCCGACGGGATGAGCCACCACGGTGAGAACACGAAGGCGTTGATCGACAGCGAGCCCGCCAGGAGCGTCACGAAGGCGACGCGGACGAACAGGTTGGTGAGCATGCCGAAGTTCTCCAGCCACCGCAGGCGCAGGTTCGGGTGCAGCGGCTGACCCTTCGTGTCGCCGCGCTGGCCGGGCCACATGAGCTCGATCGCGCCGTAGGTCCACTTGACCTGCTGAGCGTCGTAACCCGAGAGCGTGGTCATGCCGCCGACGTTCGCGCGGGCGTAGGGGCTGATCTTGGTGAGGTACCCGGCGCTCTTGATCTGCAGCGACAGGAGCGAGTCCTCCACCTCGGAGTCGCGCACCCACGGGGAGTTCTGGTGGTTCTGCCGCATGGCTTCGCGCAGCGCGTGGGTGGAGAAGATCGAGAACTGCCCGCCGAGGACGGCCATGTTGCGTCCGCGCAGCAGGTTCTGGAGGTTGAAGGCCGCGAACTGCGTGCGCTGCCCGGCGATGAGGAACTTCGCGATGGCGCCCTTGATCGGGCGGTCGTCGATGGAGTAGATCGCCGAGATACCGCCGATGCGGGAGTCCGCCACGGCCTCGCTCTCGAGGTACTCGACGGCCTGCTTGTCGGCGATGGTGTCACCGTCGACGCCGAGCAGGTAGTCGTACCCCTCCACCAGCGAGTAGCCGTAGTTCAGCGCCCCGACCTTCTTGTCGGGGTTCTTGCCGATGTCGTGGACGAAGACCTCGGTGAACTGCTCCCCCAGGTCGGTCGTGATCTCGTGCGGCCCGCTGTACTCGGAGGCGATCTTCACGGTCGCGTCGGACGTGTTGTTGACGACGACGTGGATGACGTCGGGCACGCGCGTCTGCTTCAGGAGAGCCTCGATCACCTCGGCGATCGACTCCTCCTCGTTGTAGGCCGGGATGACGCACCCGATGGTCGAGCGGTGTCCGCCGTTGTTCTCCAGCACCGCGGAGAAGTCGTCGGCGAAGCCCGCCGTCGAGTTCGCCTGGATGGGCTCGTGGGCGAACGAGGGGGGCGCGAACGCCTGAGTGGCGAGGGAGGTGCGCGTGTCGCTCATGGGTGTCTTCCAATCGGATTCTTCGACCTTCCGGCCGAGACCCACTCTGGCGGACCCCCCTCAGGGAATCAGCGAGCGTACATCACGCGTTTCCGCAAGATTCCCTCAAGATCACCCCGGGGTCATCCGGCCGAGCCGGCGGGATAGATGGCGATGGGCACGTACTGGTACACGGTCTGCTGGGAGAACGAGTTCTCGTCGTTCGCACCGCCCTCGACCCAGATGTTCATCGCGAACTCCAGGGTGACGCCGTAGGTGTCGTTCGGCATCTGGTGGATCGTCGTCTCCGGGACGTGCAGACCGCCCTGGAAGCTGTTCAGCAGCAGTCCACGGTCGGATCGGTTCGTGTCGGCCGGCACGAGCGTGCGCGGGTCGGCGCTGAACTGGAAGGGGCTCTGCACCTGACCCGACGTCTGAGCGGTCTGCGACGTGATCGAGATCGACGAGATGTAGACGCGGCGCTTCTGGGTGAGCACGGCCTTCTCGTCCGTGCGCTGGTCGTAGGCGTTGACGGCGAACCCGAAGGTCTTCTCCCGATCGGTCGTCCACTCCTGGGTGCGCCGCGAGTCGACGGCCCACATGTCGAGCGTCACCTCGAGGCCGTCGGCGACCTCGGTGGTGAGCGAGACCGATCCGTCGTAGGTGAACTGCGATGCGAAGTCCATCGACGCCGAAGGCTGCGGCTGCGGGGTGACGACCGAGGTCGGGGCGCTCGCCGGGTTGGAGATTCCCTGGACGCTGTTGAACGTGTCGACGAGCTGTGCGCACCCGGTGAGCGACAGACCGGCGAGGGCGAAAGAGGCGACGAAGGCCGCGACGCGGACTTTCCGGCGCGAAGAATTGCGAAGGCTCATGGGCCCACTCCTGAGGATGAGACGCGCGGGTGCGCGAGGGTCGGTTCGGCGACCATCACGCTGCGGGATGCAGGCCTCAGGGGGAGTCTGACCGGGCGATGAGCCGAGAGCATACATCGGCCGGAGCAGAGACAGGATGGCGCGCAAGAGAATACACCACCGTCGTAGACTCACCGCATGGGTGCCGCGATTCGTCTTCCGGCGTCGTCGCCGGTCGACGTCGTGGAAGACCCAGACAACGCGTCTCCGAGCAGCCGCACCCGATCGATCTGGCTGCTCCAGCTCGTTCTCGCCGCGAGCGTGATCGTCACGGTGATCGTGGTGCAGGCCCTCCAGCCGCAGCTGTTCGGTGAGTGGACCTTCTCCGCCGGGGTCATCACGATCATCGCGTTGACGGTCGTGACCCTGGTCGTCCCGTGGCCGCGCGTGCCGCGCAGCGCCGTCGTCCTCGTGCCGTTCCTCGACCTGATCGGCATCGGCCTGCTCGCCTACGACAGCGAGATGCGCTTCGGGTTCTTCTGGGTCTTCCCGGTGACCTGGATCGCCTCCCACTATTCGCTGCTGCATCTCGGCGGCGCGCTCGGAACGGTCGGCGCGATCATCCTCATCGACGCCAACCTGAACGGCCCCACCCCGTTCTCCGCCCTGCGGCTCCTCGTCGTGATGCTCTCGCTCGCCTTCATCGGCCTCACCACCTACCTCACCGCTCGCCAGAACAACGCGTTCAAGAACCTCCTGCGCCGTCAGGCATCACGCCTCCAGAGCACGCTGCAGCGCGTGACCGGCCAGGAGCGACGGGTGTCGGAGATGCTCAACGGCCTCGACACCGGGATCGCGCGCCTGTCCTCCGACGGGGAGGTGCTCGCGCTCAACGACACCTACGTCACGCTCTACGCCGTCGACCGCGACGACCCCAAGCGTCCGGGGGCGTCGGTCGAGTACGCGACCCTCCGCGGCGAGCCCCTGCCCGAGCCCGACCGGCCGTTCATGCGCGCGGCTCGGGGCGAGCAGTTCAAGGACGAGCGGGTCTGGCTCTACGACACGCGCGGACAGTGGCATGCGCTGTCGGCGTCGACGCGTCGCCTGACCTCGAGCGATGACGAGCCGGCCACGACGCTGCTCATCATCCACGACGTCACCGCTCTGATCGAGGCGGAGCGAGCCAGGGAGCAGATCGCGACGGTCGTCTCGCACGAGCTGCGCAACCCGCTCACGGCGATCATCGGTCACGCCGACCTCCTTCTCGACCACGACGACCTCCCGCCCCGCGTCCGGGACCAGATCGAGGTCATCGACAATGCCGGCCAGCGCATGCAGAAGCTGATCTCCGAGATCCTCGCGGGCTCCCGCGCTCGTTCGGACGAGTCGAGCGCTCCGAACTCCGCCGACGTGCGTCGCGTCATCGACGCGTCCGTCGAGTCCTTCCGCCCGGCCTCCGACGGGCGGCGCATCGCCATCCTCGTCGATGTGCCCGACGACCTCCCGCTCGTCGGCGACGCGTTCCGATTGCGTCAGGCGTTCGACAACATCCTGAGCAACGCCATCAAGTACACGCCGGGCGGCGGAACCGTGCGCATCAGCGCGACGAGGACCGACGACCGCCTCGTCGTCTCGTTCGCCGACACCGGGGTGGGCATCTCGCCCGCCGACCTGCCGCGCATCTTCGACCCGTACTTCCGCACGCAGTCCGCGCGCGAGAGCCCCATCCCCGGCACCGGCCTCGGGATGGGGATCGTCCGCGACATCGTGGAGCAGCAGGGCGGTACGCTCGACGTGGACAGCGAGCAGGGGACCGGTACGACCGTGACGGTCACGCTGCCGATCGAGACCGAGGCATAAACGGGGTTCTTCATGGGGTCGTTCTCCGTCGCCAACCTCGGCATCGCGCAGGCGGTCGTCGCCTCGCTGGGAACCGTGATGATCGTCGGCCTCGGCTTCCTCCAGCGCCCGTCGCGGGCGTCGCTGATGTGGTCGCTCGCCTTCATCCTCGCCATGGTCAGCACCTGGGTCACCCTGGCGGGCGAGGCACTGGCCCTCGAGGGTCTGCGTCGGCTCGGCCTCGGACTCATGCTCGGCGCGCCGGCGCTCATCTGGTCGGGCTTCCGCGCCCGACGACGTGTGCCCGCGCTCCCGTGGATCGCCGCCGTGCAGGCTGCCGTATCCGCCGCGGTCCTGATCGTGCTGGCCGACCCGCAGGCCTACAGCCTCGGTTTCCGCGCCCTGTTCCTCGTCGCGGGCGTCTTCGCCGCGCTCACCGTCGTCGAGATCCAGCGTTCCCCCGACCGGCACGAACGGCTGGTGCTCCCCCTGCTGCTCGTCTCGTCCGCGTTCGTCGTGCTGGGCGTGTTCTCCCTCCTCGCCGGTCTGATCTCGTCGCCCGGCACCAGCGAGGACCTCGCTCTCGTGCGGCTGCTGAATTCGCTCGGGATGCTGGTCTACCTCGTGTGCGTGACCATCACCCTCCTGTTCTTCACCTCCGTGTCGAGCGTCGGTGTGCAGACGGCGCGGTCGTGGACCCAGTTCGCCGTCGCCGCGACCGACCGCCTGGCGCGCGCCCGCGCGGCCGGCGAGACGAGCTGGGTGCTGCTCTCCGTGCAGATCGACGATCCCGACGAGATCCGCGCGGCCGCCGGGGAGGCGTCGTTCTCCCGCATCGCCGAACGCTTCGATCAGGCCGTCGTCTCCTCGTTCCCCGCCGAAGCCGACATCGGGCGCGAGGGGCGGGGCCGCCTGGTCGTGCTGATCGCCCGGCCCGGGCCCGTCGTCCGCGAGCACATGCGCGCACTCCTGCACGAGGTGTCGATCATCGACGCCGCCCAGCAGATCTCCGTGCAGCTGTCGGCCAGCATCGGCTGGGCACCGGCGGATGTCGTGGGCTACGACTTCCCCGCGCTGCTCACCGCGGCGCAGCACGCCTCGGCCGAGGCATCCGCGCGAGGCGGAGACCGCTGGCAGCGGATCGGGGCCTGACTACTGCGAGCCGCCCGCGATGGCGACGGTGAGCGTGTCGGTGGCGGTCTGCTTCGCGTACTCGCTCGAGGTCGGCGTGGTCTGCACGAGGTACTCGTAGGTGAACTGCAGGGTGACGAAGGTCGCACCGTCGGGCACCTCGCCCACGTTGAACGTCTGCGAGTAGCTGTAGGGGTCGAGCACCGGGTAGCCGGGGTTCACCGTCGACTGGTCGACCTGCGCGGTCAGCGGAGCGAACGACTCGGTCGCGTTGCCCGGCACGGCGATCATCGACGCTCGCTGCAGGTAGACCTGCTGGCCGTCGTTCGGCGTGACGGTGGTCACCATGGAGAGCTGGATCGGCTTCAGCGCCGTCGCCGTCCACCTGTCCATCGACAGGGTCGACCAGTAGTTGACGTCGGCGGCGACGGAACCCGCCTGGATCTTTCGCTCGGTCGAGCCGCTCGAGAGGTCGTTGGGAACCGGCTGCGGCGCCGCCGACTGCACCGCAGACGGCGAGGTCGAGACCGCCGGCGCATCGCTGCTGCCGACCGCCCAGGGCGGGGTTCCGCACCCCGTCATGAGAAGGGCCGCCGTCAGCGCGAGGGCGCCCGCACCCACCGTGCGGCGTCGATTCGAAGCGAACATGTACGGGCCTCTCCCCTGGATGACTGCGATTCTATCCGCGGGCCGGTGATCGTCCCGCGACCGCCTAGGGTGATCGGGTGAGCGCATCGACCTCCGACGCCCCCCGCAGCCTGCCGGGTCGCATCGTCGCCTGGACATTGGCGGCGATCCTCGCCCTCGCCGTGCTCGGGTCGCTGTGGATCGGCGTGCGCGGCGCGATGGCCTACGGGCACCTGACCGACGCGCAGGATGCGGCGGTCGAGGTCGCCGCGAGCCTGAACGACCCGGCGACCGCGGCAGACGCCATCGCCGGCATCTCCGCCGACACGTCGGCCGCGCGGTCCCTCACGAGCGACCCGATCTGGCGGGCCGCCGAATCACTGCCGTGGATAGGCGCGCAGCTGTCGGCCGTGTCGACCGTGACCGCGGCGATCGACGACGTCGCGAGCTCGGCGCTCACCCCGCTGGCCGAGGTCGCATCGTCGTTCTCGGTCGATGCCATCCGCCCCCGGGACGGAGCCATCGACGTGTCGCTCTTCACGTCGCTCGCCCCCGCGGCGCGCACCGGTGCCGACGCGATCGGCGCGGCCGAAGCATCCGTCGACTCGATCGACACATCGCGGTTGATCGGCCCGCTGCAGGCCCCGATCACCCAGGCGCAGGAGCTGCTCGCGACGACCACGGCCGGCGCCGAGACCCTCGCTCGCGCGACCGAGCTCATGCCGGCCATGCTCGGCGCCGACGGTCCGCGCAACTATCTCGTGATCTTCCAGAACAACGCCGAGTGGCGCTCGCAGGGCGGCATCGTGGGCGCCATGGCCGTGATCAGCACCGACGGTGGACGGATGTCGCTCAGTGCGCAGGGATCGTCGGGCGACTTCCGCCGTTACGACTCGTCGGTGGTGCCACTGTCGCCGGAGCTCCTCGGCGTGTACGGCGAGAGGCCCGGGCAGTACATCCAGAACGCCACCCAGGTGGCCGACTTCGCACTCACCGGGCAGATCGCGAAGGAGATGTGGGCGCGCGAGTTCGGCACCCAGGTCGACGGCGTCATCTCCCTCGACCCGGTCGCACTGTCCTACCTGCTGACAGCGACAGGACCGATCACGCTACCGACCGGCGACGTGCTCACCAGCGACAACGCGGTCGATCTGCTCCTCAACGGCGTCTACCAGCGGTACGAGCGTCCGGCAGACCAGGACGCCTTCTTCCAGGCCGCGGCCGCGACGGTCTTCTCGGCTCTGTCGTCGGGTTCCGCCGAGCCTCGCCCGCTCCTCGAGGCGCTGTCGCGCGCGAGCGACGAGAACCGCCTCCTGCTGTGGAGCGCTCGAGAAGACGACCAGGCGATCCTCGACGGAACCACCCTGCAGGGCGGGCTGCCGGTGACGGATGCGGCGCAGACGGCGTTCGGCGTCTACCTCAACGACGGCACCGGCTCGAAGATGGACTACTACCTGGCCGCGGGGGCGGGTGCGGGGTGGTGCACCGACCCCGACGGCGGATCGACCGCGGAGGCCGTCGTCACGATCCGCAACGACGCACCCGCCGATGCGGCGAACCTGCCGACGTACATCACCGGCGGGGGCAGCTTCGGAGTGCCGGAGGGATCGGCCCGCTCCGTCGCCTACCTCTACCTGCCTTCGGGGGCCGAGCTCGTCTCGAGCGAGGCCTCGAACGCCAGTGGAACCCCGGTGTTCGGCGGGGGTTTCGACTCGGGCCGCCAGGTGATCTCGTGGACGAGCGAGCTCGCCCCGGGCGAGGAGGCGACGCTGCGGGTACGGGTGAGGACGCCTCAGACACCGCAGCTGGTCATGCACATAACACCGATTGTTAACACGAATGAAACGCCGCGAGTTGCAAGTACCTGTGAGTAACCTCGATAATCGTTTAAAGGGGACCCTCAGGATCCACCTCCACCGTCGTTCCCCTGCCTTGCACAACGCTGCCATTCCGCGGCGACATGCTGACCAAGAGACAGGTGCCCCCCATGAAGACCAACTTTGCAAAGGTAGCCGCGGTGATCGCGATCGCCGCCGCCGCCACATTCGTCCCGCTCGCTGCCCACGCCTACCCCACCGGTGAGGAAGCCAGCGTCTCCAGCACGACCGTCACGCCCGGCGGGACCATCGACTTCGCCGTCGCGGACGGCACGTTTGTTCCCGGCGAGCCCGTCACGATCTCCCTCACGGGTGAGAGCGCCTCGGGTGCGAGCCTGGCTGTCCTCAAGGCCGCCGTCGAGACCGCCACGCTCGGAACCATCCCGGCCGCGGCCGACGGTTCGATCGACGCGGGAATCGTCTTCCCGGCCAACGCCTCGGGCGTCTACACCATCACCGCGACGTCCCCCTCGGTTCCCGAGGGTGTCAGCGTGACGATCACCGCCGCAACGGCGAGCGGCGGCGCCGGCGGCACCGGCGGCTCCAACGCCGGTGGCAGCCTGCCGGCCACCGGTATGGACTCCGGCTCGCTCCTCGGCCTCTGGGTCGGCGGCGGCGCGCTCGTCCTCGCCGGTGGTGCCGTCGCCGTCGGTGCCGCAGTGCACCGTCAGCGCAAGCACGCCGCGTAAGACACAGCGGTTCGCAGAGAGGGTCGTCCGGAAACGGGCGGCCCTTTCTCGTTGTCTCTCAGACCGCGTCGTCTCCGACGGGGGCGTGCGCGTCCGACACCTTCGCCGTGATCAGGATCGGGAGATGGTCCGACAACCCCTGCGGCAGCGTGCGGATGCGCTCGATGTCGAAGCCCGACGACGTCGCGAAGTCGTAGTGCCCACGGAAGAACCGGTACCGGGTATAGGTGCGGGAGTCGCTCAGGGTGAGCTCGTACCCCTGCGCGCGGATCTTCTGCCCGAGGTACTCCTTGAAGACGGGGTAGTTGTAGTCGCCGACCATGAGCGTCGGCAACCCCTCCCCCAGGTTCTGCAGGGCCGACAGCGCCGTGCGGATCTGATGACGCCGAAGCGAGTTCAGCGCCGTCAGCGGCGCCGCGTGGAACGACGCCACGATGATCTCGCGTCCGTGGTCGATGTCGAACAGCCGCACCCCCAGCATCCGCTCCTCGGCGGGCTTGAGAACGTAGTCGTGCAGCGACTTCTTCAGGGCGAGCGAGCGCACCTCGACGGCGCGGAAGGTGTTCGCCCGGTAGTACACCGCCAGCCCCAGCCTGTTGCGCTGCGTGGCCTCGGCGAGACGGAGGCCGGCGATCTCGGCGGGAAGACCCGTCGTGTCGCACTCCTGCAGGCAGAGGACGTCTGCACCGTGGGCTTCGACGAGCTCGGCGAGCTCGGTCGCCGCACGATGCTTGCGCAAGTTGTAGGAGATGACCTTCATAGCGGGTCCAGCCTAGGCACACGATCGATGGCCTCGGGTCAGGTTGACACCGGCTCGCCGTCGACCGGTGCGGCGCTCACTCCTGGTCTCGGCGGCGCCGGGTCTGCTCGGCACGATCGGCCAGCAGGTCGACCGCCGGATAGCCCACCTCGGTGAGCGTCAGCCCCCGCGCGGCGAGCACCTTCGTCTCGCTCGTGCGCACCGCGCCGTCGCGGATCGACACCACGTCGTCGACGCCGAGCCGCCCCTCCCCGACCGCGACGCACGCGCCGACGAGAGCGCGAACCATGCTGTGGCAGAACGCGTCCGCCCGCACGTGCGCGAGAAGCACCCCCTCGTCGGTGCGGCGCCAGTCGAACTCCAGCAGGGTGCGGATCGTCGTCGCCTCGTCCCGCGGCTTGCAGTACGCCGCGAAGTCGTGGAGTCCGATGAGCGAGCGTGCCGCAGCATCCATGCTCTCGACGTCGAGCGCGCCCCGGACGGTCGTCGTGCGCAGGCGTTCGAGCGGCTCGTACCGGGCGTCCCCGTCGGCGATCCGGTACTCGTAGCGGCGCCAGACCGCCGAGAAGCGCGCGTCGAACCCGGCGGGAGCGAGCACGGTCGACCGCACGGTCACGTCGGGGTAGGCACCGAGCACGCCCCGCACACGCCCCGACAGGGCCGTCGCGGCCTCTTCGGGCTCCGACGTCGCCGAGCCCCGCCCTCGCGGCAGGCGCCGCACCTGATCGGGGTCGAGGTCGAGGTGCGCGACCTGCCCGGTCGCGTGCACACCGGCATCGGTGCGTCCAGCGACGACCAGCCGTGGCGCTCCCCCGACGATGCGGGCGAGCGCGTCCTCGAGCGTTCCTTGAACGGTGCGGAGCCCGGGCTGTCGAGCCCACCCCCGGAATCCGGTGCCGTCGTAGGCGATGTCGAGACGGATCCGCACGGCCCCAGCCTATGCGTCCCGCCCGCCTGATTAGACTGGCATGTCCGCGAGTCTCGGAGCCTCCCCCCGCCCATGACAGAACGTCCGCCACGCCCTGCCCGCTACGCGGGTCTCGACGGCATGCGTGCCATCGCCGTCGCCCTCGTCGTCGTGTACCACCTCTTCCCGGGGTGGGTCTTCTCCGGTGGCTTCGTCGGCGTCGACGTGTTCTTCGTCATCAGCGGATTCCTCATCACCTCGCTCCTCCTCGCCGAGCACCGGGCGAAGGGGCGCATCAGCCTGCGCGCCTTCTGGACGCGCCGCGTGCGGCGACTGGCGCCCGCGCTCGCACTGGTGGTCACCGTCTGCGCGACCGCGGCCTGGCTCGTCGGAGGCGACGTGCTCGCGCGCATGGGGGCGCAGATCCTCGGTGCGGCGACCTTCAGCTACAACTGGGTGTCGATCGCCGGCGGCTCCGACTACTTCGCCGCGACGTCGCCCGAGCTCTTCCGCAACCTCTGGTCGCTCGCCGTCGAGGAGCAGTTCTACGTCCTGTGGCCGATCGTGCTTCCGCTCCTCCTGCTCGTGCGCTCGCGGGTCGTACGGGTCGCGGTCGTGCTCCTGCTCGCCGGCGCGTCGGCCGCGTGGATGGCGCAGGTCATCGGCGGAGGAGATCTGACGCGGGCCTACTTCGGCACCGACACCCACGCGTTCGGCATCCTCATCGGGGTCGCTCTGGCGCTCATCCTGCGGACGGCCCTCGCCGAACCGCCGTCATGGATGCTGCGACGCCGCGCGAAGACGCTCGTCGGATCCGTCGGCGTGGTCGCCTTGGCCGCACTCCTCGTGGTCGCCATGCTCCCCGCCACCGACTCGGCGGCGACCTTCCCGGGCACGATGCTCGCCGCGAGCGTGCTCACCTCTCTCGTCATCACCGCCGCGACGTGGCCGGGATCGCTCCTGGGCCGGAGCCTCGACGTGGCACCGCTGCGGTGGGTCGGCGACCGGTCCTACGGTCTCTATCTGTGGCACTGGCCGGTGCTCGTGCTCCTCACCGCCGTGGCGGGAGCGATGCCGCCCGAGGTGCCGCTGAGCGTCGCCCTGGTGACTCTCGCCGTGACCGTCGTGGCCGCCGAGCTGTCGTACCGGCTGTGGGAGACCCCGGTGCGCCGCCGAGGCTTCCGGGGCGCAGCGACGGCCGCGTGGGGTGCGCTGACGGGCTCCCCGCAGCGCCGCCTGCGTGCGGTGGCCGCCGCGGGCGCTCTCCTGCTCGTCCTCGGGGGCACCACGGCGGCCATCGCCGCGGCGCCCGCCGAGACATCGGCCGAATCGGCCGTGCAGGCGGGTATCGATGCGCTCAGCAACGACGCGCAGAGCAGTGAGCCCGGCGCGACGCCGACGGCCGATCCCATCCCCGTTCCGACGCCGGCGCCCACCCCCGTCGGAGGCACCGAGATCACGGCCGTCGGCGACTCCGTCATGCTCGCCTCCGCACCCGCGCTCGTCGAACGCTTTCCCGGCATTCAGGTGGATGCGGCGGTCTCACGCTCGATGTATGCCGGCCCGGACATCCTCGAGCAGCTCGCCTCCGCCGGCCAGCTGCGCCGCTACGTCGTCGTCGCACTCGGGACCAACGGGGCCATCGATCGCGCCACGCTCGACGAGATCGAACGGATCGTCGGGCCCGACCGCGAGCTTGTCGTCGTGAACGCCCACGCTCCGCGCGACTGGATCGCGGGGGTCAACTCCGAGCTGCAGACCTTCGCCGCCGACTACCCCAGCGTGGAGCTCGCGGACTGGTCGGGGGCGATCGCCCCTCACGAGGATCTCCTCGCCGGCGACCGGATCCACCCCGGATCCGCGGGCGGACGCATCTTCGCCGACACGGTCGCTACGGCCGTCGACACCGCGCAGAAGGACCGCCTCGACCGCCAGTACGCGCTCGACCTGCGGAGCTACGAGCTCAACCGGCGCCTCCTCGGCAGCAACTAGCCGCGAACGCCGAACGGCCCGCGCATCTCGCGATGCACGGGCCGTTCGAGCCGGGAATCCGGCGGGGTCTTACTTCTTGTCGTCTTCGACGACCGCGTCGTCCGCTGCAGCCTCGGCGGCGGCGCCCTCTTCGGGCGACTCCGAGCCTGCGTCGGCGGCGGCGTCGTCCGCAGCATCCGCTTCGGCGACGGCGTCGGTGGCCTCGTCTTCGACGGGCTCCTCGACCGGGGCGGCGGCAGCGGCCGGAGCCGTGCGCTTCGCCGAGGCCGCCTTCGGCGTGACGGGCTCGAGGACGAGCTCGATCACGGCCATGGGGGCGTTGTCGCCCTTGCGGTTGCCGATCTTGGTGATGCGGGTGTAGCCGCCCTGACGCTCGGCGACCAGGGGCGCGATCTCGGTGAAGAGCGTGTGAACGACGTCCTTGTCACCGATGACGCTCAGCACGCGACGACGCGCGTGCAGGTCGCCGCGCTTGCCGAACGTGATGAGACGCTCAGCGAGCGGACGGAGGCGCTTGGCCTTCGTCTCGGTCGTCTGAATCGACTTGTGCGTGAACAGTGCCGCGGCGAGGTTCGCCAGCAGGAGACGCTCGTGGGCCGGACCGCCGCCGAGGCGGGGACCCTTCGTGGGCTTGGGCATAGTGATTTACTCCAGTGGAATCGAGGCGGAAGCCGGGATCAGACGGTCTCGTCGTCGTAGCCGCCGTAGAACTGGGCGCCGTCGAAACCGGGCACCGAATCCTTGAGCGACAGTCCGAGCGACGTGAGCTTGTCACGAACCTCGTCGACCGACTTCTGACCGAAGTTGCGGATGTTCATCAGCTGCGTCTCCGAGAGGGCGACGAGCTCGGACACCGTGTTGATGCCCTCGCGCTTCAGGCAGTTGTACGAACGGACCGAGAGGTCGAGGTCTTCGATCGGCATCGACAGCTCGTTCGAGAGGACGGTCTCGACGGGCGCGGGGCCGATCTCGATGCCCTCGGCCTCGACGTTCAGCTCGCGAGCGAGGCCGAACAGCTCGGTCAGCGTGCGACCGGCCGAAGCGACCGCGTCGCGCGGGGCGATCGACGACTTCGACTCGACGTCGAGGATGAGCTTGTCGAAGTCGGTGCGCTCACCGGCACGAGTCGCCTCGACGCGGTAGCTGACCTTCAGCACGGGCGAGTAGATCGAGTCGATCGGCACCTGGCCGGCCTCGGCGTACTCGTTGCGGTTCTGGGTGGCCGAGACGTAGCCGCGGCCACGCTCGATCGTCAGCTCGAGCTCGAACTTCGCGGTGTCGTTCAGGGTCGCGATGACGAGCTCGGGGTTGTGCACCTCGACGCCCGCGGGGGCGGAGATGTCGGCCGCCGTGACCTCACCGGCGCCGGTCTTGCGCAGGTAGGCCGTGATGGGCTCGTCGCGCTCGCTCGAGACGACGAGCTGCTTGATGTTGAGGATGATCTCGGTGACGTCCTCTTTCACACCCGGGATGGTGCTGAACTCGTGCAGCACTCCGTCGATACGGATGCTGGTGACGGCCGCACCGGGGATCGACGAGAGGAGGCTGCGACGCAGGGCGTTGCCGATCGTGTAACCGAAGCCGGGCTCGAGCGGCTCGATGATGAAACGGCTGCGGAACTCCCCGACCTTCTCCTCGGTCAGAGTGGGACGCTGTGCGATAAGCACGATGTGTTCCTTTCGATCACGTATCCGCTATATGACACGTGCAATGGGTGAGGTATTGAGTTGTGGTCGAGCGGATGCTGCGGCCACCGAAACGGGTGGCCGCAGCATCCACGGTCGACGGGTGTCAGACGCGACGGCGCTTCGGCGGGCGGCAGCCGTTGTGCGCCTGCGGGGTGACGTCCTGGATCGATCCGACCTCGAGGCCGGCGGCCGTGAGCGAACGGATCGCGGTCTCGCGGCCGGAGCCGGGACCCTTGACGAAGACGTCGACCTTCTTCACGCCGTGCTCCTGCGCCTGGCGGGCGGCCGACTCGGCGGCCAGACCTGCGGCGAAGGGCGTCGACTTGCGCGAGCCCTTGAAGCCCACGCCGCCGGACGATGCCCAGCTGATGACCGCACCCGAGGGGTCGGTGATCGAAACGATCGTGTTGTTGAACGTCGACTTGATGTGGGCGTGGCCCAGCGCGATGTTCTTCTTCTCCTTGCGGCGCGGCTTGCGCGCTGCGGACTTGGGGGTAGCCATGATTCTCCTGAAACCTCAGCGCCGGCGCAGGCCTAGCGCGCCTTCTTCTTGCCGGCGACGGTGCGCTTCGGGCCCTTGCGGGTGCGAGCGTTCGTCTTGGTGCGCTGTCCGCGCACGGGAAGACCGCGACGGTGGCGGATGCCCTCGTACGAACCGATCTCGACCTTGCGGCGGATGTCGGCGGCGACCTCACGGCGGAGATCACCCTCGACCTTGTAGGCGGCCTCGATGTGGTCGCGCAGTGCGATCAGCTGGTCGTCGGTGAGGTCCTTCACACGGATGTCGGGGCTGATGCCCGTCGCCGTGAGGATCTCGTCGGAACGGGTACGGCCAACGCCGTAGATGTAGGTCAGGGCGATGACCACGCGCTTGTCACGCGGGATGTCTACGCCGGCGAGACGTGCCATGCGACTCTCCTAGGAGTGTTGTGGAGGTGTGGAGCAGGATCGGTGCCCGGGCCTCCGCCCGAGGTGTCCCCTCTTTCGAGGATCTGATCCTGCCGGTGTGTGTTCAGTTGCGAGTTTCGAGGTGCGGCGCAGGCCGTGCAGACACGGCCTGACGCAGCATCCGTCAGCCCTGGCGCTGCTTGTGACGCGGGTTGCTCTTGCAGATCACCATCACCCGGCCGTGGCGGCGGATGACCTTGCAGTGGTCGCAGATGGGCTTGACGCTGGGGTTTACCTTCATGATTTCCTGCTTCGCTGTCTTCGTTCCCCGCACCGCGGCGCGGGGACGTTACTTCTCGACCGGTCTAGCGGTAGCGGTAGACGATACGACCGCGCGTGAGGTCGTAGGGGCTCAGCTCTACGACGACGCGGTCTTCGGGGATGATGCGGATGTAGTTCTGTCGCATCTTGCCCGAGATCGTGGCGAGCACCTTGTGTCCGTTGGTGAGCTCGACGCGGAACATCGCGTTGGGCAGCGCCTCGGAGATTGTGCCCTCGATCTCGATGACACCGTCTTTCTTCGCCATATACTCGCTATCACTTGGAGACCGGTCGGTCTGCGTTGGATGGGTTTCGGTGCAGAAGCACGCCAAAGTAGGCGCAACGCACCAAAGAACGAGCATACGCCACGCGCCGGCTTCCGGCAACTTCGCGCCGCCCCGCGGTCGGTGACACACGCCGATCGGCCGATACTCACCGCCTGGCGTGGTGTCTCAGCCGATCGGTGGGTTTCACCGGCGGTCCTCCCCAGGGACGGAGCCGGCGGAACCATCCACACCTCGTCGGTCGCGCCGCACGCGCCGTATCCGACCCCACCACGCTGTCGGAATGGTCGATCGCACTGCACCTCCCTGCGCGCCCTCGCCGCTCGCATTCATCACACGCGCGGACGAGGAGCTCACGCACGTTCGCGCGCGACGCGGGCCGATGCTCGAGCGAGTGCGCCCCGGCGTCTATGTCGATCGCAGCGCATGGGCGGCTCTCGCCCCGTGGGACCGGTACCTCGTGCGGGTCCACGCCTTCGCCCTGTCGCATCCGGGCGCAGTGTTCTGCCTGGAGTCGGCCGCCGCCTTGCAGCGATTGCCCCTCTTCGGTGAACCCCGTGACATCCATGTGTTCGACCACAGAAGGACCCGCTCGCGGCGGTTCGGCGACGTCCTTGTACACACCGGTGCGGATGGCCGCCGCATCGTCGGCGACGGACCGTACACGACGTCGAGCGATGCCACGGCCGTGGATCTCGCGCGCGTCCTTCCACCGGCATTCGGCCTGGCCGTCGTCGACGCGGTGCTTCGACAGGCGGGCTCGACTCTGTCAGCGACCGACCTCCGAGACCTCGGTCGCTCACAGGCCACTCGCCGCGGTCGGGCGCGTCTCGAGTGGGCGGCCTCTCGCGCCGATGCCGCTGCCGAGTCAGCCGGGGAGTCCGTCAGCCGGGCGGTGATCGAGTGGCTCGGCTTCCCGGAGGCGGAGCTGCAGCAGCCGTTCGTTTCGGGCAGCGTCGAAGACCGCGTCGACTTCCTCTGGCGACGGTGGTGGATCATCGGTGAATCCGATGGATATGCGAAGTACTCGGCCTCGGGCGACGATCCGATGTCGGCCCTTCGCCGTGAGAAGACGCGGGAGGATCGCCTCCGACGCCACGTCAGCGGATTCGCGCGCTGGGACTGGAGCGACGTCATGCGCGTCGAGCCGCTTCAGGATGCTCTCCTGGCCGCCGGCCTCCCCCAGCTCTTCTCACCACAGCCGGGACTGCTCGCGACGCTCCGATCGAACCCGCGCTCTCGGTGACCGAGACACACCTTCTGGCTGAGGCGCGCCGCCAGGCGGGGCGTCTCAGCCAGAAATGGTGTTTCGGGTCAGCTGAAGCGCGCGACGATGTCGGCCTGCGGGTCGCCCGTGAGGTCGGTCTGGTTGGTGAGGGTCTGGCCGTTGACGACGATGGTCGGCGTCGAGACGCCGGAGGCGCCCGTCTGGATCGGGGTCTCACGGGTCTTCGCCGTGACGTAGCGGCTGTAGGTGCCGTCGGCGATGCAGGATGCGACGCCCTCCCCCGCTCCGACGCCCTGGGCGATGCTCGTGAGCGTCGCGTCGTCGAGACCGGTGGACTGCTCCTCCGGCTGGTTCTCGTAGAGCGCCTGGAGGAACGGCAGGGCGTTGGCCGGGTCGTCGGCCGCGACGCAGTACATCGCGTTGGCCGAACGGGTCGAGTACTCCGTGCCCTGCGAGGCGCGGTCGAGGATCGAGATCGGGTGGATGTTGAGGGTGATCGTGCCGTCGTCGACGAGCTGCGAGAGCGTCGAGCCGTAGGTCTGCTCGAAGTTGTTGCAGATCGGGCACATGAAGTCGACGTACGTGTCGACCGTGTTGGGCCCGCTCCCCACCGCGATGGCTCCGGTGTCTTGGTTGATCGCCGAGCTTTCGGGGGCGGTGCCGGCGGAGGTCGCCTGCGAGTTCGCGAACCACACGATGCCGCCGACGGCGACGATGACCACGACGACCGCGGCGCTGACCCAGATCGCGAACCAGTTCGTCTTACCCGCAGCCATGCTCTATCCGATCGCTCGTGGAACGACGCCGAACGGCGCCAACTTCTCGGCTCCTCCGTCGGGCGACGTCAGGACCCAGATGCCTCCATCGTGCACCGCGACGCTGTGCTCCCAATGTGAGCCGGGCGACCCGTCGACGCTCGATACCGTCCAGTCGTCGTCCTCGACGAAGGTCTCCTGATCGCCCGCCACCACCATGGGCTCGATCGCCACCGCGAGCCCCGGCCGGACCTCCGGACCGGGGTCGCTGATGCGGTAGTTGAAGACGCTGGGCGCCTCGTGCATCTTGCGCCCGATGCCGTGCCCGACGTAGTCGCGGAGGATTCCGTAGCCGCCCTCGGGGGCGTTGGCCTCGACGTAGGACTCGATCGCCGTCCCCACCTCGCGGAGCCGCGACGCGGACGCCAGCGCGGCGATCCCCGCCCACAGCGACCCTTCGGTCACCTCGGACAGGCGCCGGCGCTCCTCGACGACCTCGGCGGGAGCCTCACCCGGCACGATCATCGTGAACGCGGAGTCGCCGTTCCACCCGTCGAACTGGGCACCGGCGTCGACGGACACGATGTCGCCCGGCTCGAGCACGCGCTCGCCCGGGATACCGTGCACGACCTGCTCGTTCACCGACACGCAGATCGTGTGGCGGTACCCGCGCACCATCTGGAAGTTCGACTGCGCGCCGCGCGCCCGCAGAACGGCGGATGCTGCGGCGTCGAGCTCGATCGTCCGCACACCCGGTGCGATGATCGCGCGCACCGCGTCGAGTGCGGCGGCGGTGATGAGTCCGGGTGCCACCATGGCCCGCAGCTGGGCGGGCGACTTGTAGATCGAGGTGCGGAAGCGCACGTCAGACGGAGCGGGAGAGCCCGCGGGCGTCGAGCGCCGCGAAGATGCGCGCCGTCACGTCGTCGAACGAACCGACGCCGTCGATCTCGTCGACCACACCGCGGGTTCCGTAGACACCGAGGATCGGCGCCGTCTCGGACTCGTAGATCGAGAGCCGGTGCGCGATGACGTCTTCGGTGTCGTCGGCGCGGCCCTGCTCCTCCGCGCGCTTGCGCAGGCGGTCGATCGACTCGTCCCGGGGAACCACGAGGGCGATCACCGCGTCGAGCGACTCCTCGCGCCCCTCGAGGAACTCGTCGAGGTGCAGCACCTGCCCGAGGTTGCGCGGGTACCCGTCGAGGAGGAATCCCTCCGCGGCATCCGCCTGCGACAGACGATCGCGCACGACGGCACTGGTGAGCTCGTCGGGGACGAGGCGCCCTGCGTCGATGATCTCCTTGACCTGGAGCCCCAGGTCGGTTCCCTCGGCGACATTGGCGCGGAAGACGTCGCCCGTGGACACCACGGGGATGCCGAACGACTCAGCGATGCGCACGCCCTGCGTGCCCTTGCCGGAACCCTGGGGGCCGACGATGAGAAGGCGCGCCATCAGCGGAGGAGGCCTTCGTAGTGACGCTGCTGCAGCTGGGCATCGATCTGCTTCACGGTCTCGAGTCCGACACCGACGATGATGAGGATCGAAGCGCCGCCGAACGGGAAGTTCTGGTTGGCACCGACCGTCGCCAGGGCGATGAGCGGGAGGAGCGCGATCAGACCGAGGTAGATCGAGCCCGGCAGGGTGATGCGCGTCAGCACGTAGTCGAGGTACTCGGCCGTCGGGCGTCCGGCACGGATGCCGGGGATGAACCCGCCGTACTTCTTCATGTTGTCGGCGACGTCGACCGGGTTGAACGTGATCGCCACGTAGAAGTAGGTGAAGCCGATGATGAGAAGGAAGTACGTGGCCATGTAGACCGGCTGGTCACCCGAGGTGAAGTACTGCTGGATCCACGCGACCCAGCCCGGAACCTCCTGGCCCGGCTGCGGCTGGTTGAACTGTGCGATCAGCGCGGGGATGTACAGCAGCGACGAGGCGAAGATGACGGGCACGACGCCGGCCATGTTGACCTTGATCGGGATGTACGTGTTCGACCCGCCGTAGGTGCGTCGACCGACCATGCGCTTCGCGTACTGCACCGGGATGCGGCGCTGCGACTGCTCGACGAACACCACCAGCGCGACGACGACGACGCCGACGGCCAGCACCATGAGGAAGACCTCGAAACCGCGGGCGGCCCAGATCGAGCCCATCGCCGACGGGAACGTCGCCGCGATCGAGGTGAAGATGAGGATCGACATTCCGTTGCCGACGCCACGCTCGGTGACGAGCTCGGCGAACCACATGATGAGGCCGGTGCCGGCGGTCAGCGTGATGATCATGAGCAGCTGCGCCCACCACACATCGTTGGTGAGGAGCTGCTGGCACTCGGGGATGCTGGTGGCTCCGAAGAGCTGGCCCGACCGCGCGACCGTGACGAGGGTCGTCGACTGGAGCAGCGCGAGGGCGATCGTGAGGTAACGCGTGTACTGCGTCAGCTTGCTCTGGCCCGCCTGGCCCTCCTTGTAGAGGGTCTCGAAGTGCGGGATGACCACGCGCAGGAGCTGCACGATGATCGTCGCGGTGATGTACGGCATGACGCCGAGCGCGAAGATCGACAGCTGCAGCAGGGCGCCGCCCGAGAAGAGGTTGACGAGCGAGAGGAGACCCTCGGTGCTGCCCGACTGGTCGAGGCACGACTGCACGTTCGGGAAGTTCACGAACGGCGTCGGCACGTGCGCGCCCAGACGGTAGATGGCGATGATCGCGAGAGTGAAGCCGATCTTCCTCCGCAGGTCGGGTGTGCGGAACACCCGCGCGATGGCGCTGAACAAGGGGACTCCTCCGGAATGGTTCCGCGCGCACAGAGAGCGCACAAGAAGCCAGCGTAGCCCAGCCGGGCGTGCGGGGTGGTCCGCGCCCTCCGGCTGGAACGGCAACAGGGGCCGGAGGAAGCCTCCGACCCCTGTCATGGGTGTTACTGAACGGTGCCGCCCGCAGCGACGATCTTCTGCTCGGCGGAACCCGAGACCTTGTCGACCGACACGGTGAGCTTCACCGAGATGTCGCCGGTGCCGAGCACCTTGACCTTCTCGTTCTTGCGAACCGCGCCCTTGGCGACGAGGCCCGCGATGGTGACCTCTCCGCCCTCGGGGTACAGCTCGGCGAGCTTGTCGAGGTTGACCACCTGGTACTCGACGCGGAACGGGTTCTTGAACCCGCGCAGCTTCGGCGTACGCATGTGGAGGGGCATCTGCCCGCCCTCGAAGCCGACGCGAACCTGGTAACGAGCCTTCGTTCCCTTGGTACCGCGACCGGCGGTCTTACCCTTCGAGCCCTCACCGCGACCCACGCGGGTCTTGGCCTTGTGGGCACCGGGGACCGGACGGAGGTGGTGCACCTTCAGCACACCCGGGCGGGTGGCAGGAGCTTCCTTCGTCTTCGCCGCAGCGGCCGGCTTCTTGGCGGCGGGCTTGCGCGCCGGAGCCTTCTTGGGCTCGGCGGCTTCGGTTTCGTTCTCAGCCATTAGTCGATCTCCTCAACCTTGACGAGGTGGGCGACGGTCTTGACGTAGCCGCGCGTCTGCGCGTCGTCGGGACGAACGACCGAGTCGTTGATCCGCTTCAGACCGAGGCTGCGCAGCGTGTCGCGCTGGTTCTGCTTCTCGCTCACCTTGGACTTGATCTGCGTGACCTTCAGACGGGCGGCCATCAGGCACCTACCTTCTGGGCGGCGATGGCGTCGGCCTCGGCGCGGACGAGCCGGGCAGGTGCCACCTGGTCGAACTCCAGGCCACGGCGGGCGGCCACGGCGCGGGGCTCTTCGAGCTGCTTCAGGGCGGCGACCGTCGCGTGCACGATGTTGATCGTGTTCGACGAGCCGAGCGACTTCGACAGGACATCGTGGATGCCCGCGCACTCGAGGACGGCGCGGACCGGACCACCGGCGATAACACCGGTACCGGCAGCGGCCGGACGGAGCAGCACGACGCCGGCAGCGGCCTCGCCCTGCACCGGGTGCGGGATCGTCGACGCGACGCGGGGAACACGGAAGAAGTTGCGCTTGGCCTCTTCGACACCCTTCGAGATCGCCAGGGGGACCTCGCGGGCCTTGCCGTATCCGACGCCCACCACACCGTTGCCGTCACCGACGACCACCAGAGCGGTGAAGCTGAAGCGCTTTCCACCCTTGGTGACCTTGGCGACACGGTTGATCGTCACGACGCGCTCCAGGAACTGGCTCTTGTCGTCACGCGAACCGCGGTCACGCTGGTTGGCGTTGCGCTCGCGGCCACCGCGGCGCGGCTCGCGCTCGCGCTCGGCGGGCGCCTGAGCTGCAGCAGCCGGCGCCTCGGCGGGCGCGGTCTGCTCGGCATCCACTGCCACTTCGGTCTCCTTGTTGTCGCTCACAGGTTCAGCCCCTTCTCGCGGGCGCCATCGGCGATCGCAGCAACGCGTCCGGCGTAGCGGTTTCCGCCACGGTCGAACACGGCGTCGGTCACTCCGGCGGCGATCGCACGCTCGGCGACGAGCTCGCCGACCTTGCGTGCCTTTGCGGTCTTGTCGCCGTCGAGGCCGCGCAGGTCGGTCTCGAGGGTCGACGCGGAGGCCAGCGTGCGGCCCTTGCTGTCATCGACGAGCTGCACGAAGACGTGACGCGCCGAGCGGGTGACGACGAGACGAGGACGGGCCTCGCTGCCGACGATCTTCTTGCGAAGGCGGGCGTGACGACGCGCGCGTGCTTCGCTCTTTGTCTTGAGAGCCATGGCTACTTACCACTCTTTCCGGCCTTGCGGCGCACGACCTCGCCCGCGTACCGCACACCCTTGCCCTTGTACGGCTCGGGCTTGCGGATCTTGCGGATGTTGGCGGCGGCCTCACCGACGGCCTGCTTGTCGATGCCGCTCACGGTGACCTTGTTGTTGCCTTCGACCGTGAGGGTGATTCCCGCGGGGGGCTCGACGAGAACCGGGTGCGAGAAGCCGAGGGCGAACTCGACCGAGCTGCCCTTCTGCGCGACGCGGTAACCCGTGCCGACGACCTCGAGACCCTTGGTGTACCCCGTGGTGACACCGATGATGTTGTTGCTGATGAGCGTGCGGGTCAGGCCGTGGAGCGACCGCGACTCGCGCTCGTCGTCGGGCCGGCTGACGAGAACCTGGTTCTCCTCGACCTTGACCTCGAGGGGGCGCGCCACGGTGAGCGAGAGCTCGCCCTTGGGGCCCTTGACTGCGACATCCTGACCGGCCACCGTCACGGTGACGCCGGCGGGGATGTCGATGGGAAGACGTCCGATTCGCGACATGTCAGATCACCACACGTAGGCGAGGACTTCTCCGCCCACGCCCTTCTGGTCGGCCTGGCGGTCGGTGAGAAGACCGGAGGAAGTGGACAGGATGGCAACGCCGAGGCCGCCGAGGACCGTGGGGATCTCGGAGGACTTCGCGTAGACGCGCAGACCGGGCTTCGACACGCGCTTGATGCCGGCGATCGACCGCTCGCGGTTCGGGCCGTACTTCAGCGTGAGGGTCAGGGTCTGACCGACGCGGGCGTCTTCGACGATCCAGTCGGAGATGTAACCCTCCTGCTTGAGGATCGCGGCGATGTGGGTCTTGAGCTTCGAGCTCGGCAGCGACACGGAGTCGTGGTGCGCCGAGTTCGCGTTGCGCAGACGGGTCAGCATATCTGCGACCGGGTCTGTCATCGTCATGTGATGCTTCTTTCGTTCATGAGGTTTCGGCTGCCGTTACGCGGCAGACGACCTTCGATGATGGATGGCTTATGCCTGAGTTTCGGCGGCCTGGAAGGGGAAACCGAGCTGCCGGAGCAGCGAGCGGCCCTCGTCGTCCGTCTTCGCGGTGGTCACGACGGTGATGTCGAAACCGCGAACGCGGTCGATGCGGTCCTGGTCGATCTCGTGGAACACGGACTGCTCCTGGAGACCGAACGTGTAGTTGCCGTTGCCGTCGAACTGCTTCGACGACAGACCACGGAAGTCGCGGATGCGGGGAAGCGCGAGGTTCACGAGGCGGTCGAGGAACTCCCATGCGCGGTCGCCGCGGAGGGTGACGTGAGCGCCGATGGCCTGGCCCTCG
>Ga0247732_10000250_pt1 | contig 31633 bp, 29 predicted proteins | sample UWRJL163409C2_FD_180940 | JGI IMG/M metagenome (GOLD analysis project Ga0247732, IMG submission 180940) | Plant litter microbial communities from Arlington Agricultural Research Station in Wisconsin, United States - UWRJ-L163-409C-2 | ecosystem: Environmental > Terrestrial > Plant litter >...
CGGCGGCTGGATCACCAGCTGGGTGAAGGGCCCGTTCAAGGGCATCCCAGGCTCCAGGGGCTGGTAGCCCCCGGAGCCCGATCGTCAGGAGGTGTGGACGATCAGGACGTCGGACTTGGACCGACGGGCCACGTTCGCGGGCACCGATCCGAGCAGGCGGCCTGCGATGGTGCTGAGGCCGACGTTTCCGACCACCAGAAGGTCGGCCTTGATCTCCTCGGCCAAGTCGACCAAGGCGTCGACCGGAGCGCCGACGACGGCCTTCTCCTCGACGTCCTTGGCACCGGCTGTGTGGGCGCGGTCCCTGGCCTCACGCAGGATCGCGTAGATGGGAGCGTTGCCCGCCATCTTGTAGCCCTCGTCCTTGAGGACGTCGGCGGCCCGGGAGTCTTCGCTCTGTGGGAAGTACGCCGTGGCCACGATGAGCTTCGCGCCCGCTCCCGCGGCGATCTGCGCAGCCCGGTCTACCGCGCGCAGCGATGAATCCGAACCGTCAGTTCCGACCAAAACGGTCTGATAGGCGCCCATTCAAAGCCCTCCCAGGGTTGATTGCCAAGCCATCCGAACAGTAGCCCGAAGTTCAACGAACATGGGGCGATTCACTCGGATGGCGCGTGTAGTCCAGCGTTGATCGTAACCTCGGCGTTGCCACCGAACGTCACGTTGGTGAGCAACCGTACGCAATTGATGGTCGACGGCGCCGCTCGCATCCGTGCGCCCGACGTGACCTGCGTCATCGACGTCCACATCGGTGTTGGTAAAGCATTGCCCACCAACGACGTTCACGTCGTCCGTTCACTCCCGATGCCGCGGATCGAAATTGGATGGCGCGGCCTCTCCTGCTGTCACGGCGAAGTCGGTGTCGGAGAACGTATACCGGTACCACGGCTCGTCGTCGCACCGTCCGAGTTGGTGACGAAGGTTGCTGAAGGCCCCGTAGACGATTCGGTAGGGCTGCCCGACGAAGTGCTGGAGGATCTCCTTCCACGTGCGGGGCGCCTCGCGGATCAGCGCGGCCATCGCCGTGGTCAGGTCGTCCTCCGACATGGGGACGACGTCGGCAGGCGGATCGCCGAGTTCGAAGACGGTGCTTCGGTCGAAGTGGCTCTTGTTGAACTTGGGGCTGATCGGGATGGTGCAGTCCAATCCGATCTTCGACGCGGTGCCCGGCGCCGCGTCCTCGGCGATCATGGGGTCGACGGTCATCGTGTTGCAGTTCGGGATGGTGACCGTGTCCAGGTGCGGCATGTAGCGGAACGCCATCGCGAACTGCACGGCGTTGTCGTCCCAGATGTCGACGTCCTCGTCGAACACCATGGCAATCTTCGGCAGACCCTGCTTGGAGCACGTCAACATGACCCCGAGAGCTTGCTTGGAGTCCCCCGCGCCACGGGTGTTGATCTTTGCGTAGGCGATGTTGGACAGCCCGCCGAGCGGAGCGCGGACCTCCTTGACGTCGATGCCGGCCATCGCGAGACCGCCGTAGAGGTCGGATTCGATCATCGGCAACTGCAGCATGTTGTCGGTGTACCAGGGGTGCGTGCCGCCGATGGTGGCGTGCTGGAAGATTCCGCCCTCGCGGAAGGTCATCGCCTTGACCACGGCCCGGAAGTTGGACTTGATGCCGCCGCCGTACATTCCGGTGAACTCACCGTATGGACCTTCGTCGTGTGTCAACCCCTCGGTGGCCATCAACTCGCACTCGATCACGATCTCGGCATTGGCGGGCACGAGCAGGTCCACGGTCTCGCACTTCACCAGCTTGGCGGGATGGCCGTAGAAGTTGCCGAGCACCTCGAAGTCGTCGGTACCGGGTGGCACGCCGGTAAGCGCGGCCACCTTGTCGACCAACGGGCCGCCGAGCACGATCGCGAGCTCCAGGTTGTGTCCCTTCGCCTGTGCGGCTTGAGCATTCAGGCGGGCTCGGTGCGACGTGCACGTCATGTCGAACATCTTCTCGGTCTTGGACCGGAACATGCTGCGGTAGATGCCCCAGTCGTAGACGCCGGTGTCCGGGTGCTTGCTGACGACGAGGTTGTCGTTGGTGTAGGCGTGCCCGTCGCGGTCGTGGTGCAAGAACAGCGGCAGCCGGGTCAGGTCGACGTCGTCGCCGGTGAGGATGACCTCTTTGCACGGCGCCGTGTCGACGACCTCGGGCGTGATGCGACCCTTGCCGAGTTCGACCATGCGACGGCCGGTTTCGCTCTTCTCACACCCTAGCGCCCAGGCGGTCTGATCCTGGTTGGAGTAGGCGTTGGCCAGGAATTGGAACTCGCAATCGGTGACCTTCTCCACCAGCACGGCGGTCAACGGGTGGGCCTCCATGACGGCGGGCAGCTCGTCGACGCGCTTCTCCTCGGTGACGCGGACCAGCAGCCCCGCCTTCTCCATGTCGTCGACGAACTCGCTCAGACTCTGCTGGGGCATGGTGTGCCTTTCACTCGAATGCCGTTGCGGACTGGCCTGTTTCGACGTAGTCGCGGAGGTGGTGGAGGAGGACACCCCAGGTCGTGTTGCACTTGCGGAAGTTGCCGTGCGTGCCGGGCCAACCGGCGTGACGAAGCTCCACGAGGGTGCGTCCGTCGGCCGGTGTGACCGTGAACGTCGCGGTGGTGCCGACCGAGTCGCCAGGGCCACCGGTGCACCGCCAGGCGACCCGGGTCGGGGCCTCCGATTCGGTGATTTCCCAACGAAACTCGGGATGGTCGGCATAGGGGAAGACCCATTCGCTGCCCACCTCACCGCTACCCGACGCGGCCGGGGCGTGCCAGCCCGTTACGCCCTCGAGTGTCGTCAGTGCCTCGAAGACCCGCTCGGGTGCGGCGTCGATCTTCAGTTCGTGGTCGATCTCGCTCATGTCACTCCTACTTGCCGTCGAGTTCGGGAAAGTCGTAGTCCCGCCAGCCGGGAACGTCCGCCACCTCGACGAACTCCTTGCCGTGCTCGGCCAACGCCGGACCGCAGACGTCGCCGACGGTCTTGACGACGGTGCCGTACGGGTAGGTGGCGTCGACGCCGAGCGCCGAACCCGTCCGCTGATCCGGGGGCAGCGACTCGTCGGCGGTCGGGTCGAGCGCGCCGCCGGGAAGGTCGTCGACGATGATCACGTCCCGGGCCGGCTGGGTGCGAAAGGCCAAGGCCCACTCCACTTCCTCCGAATTGTGGACGTCGACGTCGGGGTCGACGACGATGACGGTCTTCGGCCGCATGTTGCTGCCCATCGCCGCGAGGATGGCACTGCGTGCCTCGCCCGCGTAGCGCGGCCGCATCGCGATGACCACCCGGAAGAACACGCCGCCCGACGGCGGGATGGACACCCGCTCGATCGTCGGAAACTGTTGACGCATCTGGTGGGTGAACGACGCCTCGAACGGCAGCAGTTTGAGGATGTGGTTCTCGGTCGTGGGACGGCCCGTGAGGAGTGCTTGGAAGTAGGCGCCGTCACGATGGGTGATGGCGGTCGGTCGGACGACCGGCTTGGCGGACGCCGGGGTGTAGTAGCCGGTGTATTCGCCGAGCGGCCCCTCGGAGACGGTCTCGGTGAAGTCGACCTCGAATTCGACGACCACTTCGGCGTGCGCGGGGACCGCCACGTCGTTGGTGACGCACTTGACCAATTCGACTCCCTCGCCACGCAGGCCACCGACGACCTCCCAGTCGTCGGTGTCGTCGGTGGTCTGGATCGGGCACGCGTACGCGATCATCGGGTCGACGCCGACCACCAGCGCTCCGCGAAAGGTTTTGTGGCCCAGCCGTTGCGCCTTCGCCATGTTCTTGGCGAAGCGGTGGCCGGGGGCGGCCATCATCGACATGGTCTTGCGGTCGACGATCTCGCACCGGTAGTGGCCGATGTCGGGGATGCCGGTCTCGGGATCGTGGCTGACGACGAATCCCGACGTGATGTAGGGACCACCGTCGTCGGGGCTGTACCTGGGCACGGGCAGCATCGCCAGGTCGACGTCGTCGCCGAGCACGACGTTCTGGTGGACGGGTGCTTCGGTGACGTAGGTCGGCGGGATGCGGTTGCCAAGCCCGGCGATGATCTTGTCGTAGGCGGCGTCCTCGTCGCAGCCGAAGGCGATCAGTGCCTTCGCCCGCGAGTTGTAGACGCCGCCGACCAGTGGGAAGGCGGTCCCGTTGTCGGTGAAGACGATCGCCGGGCCCGCGGTCGACGCGCTCTTGCGCAGCGCCTTGGCCACTTCGAGTTCGAGGGCCACGGGGCGGTCGACGTCGATCAGCTCACCGTGGGAGCGCAACGCGTCGAGAAACTCGCGGAAATCCTGAAATGGCACGGTGCGATGCCCCATACTTCCCTGGATGAAGGTGCCCAGCAAACCTATGGTGATCGTGCCACATGCCAACGGGCGACCGACGTGAAACGCATCATCGTCGCGATCACGGGAGCGTCGGGGGCCGTCTACGGCATCCGCGCACTGGAGATGTTGCGCAAGGTCGACGACGTCGAAACCCACGCGATCGTCACGTCGTCGGGCCAGCGGACGATCGCCCACGAGACCGACTACAGCCCTGAGGAAGTCCGCTCGCTCGCCGACCATCACCACAACCCGCGCGACATCGGCGCGGCCGTGTCGTCGGGCTCGTTCGTCACGACGGGCATGCTGGTTGCACCGTGTTCCGTGAAGACCCTCAGCGGAATCGCCAACTCCTACAACGACGAACTGGTGGTCCGTGCGGCCGACGTGTGCCTCAAGGAGCGCCGCAGGGTGGTGCTGATGCTGCGCGAGACTCCTCTGCATGCCGGTCACATCGAGCTGATGGCGCGCGCGACGAACAACGGCGCGATCATCATGCCGCCCGTGCCTGCGTTCTATACGCTGCCGCGTTCACTCGACGACGTCGTCGACCAGACCGTAGCGCGGGCGCTCGAGTTGCTCGACGTCGTCATGCCGGGTATTCAGCGGTGGGACGGCAGGTCCGTCGTCCCCGACGAAGGCTAGGTGGCCCGGGGCCGGCCGAAGTACAGCTCTTGGGTCGCGATGCACACCACGTGGCCGGTCCGGTTGTACATGGTGGCAGTGGCAAGTCCTCGCCCGCCAATGCCGCTGGGCGACAACTGATCCGACAACACCCAGTCGGTCAGGTCGACCGGTCGGTGAAACCAGAGCGCATGGTCGATCAGGGCGTTGAAGGCGGTGGCCGGGGTGGCCTTCCGCATGTTGAGGGTGGTCTCCAGCATCGTGGTGCCGGACAGGTACGTCAGCAGGCAACTGTGCAGGATTTCGGCGTTCTCGGCGTCGGCGACCACGGGTTCGCTTGGCCGCCACCACAATCGGATCTGGGCGGAGGTTTCGGGAAGGTCGACCGCGAGCCGAGGGGGCGCGTCGACGTAGCGCAGTTCGAAGGGCTGCTCGCGCACCCAGTAGCCGTCGAGTTCGTCGGCGAACTCCGCCAACTGCTTGCGGACGGGGAGCAACGTCTCGGGAGCCGGGACGTCCGGCATCCGGCCGTGGTAGTCGATGCCGCCGTCCACCGGAGTGCTGAACGACGCGAGTGCCTCGAGCAGCACCTCGCCGTCCTGCGTCGCGGTGACCTGTCGGGTCGACAGGGTGCCGCCGTCACGGGACCGGACGACGTGGAAGTCCACCGGACGTCGGGCGTCGCCGGCCCGGATGTAGTAGACGTGCACGCTGTGCGGCGTGCGGCCCGGCGCCGTCCGGCTGGCGGCCATGAGTGCCTGCCCGGCGATGTGACCCCCGACGATGTGGTGGGCGGGGTTGTCGAGTTGCGTCGCGACGAAGTCGTCGGTGCCGGTCTGGTCGACGTGCAGGGTGGCGACGATGTCGGCCAGCGACGGCGTGTAGGAAGTCACTGCGCGCATCTTGCCGTAGCTGACGGGGTCAGGGCGGCCCGGGGGCGCCGTAGACGGTGAAGCCGAACTGCTTGAGCGGCTGCAGGAATGGCAGTTCGCGCCTAGATCACTTTGAACTACGTGCCGACCTTGCCGCCGCTTCCGTCGGCGCCCGGGGTGCTGCCGGTGCCGCCCTTGCCGTCGGCACCGGGCTTGCCGCCCTCACCCGGCGTGCCGGACACGCCGTTCTGAGCGGCGTCGCCGGAGTTCGTTCCGCCAGCCCCCACGATGCCGCCGGGGCCACCGCTGCCGCCGGCTCCGCCATTGCCGCCCTTGCCGACGGTTCCCGCGCCGGTGAGGAACGGGGCGACGCCACCCGCGCCGGCCGCGCCGCCGTTGCCGCCGACAGCGCCATTGCCGCCGTAGCCACCCTTTCCGCCGTTACCACCGTTACCGGCCAAGCGACTTGCGTCGACGTTGTTGCCGCCCGCACCGCCAGCGCCACCCGTGCCGCCGTTGGCACCGCTACCGCCGTTGCCGCCGTTGCCGCCGCTGCCACCTCTGCCGAACAGGAGGCCGCCGGTTCCGCCGGCACCGCCGTTGCCGCCGGCGACTCCGTCCACCCCTGCGGCACCGTTGCCGCCGGATCCGCCCGGGGCGCCATACCCGAGAGGGAAGCCGTCGCTCCCACCAATCCCGCCCGCACCGCCGTTGCCGCCACCGAATTGAGCGTTGCCGCCGTCGCCCCCGGCAGAGGCGAAGCCCTGCCCCGGTCCCCCGCTTGCGCCCGCGCCACCGTCGCCGCCGTTACCACCGAGGGGACCGCCGAGACCGCCTGGTGCAGCCGGGAGATCGCCGATTGGGCGATTCACATCAGTCAAACCTGCGCCCGCCCCGCCGACGCCGCCGTTCTGCAGGCCGACTCCGTCGGCGCCGGGCGTGGCCGGCAGGCGAGGAATGGCTTGCGCGTTGGCGGCGGCGCCGTTGGCCGCCGTGGTGCTGGCGGTCGAGTTCACGCCGCTGGCGCCGCCCGCACCGTTGCCGCCATTGCCGCCATCACCGATGAACAGCCCAGCCTTACCACCGTTGCCGCCCGAGAGCCCGGTGCCCAGCAACGGGCTGTAGCCATTGCCACCGTTACCCGCGAACAGACCCGCGTTTCCACCGTTGGGGCTGGCCAGCGTGCCGTCAGCACCGTTGCCGATGAAGACGTTAAGGACAGGGATCAGCCCGGCGATGTCGAAGAACGGATCCAGGGAACCGGCGCTAAGGCCCGACCCACCGATCAAGCCGGACCCCATCGGACGGTGGCGGTTGATCCACCACTCGGGATTCTCGAACGGCGCGGGAACCTGTGCGACCGGGGCCGCTTGCGCGGCCGGGACGGTCAGCAGTGCCGCGGCCGGGACGGCGAAGAGGATGGCCACGCCGCCGAGAACAGAGGACGCTGCCACCGTTGACTTCCGTGCGCGATTCTGACGTGTGGGCATGATTCCCTTGGGGAGAGGTCAACGCTTGACAGCCAAGCCTCAGCAACATAGCAACCCCGGAAACATCGGGCCGCCGAAACGGCGACACGTTCCCGCGCGCCCACTTGCGCTATTCGGAGCGGATGACGGGATTCGAACCCGTGTAAACGGCTTTGCAGGCCGGTGCCTAGCCACTCAGCCACACCCGCGTTGTCCATGACCCTGCCAGTGCGCCGTGGCATACCCAAGGATTTGGATCGCCGTGATCGCTAGGAGGCGATTGGCGAAGCGATGCGCTCGTGCGCCGTCAGCAGAAGCTGATCGCAGTCCGACCGCGTAGGTAGGACCTCGTCGTACTCGAGGGCAATGAACTCGGTGAGGTACTGATCCGCCAGCCCGCGCAACTTGGTGTTGGTGACCTGTGACCGCCACCTGAGTAGGTCGAAGGCTCGTTCGGCGTCGATTCGGTACACGAACATGAGGATGCCCTTGCACTGCTCGATGACGCTGCGTCGCGCGGAGATTCCGGCGACGGCCTCGGTGATCAACCGTTGGGCGTCCTCGACCTGATCGTGCGGGCGACCCGTCGGAGTGACGTCGACGAAGAACCCTTGATTGCCGACGACGTTGCCGTAGTCGTCTCTCAGTTGCACACCGACGACGATGACTTCGTGGGTCCGCCCCTGAACGTCGATGATGCGGTGACGCGTGTTGATCGGACCGTGGGTGCGGCGTATCTCCGCCAGCGTGGCTGCAATCTTCGCGTGGTCGTCGGGGTGCTTGTGCGACATCACCTGCTCGGTGGTCGGACGCATCTCGGCCGCGAGGTAGCCGTGGATCTGGGCGGCTTCGGGCGACCATTCCCACGATTCGTCGGCGAAGTAGTAGCGGAACGGCCCGACTCGAAGCGGCTGCGCGTCGTAGGACATGAGCTGGGCGGGCATGGCTTCTCGTCTCATGGCGGGGTCGAGGCCATCTCCGCACTGTAGCCCCCACGGCGCCGGCCCGAGTGCGACCGACGTCAAGATGTCAAGTGGTTCCGTCGATTTCCACAATTAGACGTTCGCGTGATCGTCAGAGCGGCATGCCGGCCGCCGCACCCCCGCGCGGCCAGCCGTCAGGCGAGTCCTCCCACTCCTCCTGGCGGCCGTACGGCGTCATGTCCAGAAAGGGATAGCCGACGGAGGTGTGCTCGAGGCCGCGCGCGAAGGCCGAGTAGGTGTGGAACACCTCGTCGCCCCGGCGTAGGAACACGCTGGCTCCCGGCACGTCGCCGCGCAGGTCCCCGTCGACTGGCTCGTAGTTGTAGACGACCGGAGCGCGCGCCGGGTCGAGCGTCGCGTGGAAGTCGTAGGTGAAGTCGCCGTTGCGCGAGGAGTACCACGGGAACGTCCAGCCCTGCCGGTCGCGATACCGGGCGATGCTCGCGTACGGCGCGCGGGACACGCACACCAACGTCAGTCCCCTGCCCGCGAGCAGTGCGCGATCACCGTCGGTGAACGAGAGCTCGGCAGAGGCGCTGCAGCTGGGGCAGCCTCGGTCCTCGGCGTCGACCCACATGAAGTGGTGGACGTACAGCTGGCTTCTCCCCTCGAACAGGTCGACCAAGCGCACCTCGCCGTCCGGCCCCTCGAAGACGTAGTCCTTGTCCACCTTGACCATTGGCATTCGCCGCCGCTCGGCGTTGACCGCGTCGCGAAGGTGCGTGACCTCGCGCTCGCGGGCCAACAGACGTCGGCGGGCGGTCAACCACTCGGCACGAGAGGCGACCTCTGGGTAGGCAGTCGGAATAGTCGTGGTCATACGGTCTTGACCCGCCGAGTCGCAAAGATTCATCGCGGCGCGGGCAGCGCGCGATACCTTGTCGGCATGTATCTCTGGCTGGCCGATCCGCCGTTCTTCGGCGGTCCGGGCCAAGGCACCCGTCAGATCGTCGAGCTGTTCGTGGCCTTCGGCCTGACCGCGCTGATCGGCCTCGAACGCGAAATCCAGGGCAAGGCCGCGGGACTGCGCACGCAGACCATCGTCGGCACCGCGGCGGCGCTCATCCTGTTGGTCAGCAAGTACGGTTTCCAGGACGTCCTGGTCGACGGGTTGGTCGTCGTCGACCCATCGCGCGTCGCGGCCCAAATCGTCTCGGGCATCGGCTTTCTCGGCGCCGGCATCATCATCTTCCGACGCGGCTCCGTCCACGGCCTGACGACTGCCGCGGCGGTGTGGGAGTCCGCGGCGATCGGCATGGCCGCCGGATCCGGGCTTCTGCTGCTCGCGTGCACCGTGACGGCCATGCACTTCATCATCATCTTGGGGTTCATGCCGGTGGCCAAACGGTTGGCCGCCCGCCTCAGCGGATCGATCCGCGTGCACGTCGTCTACGAGGAGAATCGTGGCGTCATGTCAGCTCTGTTACAGGCCTGCGAGCGACGCAACTGGCAGCTCACGGAGCTGGAGTCGGACCCGACGGGTGGAGTGCTTCTGACGCTGTCGGGCAACGGCATCCTCAACGCACCGAACCTGCTGGCCCGCATCGACGGCGTGACCGCGATCCGGCAGCTCGACGACGACCGCGATTAGGGCGCGCCGCGGCTGGCCCGGTAGGACGCGACGCTCCCGAACGCCGCGAGCAGCGCCATCACCGCGAACAGCCACCTGGCCGCGGTCGCGTCACCACGGTCGGTCAGGTTCACCACGACGCCGGCGAGCCCCGCCCCGAACGCACCGCAGATCAGCTGAACGGTGTTGATCGCGGCGGCCGCGGTGCGCCCCTCCGCCGGGTCGTCGCTGCTGCCCATCGCCCACGCGGACAGATGCGGCCAGGCGACGCCGATGCCCGCGCCGGTGATCATCAGGGCGATCACCCACACCGCGACCAGTAGGCCGGAGGCATCCTCGAACTGGCTTACCGCAGCGACGCCGAGGCCCACCGCCATCACCAGCGGCGCACCCGCGACGACCGTCACGATGACCCGGGTCTTGCTAAGCGACGCGCTGGTGATCTCGCTGATGGTCCACCCCACGGCAAGTGACACGCTGAGGAAGCCGGCCGCCACCGGCACCAGGTGGGCCAGCCGCTGACCGAACAGTGGCACGTACATGTCCGCCATCGTCGCGGCCATCAGCACACCGAGAGTCAGGTAGATCCACTTCAGCGGACCGGGCCGAAAGGCCATGGGCGGCAGCACCGAAGCGCTCGTCCTGCGGTCCACGACGAGGAACACCAGCACCAGGGCCACGCCGAGGACGAGGAGGCCGCCCGTCAGCGCGAGACTGCGTGGGATGCCGGCGACGCTGATCGCCAGGGCCGCCGCACCGAGCAACATCAACGACCACACCGGGATCCGGTCGGCGGCAGGGCGGGCGACGCCGTCCGTGCGGCCCGGCAGAGCGAACGGGACCAACGCCGCCATCACCGCGGTCAACACCGCCAGCAGGCCGAACGCCCAACGCCACGAACCGAACTGCGCGAACAGTCCGCCCGCGGCCGGTCCGACCAAGGTCCCGACGCCCCACATGGCGGATACCAGAGCCGACGCCTTCGTCCACAGCGACTGCGGCAGAGCGGAATTGATGACGGCATATCCCAGGCCGGCGAGCAGTCCTCCCGCTGCGCCCTGCACCACCCGGCCCAGCAGGAGGAACTCCATGCTGGGTGCGACGGCGCACAGCACGCTTCCGACGCCGAACACGCCGAGGCCACCGAGGTAGGCCCAGCGCGGGCCGACCTTCGTCAGCACCGCACTGACGGTGGTCGCCGCGACAACCGACGCGACGAGGTACACGGTGGTGACCCAGGCATACAGCCGTTGCCCACCGATGTCGGCAACGGTGCTAGGCAGCAGGCTGATGGTGAGGAACTCATTGGTGGCGTACAGCGCCACGCCACCGGCGAGCACCGTCGACGCGCCGAGGTTCTTCGGCCCGAGCAGCTCGCGCCAACCTGCGGTCGGGGTGTGGCTCTGGGTGTCGTCCGGGTGGGTCACGCGGACAACCGTATGAGCTCAACCAAGGTTGAGATCAAGTCCGCTACTTCAGGCCCGCGGCGTCCATGCCGCGAAGCTCCTTCTTCAGGTCGGCTATCTCGTCGCGGATGCGACCCGCCAACTCGAACTGCAGGTCGCGCGCGGCCGACATCATCTGGGCGGTCATCTCCTTGATGAGGTCGGCGAGCTCCGCCCGCGGCATGTTCGCCGTATCGCGCCCCTCGACGATCCCCGAGCTGACCGCGCGACCACGTTCACCCTGCGCGCGCCGCCCACGGGAGGCGTTCCGTCCCGAACCGCCGACGTCGACCGTCGCGTCGGTGTCGTCGGCCTCGCGGTACACCTGGTCGAGGATGTCGGCGATCTTCTTCCGAAGCGGCTGCGGGTCGACGCCATGGGCCTCGTTGTAGGCGATCTGCTTGGCCCTGCGTCGGTCGGTCTCGTCGATCGCCTGCTTCATCGAGTCGGTCATCTTGTCGGCGTACATGTGGACTTCACCGGACACGTTGCGCGCCGCGCGGCCGATGGTCTGGATCAGGCTGCGGGCCGATCGGAGGAAGCCCTCCTTGTCGGCGTCGAGGATGGACACCAGCGACACCTCGGGCAGGTCCAGCCCCTCCCGGAGCAGGTTGATGCCGACCAGCACGTCATATTCGCCGAGGCGCAGCTGACGCAGCAGCTCGACGCGCCGCAACGTGTCCACCTCGGAGTGCAGGTAGCGCACCCGGATGCCGAGTTCGAGGAGATAGTCGGTGAGGTCCTCGGCCATCTTCTTGGTCAGCGTGGTGACCAGTACGCGCTCGTCCAACTCGGTGCGCTTGCGGATTTCGCTGATCAGGTCGTCGATCTGGCCCTTGGTGGGCTTGACCACCACCTTCGGATCGACCAGACCGGTCGGACGGATGACCTGCTCGACGAACTCGCCGCCGGCCTGGCTGAGCTCGTACGGGCCTGGGGTCGCCGACAGATACACCGTCTGCCCGACCCGGTCGGCGAACTCCTCCCACGTCAACGGCCGATTGTCGACCGCCGACGGCAGCCGGAAGCCGAAGTCGACCAGGTTGCGCTTGCGCGACATGTCGCCTTCGTACATGCCACCGATCTGCGGCACCGTGACGTGGGACTCGTCGATCACCATGAGGAAGTCCTCCGGGAAGTAGTCCAGGAGGGTCGCCGGCGCCGTGCCCGGCCCACGGCCGTCGATGTGCCGCGAGTAGTTCTCGATGCCCGAGCAGAAGCCGACCTGCTTCATCATCTCGACGTCGTAGTTGGTACGCATCCGAAGGCGTTGTGCCTCAAGCAGTTTGCCCTGACCCTCCAGCTCGGCCAGCCGCTCCTCCAGCTCCTTCTCGATACTGGCGATCGCGATCGCCATCCGCTCGGGCCCCGCCACGTAGTGGGTCGCCGGGAAGACTCGCAGCGAGTCGACCTTGCGCACCACGTCACCCGTCAGCGGGTGCATGTAATACAGCGCCTCGATCTCGTCACCGAAGAACTCGATGCGGAGGGCGAGTTCCTCGTAGCTCGGAATGATCTCCACGGTGTCGCCGCGCACCCGGAACGACCCGCGGGTGAAGGCCATGTCGTTACGGGTGTACTGCACGTCGACCAGTAGTCGGAGCAGCGCGTCACGCGGAACCTCGTCGCCGACGTTCAACTCGACCGAACGGTCCAGGTATGACTGTGGGGTGCCGAGACCGTAAATGCACGACACCGACGCCACCACGACGACGTCGCGGCGGGACAGCAGATTGTGGGTCGCGGAGTGTCGGAGCCGCTCGACGTCGTCGTTGACGGAGCTGTCCTTCTCGATGTACGTGTCGGTCTGCGCGATGTACGCCTCGGGCTGGTAGTAGTCGTAGTACGACACGAAGTACTCGACGGCGTTGTTGGGCAACATCTCTCGGAGTTCGTTGGCCAACTGGGCGGCCAGCGTCTTGTTGGGCGCCATGATCAGCGTCGGCCGCTGCAGCTTCTCGATCAGCCACGCCGTCGTCGCGGACTTACCCGTGCCCGTCGCACCCAGCAGGACGACGTCCCGCTCCCCCGCGGTGATGCGGCGTTCCAATTCGGCGATCGCCGCGGGCTGGTCGCCGGCCGGCGAATACTCGCTGACCACCTGGAACTCGCCGCCCACGCGCACGACGTCGTCGACGGCCCGGTACTCCGAGACCGCCACGACTGGATATTCGGTAGCGAAAGCCATGTTCACCAGGTTAGAACCAACCACCGACAAGTTCGATTCCCGACTGGTTAGGCTGGCGAAATCCATCCCCCCAAACGCGAGACCTTCGACGTCGCGGCCCGCACCAACACCGATCCCAAGGGCATAGTGCGGGACGTCGACGTGTACGCCGTGCGCCCCTTCGGTCTCTACATGGCCCGGCCGACGCCCGGTCGCGCACAGTTCCACTACCTCGAATCGTGGCTGCTTCCGTCGCTGAGCCTGCGAATCTCGGTCTTCCACTTCAATCCTGGCTATGAACGTGACCAGGACTTCTACCTCGACGTCGGGCCCATCGTGGTCGACGGTCAGGTGTGGCGCACCGAGGATCACTACCTGGATCTGGTCGTCCGGACCGGCTCGGGCGTCGACCTGCTCGACGTCGACGAGCTGTTCGAGGCGGTCAGCGAGGGCCTGGTCACCCCGGAGAATGCCACCGCCGCAGTACGGACGGCCGCCTCCGCGATCGACGGTCTCGCCGGTAACGCCTACGACGTCGACGGCTGGCTGGCGGACCACGAAATGGTCCTCACCTGGAGGGCAGCGTAAAGTCCTTTTTATGAGCTTGACTAAGTGTGGGCTGGTGGCTGGTGCAGCGGCGGCCGCCCTGTTGTTCGGCACTCAGATGCTGCCTGCCGTCGCCCAGGCAGACCCCGACGCCACCGAACAATCGGCCGACACTCCCGCCCCACCCCCGGACGGCAAGGTCGACCTGGGGCCCGGCCCCTACAACGTGGTCTACCGGGCGCGGGTCGACGGCGTGTCACGCGGAGCCACCATCAGCTACGCAATTGCCGACGACCAGGTGAACACCGCGGCGCCGACGATGGTGCCCGGCCGGACCTTCGAGACCACCGGTGTCGTGACGCAGACACAGAAGGCGGGCATGCAGGTCGCCATCCAGTGGCCGTACTCGGCAAGCCTGCACTGCGAGATTCTCGTCAACGACCAGATCATCGCCGAGGCCGACCAGTTCGTCGCGCCCCGGCTCACCCCGCAGCACGACGACCCCGGCTACGGGGTGCTCAGTTGCGGCACGGTGAGCAATTTCCCGACGGGCAACACCGCACCGATGGATGCTCCCGAACCGGCGCCGGCCGAACCTGCGCCTGCGCCTGCACCCGCCGCCTGAGGGCTCAGGGCTGCCAGCCGGTGGAGTCCGCCCACTCCCACGCGCGGCGGTAGGCGTCCACTAGCCACGGTTCCTTCGCCTCGGCGTAGTCACCGGTGGTCTCGTGCCCTTCGGCGCCCACGGCGCGCTTGAGGGCCAGGTACGCCGCCCGCTCGTCCGCGTTGGCGACGAGCCAGTCGCGGAACAGCAGCGCGAACCGCTGATTGGGCCAGCCGTCCACCCTGAGGTGCACGTTGGTGGGCCGACCCGGATCGGCGGACGCGTGCAAACGCTTCTGCCACGACGCGACGTCGTCGGAATGAGCGACGTCGTCGGTCTGGCCCTCCATCTTCGGGTAGCCCGCCGCCAAAAGTGCCTCGGCCAGTTCGTCGGCGACGTCCAACGACGCGACGGTCACCTGAACGTCGACGACGTCCTTGGCGTCCAAGCCGGGCACGGCGGTCGACCCGACGTGGTCGACCCGGATCGCCCGATGTCCGCACGCGGTTCGGAGCCGGGCCACGATTCGGCGAGCCTGGTCGGGCCACGTCGGGTCGGCGGGAACCAACCGCGGCACCGCGCGCGCCGGAGTCGAAGTCTCGACGTTGTGCGCAAAGGGCGCGATCCGGTCGTGCCACAGCGCGCGGGCGACCGCGACCAAATCCGCTGCGCTGCCGGAGTTGTCGAGCCACACGTCGGCCACCGCCCGGCGCTGCTCCTCGCTGGCCTGGGCGGCGATGCGGGCGCGGGCGTCGGTCTCTGAGAAGCCGCGATGTTGAGTTAGTCGCGCGACTCGAACCTCAGGGTCGGCGTCGACGACGATCACCAGGGGGAACAACGGCGCCATCTGCGACTCCACCAGGAGCGGAATGTCTTCGACGATCACGGCGTCGGACGGGGCCGCCTCGATCAGCTCGGCGCGCCGCGTGCCGACCAACGGATGCATGATCCCATTCAGCGTCGCCCGCTTCTCGTCGTCGGGGAAGGCGATCGCCGCCAGGGCCGGGCGGTTCAGCGCGCCGTCGGGCAGCAGGATCTCCGACCCGAAGGCCTCCACCAGTGCGGCCAGTCCTTCGGTGCCGGGTTCGACCACCTCGCGGGCGATCACGTCACCGTCGACGACGATGCCGCCGAGCTCACTGAACGTCGACGAGACCGTCGACTTGCCGGCACCAATTCCACCAGTGAGCCCAATTCGCAGCATGGCGCCAGTCTGTCAGGACGCGCAGACGACGAACGCCCCGGCTCTCGTGAGCCGGGGCGTCCTTGTCGTACTACGTGTTACGCGTTGCCCGCGAGCTTCTCGCGCAGCGCCGCCAGCTGAGCATCGCTGGCCAGCGTTCCGCCGGTGGACTCGGGACCCGTGCTGGACGACGTCGAGGACGAGGAGCTGTTGGCGGTGGCGGGCCTGCTGGCCGCCTCCGCGTCGGCTGCCGCGAACTTCTCCATCTGCGCAGTGTGCATCTTGTGGCGACGCTCGGCCTCGGCGTACCGGGCCTCCCACTCGTCACGCTGCTTCTCGAAGCCTTCGAGCCATTCGTTGGTCTCGGAGTCGAAGCCCTCGGGGAAGATGTAGTTGCCCGCATCGTCGTAGCTGTCGGCCATGCCGTACTTCGACGGGTCGAACTCCTCGGTGTAGTCCTCGTTGGCCTGCTTGAGGCTCAGCGAGATACGGCGACGATCGAGATCGATGTCGATGACCTTCACCATGGCGTCGTCGCCAACCTGGACGACCTGATCCGGCACCTCGACGTGGCGCTCGGAGAGCTCCGAGATGTGCACCAGGCCCTCGATGCCCTCTTCGACGCGAACGAACGCACCGAACGGAACCAGCTTGGTGACCTTTCCGGGCACGATCTGGCCGATCGCGTGGGTACGCGCGAAGTGGCGCCACGGATCTTCCTGAGTTGCCTTGAGCGACAACGAAACCCGCTCGCGGTCCATGTCGACGTCGAGCACCTCGACGGTGACCTCGTCGCCAACCGTGACGACCTCGGACGGGTGGTCGATGTGCTTCCACGACAGCTCGGAGACGTGCACCAGGCCGTCGACGCCACCCAGGTCCACGAAGGCACCGAAGTTGACGATGGAGCTGACGACGCCCTTGCGGACGGCACCCTTCTGCAGCTGGTTGAGGAACTCGCTGCGCACCTCGGACTGCGTCTGCTCGAGCCAGGCCCGACGGCTCAATACGACGTTGTTGCGGTTCTTGTCGAGCTCGATGATCTTGGCCTCGATCTCCTTGCCGATGTACGGCTGCAGATCGCGGACACGACGCATCTCCACCAGCGACGCCGGCAGGAAGCCACGAAGGCCGATGTCGAGGATCAGGCCGCCCTTGACGACCTCGATGACGGTGCCCTTGACGGCCTCGTCCTTTTCCTTGAGCTCCTCGATGGTGCCCCAAGCGCGCTCGTACTGAGCCCGCTTCTTGGACAGGATCAGGCGGCCTTCCTTGTCCTCCTTGGTGAGGACCAACGCTTCGATCTCGTCGCCGACGGACACAACCTCTGAGGGGTCGACGTCGTGCTTGATCGAAAGTTCGCGAGAAGGAATGACGCCTTCAGTCTTGTAACCGATGTCGAGCAAGACTTCGTCGCGATCGACCTTGACGATGGTGCCTTCGACGATGTCGCCGTCGTTGAAGTACTTGATCGTCTTGTCGATTGCGGCCATGAAATCCTCGGCCGAGCCAATGTCGTTGATGGCTACTTGCGGCGAGGTGATGGAGGGGCTTGGCATTTGGTGGGTGGCTCCGGACAGGTTTTATCGTAGGGACAGGATTTGTTGGTGTGTACTGGTGCTACACGCGTCAAGCGCGCACACGGGTACCCGAAGAGACTACTCGACCGGATACACGCTGGACAAACCTGGGTCTGCTCCGACCGTTAGGCTGCCAGCGTGTCACACCCCGCCGTGCCGCCACCGCGTTCGTTCGGTCCGCCGTTGCCCCGCAAGATCCGTGCCGTGGGAGCTCCACTGGGGGCGATCATCGCGATGGGCATCGTGGCCGGGCTGTCGGTCATCCTGCTGACCGCCGTCAACCCAGTCGGCACGTCGATCGGCTTCCTGCTGGCTACCGTCGCGGTGATCGTGGTGCTGCTCGCCTACCTGTGGCTGGACCGGTGGGAACCGGAGCCCCCTCGGCTGCTGGTTCTGGCCTTCACCTGGGGCGCATCTGTCGCCATCGTCGTCTCGGTGATCCTGGAACTGGTCTTCGGGTCTCTCTTGGCGACGGGCGAAGCGGCGACCGACGAGTTCGTCACCTTGGCGATCGTGGCGCCGATCGTCGAGGAGGCCGCCAAGGGCGTCTTCCTGTTGATCATGATGACGGGCCGCAGGCGCAACGAGCTCAACTCGCTGACCGACTGCCTGGTCTACGCCGGCATCGTGGCAGCGGGGTTCGCCTGGTTGGAGAACATCGCCTACATCGGTGGCGGTGAATCCCTCGGCGGATCGCTGGTGACCGCGGGGCTGCGTCTCATCATGGGGCCCTTTGCCCACCCGCTGTTCACGACGATGACCGCCATTGGCGTCTACTTCGCGTTGCAGCGCCGCGGACCACTCGCCAAGGCGGGGTTCGTCCTGGCCGGGTACGCCGGCGCCGTGGTGATGCACGCGCTGTGGAACGGCTCGTCGTTCTTCGGCATCGAGACGTACTTCCTGGTCTACCTGCTCTGGATGATGCCGGTCTTCGGGCTGGCGATCGTCCTTGCCGTCGCCAGCCGGCGCAGGGAGCAGCGGACCGTTGCCGCGAAACTGCCCGGCATGGTCGCCGCCGGCCTGGTGACCCCCAACGAGGCCACCTGGCTCAGCTCGATCCGCGCCAGGAACCTGGCGGTCGGCGAGGTCACCCGCTTCGCAGGCAAGCCGGCGGCCAAGGGCGTCAAGGACTTTGCCGCTCAGGTGATCGAGCTGGCCTTCGTCAGGGACCGCATCGACAGGGGCTTCGGCGACCCGAGGGTGCACGCCCTGCTGAACGAGGAGACCCACCGCGTGTACGAGGCGCGGGCGGCTGCTCCGGTGTTGCAATCCTTTGCGGCCTATCGCGGCGGGGCGCTGCACTAGAGTCGGTCGGCATCGGGCCTCCAGGATCGGATGACACATGCAAGTCACAGCCTTCGGACCAGCGTTGAGCGCCGTGCAGGAGCAAACCGGCGGGATCACCGCCACCGGTTTCCCGATGACCAGTTGCTACGTGGACGTCTTCCCCGGCCAGATCACCATCCCGGTCGTCCTGGCGGTCGTGACCCAGGGCGGCACCGACTACGACGTGCGCCGCTTCGCCGTCGCCACTGCTCCGAACGGTGAGCGGGTGGGTGCCCTGGAGTTCGCCTGGCACTGGCTAGATGATCCGCCCCATCCGGTGAAGTTCAGAGTGTTCGCGCAGCACCTGCCGATGCAGGTGACGCAGGCGGGCATCTACACCTTGGGCCTCTACGAAACCATCGACGGCACCGACGGCGAGAACCTGTTTCCGCTGTCGATACTCAAGCTCAACCCGCTCGGCCAACTCTCGAGCGGTTAGGCCGACCCCCTCAGTGCGCCGCCGCGTCCCAGCTGCGGCCGTATCCCACCGACACCTCGAGCGGTACGTCGAGTGGGTACGCTCCGCCCATCTGGTCGCGGACCAACGCGTCGAGCTGGTCGCGCTCGCCCTCGGCGACCTCGAACAGCAACTCGTCGTGGACCTGCAGGAGCATGCGGGACTTCAGCCCGGCCTCGCGAATTGCGGCGTCGGTGTTGATCATCGCCACCTTGATGATGTCGGCGGCGCTGCCCTGGATCGGGGCGTTCAACGCCGCCCGCTCGGCGGCCTCCCTGACGTTGCGGTTGCTGCTGTCCAACTCGGGCAGGTAGCGCCGCCTGCCAAGGACCGTCGAGGTGTAGCCGTCCTTGCGGGCCTGGTCGACCACTGACTGCAGGTAGTCGCGCACCCCGCCGAAGCGGGAGAAGTACGCGTCCATCTGCACCTTGGCCTCTTCGGTGGAGATCTTCAGCTGCGACGCCAACCCGTAGGCGCTCAGTCCGTAGGCCAAGCCGTAGGACATCGCCTTGACGCGGCGGCGAAGCTCCGCGGTCACCTCGTCGATCGGTACGCCGAAGGCCCGGGAGGCGACGAACGAGTGCAAGTCCTCACCGGTGTTGAACGCCTCGATCAGGCCGTCGTCCTTCGAGAGGTGTGCCATGATCCGCATCTCGATCTGGCTGTAGTCGGCCGTCATCAGCTCGGCATAGCCCGCGCCGACGACGAAGCCGGTGCGGATCTCGCGACCGGCTTCGGTGCGGATCGGGATGTTCTGCAGATTTGGCTCGGTCGACGACAGCCGTCCCGTCGCCGCGATGGTCTGGTTGAAGGTGGTGTGAATCCGGCCGTCGGAGCCCACGGCGTTGAGTAGGCCGTCGACGGTGACCTTGAGCCTGGTCGCGTCGCGGTGGGCCAGCAGGTGTTGTAGGAACGGGTGTCCCGTCTTGTCGAAGAGCCCTTGCAGCGCGTCGGCATCGGTGGTGTAGCCGGTCTTCGTCCGCTTGGTCTTCGGCATCTCCAGCTCGTCGAACAGCACGACCTGGAGCTGCTTGGGTGAGCCGAGGTTGATCTGCTTGCCGATCACCTCGTATGCGGCTTCGGCGGCGTTGCGGATGAGGTCGGCGAACTGACTCTGCAACTGCCCAAGCAGGTCCGTGTCGATGGCGATGCCGGTGGCCTCCAGCTGGGAGAGCACCCGCTGCACCGGAAGTTCCATGTCGCCAAGCAGCGCCGAGGAGTCGATCCTGGCCAACTCCTCGTCCAAGGCGTTGGCGAGGTCGGCAACCGCAGACGCGCGCAGCAGCAGCGTCTGGACGGCCTGGTCGTCGACCCCGTCCTCGTCGTCGAGAAGTGAAAGCTGTTGCTGCTCAGGGTTGTCCGCCCGAAGCTCGCGCTTGAGGTACCGCACCGCGAGGTCGTCGAGGGCGAAGCTGCGCTGCCCGGGCCGCACCAAGTAGGCCGCCAGGGCGGTGTCGGAGGTGACGCCCTTGAGATCCCAACCGCGGCCGGTGAGGTCGTGCATCGCGAGCTTGGCCTCGTGCAGTGACTTGGGTATCGCCGGGTCGGCGAGCCAGGCGGCCAACGCCGTCTCGTCGGCGGGGTCCATTGCGGCGGTGTCGAGGTAGACACCCTCGCCGTCGGCGGAGACGATGGCCAGCGCGGTCGCGTCGGAGTCGAAGGCCAGGTGGTTGCCCACCACGGCGAGGCCGAAGCGCTGACCGGCGCTGTGCTCGGCGAGCCAGGTGGCCAACGTGCCACGCTCCAACGCCCCGCCGCGGACGTCGAACCCGTGCTCGACCTCCGGATCGGAGGAGGCGAGCGTGTCGAACAACCGGTCGCGCAGGACGCGGAACTCGAGGTCGTCGAAGAGTCGATGGATCTGGTCGCGGTCCCACGGCATCATCCGCAGCGTGTCGGGGGTGTGCGGCAGCGGGACGTCCTTGACCAGCTCGGTCAGGTCGCGGTTGAGGATGACGTGGGAGAGGTTGGCGCGCAACGACTCTCCGACCTTGCCCTTGACGGTGTCGACCTTGTCGACGAGCGCCTGCAGTGAGCCGTACTCGACGATCCACTTGGACGCCGTCTTCTCCCCCACGCCGGGAATGCCGGGGAGGTTGTCGCTCGGGTCGCCGCGTAGCGCCGCGAAGTCCGGGTATTGGGTGGGCGTCAGGCCGTACTTCTCGACGACGGCCTCCGGGGTGAACCGCGTCAGCTCCGAGACGCCCTTGCGCGGGTAGAGCACCGTGACGTCGTCGCTGACGAGCTGCAGCGCGTCCCGGTCGCCAGTGACGACGAGGACGCGGTAACCCTCGGCCTCGGCCTGGGTGGCCAACGTCGCGATGATGTCGTCGGCCTCGAAACCCGGCTCGGCCAGGGCGGTGATGCCCAGCGCGAGCAGGACTTCCTTGGTGATGTCGATCTGACCACGGAACTCGTCGGGTGTCGCCGAACGGCCCGCCTTGTACTCCGGGTACTTCTCGGAGCGGAACGTCTGTCGGGAGACGTCGAAGGCCGCCGCGATGTGGGTGGGTTGCTCGTCGCGGAGCAGGTTGATCAGCATGGCGGTGAAGCCGTACACCGCGTTGGTGGTGAGCCCGCTCTGCGTCTTGAAGTTCTCCGCGGGCAGTGCGAAGAACGCCCGGAACGCCAGCGAATTGCCGTCCAAAAGCATCAAAGTGGGCTTGGTGTCGGTTTTGGCGGGGCTCACGCCCTCACTCTATTCACCCCCGGTGACACGGATGAGACGCCGTGCCATCTGCAGCAGGACGGCAGTGGCAGGGCTGGTCGGGCCCGTCGCCCGCGCGGCCAGCACCAGACGGCCACGCAACTCGGGCGTGATCGTGACGGCGTGCAGCGCGGGCCTGGTCCGCGCCACCGAGCTCGGCACGATGGCCACGCCGAGACCGCGCTCGGCCAGCTCGGCCAGCGCGATCGGGGTCGACGCCTCGAAGGCGACGTGGGGGGACAAACCCTCGGCGGCGAACGCCTGATCGAGCCGCGCTCGGAGGCCCGTGCCGACGGGAAGGGTGATTAGCGGCCTCTCGGCGAGGGCGGCCAACTCGACCGTCGCCGTTCCCGCCCACTCGTCGTCGTAACTCACCGCCACGTCGATCGCTTCGTCCGTGACTACGTCGACGTCGAGGCCGTCGAGTCGCTCGTCGGCGCCCACCGACACGATCGCCGCATCCAGCACGCCGCTGTGAATCTGGTCGATCAGAACGTCGGAATTGTCTGTGCTCAAGCGGATTTCGACGCCGGGGTGGGCGGCATGGAAGTCGGCGAGCAGCCCGGGAACGTCGACGTCGTGGGCGGTCACGGTGCCAATGGCAACGGAGCCGCTGACGAGATCGGTGAGTTCCTCGACCGCGCGGGTCACGTTGCCGACGGATGCGAGCGCTGCCTTCGCATGGGGTAGCACGGCCTCGCCCGCTGCGGTCAGGCGGACGGTGCGCGTCGACCGATCCAGCAGCGGTTGGCCAAGTTCGCGCTCCAGCTTCCGGATTTGGGCACTGACCGCCGGTTGGGCGACGTGGAGCCGTTCGGCGGCTCTGGTGAAGTTGGCGTGTTCTGCGACCGCGATCAGGTATTCGAGTTGCCGCAGTTCCATAAGCAATCACGATAGTTGGACACTCGAACGTGTATTGGACTTATGGCAGCGGCCGTCCGACGCTGGACGGCATGACAGACATCCGAGTTCTCATTGCGGGGGCAGGCATCGGCGGTCTCGCCGCCGCGCTTGCGCTCCACGCGCACGGCATCGAGTCGATCGTCGTCGACCGGGCACGCGAATTGGCGCCCCTTGGAGTGGGCCTCAACCTGCAGCCGCGCGCGGTCGCCGCACTCGATCGTCTCGGGTTGGCCGACGAGGTGACGCGCCACGCCGTCGCGCCACGGGCGATCGAGTTCCACGACGCCAAGGGCCAGCTGCTCTTCCGAGAGGCCCGCGGCATCGACGGCGGCTATCGCCGACCCCAGCTCTCGGTCCATCGTGGTCGGCTGCAGGCCCTGCTCCTGGCCGCGGTGCGAGACCGGCTGGGTCCCGACGCCGTTCGGACTGGTCATGGACTAACGGGGTTCGAAGAGTCGGGCGAGGGCGTGCTCGCTCACACGACCAACGGCACGCTGGCCGCCGAGCTCCTGGTCGGCGCCGACGGCATCCACTCGGTCGTGCGTGCCCAGCTACACCCCGAGGGCGATCCCCTGCTGTGGTCCGGCATGCGAATGTTCCGCGGTGCGACGCGGACCGCACCGTTCCTCGACGGCGAGACCATGGTCATCATCACGGGCGACGGCGTCGACGTGGTGGCGTATCCGATTGGCGACGGGCTGGTCAACTGGGTCGTGCAGGTCGACGAAGGGTCGAGCGGAGCACTGCCGGGGGATGCGAACTGGAACGCGGCGGCCCTGCCGGAAACCGTCGTCGGGCACCTCGACCACCTCCGGGTGGAATGGCTCGACGTCGAGGCTCTGGTGCGCGGCGCCGACGCCGTGTTCGAGTACCCGATGGTCGACCGCGACCCGCTGCCGTGGTGGTCGGATCCCGAAGGCCATGGTCGGGTCACGCTGCTGGGCGATGCCGCCCATCCGATGTACCCGGCCGGTGCCAACGGCGGTACGCAGGCGCTCGTCGATGCCGTCGTACTCGCCGAGGAGGTGCGCTCCGATGCGCGACATGGCCTGCGCACCTATGAAGATCGTCGCCGCACGGAGACCGCCGACGTCGTCGCCGCCAGCAGGCAGATGCTCAGGGATGCCGCCGAACCCGCCCGCATCGCCGTCGCCACCGCCACCTACCGCCGCGTCACCCATGCGGACGGGAGCTGACCCGTGACCACATACGTGCTCATTCCCGGCTCATGCCACGGCGCCTGGTGCTTCGACGATCTCGCTGCCGCCCTGCGGGCGCGCGGGCACCGGGTGCTGAGCTACACCCTCACCGGCGTCGCCGAGCGTGCCCACCTCGCCCATGCCGGCGTCAACCTCGAGACCCACGTCACCGACGTCCTGAACGCGCTCGCCGCCGAGTCGGACGCAACCGACCTCGTCCTGGTCGGACACAGCTACGGCGGCATGGTGATCACCGCCGTCGCGGATCGCATTGCCGCGCAAGTCGATTCGCTGGTGTATCTCGACGCGTTCATCCCAGTGGACGGCGAGTCCTGCTGGACGCTGACGACCGCCGAACAGCGGGACTGGTATGCCGACGTCGACGCCACCGGATACGGAGTTCCGCCGCTGCCCTTCTTCGACGGCCGCGCCACGGCCCATCCCCTCGCCACGCTGATGCAGCCGATCCGTCTCACCGGTGCCACGAGTCGATTCCGCCGAAGGGTGTTCGTCAACGCCGAGCGCTGGCCGACGGAATCACCCTTCGCCGCGACGTACGCCAAGGTGCGCGACGACCCAAAGTGGACGACGTACTCGCTGGACGGCGCGCACAACCTGATGCGGGACAACCCCGAGGACTTGGTCCGGATCCTGCTCGACGTCGCGCAGTAGCAGTCCAAACTGCAACACGTTGCAGTTTTGGGCTCGGCATCGATTAGTCTGACCGCGTGCCAGGATCTACCGACGCCCAAGCTCAACTACCGGCCATCGACGGGTGGTTCACCGTCGACGACGACGGGGTGGCCCATCTGATCGCCGGCAAGTGCACGCAGTGCGCCACCTACGTGTTCCCCCCGCGCGAGAACAACTGCCCCAACCCGGCATGCAGCGGCGAGGATCTCGAGCAGGTGCCACTGTCCCGGCGAGGAACGCTGTGGAGCTACACCGAGAATCGCTATCCCCCGCCGGCGCCCTATCCGGCCACGGACCCGTTCGTGCCGTTCGCGATCGCCGCGGTCGAGCTCGCCGACGAGGGTCTGATCATCCTCGGCAAGGTCGTCGACGGCACCCTGGCCGCCGACCTCAAGGTCGGCATGGAGATGGAGCTGACCACGATGCCGCTCTACACCGACGACGACGGCTTCGTCCGCACCGTGCACGCCTGGAGGATCGCCTCGTGACCACCCCGGATCCGCTCTACATCCTCGGCGCCGGCATGCACCCGTGGGGCAAGTGGGGCCGCGACTTCACCGAATACGGCGTCGTGGCCGCCCGCGCCGCGCTCGCCGAGGCTGGCCTCGACTGGCAGCAGATTCAGCTCGTCGCCGGCGCCGACACCATCCGCAACGGCTACCCCGGCTTCATCGCCGGGTCGACGTTCGCGCAGAAGCTGGGCTGGAACGGCGTCCCCGTCAGCTCCAGCTACGCCGCCTGCGCGTCGGGCTCGCAAGCCCTGCAGAGCGCCCGCGCCCACATTTTGGCCGGCTTCTGCGACGTCGCGCTGGTCATCGGCGCCGACACCACGCCCAAGGGAGCCTTCGCGCCGGTCGGCGGCGAACGCCGCAACGACCCGGACTGGCAGCGCTTCCACCTCATCGGCGCGATGAACCCGGTGTACTTCGCCCTTCTGGCGCGACGCCGGATGGATCTGTACGGCGCCACCTCCGAGGACTTCGCACAGGTGAAGGTCAAGAACTCCCGCCACGGCCTGCAGAACCCAAATGCGCGCTACCGCAAGGAATCCGCGATCGCCGACGTCCTGGCCAGCCCGGTGGTGTCCGATCCGCTGCGCCAGCTCGACATCTGCGCCACCTCCGACGGCGCCGCCGCGCTGATCGTCGCCTCGAAGTCCTTCGCCGAGAAGCACCTTGGTTCGCTGGAGGGCGTGCCCTCGGTGCGGGCCGTCAGCACCGTGACACCTCGCTACCCCCAGCACCTTCCCGAACTGCCCGACATCGCAACCGACTCCACCGCCGTGGTCGCCGCGCCGGACCGGGTGTTCAAGGACCAGATCCTCGACGCCGCGTACGCAGAAGCCGGCATCGGCCCCGAGGACGTGTCGCTGGCCGAGGTCTACGACTTGTCGACGGCGCTGGAGCTGGACTGGTACGAGCACCTCGGCTTGTGCGCGAAGGGCGAGGCCGAAGAGTTGCTGCGCAGCGGCGCCACCACCATCGGCGGCCGCGTCCCGGTCAATGCGTCGGGCGGACTGGCGTGCTTCGGCGAGGCCATTCCGGCCCAGGCGATCGCCCAGGTCTGCGAGCTGACCTGGCAGCTGAAGGGTCAGGCCATCGGCCGTCAGGTCGAGGGAGCCACCGTCGGCGTCACCGCCAACCAGGGGCTCTTCGGTCACGGCTCGTCGGTGATCGTCGCGCGCTGAGCGTGGCCACGGACACGACCGTCGTCTCGGTCCGCGTCAAACCAGGCAGCCGCAAGGGACCCCTGGTCGAGGTCGGCGACGACGGGGAGCTGACGGTCTACGTGCCGGAGCGGGCAGTCGACGGCAAGGCCAACGAGGCCGTCACGCGACTGCTGGCCGAGCATCTCGGCGTACCCCGCAGTCAGGTATCCCTCGTCGGCGGTGCGACGGCGCGGATCAAGCGCTTCCGCGTCGGCTGAGCCGGGTGGGTCGGACCTACGCGACGCCGAGGTAGGCGGCGCGAATGCTGTCGTCGGCCAACAGGTCCCGGGCGACGCCGGCCCTGGTGACCGAACCCGTCTCGAGGATGTAGGCGCGGTCGGACCGGCTCAACGCCTGCTGGGCGTTCTGCTCAACCAACAGCACGGTGGTGCCCTGCTTATTGATCTCGGAGATGATCTTGAAGATCTGCGAGATGATCATCGGGGCCAGGCCCATCGACGGTTCGTCGAGAAGCAAGACCTTGGGCCGCGCCATCAACGCACGCCCGATGGCGAGCATCTGTTGCTCACCGCCGGACAGGGTGCCACCCACCTGACTGCGTCGCTCGGCCAGCCGGGGGAACGTCTCCATCACCCAGTCAAAGCGCTCGTTGTGCTCGGCCTTGGAGGGGAACTTGCGCCCGTAACAACCCATTTCGAGGTTGTCGACCACCGTCATACCGGGGAACACCCCGCGACCCTCCGGCGCCTGGATGAGCCCGTCGGTGACTCGGCGGTGCGCTTTGACCTTCGTGATGTCCTGGCCGTCGAACCACACCGAGCCTGACGTCAGCGGCCGGAGACCGGAAATCGCCCGCATCATCGTGGTCTTGCCTGCACCGTTGGAGCCCAACAGCGTGACCAGCTCGCCGTCGTGCACCTTCAGCGAAACCCCGTGCAGCGCTTGGATTCTGCCGTAGTGCACGACGGCGTCGCGCACCTCTAGCAACACCGGACGCGAATCGGCGTCGGTCGTGTCCGTCGTGTCAGCCGAGCTCGTCATCGGGAACCCCCAGGTAAGCGGCGACGACCTTGGGGTCCTCGCGGATGTCGGCAGGCAGGCCGTCGGCGATCTTGCGCCCGAACTCGAGCACCACGATCCGGTCGGTGACGCCCATGACCAATCGCATGTCGTGTTCGATGAGCAAGACCGTGTATCCGTCTTCGCGGATGGCCTGGATCAACTCGATCAGGGCGGACTTCTCGCTCGGGTTGAAGCCGGCGGCCGGCTCGTCCAGGCACAACAGCTTGGGCTCGGTCGCCAACGCCCGCGCGATCTCCAGCCGACGCTGATCGCCGTAGGGGAGGTTCTTCGCCTTCTCGTCGGCACGTTGGGAGATGCCGACGAATTGCAGCAGCGCGGCGGCCTTTTCGATCGCCGACTTCTCCTCCCGTCGGTGCCGGGGCGTGCGGATCAGGGCGCCGGGGACCGACGTCTTGTGCCGGGCGTCGGTGCCGACGACGACGTTTTCCAGCGCCGTCATCTCGCCCCACAGCCGGATGTTCTGGAACGTCCTGGCGATGCCGCGCCGGGTGATTTCGTGCCGCTTGATCTTGCCAAGCGGCGCACCGTCGAAGGTCACGACGCCCGACGTCGGGCGATACACCCCGGTGATGGCGTTGAAGCACGTCGTCTTACCCGCGCCGTTCGGGCCGATGAGTCCGAGGATCTCGCCTCGCTTGATGTCGAACGTCACCGCGTCCAGAGCGGTCAGCCCGCCGAACTTCACGGTCAAGTCGGTTGTCTGGAGCAGGGTTTCGCCCTCGGCGACCTTCACCTCGCGGTGAAGTGCCGCCATCTCCTCGTCGATTACCGGTTCGTCAGTCATGCCGCCGCCTTCGAATCGTCGGCCTTGCTCAACAACTTCTTCGCCGACGACGCGTACGCGAGGAGTTGTTGGCGGACCGGGAACAGGCCCTGCGGGCGGAAGATCATCAACACCACCAACGCAAGCCCGAAGAACAGGTACTTGAGGTCACCGAGGTTGACGCCGAACAGTTCGACGCCGAGCAGTCGGTTGGGCAAGTACACGATGATGAACGCACCGAAGATGACGCCCAGCTTGTTGCCTTGGCCGCCGAGCACCACCGCGACGAGGAACAGCATCGAGTTGATGATGTTGAAGTTGGTCGGGGCGACGTACTGGACTTGACCGGCGTACAGCGCTCCGGACAGGCCGCCAATTCCGGCGCCGATCACGAATGCCCACAGCTTGAACCGGAAGGTGTTGACGCCCATCACCTCCGCGGCGTCCTCGTCCTCCCTGATCGCCACCCAGGCGCGGCCGACGCGGCTTCGCTCCAGATTGCCGACCAGCAGCAGGATTCCGATCATCAGCAGCAGACCGAGCCAGAACCACCAGGTGCCGTAGTTGGCGTCACCGGTCGAGTTGCCTGCGGAGAACACGCCGTTGGGGAGGCGTTCACTCTCCCCCACCCGCGGGTACGCGATCTGGTTCAGACCGCGCGAGCCGTTGGTGACGTCGGAGAGGTTGTCGGCGAGAAGCCGGATGATCTCACCGAATCCGAGTGTGACGATGGCGAGGTAGTCACCTCGCAGCCGCAGAGTGGGCGTACCGAGGATCAGCCCCGCCAGCGCCGTGACCGCCATGGCGATGGGCACACACGACAACCACGCCCAGTCCTGGCTGAAGAATCCGGTGGCGCCCATCTTGTTCCACGGACTGTCCGGACTGGTGAGCAGCGCCACCGTGTACGCGCCGACGGCGTAGAAGCCGACGTACCCGAGGTCGAGCAGACCGGCCTGACCGACCACCACGTTGAGACCGATCGCGATGATCGCGATCATCACGAACTGAGCCATGGTGCCGCCGAGACTGATTCCGGTCGTGGCGACCCACGGCGGCGGGAACAGCGGCAGCAGTGCCAGCAGGCCGAAGCCCACGACGCCGAACAGCCACTTTTGCGGCCGTCCGAGGCCGTCCCACCACTGCCTCAGGCCGTCGCCCGGTGCCAGAAGCCGCTTTGCCGCAGTGCTCTTCGTCGTTTCCGATCCCGCCTGATGGCTCATGCGCGCGCCTTCCCGAGGCTCTCACCGAGGATGCCGGTCGGACGGATGAGCAGGACGAGCACCAACAGCACGAAGGCAACCACGTCTCGCCACTGGGTTCCGAACAACGCCTGGCCGTAGTTCTCCATCACGCCGAGAATGAGACCGCCCAACAACGCGCCGCGAAGGTTTCCGATGCCGCCGAGGACCGCCGCCGAGAACGCCTTGATGCCGAGCAGGAATCCGCCCGAATAGATGATGCCCTGGGGCACCTTCAGTGTGTAGAGCAGCGCGGCCGCACCGGCCAGCAGACCACCGATGAGGAAGGTCGTCATGATGATGCGTTCCCGCGAGACGCCCATGAGCGTCGCGGTCGTCGAATCCTGAGCCACCGCACGGATGCCGCGGCCGAACTTGGTGCGGTTGATCGCGATGTCGGTGGCCAGGGCGAGGACCAACGCCGAGATGACGATCACCAGCGTCACGTTGGAGACCGTCGCTCCGAAGACGGTGAACTGAGCCTTGGGCTGCACCAAGAGGATTGGCTGTTGTGCGTTGGAGCCGCCGTATCCCTTTATGAGCTGGGGCAGGATGAAGTGCACGAACTCCTGCAGCACGAACGACATGCCGATGGCCGTGATGAGGAACGTCAGGGGGCGGGCGTTGCGGCGGCGAAGTGGCCGATACGCGATGAACTCCAAACCGACTGCCGCCGAACCGGATACCAGCATCGCGAAGACCATCGCGATCGCCAGGTACACGATCGTCAGCAGGACGCCCTTGTTGTAGGCGTTACCACTCGGCGTGAAGCCAAGGATGACGTCCAGGCAGAAGTAGGTGCCGAACATGCCGAGCATGAAGATCTCGGAGTGGGCGAAGTTGATCAGCCGCAGAACGCCGAACACCAGCGTGTAGCCCACGGCCACTAGCGCGTAGATGGCACCCCAGGACAGACCGTCGATGGTCAACTGCCAGAAGCCGTTGATGAGGCCGTCGACGTTGAAGTTGATGTTGGCAGCCATTAACACCGGCGGCGGCTCCTTGCAGGTAAATGGATACGAGGCGCGCCCGGGCCCATGGGCCTCGGACGCGCCTCGCGTCGACGACTACTGAACCTTGAAGATCCAGATCAGGTTGGTGGTCAACTCACCAGTGGGCGACCACTGGTAGTTACGCGCCACGCCCTGACCGTTGTAGTTCTTGACGAAGTCCAGCAGCGCCGGCCGGGTGATGGCACCCGAGTCGATGCCCTTCAGCATGATCGTTCCGAGGTCGTAGCCCTCGGTGCTGTAGGTGCCGGGTTCCTGCCCGAACTTCTTGGTGTACTCCTCGGCGAACGTTCCGGTGGCCGGGCCGCACGGGCAAGACAGGATCGAGCCCTTCGAGGACTCACCCGCCTGCTTCACGAACTCCGGATCCTTGGTGCCGTCGGCACTGACGAACGTCGCCTCGACCCCGCCGTCCTTCAACTGCTGGACGAACGGCGCCGCCTCGGAGTAGTAGCCGCTGTAGAAGACGGCGTCCGGGCTGACTCCCTTGATCTGCGTGACTGCCGCAGAGAAGTCCTTGTCGCCCTTCTTGACCTGGATGTTGCAGGCCGAGTCGGCGACGGGCCCGAGGGTCTCGCGCACCGGGATGGCCAAGCCGAGGCCGTAGTCGGTGCTGTCGTCGACGACGCAGATCTTCTTGTAGCCCAGCGTGTTCTTCAGGTAGTTGGCCACTGAGGGCCCCTGCACGCCGTCGTTGGCCAGGCCGCGGAAGAAGGTCTTCCAACCGTTCTCGCTCAACGTCGGGTTGGTCGCCGACGCCGTCGCGGCGACGAGGCCGGCCTGGTCGAAGACCGTGCCGGTGGCCTTGGTCTCGCCGGAGAAGGCGGGACCGACCAAGCCGATCGTGTACTGGTCGTCCACGATCTGAGGTGCGATGCCGGTGGCCTTCTGCGGATCGCCTTCGGTGTCGAACGGCTTCAACTGCACCTGGCAGCCGGGGTTGGCGGCATTGTGCTTGTCGATGGCCAGCTGCACGCCGTTCTTGATGTTGATGCCGAGCGCCGCGTCGGGGCCGTTGAGGGCACCCGCCATGGCGATCGACACCGGCGGGCAGGTCGCCTTTCCGTCACCGGTGGGGTCGGCGGGCTTGACGTCCCCTGCCGCCTTCACCTCGGCGCCGTTCTCGTCGATCTGAACCTGTTCGACGATCTTCAGGTCAGCTTGGGAATTGCTCTCCTCGGGTGTCGACTGGTTACAGCCGGCAATACCGAACACGAGCAAGCCCG
>Ga0247732_10000251_pt1 | contig 31605 bp, 31 predicted proteins | sample UWRJL163409C2_FD_180940 | JGI IMG/M metagenome (GOLD analysis project Ga0247732, IMG submission 180940) | Plant litter microbial communities from Arlington Agricultural Research Station in Wisconsin, United States - UWRJ-L163-409C-2 | ecosystem: Environmental > Terrestrial > Plant litter >...
AGTCGACGTCGACCACCGCGTCGGTCAGCTCGGCGTCCTGCTCGGCGAAGCGGCCGGTGGGCATGATCCCTGCGTTGTTCACCCACACCTCGATCGGCCCGACGGTGCTCTCGATCCGCCCGACCACGGCGGCGAGCAGGCCGCGGTCGGTCACGTCGAGCCGCACCGCGCTCACCCCGGCGCCGAGCTCGGTCGCCGTGCGCTCGGTGGCGGCGAGGTCGAGGTCGCCGATCACCACCCGGTAGCCGCGCGCCCGAAGCTCGCCGGCGACGGTGCGGCCGATGCCGCGGGCGGCCCCGGTGACCACGTCGACCCGGACCGGCGTCGTGGCCTCGGTCACGAGCGCCGCACGTCCATGCCGAAGACGATCGAGGCGTCGCGCAGCGCGAAGCTGGCGAGGGGGCGGCGCCCGGCGAGGTAGCCGAGCGGACCCTCCGCGGCGAAGTCCCAGCGGGTGGAGAGGGCGCAGACGCGGCCGGTCACCCGGTTGTGGGAGAGCGTGCCGCCGAGCCCGTCCGCCTGGTGGGTCGGCAGGGGGAGCTGCCGCATGCCGCCGGGAAGGGTGCGCCCGTAGCGGGCGTCGAGACGGGCGACGGGCCCGAGCCCGGTGGCGGCGGAGACGGCTGCCGCATCCGCTGAATCGCTGCGCTCGAAGGAGGCCAGCTGTTTGGGGATCGCCCAGAGCTCGCGGCCGCCCCGCTGCGAGACCGGGCTGTCGACCCAGATCTGCGGGATCGTGTAGCGCAGGGCCGCCCGGTCGAGCGAGGGCGCGGCCACCAGCAGCTCGTTGTAGGCGAGCACCCCGCCAGGCAGGTAGCGGGCGAAGGCGACGCCGATCACGGCGTGGCCGGCGACGACCACGGGGGTGCGCCGGCGGGGCAGCGCCTCGGCCAGCTCGCCCGGCAGCGCGGCGACCGGCACGCGGAACGCGGAGACGAGGAGGGAGCCGCCGAGGTACCAGGGTTCCGGGGGATAGCTCATGACCGCACTCTATTCCTGTGCGGGAAACACCGCAGAAACACCGGGGGCGGATACTGGGGTCATGTCCCAGCAGAAACCCGGGGATGCGAGCCGCCAGCCACAAGCAGGCGCAGCACTGCCCGTCACCGTGTCCATCACCCGCTCCGTGCAGCCCGAGCGGATCGCCGAGGTGACCCTCTGGGTGCAGGCAGGCGTCAACCTCGCCAACCGCTACCCGGGATTCCTCGGCTCCGGCTGGGTGCGCGCCGCCGAGGGCTCCGACGACTGGCACATGCTCTACCGCTTCGCCGACCAGGCGCTGCTCGAGTCCTGGGAGACCTCCGACGACCGCACGGCCTGGCTCGAGGAGGGCCGCGAGCTCGTCGTCGAGTCGCGCGTGGAGAGGCGCACCGGCATCGAGGGCTGGTTCGACGCCCCCGGCGAGGAGGCCGGCGACCTCGGCGTGCCCTTCGCCCCGCCGCGCTGGAAGCAGGCGACGAGCATCTTCCTCGGCTTCCTGCCGGTCAACCTGGCGTTCACGCTGCTGGCCACGACGTTCATCCCGGGCTGGAACGACCTGCCGACCGCGCTCAAGGTGCTGCTCACCACGATGGTGCTCACGCCGATCATGGCCTACTGGGTGCTGCCGCGCGTCACCGCGCTGCTGCGACCGTGGCTGCAGCGCGGCAACGGCGTGGCAGGCTAGGCCCATGTTCGAGATCGCCGACCGCCTCGTCGCCGCGATCGACGCCGGCCGCACCCTGGTGGTGGCCACCGCCGTGTCGATCGAGGGCAGCGCGCCGCGCACCGTCGGGACGTCGATGGCCTTCGACGGCGAGCGGGTGATCGGCAGCATCGCCGGCGGCTGCGTCGAGGGTGCCGTCGTCGACGTCTGCGCGGAGGTGCTCGCCGACGGCGTCGCGCGCACGGCGGAGTACGGGGTGAGCGACGAGACCGCCTTCGCGGTGGGCCTCAGCTGCGGGGGCCGCCTGCGCATCCGCGTGGTGCCGCTCGGCGCCGAGCTGGAGTCCGCGCTGCGCGCGGCCGCGGCCGGGGCGACGACGGGCGCCGCCGTGGTGGTGAGCGGGGACGCGTCGGGCCACGAGGGCCGCATCGCCGCCGAGCTCACCGCCCGCGTCTCGCTGGGCGAGACGGCGCTGAGCAGCATCGACTGCGACGGGCGCCTGGTGGAGGTCTTCTTCGAGGTGGCCGCCGCCCCTCCGCGCCTGATCGTGATCGGCGCCATGGAGTTCTCGGCGGCGCTCGCCGCGGCCGCGAGCGTCGTGGGCTACCGCGTCACCGTCTGCGACCCGCGACCGCTGTTCGCCACGGCCGAGCGCTTCCCGCACGCCGAGGTGGTGGTGCAGTGGCCCACCGCGTGGCTGGCAGGAACCCGCACCGACGAGCGCACGGTGATCTGCGTGCTCGCCCACGACGACCGCTTCGACACCGAGGTCATCGCGCAGGCGCTCGCCCTCCCTGTGGCCTTCGTCGGGGCGATGGGATCGCGGCGCACCCACGAGCGCCGCGTCGCCGCGCTGCGCGAGCGCGGTGTCGGCGAGGACGCCATCGGGCGGCTGCACTCCCCGATCGGCCTCGACCTCGGCGCGAGCACGCCCGAGGAGACGGCGGTGTCGATCCTCGCCGAGGTGATCGCGGCGCGCACCGGCAAGTCCACAGGATCGCTGCGCAGCACGGGCGGTAGTATCCACAGCACGGCCGACGTCGGGTAGGCCGGAGCAAGGGGGCGCGGTGTCGTCTGTCGCAGAGCGCGAGCGCAGCTCCTCCCGCAGGGCGCTGCTGTTCGTGCGGGACATCGCGGTGATCGCGGTCGTCGCCATCCTGCTCTCCACCGGCATCAAGACCTTCCTCGTGCGCTCCTTCTTCATCCCCTCCGGGTCGATGGAGAGCACGCTGGAGATCGACGACCGCATCCTGGTGAACAAACTGGTGCCCGGGCTGGTCGATGTCGAGCGGGGCGACGTCGTGGTCTTCACCGATCCGGGCGGATGGCTGCCGCCGTCTCCCGCGCCTGTGCAGTCGCCCGTCGGCGCCGCGCTCGAGTTCGTCGGTCTCGCCCCCTCGAGCAGCAACAACCACCTCGTCAAGCGCGTCATCGGCCTGCCGGGCGACACGGTCGAGTGCTGCAACGAGCTCGGCCAGCTGCTCGTGAACGGGGTGCCGATCGACGAGTCCGACTACCTGGCCGCAGGCGTGACCCGCGCCTCGCTCACCGACTTCTCGGTGACCGTGCCCGAGGACTCGCTCTGGGTGCTCGGCGACAACCGCAACAACTCCAAGGACTCGCGCTACAACGTCGACACGCCCAGCGCCGGATTCGTGCCGCTGGGCAACGTGGAGGGCCGCGCCTTCGTGACGGTGTGGCCGGTCGACCGCTGGACCTGGCTCGACAACTACCCGATGGTCTTCTCCGGAACCGACGGCTGACCGCCCGGGAAGCGCGTCATCCGCGCCGCCTAGACTGACGCGCATGGCTGACAACGACACCCCGCGCACCTTCAAGATCGACCTCCCGCCGACCGCGGCGGACGGCCACTTCGCCGATTTCGCCTCCGTCTGGCACACCCCGAACGTGTTCGTGCTGGACTTCGTGGCGCTCACCCAGCCGCCGCAGCCGAGCATCGACGCCGAGACCGGCGCCGAGACGCTGCTCGTGCCCGGGCAGGTCGTCAGCCGCATCCGGATCCCTCCGGAGCAGGTGTTCGAGCTGGCGAAGGCGCTCGCCCAGCAGCTCGAGGCCTGGGAGCGCGAGACCGGGCGCAAGGCGCCCGAGAAGCCGATGTTCGGCGACGTCGGGTAGTCGCCCCGCCCTCGCTACTCAACCAGCGGTGCGAAGTGCTCGGCGGTTGAGTAGCGAGCGAGGCACGAGCCCGCGTATCGAAACCGGACCGCGCAGCTAGCCGTTCAGCAGCCGCCAGAGCCGGTCGCGCGACATCGGCAGCTCGTAGGGCCGCTGCCCGATCGCGTCGCGCACCGCGTTCGCGAGCGCCGGGGCCACCGGGTTGTACGGCGCCTCGCTCATCGACTTGGCGCCGAGCGGCCCCATCCCGTCGTGGGTTTCGGCGAAGTAGACCTCGGTCTCCGGAACGTCCGCGAACTGCGGCACGTGGTAGTTGCGCAGCGCCGTGGTGGTGACCGTGCCCTCCCCGTCGAGCAGCACCTCCTCGTAGAGCGACGACCCGATCGCCTGGGCGGTGCCGCCCTCGATCTGACCGCGCAGCTGCTCCGGGTTCAGCACCGTCCCGGCATCCGCTGCCTGGATCGACTGCAGGATGCGCACCTCGCCGGTGGCCGAGTCGACGGCCACCCGGAAGGCGTGCACGTTGAAGGCCACCGAGCGCGGTGTGCCGTCGTGGCTGCCGTCGGCGATGAGCGGGCCGCCGGCGAGCAGAGCGGAAGCGCCGACCAGCTCTCCGGAGACCGTCACGCCGCCGCTCACCACGGTTCCGCTCCCGCCCGCGCGCTCCACCATCAGGGCGGCCAGCTTCGTCGCCGCCGCCAGCAGCGCCTTGCCGGCGACGACCACACCGGCCGAGCCGAAGGCGCCGGTGTCGTAGCGTGCCACGTCGGTGTCGGACTGCCGGATGCGCACCCGGTCGACGGTGGTGTTCAGCGCGGTGGCCACCAGCTGGGTGTGCACGGTGGTTGTGCCGTTGCCGAACTCGGCGGTGCCGACGCTCAGCTCGTAGGAGCCGTCGGCGAGCAGGGCGATCGAGGTGTCGGCGAAGTGGCCGCGCGGCGGCACGGTGGCGATCATGGCGACTCCCATGCCGGTGCCCACCGACCAGCTGGGCCCGGTGGGCGCGACGGCGCCGTTGCCGCGGGCGAGCGCACCCTCCACCAGGTCGAGGCACTGGTCGAGCCCGTAGCTGCCGACGACGAGGTCGGTCTCCTCGTGCGGGTCGGTGACGACCATGGCGTCGCCCGGGAGGATCACGTTGCGGCGGCGCAGCTCGAAGGGGTCGATGCCGAGCGTCCTGGCCAGCTCGTCCATGGCGCTCTCCACGGCGAAGATGACCTGACCGAGGCCGTAGCCGCGGAAGGCGCCGGAGGGCACGTTGTTCGTGTAGACCGACTCGGCGTCCACCCGCTTGTTGGCGCAGCGGTACACCGCGAGCGACTCGCCGACGCTGTGGAACATCACGCCCACGCCGTGGTTGCCGTAGGCGCCGGTGTCGGCCAGCTCGTCCACCGCCATCGCGGTGAGGACGCCGTCGGCGGTGGCGCCCAGACGCACCTTCACGCGCATCGGGTGCCGCGGGCTGGAGATGGTGAACTCGTCGGAGCGGGTGAACTCGTACTGCACCGGGCGGCCGGTCTTCAGTACGGCGAGGGTGACGATGTCCTCGGTGAAGAGCTCCTGCTTGCCGCCGAAGCCGCCGCCGACGCGGGCGGTGAACACGCGCACGCGGTCGGTGTCGAGGTCGAAGATGTGGCAGAGCTCGTCGCGCACGAGGTAGGGCACCTGGCTGGACGTGCGCAGCACGAGGCGGCCGTCGGCGTCGAGCCAGCCGCGGGTGGCGTGCGTCTCGAGGGCGGCGTGGTTGACGCGCTGGGTCTGCCAGCTGCCCTCGACCACGGCGTCGGCGGCGGCGAGGCCGGCCTCCACGTCGCCCATCTCGGCGTGTAGCTGCGCGAGCACGTTGCGGTGCGCCTCGGAGATGCGGGCCTCGGGGCCCTTCTCCGCGTGCAGCAGCGGGGCGCCGGGGGAGCGGGCGGCATCCGCGTCGAACACGGCGGGCAGCACCTCGTACTGCACGACGATCAGCGCGAGCGCCCGCTGCGCGGTGGCGACGCTGTCGGCGACCACGGCCGCAACCCGCTGGCCGCGGAAGCGCAGCACGCGGTCGAAGACGAGGGTGTCGTCCGGGTCGTCGGTGCGCATCTCGTGGCGGCCGGTGGAGAACAGGGTGGCGGGGGAGTCGAGGTGCGTGAGCACCGCCTCCACGCCGTCGAGGGCGAGGGCCGCCGAGGCGTCGAGGGAGAGGATGCGCGCGTGCGCGTGCGGGCTCTTCAGCACCGCGAGGTGCAGCACCGCTGTGGTGGTGAAGTCGAGCGTGTACGGCTCGCGTCCGGTGGCCACGCGCATGCCGGCAGGCGCGCGCACCGACCTGCCTGCGGCGTCGCCGGCCGGGGCGTGCTCCGTGTTCGCGACGCCGCAGATGGCGTCCTTGATCGAGCGGTAGCCGGTGCAGCGGCAGAGGTTGCCCTTGAGCAGGCGCGGCAGGTCGTCCCTGTCCTCCTCGGTGAAGGTGGAGGCGGTGACGATCATGCCCGCGGTGCAGAAGCCGCACTGGAAGCCGGCCGCGTCGACGAAGCTCTGCTGCAGCGGATGCGGGTGCTCCGGCGTGCCGAGGCCCGCCACGGTGGTGACGGCCACGCCCTCCAGCCGGTGCGCCGGGTAGATGCAGGAGTGGATGGGCGCGCCGTCGAGCAGCACGGAGCAGGCGCCGCAGTCGCCGGCGTCGCAGCCCTTCTTCACCTCGTAGTGCTCGAGGTCGCGCAGCAGGGTGCGCAGCACCTGGCCGGGCTGCGGGGTGGCCTCGACGCTCTCGCCGTTGATCTCGAATCTCATGCCAACTCCTCGCGCAGCTGCTCGGCGAAGAGCAGGCTCATCGCGCGTCGCCAGTCGGCGGCGCCGTGCGCGTCGGTGAACCACTCGTCGATCCCGAGCACGGCCGCCTCCAGCGCCGCGGGTGCCGGCAGCGCGTCGAAGCGGAGCACGCGCGGGCGGGTGGTGCCGCCGCTGACGGTGAACACCGCCCCGCCGTCCGCGTCGACCCGGGCGGTCACGAGCGTGCCGGTGCGGCCGAGCGGCGAGAGGGCGATGCGGCGGAATCCCGTGCGCGCCTCGAGGGCGTGCCGCGGCAGCTCGACCGCGCGCAGCACCTCGCCGGGGGCGAGGTCGTTGACCTGCGACGCCGTGACCAGGTCGGCGACGGGCATGCGGCGCTCGCCGCCATCCGCTGTGTAGATCAGGGCGACCCCGTCGAGGGCGCTGGCCAGCGAGATCATCGACCCGGCGGGCAGGCTCGTGCAGATGTTGCCGCCGACGGTGGCGACGTTCCAGATCTTGAAGCTGGCCAGCAGCGAGTTGGCGGTCTGGCTGAAGAGCGGATGCGCGCCCCAGCCGTCGCGGGCCGGGATGCGTTCCAGCTCGGCGATGGTGCAGGTGGCGGCGATGGTGAGGCCGGCCGCGGTCTCCTCGATCGGCGTCCAGCCGAGGGCGGTGAGGTCGACCAGGCCGGTGAGGCCGGGCTGCTCCTCGGAGAACAGCCAGGTGCCGCCGCCGAGGGGCCGCTCGCCCGGGCCGAAGACCAGGTCGGCGCGGCTGGCGGCGACCCGGGTCTCGCGCACGGTGATCAGATCCATAGTCCACTGAGTCAACAGCATGAATGTGACGCCCGTGTAACGCCCGCCCGATCGGCAACTGCCGAATGAAGGAGAAACCCGCTGCGGCCGGGGCATCGGGTGCGATCGGCGGCCCGTGCGGCTGAAATCCCCTTCATTCGGCAGCCCGGATCACTCCCTGACGGCGGGGAACTCGTCGCAGTTGCTGCGCATGTCGCGCTCCAGCGGCGCGTCGTCGCCGGCCTCCGCCGGGTCGATCACGATGTCGGCCCACTCGCCGGCGTTGCGCAGGGTGATCGTCTCCGCGGGCAGCGCGGCCCAGGAGCGGAGCGCGTCGAGGGCGTCGCCTCGGGCTGTCTCGCCGTCGGCGTCGACGTACGCGGTCTGGGCGGCGCAGAGCCAGCTGTAGGCGGCGTACCCGGTTCCGGCGCCGCGGCCGAGCACGTTGCCGGGCGCGTAGAACTGCAGGGTGCTGCTGTCGGGGAAGACGTAGCCGTCCGGCATCGCCAGCGGGAACGCCGCCACCGCCGCGTCGTACTCGGCCTCGCCCTCGCCCGGGCCGAGCGTGCCGGGGTTCGCCTCGGCGAGAGCGGCCCACTCGGCCAGCTCCTGTGCGCTGAGGGTCGGCGCGGCTGCGGGTTCGGGCGTGGGCCGCGCCGCGCATCCGCTCACGGAGAGCACGGCCAGCACGGCGAACGCGGCGGCCAGAGGGGCGCGGGATCTCGTCGGCATTCGCGCAGCCTATCCGGGCGGGCTGAGCGCAGCGCTGCCGAATGAAGGAGAAACCCGCTCTTTCCGACGCAACGGGTGCGATCGGGAGCCCTGTTGGTCGAAATCTCCTTCATTCGGCAGTGCCGAGGCGTGACGGCGGGTGCACATCCGGCAGCGGGTAGGGTTTTCGCATGACTTCCGTGCCGCCCGCAGACGACGACGGCGACGACGAGGCCCTCAGCTGGGACGGCGAGAGCGACAGCAGCCACGTCGCCGGACCGAAGCCGGTGCGTGAGAAGCCCGCCCGCGCGAAGCCGGCCCGCGTCGCGAAGCCGGGGCGGGCATCCGCTGCGGTCGTCGACGAGACCGACGACGACGACGACGACGACGATGAGCCGCAGCCGACCAGCTCGGTGCTGCTCGTGGCCTACGGCATCGTGGCCGGCGTCTACGCGTTGTACACGGTCGGCTGGGCCACAACGATCTTCCGCGGCAGCGGAACGATGTCCACCCTGCTCGGCGAGATCATGTTCCAGTTCGGCGAGTTCCTGGCGATCGCGGCCGCGCCCCTCTGGTTCGCCTCCGTGCTCTTCCTCACCCGCGGCCGCCGGCCGGCGCTGCGCCTGCTCTGGCTGCTCGTCGGGCTGCTGCTGCTGGTTCCCGTGCCGTTCGTGATGGGGGTGTAGCGCGTGTCCGACGCAGCAACGACGCCGGTTCAAGCGGATGCCCGCCGCCCCCGTCTCGGCTGGACGGCGGTCGCCGTCGCGGTGGTCTTCGGCCTGCTCTACGCCTACGACCTCTGGGAGGCGGTCAACAACGCGATCGAACTCCCGCGGCAGTACGCCGAGATCGCGAAGCTGGGCATCCCGGTGGGCGAGGTGCCGTGGACGCTGATCGTGGCGAACATGCTCGTGCCGCCCGTGGTCTACCTGTTCGCGGTCCTGCTCGGACGCGGACGCGGCGCCTTCGCCCGCGCCGTGCTCTTCGCCGTGGGGCTGGCCCTGGTGGCGGTTCTCAGCCTCGACATCATCGCGATCGCGTAGCCGAGCACCCGCCAAGTAGTGTCTGACTACATGAGGAAACATTCGTCCTACGCGGCGCTGGCCGCGGGGCTGCTCGCGCTCGCCGTGCTCTCCGGCTGCGCCTCCGCCGACACCGCGACCCCGCCCGCCGAGGCGAGTGCGACGGCCGACGAGGCTGTCTCCATCGAGATGCCCGACCTCGGGCCCTCGCCGGCGCCGGACGAGCTGACCGACGCGGAGCGCGAGGCGGTGCGGATGGGCTACCAGGACCAGTTCTGGCAGGGCGTCATGAGCCAGTACCCCGACGCCGTGCGCCCCGCCGACCCGTTCACCGGGTACACGGCGCCCGACGACATGCAGAACGCCCTCAACGAGTGCTTCCTCTCGCAGGGCCTCACCCTCGGCACCACCATCGACGCGGAGGGCAACTCGTCCCCCGGCGGGGCGGAGGCGAGCACCGAGCAGCAGTCGATCGGAATGTTCCTCTGCCACGCGAGGATCACCGGGCCGACCCAGCCGCCGAACGACGCCCAGCTCGGCTACATCTACGACTACCTCACCGAGTTCCTGGTGCCCTGCTACGAGGCCAACGGGATCCAGAACCCGGCGCCGCCGACGCGCGAGGAGTTCGTCGCGACCTGGCCGCATCAGAACTGGTTCCCCAGCACCGGCCTCTTCGGCGACGAGCGCGAGTACGCCGTCAACCGGGCGTGCCCGTCTGCCGAGTAGCGGCATCCGCTTCACAGGAACGGCCCCCGCCTCTCTCGAGGCGGGGGCCGTTCTCCGATACGGCCGCGGACGGCCTGCTCAGTGCACTAGCTCGTGAGCGAGTCGACGTACTCCCGGTTGTCGTCGATCCACTGCGCGACGATGGGGCCGTAGTCCTGGCCGTCGTACTCGACGAACATGGCCTGCTCGAGGGAGTAGAGCGTGTCGAGGTCCATCTCGAAGTTGCCGAACCACTCGGCGGCCTGGGGGAAGTCCTCGACGAACGACGCCTTGCCGTAGGTGTGGATGCCCTCGGCGCCGCCGAGCGCGCCCTCCGGGTCCTCGAGGTTCTTCATGCCGAACTCGGCGTTGGCCCAGTGCGGCTCCCAGAGGGTGACGGCGATGTTCTCGCCCGACTCGGTGGCCGCGGTGAGCTCGGAGAGCATCGCCGCGGTCGAGGAGATGGAGTAGTCCATGTCCTCCAGGCCGTAGGTGGGGATGGCCTCGTTGGTGACCATCTCGGTCAGGCCGGCGCCCGCCTCGATGCCGACGATGCGGTTGCCGAAGAGGTCGGCGTTCTCGGCGAGCTCCGCGATGGAGTCGATCGGGGCGTCCTCGTTCACCGCGATGGTGTTGCGCCCCTCCTCGTTCCAGGCGCCGAGGTCGACGATCTCGTCGCCGTAGGTGTCGAGGTAGGTGGCGTGGGTGGTGGGCAGCCAGATGTCGAAGTTGACGTCGTAGTCGCCGTCGGCGAGGCCGACGAAGGCCGGCGCGGGGTCGGCGTACTCGAGCTCGACGCTGTAGCCCTTCTCGTCGAGGATGGCCTTCCACAGCTCGGACGCGGCGATGGCCTCGTCCCAGCCGTTGAAGACCGAGATCGTCATCGACTTCTGGTCGTCGTTGCCGTCGCCGACGGTCTCGGTCTCGGCGGGGGTGCAGCCGGTGAGCGCGAGGGCGGAGACGGCGAGGAGGGACAGGGGCAGGTAGCGCTTGTTCACAGGTGTTCCTTCGTTCGGGGGAGGGGCGGACGAGCTAGCTGGTGAGGGAGTCGACGTAGTCGCGGTTCTCGGCGATCCAGCCGGCGACGACGGGGCCGTAGTCCTGGCCGTCGTAGTCGATGAACATGGCGGCCTCGAGGGAGTACAGCATCTGGAGGTCCATCTCGAAGCCGCTGATCCACTCGGCGGCCTGGGGGAAGTCCTCGTCGAAACCGGTCTTCGAGTACGAGTGGATGCCCTCGGTGCCGCCGAGCGCGCCCTCCGGGTCGTCGAGGTTCTTGAGCGGGAACTCGCGGTAGGCCCAGTGCGGCTCGGCGAGGGTGACGACGATGTTCTCGCCGGCGGCGGTGGCGGAGCTCAACTCGGAGAGCATCGCGGTCATCGACGAGGTGACGAAGTCCATGTTCTCGAGCCCGTAGGCCGGGATCACGTCGTCGCCGACGATCTCGGTGAGTCCGGCGCCCGCCTCGATGCCGACGATGCGGTCGCCGAACAGGTCGGCGTTGTCCGCGAGCTCCGTGAGCGAGTCGATCGGCGCATCCGCGTTCACGGCGATGGTGTTGCTCGACTCCGTGTTCCAGGCGCCGAGGTCGACGATGTCGTCGCCGTAGGTCTCGAGGTACGACTTGTGGGTGTTCGGCAGCCAGACGTCGAAGTTGACGTCGTAGTCGCCGGAGGAGAGGCCGACGAAGACGGGCGCGGGGTCGGCGTACTCGAGCTCGACGTTGTAGCCCTTCTCGTCGAGGATCGCCTTCCACAGCTCGGACGCGGCGATGCCCTCGTCCCAGCCGTTGAACACGGCGATGGTCATGTCGCGGTTGTCGTTGTTGCCGTCGCCGACGGGCTCGGCCTCGGCGGATGCGCAGCCGGAGAGCAGGAGCGCTCCGACGGCGAGCGTGGAGATGGAGAGATGGCGCAGTTTCACAGGTGTTCCTCTGGTGCTGGCGGTGCTGGAATGAGAACGGCCCCCACCGCGATGCGACAGGGGCCGTTTTCAGGACTTACAGGAGACGAGCACTTCGATACGGCCGTGGACGGCCTACTCAGTACAAGTCAGCTCGTGAGCGAGTCGACGTACTCCTGGTTCTCTTCGATCCAGGTGGCGACGATGGGGCCGTAGTCCGAGCCGTCGTAGTCGACGAACATGGCCTGCTCGAGCGTGTAGAGGGTGTCGAGGTCCATCGTGAAGTTGGCCATCCACTCGGCGACCTGCGGGTACTCGTCCGCGAAGTCGGCCTTGCCGAAGGAGTGCAGGCTCTCGAGGTCGGCGAGGGTGCCCTCGGGGTCCTCGAGCGTCTTGATCGGGAACGCGGAGTTGGCCCAGTGCGGCTCCCACAGCGTGACGACGATGTTCTCGCCCTTGTCGGTGGCCGAGGTGAGCGCGGTGAGCATCGCCGCGGTGGAGGAGGTGGTGAAGTCCATGCCCTCGAGGCCGTAGCCCGGGATGACGCGGTTCTCCATGGCGGCGGTGAGTCCGGCGCCCGGCTCGATGCCGACGATCTCGTTGTTGAACAGGTCGGCGTTGTCGGCCAGCTCGGCGAGCGAGTCGATCGGGGCGTCGGCGTTCACCGCGACGGTGAGCTTCGACTCCTCGTTCCAGGCGCCGAGGTCGGAGATGTCGTCGCCGTAGGAGTCGAGGTACTCGGCGTGGGTGTCGGGCAGCCAGACGTCCAGGGTCAGGTCGTAGTCGCCCTTGGAGAGGCCGAGGAAGACGGGGGCGGCGTCGGCGTACGACAGCGTGACGTCGTAGCCCTTCTCGTCGAGGATGGCCTTCCATAGCTCGGATGCCGCGATGCCCTCGTCCCAGCCGTTGAACACGGCGAGGTCGAGTGCCTTGGTGTCGTCGTTGCCGTCGCCGACTGTCTCGGCGGGGCCCGCTGCGGCGCAGCCCGCGAGGGCGAGCATGCTCACAGCGCCCAGGGCGATGGTGGTGATGAAACGGTTCTTCACGGAGTTCTGCCTTTCGGTGGCCGACTGCTGTAGACGACCGTGATTGGAGATTGCAGGAGCGGTGCGCTCCCGGTGGCGGGCGCGAACGCCCGCCGATGGGGGATCAGGCGTCGACGAGCTCGCGCTCGGCGGGCGCCTGACCGGGTGTTGCCGCCTTCGCGGCCTGCTCGCGCTCGACGCGGGCGTGGCCGCGACGGCCGAGGATGCGCCCGAGGGGCGTCTCTCCTCCGCCGAGGGCGGCGGTGAGCCGGTCGAGGAAGATGGCGAGGATGACGACCGACAGGCCGGCCTCGAAGCCGAGGGCGACGTCGATGCGGTTGAGGCTGGCGACGACCGGCTGGCCGAGGCCGCCGGCGCCGACCATGCCCGCGATGACGACCATGGAGAGCGAGAGCATGATGACCTGGTTGACACCGGCCATGATGCTCGGCAGTGCGAGCGGCAGCTGGATCTGGCGCAGGATGCGCCAGGGCGAGGCGCCGAAGGCCTGGCCGGCCTCGACGACCTCGGTGTCCACGCCGCGGATGCCGAGCTCGGTCAGGCGCACTCCCGGTGCCACGGCGAAGATGATCGTCGCGACGACGCCGGGGACGACGCCGATGCCGAACAGGATGAGAGCCGGGATCAGGTAGACGAAGGCGGGCATCGTCTGCGTGAAGTCGAGGATCGGGCGCAGGAAGTTCGACGTCGTGCGGTTCTTCGCCGCGGCGATCCCGAGCGGCACCGCGATGAGGATGGCGATGATGCTGGCGACGAGCACGAGCGCCAGGGTGTCCATGGCGTTGTCCCACTGGTCGACGCCGAGGATCACGGCGAGGCCGACCACCGTGCCGAGCGCGAACTTCCAGCCGCGGGCGGCGAAGCCGAGCGCGGCGAGCACGATGATGACCGCCCAGAACGGGGGAGTGGAGAAGATGGCGTCGACGATGTCGTAGGCGCCGGAGACGACGGTGGCGACGAAGTCGAAGAGGAACCCGAAGGTGCTCGTGATGAAGTCGATGATGTCCTCGACCCAGCGGCCAAGGGGGATGCGGAAGTCGTTCAACGGTCTGCTCCTTCGAGTGTGGGATCGAGCAGCGTGTCTGTCATCTCGCTCACGGTGATGGTGGCGATCGTCTCGGTGACGGGGATCTCGCCGGTGGCGGTGCTCACGTTGCCGAGGGCGGCGAGCAGGGTGACGCGGGGGATGACGCCGATGAGGCGCTTCTTGTCGTCGAGCACGGCGATGGGCAGGTCGCTGCCGACCGACAGCTCGACGAGCTCGCTGATCACGACGTCGGAGGTGACGGTGGTGGCGTCGTCGAGCAGGATGCTGCGCAGGTCGGTCTCGCCGCGCTTGACCTGGCGCAGCACGTCGCGGTCGCGCACGATGCCGGCGAAGGTGCGGTCGCGGCCGAGCACGAACACGGCCTGCGACTGCAGGTCGCGCATGGTGCGCAGTGCCGCGCGGGGTCCGCCCGTGACGGTGACGACCGAGCGCGCCGGCTCCATGACGCTCGCGGCGGTGAGCACGCGGGCCCGGTCGACGTCCTGCACGAACTGGGCCACGTAGTCGTTGGCCGGGTCGGTGAGGATGTCCTCGGGGCTGCCGATCTGCACGATGCGGCCGTCGCGCATGACCGCGATGCGGTCGCCGAGGAACATGGCCTCGTTCAGGTCGTGCGTGATGAAGATGATGGTCTTGCCGAGCTCGCTCTGCAGCTCGATGAGCTGCTCCTGCATCTCGCGGCGGATCAGCGGGTCGAGCGCCGAGAAGGCCTCGTCCATCAGGAGGATGTCGGTGTCGCTGGCGAGCGCCCGGCCGAGGCCGACGCGCTGCTGCATTCCGCCGGACAGCTGCGAGGGCAGGCTGTTCTGGCGGCCTTCGAGGCCGACCAGGCGGATGATCGTGTTCGCGCGCTCGAGGCGCTCCGCCTTCGCGACGCCCTGGATCTCCAGGCCGTAGGCCACGTTGTCGATCACGGTGCGGTGGGGGAGGAGCGCGAAGTGCTGGAACACCATCGAGACGTTCTTGCGGCGCACGTCGCGCAGCTTGGCCGCCGGAAGACCGGAGATCTTCGTACCCGCGACGGTGACGCTGCCGGAGGTCGGTTCGAGCAGGCCGTTGAGCATGCGGATGAGGGTGGACTTGCCGGAGCCGGAGAGGCCCATCACGACGAAGATCTCGCCGCGGTGCACGTCGAAGGAGGCGTCGACGACGGCGTGGGTCTTGCCGAAGCTCTTGCCGAGCCCCGTCGCCTTCAGGATCGTCTCTGCTGTGGACATATCGGTCACGTAAATACTCCCGTGCGCGCCCGTGTGAGCCGGAGAAAATCCGCAGAGTTCGGGCGCAGGTTGCTTGTGGACGGGTAGCCCTGATGACGCGCACCGCTGTCACAGCGTGTGCAGGGCCGATACTCGGGATCGGGCCCGTCAGAGACTCACCGTACGTACGAGCGGTCCCACCGAAACGGTGGTCGCAAGGTCGCGTCCAAGATGAATGGAAATCTTTTTCCTTCACCCACGGTAGCAGAGATGTCCCGTCGGCGTACCCCGAGCGGGGTACAACTAGTAGCCGGCGACCAGTGCCAGCAGAGTGACAAGTACCGCCTGACCGGCAAGTCTCGGCCAGAACGGGATGGCGGCGCGCCCGAAGGTATCCGGGTGCCTGGCGGCGTAGGCATTGGCCGGAAACACGGCAACGAGGAAGACGATGAGAGCGACGGATGCCGCGGGCCGCGTCGCGGGGATCATCAGTCCCAGCCCTCCCGCGATCTCGCACACGCCCGTGATGTACACGAGCACGATCGGCCGCAGCCGGCCCTCGCTGCGGAGCCTGGGCGGGATCATCCTCGCCATCACCCGGGCGGGCCCTCGACGGAAGTGGTTGATGCCCATTCCCACGAACATGATCGCGAGCGCCCAGAGCGCGAAAGCCCGTATTGCGTACAACACCGTCTCGCTCATCCACACCATTGTGCCCCCGATAGACTCGTAGGGTTGCGCGAATGGCGCTCACTCCTTTCCATCGCACCCCCTAAGGACTTGTTTCGTGACCAAGCCGATCGTGCTGATTGCAGAAGAACTCTCCCCCGCCACCGTCGACGCCCTCGGGCCCGACTTCGACGTGCGCACCGTCGACGGGACCGACCGCCCGGCGCTCCTCGCGGCCCTCGCCGACGCATCCGCTGTCCTGGTGCGCTCCGCCACCAAGGTCGACGCCGAGGCGATCGCCGCGGCGCCCCGTCTCAAGGTGATCGCCCGCGCGGGCGTGGGCCTCGACAACGTCGACATCAAGTCGGCCACCACCGCCGGCGTCATGGTCGTCAACGCGCCGACCTCGAACATCATCTCCGCGGCCGAGCTCACCGTCGGCCACATCATCAGCCTCTCCCGCTCGATCCCGGCGGCGCACGCCAGCCTCGCGGCCGGAACCTGGAAGCGCTCGAAGTACACCGGCGTCGAGATGTACGAGAAGACCGTGGGCATCATCGGCCTCGGCCGCATCGGCGCCCTGATCACCGCCCGCCTGCAGGCCTTCGGCATGAACGTGGTCGCCTTCGACCCCTACGTCACCGCCGCCCGCGCCCAGCAGCTCGGCGTCACCCTGCTCAGCCTCGACGAGCTGCTCGCGCAGAGCGACTTCATCACCATCCACATGCCGAAGACGCCGGAGACCACCGGCATGATCTCCACCGAGCAGTTCGCCCAGATGAAGTCGACGGCGTTCATCGTCAACGTCGCCCGCGGCGGGCTCATCGACGAGGACGCCCTGTACGCGGCGCTCAAGTCGCACCGCATCGCCGGCGCCGGCCTCGACGTGTTCGTGAACGAGCCGCCGCTGGACTCGCCGCTGCTCGGCCTCGAGAACATCGTGCTCACCCCGCACCTCGGCGCCTCCACCGACGAGGCGCAGGAGAAGGCCGGCGTCTCCGTCGCCCGCTCGGTGCGCCTCGCCCTCGGCGGCGAGCTCGTGCCGGACGCCGTGAACGTGGCCGGCGGCGTAATCGACCCGAGCGTGCGCCCGGGCATCCCGCTGATGGAGAAGCTCGGCCAGGTCTTCTCCGGCCTCGCCGACAGCCCGATCACCACCATCGACGTGGAGGTGCGCGGCGAGATCGCCGACTTCGACGTCAGCGTGCTCAAGCTCGCGGCCCTCAAGGGCATCTTCTCCAACATCGTCAGCGAGTCGGTCAGCTACGTGAACGCGCCGCTGCTCGCCGAGCAGCGCGGCGTCACCGTGCGCCTGATCACCGAGACGGAGAGCGAGGAGTACCGCAACCTGCTCACCATCCGCGGCGCGCTCAGCGACGGCTCGCAGGTCTCGGTCTCGGGAACCCTCACGGGCACCAAACAGATCGAGAAGATCGTGGAGATCAACGGCTACGACGTCGAGGTCCCGTTCGCGAAGCACCTCATCGTGATGGTCTACACCGACCGTCCCGGAATCGTGGCGGTCTACGGCAGGGAGTTCGGCGACGCGTCGATCAACATCGCCGGCATGCAGATCGCGCGCAAGGAGGCCGGGGGAGCCGCTCTCTCCGTGCTCACCGTGGACTCGCCCGCGCCCGACGGCCTGCTCGAGACCGTGCGCGTCGCGATCGACGCCGACCTGCTGCGCGAGATCGACATCACCGACTAGCACTCCTGTACACCCACGTCCTGTACGCCCGGCCTCCATCGCAACGGAGGCCGGGCGTACCCTCGTTGTGAGGGCTATTCAGCCTGTCGCCGGCGCCTCACGAGGGCGCCGACGCGAGACTCGAGGAAAGCAGGACACACAGATGACCACTCCTATCCGCACCGTCATGAGCCCCGGCCGCTACGTGCAGGGCAAGGGCGCGCTCGCGCGCCTCGGCGAATTCGTCGCCCAGATCGGCTCGTCGCCGCTGATCATCGCCGACGACTTCGTCTGGGGCATCGCGGAGACCCAGCTCAGCGAGAGCTTCACCGCTGCCGGGCTGCGCATCGAGCGCGTCGGCTTCGGGCGCTTCGCCACCGCCTCCGCCGTTGACGCCCTGGTCGAGAAGATCGCCGAGACGAAGACGGATGTCGTGGTCGCCGTCGGAGGCGGCAGCGCGATCGACGCGGCCAAGTCCGCGGGACACCTCGCGGGCATCCGCTGGGTCAGCGTGCCCACGGTCGCCTCCACCGACGCGCCGACCTCGGCCCTCGCCGTGATCTACACCGAGGAGGGCGAGTTCGTCGAGTACCGCTTCTTCCCCCGCAACCCCGATCTGGTGCTCATCGACACCCAGTTCGTAGCGGATGCGCCGGTCGCCTTCCTGATAGCGGGTATCGGCGACGCTCTGGCCACCTGGATCGAGGCGCGCGCCACCGCCGCCTCCAACTCCACCACGATGGCCGGCGGGCAGCCCACCCAGACCGGAACCGCGCTCGCGAAGCTGTCGTGGGACATCATCCACGAGAACGCCTTCTCCGCACTCGACGCGGTGCGCGACGGCGTCGTGACGCCCGCGCTGGAGAACCTCGTGGAGGCGAACACGCTGCTCTCCGGCCTCGGCTTCGAGTCGGGCGGACTCGCCGCCGCGCACGCGATCCACAACGGCCTGACCGCCGCCCCGCAGACCCACGGTCTCTCGCACGGCCAGAAGGTGAACATCGGCTCGCTCGCCCAGCTGGTGCTCGAGGGCGCGCCGCGCGCCGAGATCGAGGACTTCATCGAGTTCACCACCCGCGTCGGCCTGCCGACCACGCTCACCGAGATCGGCCTGACGGTCGGGAACGAGAAGGAGCTGCGCGCGATCGCCGAGGCGTCGACCGTCGCGTCGGAGACCATCCACAACATGCCCTTCGCCGTGACGGCCGACGACGTGGTCGCCGCGCTCACCTCGATCGAGCGCCTGTCGCGCTCGGTGCGCGCCGAGCGCGGGCTGCCGGAGCCGGTGCTGCACGTCGCGAAGCACTAGAAGCGCGCCCGCGCCTGCCCTCGCTGGTCGAGTAGTCCGCGACGAAGGAGCAGGCGTGTCGAACCCTCACGCGACGGGGTTTCGATACGCGAACTCGCTTCGCTCGCCTGCTACTCAACCAGCGGAGGTGTTCCGACTCTTCGCCAGCTCCTCGATCGCGTCGATCACGTCGTCGAGCTCGCCCGCCGGGGTCGGCAGCTTGTCGAAGGGGAACAGCGCGGCGTTGTAGTACAGCCCGTCGCTCACCAGCAGCACCAGCCGGGCGACGGCCGCGTCGCCGACGCTCTGCTCGATGAGCTCGCGCCACCCGGCCTCGACCGCTGCGAGCGAGGCGTTCGCCGCGGGGTAGAGGCCGGACTGGGCCAGCCGGGTCATGGCGATGTAGGTGCTGTCGAAGGCGGTGCCCACCACCACCGACGAGCGGATGAACTTGCGCACGAAGCCCTCGGGCGCGGCAAGCAGCCGGGCGTTGTCGTCGGAAGTCAGGCGTTCCAGCCGCTCGACGAGGCCGGCCACGAGGTCGGTCTTCGCGCCGAAGTGGTAGAGGAGACCGCCCTTGGAGACGCCGGCCTCAGCGGCCACGGCGTCGAGGGTGGCCGCGCGCTCGCCCCCGTCGGTGACCATGCGCTCGAACGCGTCGAGCAGCGTCTCTTTGGTGGAGGGTTTCTGCGTCATCCGTCGACTATATCCGCGGACGGCTGGCAACTGTACCGTCTAGACGGTACAGTGATCGCATGAGCACCACAGAGATCAGCGCGCCCGCGGCGCGCGCCACCACCAGAACCTGGCTCGCCCTCGCGGTGCTGATGCTGCCCACCCTGCTCGTTTCGATCGACAACACGGTGCTGAGCTTCGCCCTGCCGAGCATCGCCCGCGACCTGCGGCCCTCCGCCACCGACCAGCTGTGGATCGTCGACGCCTACCCGCTCGTGCTGGCGGGCCTGCTGGTGGCCATGGGCAACCTCGGCGACCGCTTCGGCCGCCGGCGCATGCTGATGATCGGCGCGAGCGGCTTCGGGCTGGTCTCGGTGCTCGCCGCCTTCGCCCCCGACGCGACCCTGCTCATCGCCGCGCGCGTGCTGCTCGGCTTCTTCGGCGCCATGATCATGCCGTCCACCCTCTCGCTGCTGCGCTCGCTCTTCCAGGACCGCCGTCAGCGCCGGCTCGCGATCGCCGTCTGGGCCACCGGGTTCTCGGCCGGCTCCGCGGTGGGCCCGCTCGTCGGCGGCGTGCTGCTCGAGCACTTCTGGTGGGGCTCGGTCTTCCTCATCGCCGTTCCGCTGCTGCTGCCGCTGCTGGTGCTCGCGCCGGTGCTCATCCGCGAGTCGAAGGACCCGGCGCCCGGACCCTTCGACCTGCTCAGCATCGTGCTCTCGATGCTGGCGCTCGCGCCGCCCGTCTACGCGATCAAGGAGATCGCCACCGAGGGCTTCGGGCCGGTCCCCGCGCTGCTGCTCGCCGTCGGCGTCGTCTCCGGCGTGCTGTTCGTGCGCCGCCTGCTCGGCCGGGCCAACCCGATGCTGGACATGAACCTGTTCCGCGTCCCCTCGTTCAGCGGCGCGGTGATCGTGAACCTGGTGAGCGTGTTCTCGCTCGTCGGCTTCCTCTACTTCATCACCCAGCACCTGCAGCTGGTGCTCGGCATGAGCCCCTTCGACGCGGCGATCGCGCTGGCGCCGGGCACCGTCGTGATCATCATCGCCGGCCTCGCCGTCGTGCCCGTGGTGCGCAGGATCCGCCCCGGCTTCCTGATGGCCTTCGGGCTCACGCTGTCGCTGGCGGCCTACGCGTCGATCGCGATCATCGGCGACGGAGCGACGGTGCTGAGCCTCATCGTGGCGTTCTGCGTGCTCGGCGCCGGCATCGGCGCCGCCGAGACGCTCTCGAACGACCTCATCATCTCCAGCGTGCCCGCCGACAAGGCGGGAGCCGCATCCGGTGTCTCCGAGACGGCCTACGAGCTGGGCGCCGTGCTGGGAACGGCCGTGCTCGGCAGCATCCTCACCGCGTCGTACCGCACCACCATCGTGATCCCCGAGTCGCTGACCGAGGCGGATGCCACAGCCGCCCGCGAGACGCTCGGCGGCGCGGTGGAGGTCGCCTCCACGCTGCCCGCCGGCCTCGGCGAGCAGCTGCTCGACTCGGCCAGACACGCCTTCGACTCGGGCGTCACGACCACCTCGTGGGTGGCGGTGGCGCTGATGGCCGTCGCCATCACCGTGACGCTGGTGACCCTGCGCAAGGCGCGCGGCTAGAGACGACGACGGGCCCGAACCGCTAGCGGCTCGGGCCCGGTTTCGATACGCGGCCTCCTGCGTCAACTGGTGGAGCCTTCGGCGAGATCCTATGCAGAACGCTGACGCGTTCCGCTACTCAACCAGCGGAGGAAAGCGGAGGGGGTGGCCTCAGATCAGCGGGTCGTCGTTGCTCGTGGTGGTGCGGCGCTGCACGGCCTCGCCGCTGTTCGGGTCGACCGCCGAACGGGTGGTGGTGCTCGACTGGCGCTTGCGGGCCATCAGCACGAGGCCGAGCACGAAGATCAAGAACCCGGCACCCATCAGGATGTAGCCGATCAGGCCGAGGTCGATGAACTCGAGCTGCACATTGACGGCGAAGGCCAGAATGGCGCCGATGACGAACAGGGCAATACCGCTTCCAATACTCATGCGCACAACGATAGGGGCTTGCGGCAATTGGTCAAAGGCTCGCCACGTCCCTCCGGAATGCGCTATGCGCGCCACGCGGGCGCCCGCCGCCGGACGGTAATCTAGACGGATGCCCACTGAACTGAATCTCGCCGTCATCGCCGGAGACGGAATCGGACCCGAAGTGACCGCCGAGGCGGTGAAGGTGCTGCGCGCCGCCGTCGGCTCCGACGTCGAGGTCGACGTCACCGACTACCCCTTCGGCGCCGGCCACTTCCTCGAGACCGGGAAGATCCTCGACGACGACGACCTCGGCGCGCTGAAGCACCACGACGCGATCCTGCTCGGGGCCGTCGGCGGCGACCCCCGCGACCCGCGGCTGAAGGGCGGCATCATCGAGCGCGGACTGCTGCTCAAGCTGCGCTTCGCCTTCGACCACTACGTGAACCTGCGCCCGACCACGCTGTTCCCGAACGTCGAGTCGCCGCTCGCGGCACCGGGCGACGTCGACTTCGTGGTGGTGCGCGAGGGCACGGAGGGCCCCTACGTGGGCAACGGCGGCGGATTCCGCGTCGGCACCCCGCACGAGATCGCCAACGAGGTGAGCATCAACACCGCGTTCGGGGTGGAGCGGGTCGTCCGCCACGCCTTCGCCGTGGCATCCGCTCGAGAGGCGAAGAAGCTCACCCTCGTGCACAAGACCAACGTGCTGGTGTTCGCCGGCTCGCTCTGGCAGCGCACGGTCGACCGGGTGGCGCTCGAGTTCCCCGCCATCGCCGTGGACTACCTGCACGTCGACGCCGCGACTATCTTCTTCGTGACGAACCCGGGTAGGTTTGACACCATCGTCACAGACAACCTCTTCGGCGATATCCTCACCGATCTTGCTGCCGCGATCAGCGGCGGAATCGGACTGGCCGCCTCCGGCAACATCAACCCGGACGGGGACTTCCCCAGCATGTTCGAGCCGGTCCACGGATCGGCCCCCGACATCGCCGGCCAGCAGAAAGCCGATCCCACCGCTGCGATCCTCTCCGCGGCCCTGCTGCTCGACCACCTCGGGCACGCAGACGCCGCATCCCGCGTCTCCGCCGCCGTCTCCGCCGACCTCGCCACGCGTGGCTCCTCGCCGCGCCCGACGTCGGCGGTGGGCGACGCGATCGTGACGCTTCTCGACACACCCTCCACAAAGGACATGCACGCATGATCAAGAACCTCCTCGCCCCCACCACCCTGCAGTTCACCCGCTCCACCAACCCCGACGCAATGGCGGAGATGGAGCGGATGGAGATTTTGGCCGACCCCGGGTTCGGGCGCCATTTCACCGACCACATGGTGGACATCTGCTGGTCGGCGCGCGGCGGCTGGCACCGCCCCCGCGTGCAGCCCTACGGCCCGATCGCGCTCGACCCGGCCGCGGCCGTGCTGCACTACGGGCAGGAGATCTTCGAGGGCATGAAGGCCTACCGCCACGCCGACGACTCCATCTGGACCTTCCGCCCCGAGGCCAACGCCGCCCGCATGCAGCGCTCCGCCCGCCGCATGGCGATGCCCGAGCTGCCCACCGAGTACTTCATCGACTCGCTGAAGGAGATCATCGCGGCGGATGGCGCGTGGGTGCCCTCCGCGCCCGAGACGAGCCTGTACCTGCGCCCGTTCATGTTCGCGAAGGAGGCCTTCCTCGGGGTGCGCCCCGCCGAGAAGGTGAACTACTACGTGATCGCCAGCCCGGCCGGCCCCTACTTCGCCGGGGGAGTGACGCCGATCTCGATCTGGCTCTCCACCAACTACTCGCGCGCGGGCAAGGGCGGCACGGGCGCCGCGAAGACCGGCGGCAACTACGCCGCGTCGCTGGTGGCCCAGGCCGAGGCCTACGACAACGGCTGCGACCAGGTGCTCTTCCTCGACAGCGAGGAGGGCAAGTACCTCGAGGAGCTCGGCGGCATGAACATCGTGCTCGTGCACAAGAACGGCACGCTGATCACCCCGCACTCCGACTCGATCCTCGAGGGCATCACCCGCGACTCGATCCTCGAGCTGGCCGAAGACCGCGGGCTGCGCGTCGAGCGCCGCCGCGTGACCCTCGACGAGTGGCGCGAGGGAGCCGCGAACGGCGACATCGTCGAGGCCTTCGCCTGCGGCACAGCGGCCGTGGTGACCCCGATCGCCCTGGTCAAGAGCGACGACTTCGAGATCGGCTCGGCAGACGCGGTGGCCGGCGAGCTGACGCTGTCGCTGCGCCAGGAGCTCACCGACATCCAGTACGGCCGCCGCGAGGACGTGCACGGCTGGATGATGCGTCTCGACGCCTGAGAACAGCCGCGCAAGCGGATGACACGGCCCCTTCTCCCTCGGGAGGAGGGGCCGTTTCGCGCGTTCCGGGAGCCCGCTGCTGCGCGGGTTTGACATTTCTCGATCCGTGGGTCTACGTTGTATTTCACACAGAAACGCACCAACATAACAAACTTGTAACACAAGATTGACGGCCGCTGTGGGCCTCGATCACTCCTTTCTGTACTGACGACGACGTCCCTGAATGAGGCCGTCGGTGGTACCGAGAGACCCGAGCCCCCAGTACAGCCACACGAAGGAGTGTCGATTCAGATGCGCGCAGTTGTTTTCGAAGAAGCCGGTTCCCTCGCGCTGGTCGAACGCCCGGAGCCCATCGCCGGCTTCAAGGAGGTCGTCGTCGAGGTGGCCGCGGTCGGCGTCTGCGGCACCGACACGCACGTCTTCGACGGCGAGTTCGAGGGCACCGTCTTCCCGCTGGTCCCCGGCCACGAGGCCACCGGCGTCGTCACCGCGATCGGCGAGGGCGTCACGAAGATCGCCGTCGGCGACCACGTGGCGGTCAACCCCAGCACCACCTGCGGCGAGTGCGAGTTCTGCCTGAACGGCAAGAGCAACCTCTGCCGCTTCTGGAACGGCCTCGGCGTCGTCGCCTCCGACGGCGCATCGCAGGAGCGTTTCGTCGCTCCCGTCGCCAACGTCTTCAAGCTCAAGCCGGAGACCGACATCTACCAGGCCGCGCTCATCGAGCCGCTCGCCTGCGCCATCCGCGGCTACGACATCCTCCCGCGCAAGATGGGCGAGCACTACCTGATCTACGGGGCGGGAACCATGGGCCTGCTGATGGCCCAGCTCGCGCCCCGCGCCGGAGCGGCCAGCGTCACCATCGTCGACGTGAACGACAGCCGCCTCGACGTGGCCCGCGAGCTCGGCATCGAGAACATCTACCAGAGCGCCAACGAGGCCGACCGCGAGAAGTGGGACGTCGTGATCGACTGCACCGGCAACATCCGCGCCATCGAGGACGGCCTTCCCCGCGTCAAGCCGGGCGGCACCTTCCAGCACTTCGGCGTCGCGCCGGCCGAGGCCACCGCCGACTACTCGCCCTTCCGCGTCTACCGCGACGAGATCTCGATCGTCGGCACGATGGCCGTGCTCAACTCCTTCGGCCGCGCCGTGGAGATGTTCGAGGCCGGTGCCATCAACCCCGGTCCGATGCTGAGCCACAGCTTCACCCTCGAGGATTACCCGAAGGCGCTCGAGATGTTCCGCGCGGGAACCGGGCGCAAGCTCCAGATCCGCCCGAACGACTCCGCCTCGCGCGTTCTCTAAACCCCCACCAGCGATCACCACCAGTTCTGCAGAGCAGCAGGGAGCCTCACCGTGTCAGCCCAGTCCACAGCAGCCAGCACCGCCAAGCGGAAGCGGCTCATCACCGTCGGCGTCGTCGTCGCCGTCCTCATCGCGATGTTCTTCGGCACGAAGATCGTCACGGGCGAGGGCGCAGCGGCCGACGCCGGCAAGTTCAGCGCCGCCGAGTACGCCTCCGAGAAGTGGGAGTCGGAGGTGCTGCCAGGCATCCTCGACAACGAGCACGACCTGGTCGAGGTCGCCACGGCGATCGCGGCCGACCCCGCGGCGGCCTCCGACGAGTTCGGCGTGGTCGAGGGCACCTCGGCGCCGGTCTACACGGTGAGCTTCACCGGTGTCGCCGGGCTCTACGAGGCGGGCATCATGCCGGTCACGGTCGAGGGCCTCCCCGCCGGCGTCACCGTGCGCGTGCAGATGGGGCCGGCGATCAACGGCACCGCGATCCGCGACGCCTCGGGCACCGTGCACTTCCCGCAGTTCACCAACCAGATCGAGTACCAGGACGTGGGCTCGGAGTTCAACAACCTCGTCAAGACCACGGTGCTCGACGGCATCGACCCGGTGTCGCTGAACGGCACCACGGTCACCATGACGGGCTCCTTCCAGCTGATCAACCCCACCTCCTACCTGGTCACCCCCGTCGAGATCGAGTCGGAGTAATGGCCGCCGACACGGTGGTGCTGCGCGCCACCGACGTGACCAAGCGGTACGGCGGCACGCACGCCCTCAAGGGCGTCAACTTCGAGATCCACGAGGGCAAGGTCACCACGCTGTTCGGCGAGAACGGCGCGGGCAAGTCGACGCTGATGAAGATCCTCTCCGGCGTGGAGAGCCCCACCTCGGGCACGCTCGAGCTGCGCGGCAAGGAGGTGCAGTTCGCGAACACCGTCGACGCCCGCGACCAGGGCATCTCGATCATCCACCAGGAGCTGAGCCTCGCCCCGAACCTCAGCGTGCGCGACAACATCTTCATGGGACGCGAGATCCTCACCCGCACCGGCTCCGTCGACTACAAGGCCGAGGACGCCGAGGTGCGCCGCCTGATGGTGCGCCTCGAGGAGAACGTGGAGCCCACCACACTCGTCTCCGACCTGCGCCTCGGCCAGCAGCAGATCGTGGAGATCGCCCGCGCGCTCAGCGTGGACGCCCGCATCCTGATCATGGACGAGCCCACCTCCGCGCTCAGCGCCTCCGAGGTGGAGGTGCTCTTCAAGGTGATCGACGACCTCACCTCCAGCGGCGTCTCGATCGTCTACATCTCGCACCACCTCGAGGAGGCGCTGCTCGTCACCGACTTCGCCGTCGTGCTGCGCGACGGAGCGATCGTGGCGCACGAGCTCGCCGACAACATCGACCTCGAGTGGATCGTGGCCAACATGGTCGGCCGCAACTTCGACCTCGGCGAGCCGCCGGCCGGCATCACCTCCGGCGAGGTGGCGCTCTCGATCGAGAACGTGCAGGTCGTCGACCCCGGCAACGACAGCCGCCTGGTCGTCGACGGCGTCTCGATCACCCTGCACAGGGGCGAGATCGTCTGCATCTACGGGCTGATGGGCGCCGGGCGCACCGAGCTGCTCGAGGCCGTCGCCGGCCGCACCTCCTTCGCCGGCGGCCGCGTGCTGCTGAACGGCGAGGACATCGCCGGCCTCACCGTCGCCCAGCGCATCGAGAACGGGCTCGCGCTCGTCCCCGAGGACCGCCAGCGCGACGGGCTCGTGCAGACCATGTCGGTCGGCCAGAACATCTCGCTCGCCAGCATCCGCTCATACGTCCGTGGCCTGTTCTTCTCCACGCCCGCCGAGTCCTCTCTGGTGAAGACCCAGATAGCGGATGTCGGGGTCAAGACCTCGGGACCGGCTGCGGCCATCGGCTCCCTGAGCGGCGGCAACCAGCAGAAGGTCGTCATCGGCAAGATGCTGATGACGCAGCCGAAGGTGATCCTGCTCGACGAGCCGAGCCGCGGCATCGACGTGGGCGCGAAGGCGGAGGTCTTCGGCCTCCTCACCCGCCTCGCCTCCGAGGGCCTCGCGGTCATCTACTCCACCTCAGAGGTCGGCGAATCGCTCAGCATCGCCAATCGCATCATCGTGATGAACAAGGGCCGTATCTCGGCCGAGTTCGACGCGCTCGGCGCAACAAAAGAACAGGTAATGGCCGCTTCGGGTGAATCCGTCGCAGCACTCGACACGAACGGAACGAACTGATGAGCACCACGCAACCGGCTGCGCCCGGTCTCCTGAACCGGATGTTCCCGAACGGGTTCGATCCGCTGGCGATCCTGCTCCAGGGCCGCGCGTTCTTCGCGCTGATCGTCATCGTGATCGTGTTCTCCCTGCTCTCGCCGAACTACTTCAACGTCTCCAACCTGCTGCAGATGTCGCAGCACGTGGCTGTGTACGCGATCCTCGCGATCGGCATGCTGCTGGTGATCCTCAACGGCGGCATCGACCTCTCGGTCGGCGCCACCCTCGGGCTCAGCGGCGTCGTCGCCGGCTGGCTGATGCAGGGCGTGAAGATCCCCGAGCTGGGCGTCGCGTTCTACCCCTCCGTCTGGGTGGTCGTGATCCTCGCCCTCGCCACGGGCGCCTTCGTCGGCCTGATCAACGGAATCCTGATCTCGAAGTTCCGGGTCGCGCCCTTCGTCGCCACCCTGGGCATGCTCTACGTCGTGCGCGGTGTCGCGCTGCTGATCACCAACGGCCTCACCTACCCGAACCTCTCCGGCGACCCGGAGTTCGGCAACGAGGGCTTCGACTGGCTCGGCTTCAACAACCTGTTCGGCGTGCCCATCGGCGTGATCATCATGATCGTGATCGCCATCGGGGCGAGCCTCCTGCTGAACAAGGCGCCCTTCGGCCGCTGGCTGTACGCCTCCGGTGGAAACGAGCGGGCGGCCGAGCTCTCCGGCATCCCGGTGAAGCGGGTCAAGGTGCGCGTCTACGTGCTCTCCGGCATCTGCGCCTCGATCGCCGGCGTGATCATCGCCTCCGAGCTCACCTCGGCCAACCCCACCTCAGGCCAGAACTTCGAGCTCACCGCGATCGCGGCCGTCGTCATCGGCGGCGCGAGCCTCGCCGGTGGACGCGGAACCGTGCGCGGCACCCTGCTCGGCGCCTTCGTGATCGGCTTCCTCTCCGACGGCCTCGTCATCGTGGGCGTCTCCGAGTACTGGCAGATGATCTTCAACGGCGCCGTCATCGTGCTCGCCGTGCTCCTGAACGCCATCACCTACAAGCCCAAGCAGCGCCTGGCCACGCCGAGCGCTCCGGGCACACCACCGACTTCCGACCGCGCTCCAGACACTGGTGTTGGCGCTGCGGCAGGCAAGATAGCCGGCTGACGAATTCGTCGGCCGGACAAGAGAATCGAAAGGGAAGCAACATGTTCCGCAAAGCTGCAGCAGCGCTTGCCGTGGGTGTCACGATCGTGGCCCTCACCGGATGTTCCACAGGAACCGACTCCGGCGGATCCGACGCCGGGAGCGGCGAGGCCGGAGGCCTGATCACGGTCATCGTCAACGACCTCGCCAACCCGTACTGGACCGCCGAGGCCGACACCGCGGCCGCCGAGGCCGAGAGCCTGGGCTACGAGTCGAAGATCGGCTCGCACAACGGCGACTCCAAGAAGGAGAGCGACCTGGTCGACACCGCGATCACCAACAAGTCGGTCGCGGTCATCCTCGACCCGGCAGACGCCAACGGCTCCATCGGCGCCGTGAAGAAGCTCGTCGCCGCCGACATCCCCGTGTTCCTGGTCAACGCCGAGATCAACGAGGAGGGGCTCGCACAGTCGCAGCTCGTCGCCAACAACGCGCAGGGCGCCGCACTGGGTGCCGCTGCCTGGGTCGAGGCCGTCGGACCCGCAGGCGAGTACGTGGAGCTGACCGGCCGTCCGGCCGACAACAACGCCGCGACCCGCTCGAACGGTTTCGCCTCGGTGATCTCGCAGTACCCCGACCTGAAGCTCGTCGGCTCCGAGGTCGCGAACTGGGACCAGAAGGAGGGCAACGAGAAGATGCAGTCGCTGCTCGCCGCGCACCCGAACATCGTCGGAGTCATCGCGGGCAACGACCCCATGGCCCTCGGCGCGATCGCAGCGCTCAAGGCCGCAGGCAAGCTCGACCAGATCAAGGTCGGCGGCTTCGACGGAGCTCCCGACGCCGCCCAGGCGATCACCGACGGCTCGCTGCAGTACACCGTGCTGCAGCCGGTCGTGGACTTCACCAAGTCCGCCGTGCAGCAGGCCGACTCGTACATCCGCACCGGCGAGACCGGCGTTGACGAGGAGAAGCAGTCCTTCGACTGCATCCTGATCAACAAGGACAACGTCGCCAGCTACGGCAACTTCTCGATCGAGTAGTCGCCGAACCCGCACCAAGCAGTAGGAGCCGGTCGGTCGGCGAACCCGCCGACCGACCGGCTCTCCTTAACTCTCTCGAGGACTGAAATGACCTACCTGTTCAACAACCCCGTCGAGTTCGCGGACGAGCTCCTCGAGGGCTTCGTTGCCGCCAACGGCGCGTGGGTGCAGCACGTCTCGGGCGGCGTCGTGCGCTCGACCGTCAGCCCGGCAGGCGAGGTCGCCGTCGTGATCGGCGGCGGCTCCGGCCACTACCCCGCCTTCGCCGGCATCGTCGGCCAGGGCCTCGCGCACGGCGCGGCGATGGGCAACGTCTTCGCCAGCCCCAGCACGCAGCAGATCTACACCGTCGCCAAGGCCGCGAACAACGGCGGGGGAGTGCTCCTCTCCTACGGCAACTACGCCGGCGACGTGCTCAACTTCGACGCAGCACAGGAACGCCTCATCGCCGAGGGAATCCCGTGCCGCACCGTGGTCGTCACCGACGACATCTCCAGCGCATCCGTCGCCGAGATCACCAAGCGCCGCGGCATCGCCGGCGACCTCGTGGTCTTCAAGGCGGCCGCCGCCGCGGCCGAGTCCGGCGCCGACCTCGACGAGGTCTGGCGCGTGGCCACCGCGGCGAACAACCGCACCCGTTCCTTCGGCGTCGCCTTCGGCGGCTGCACGCTGCCCGGCGCCGCCGAGCCGCTCTTCACCGTTCCCGCCGGTCGGATGGCCGTCGGCATGGGCATCCACGGCGAGCCCGGCATCGGCGAGCGCGACATCCCCACCGCCGACGAGCTGGCCGAGCTGCTGGTCTCCTCGCTGCTTGCCGAGCTCCCCCCGGAGGTGGACGCCGCAGACGGCGGGCGCGTCGCGCTGATCCTCAACGGTCTCGGCTCGGTGAAGTACGAGGAGCTGTTCGTGCTCTACCGCCGCGTCGCCCAGCTGCTGGGCGCCGCGGGCGTCACCATCGTCGAGCCCGACGTGGGGGAGCTGGTCACCAGCTTCCAGATGGCAGGCACCTCCCTCACCCTCACCTGGCTGACCGACGAGCTCGAGCAGACCTGGCGGGCCCCCGCCTACACCCCGGCCTACCGCAAGGGCGCCGTGGTGCCCAGCGAGGCGCGCACCATCAGCGCCCAGTCGCACACCGAGCGCGTCGCGGTCGCCGAGGCCACCCCCGAGTCCCGGGCCGCCGCCGCCGGGATCCTGCGCGCGATCGAGGCGCTGGCCGCCGTCGTCGACGCCAACGTCGACGAGCTCGGACGCCTCGACTCCATCGCCGGCGACGGCGACCACGGCATCGGCATGCAGCGCGGCGCCACCGCGGCCGTCGTGGCCGCCCGCGAGGCGGCGGCCGCCGGAGCGGGAGCGCACACGCTGCTCGCCGCCGCCGGGGACGCCTGGGCGGACCGGGCCGGAGGCACATCCGGTGCCCTCTGGGGACTCGGCCTCAACGCCATCGCCGCACAGGTCGACGACTCCACCACCCCGCGCGGCACCGACATCTCGGCGGGCGTGCGCGGCGCGATCGACGAGGTGCAGCGCTTCGGCAAGGCGCAGCTGGGCGACAAGACCCTGCTCGACACCCTCATCCCGTTCAGCGAGGCCCTCGCCGCGGGTCTCGGCGACGGCGAGCGCTTCGCCCTGGCATGGTCGCACGCCGCCGATACAGCGGATGCCGCGGCCGAGTCGACCGCGTCGCTCCTGCCCCGCATGGGCCGGGCCCGCCCGCACGCGGAGAAGAGTGTGGGAACACCCGACCCCGGGGCGATCTCGATGGCGCTGATCATCCGCGCCGTCGACGGCACACTGACCACAGAAGGAGAATGACATGACTGACAGACTGCGCATCGTGATCGGCTCGGACGACGCCGGCTTCACCTACAAGGAGGCCCTCAAGGCCGACCTCGAGGCGAGCGACCTCGTCGAGTCCGTCGTCGACGTGGGCGTCGACGCCGACGGCCACACCGGCTACCCGACCGTGGCGATCGCCGCCGCGGAGAAGGTCGCCGCCGGCGAGGCCGACCGCGCGCTGCTGGTCTGCGGCACCGGCATCGGCGTGGCCATCGCGGCCAACAAGGTCCAGGGCATCCGCGCCACCGTGGCGCACGACAGCTTCTCCGTCGAGCGCTCCGTGCTGAGCAACAACGCCCAGGTGCTCACGCTGGGCCAGCGCGTCATCGGCCTCGAGCTCGCCCGCCGCCTCGTGCGCGAGTGGCTCGGCTACCGCTTCGACGAGGGCAGCGCGAGCGCCGAGAAGGTCGCGCTCATCTCGGAGTACGAAGCGGGCCATGCCCAGAAGTGAGGCGCCGCTCGTCGTCGG
>Ga0247732_10000254_pt1 | contig 31574 bp, 26 predicted proteins | sample UWRJL163409C2_FD_180940 | JGI IMG/M metagenome (GOLD analysis project Ga0247732, IMG submission 180940) | Plant litter microbial communities from Arlington Agricultural Research Station in Wisconsin, United States - UWRJ-L163-409C-2 | ecosystem: Environmental > Terrestrial > Plant litter >...
TCATTCGCCGGCGAGGAGGAGGTCGCCTCGGTGGACGTCTCGTCGACCGGTCTCGACCTCAACCTGATGACGAGGCGCGGTGAGTGCGACGGGTCTCTCGGGCTGAGCGATCTGCATGAGAAGCGGTCGTTCTCAGCGGCAGGCGGCGAGACGGTGCTGGTGATCGTGCTCGAGGGCGATGTCTCGGGGGCCGACGGGCCGTTGCTGAATCGCGACGCCGTGCTGCTGCCATCCGGAGCTGCGGTCGAGTTGATCGGCCGCGGTGCTCTGGCCGTCGTCAGGGTGTGGCGACCATACTGAGCCCATGACTGATGCGAATACCGCCACGTTTCCTCCCCTCGTCGTCGGAACCGACCCCGAGGCGGTCAGAAAGGCGTTCCGGCTCCCACTGGCCTTCATCGCCGGGTTCATCGTGGTGATCGCGTTCGTCGCCGTGCTGGTCACCGCGATGATGGCGTCGCTGTCGGGGTTCGGCTCCGGCGTGCTCGCCGCACTGCCCTTTCTGATCACGCTCAGCTACATGGTCTACCTGGCAGTGCGAACCGCGCAGACGGCGGGCGAGCGGGCATCGGCCGGGACCGTGCTGACCATCGATGCGTCGGGCCTGAACGCCACCATTCCGCAGGGCGTGCTCGTTCTGCCGTGGCAGGCGATCGAGTCGGTCGCGGTGCAGAAGCGAGGCAAGCACCGCATCGCGATCTTCCGCACGGTGCCGGGTGTGACGCCTGACAGCCCCGGAGTCCAGACCACCATCAAGCCCGGCATCTTCCGGCTGCTGGCGAAGAAGGGCTTCCGCATCGGCTCGGCGGGAATCGACGTGCCCGTGCAGACGATCCTCGACGCGACGGCGGCGTTCACGGGCGGGCGCCTCGTCGCTCGCTGACAGGCGCCCGCCGCCGGTCTTCCCCGTCTAGTCGCTCAACAGGATGGTGTACACCCTGGCGATCCGGCCGTCGCGCACGAAGCATGCGTCGAGACCTCGCACCACGGGCGGCTGGCCCTCGGGACCGAGGTTCCAGGCCAGGTAGCCCATGTCGTGGTTCACGTAGACCTTCCCTGCGGCGGAGAAGACGAACCCGGGCGCGTCGGCGAGCAGCTTTCCGGCCTTCGCGTCGAGTGCCTCGTAGCCCACGACGATCTCATCCGGGTCGAGGAACTCGACATCCTCGGTGTAGGTGCGCTCGATCGCCTGGCGGCGGAGCACGGGGTCGCGCTGGCCGAAGACCTCGTGGAGGTTCGCGTTCATCAGCGTCTCGATCTGTTCGGTCTCGACCTGTTCAGTCATGTCTCTCTGCTCTCGTCGTGTGTCGTGCGTCGCACCGGGCGCTGAGTGCCGCCCGCCGCCTACTCCTGCGTGAAGATCAACCTGTCGAGCGCGGCATTGCGGAACGCGCCCGTCGGGTCCCACTCCGCGGCCAGAGCCCGGAATTCGGGAAGCCGCGGATACAGCCGTGACAGGGTCGCGGCATCCACCGTATTGAGCTTGCCCCAGTGGGGCCGCGCCTCGAACGGCGCGAGCGCCTCTTCGATCTGCGGCAGCAGGGCCAGAACGGCGTCGGGCTCGTTCTTCCACGTGAAGTGGATGATGAGCGAGTCGCGCTGGTAGGCCATGCTCAGCCAGAGGTCGTCGGCCGCAGCAGTGCGCAGCTCGGTGATGATGAGGTGCGGAGCGATCTTCTCTCCGAGCGCCCGCACGGCGCGCAGGGCGTCGCCGCCCTGGGAGCGCGGAACGAAGTACTCCGTCTGGATCTCGTCGCCGTTCGACGGGATGCGGTCGAGCCGGAAGTGCGGGAGCCGTTCGAGCCACGGCCCGGGCTTGCCGCCCTGCTCGTTGAGGTTGTCGTCGGAGGTCTCCCACAGCGAACCGGCCGAGACGATGTCGCGCTTCGCGCCGTTCCACTCGTCGGGAACATCGACACCGGAGTCGAGCCGGGTCTTCACCCAGAAGTTGGCGATCGTGTCTTCGACCCAGTCGGTGAACACGCTCACGCTGTAGCCCAGCGAGGTCACTCCCTCGACGTCGTCGAGCAGCACGTCCCAGGGCAGGCCGCGGAAGACATCCTGCCGAACCTGGAACGACGGCTGGATGTCGAGGGTGATGCGCACGACAACGCCGAACGCCCCGAGACCCACGACCAGGCCGTCGAAGCCGGGCTCGCCGCGACGAACGGTGCGCAGCTCGCCGTCGGCCGTCACGAACTCGAGCGCCGAGACCGCGGTCGAGAGCACGCCGTTGCCGTTGCCCGAGCCGTGCGTTCCCGTGGCGATGGCGCCCGCGATCGAGATGTGCGGCAGCGAGCCCATGTTGTGCAGAGCCCAGCCGTTGTCTTCGAGGTAGCGCGCCAGAATTCCGTAGCGCGTGCCTGCACCGACGGTGACCGTGCGGGCCTCGTCGTCGAGAACGAAGTCGGGCTCGATCTCGGTGACGGTCACGAGCAGGGCGTCGGTGTCGGCGATGTCGCTGAAGGAGTGTCGGGTGCCGAGCGCGCGGATGCGCTCCGCCCCGGCGACGAGGGAGGACACCTCGTCGATCGAGGTCGCATCGACGATGTCTGCGGCCTGGTATTCGAGCGTTCCCGCCCAGTTCAGCTCGGGTTCGTTTCTCACGCGGTTCCTTCGGTCTCGATTCTCCAGTCGCCCGACGTGAGCGACAGGGTCGCGGCCGACGCATCCGGTGAGATGGCAGAAGCCGGCTCGCCGTTGACAGCCACCGTTGTAGCGTACGCGGGAAGAGTCACCACGGCAGACGTATTCGCCGGCACGGTCACATGAATGCGCGTGCTGTGCGCGCCTCGGTCGATCGACAGGGAGATGGTGCCGCGAGGGGAGGCGAAATCCGCACTCACCGATGCGAACTCGCCGGTGTAGTCGGGGTCGACGGCGAACACCCGATAGGCCGACTCGAGCGAACGCAGGCCGAGCACGCCGCGCCAGAAGTACTCGAGGGCGTGGCCGAGCATGTCGTGGTTCTTCGAGCGCACCTCGTCGGCCCAGAATTCCGGCAGGGTGGTCTCTCCGCGACGGATGAACCGCATGTAGCTCGGGTGCTCCTCGCGACGGGCCATGCGCATCCAGATGTCGCTGCGCTTGAGGTCGGCGAGCTGCAGGAACAGGTATCGCATGCCGATCTCGCCCGTCTCGAAGGTGGCCTTCTCGGCCTCGGCGACGAACGCGGCCTCCACGTCGGCCCTGTGTTCGGGCGGCACGAGGCCGAACTGCAGTGCGGCGGCCTGGTTGACCGCGGTGATCGAGGTGGGCAGGCCGTCGCGGTTCACGTAGCGGTACCGGCCGGTCTCGGGGTCGGCCTCCAGCAGGTGATCGTTGTAGACCCGGGTGACCTCGGAGGCCTTGTTGCGGTACGCCACGGCGTCGGCCAGCCTGCCGAGCCGGTCGGCGAACGAGGCCATGATGCGCAGGCAGTCGATGTAGATCGCCGTCTCGAGATTCGCGTGCCCGTTGCCGTAGGCGCCGCTGACGCCCCAGTCGCCGAGGCCGTGCCGGATGATGCCGCCGAGCACCTCCTTGCCCTGCAGGTAGGTCATGTAGCGGGCTGCCGCGGGATACGCCTCTGCCAGCATGCCCGTGGAGTCGTAGGCGTCGACGAGGAATTTCGGCAGGTAGACGATCGCGCTGCCCCAGGCGATCGAGTCTCGGAACGGCCCCGTCATGTAGCGGATCTCGGGCGCCATCGTGGGTACGAGCCCGTCGCTGTCCTGGGCGCGCATCACGTCGCGAAGGATCTTCGTGTAGAGGTCCTCGACGTCGCGGATGTACTGCGTGCCGTTCGCCAGCAGGTGCACCACCTCGAGCCAGCCGAACTTCTCGATCTGCGGGCAGTCGGTGTGCAGGCTCTGCAGGTTGCTCGCGAACGTCGGCTCGAGCACGGCGAGGATGGCGTTGGCGTCGTCGACGTCCGTCGTCATCGTGCCTGTGCGCCGCGATGCGCTCGACACGAAGTGGCCTCGCACGTCGGTGATGCGCGGCAGACCGCTCGAGCCGTCGTCATCCATCGGGGCGACGCCCTCGAGCTGCACCCAGCGGGCGCCCGCATACGAGAAGTCGGGCTGCCAGGTCTCGGGCTCGCGGGTTCCCGCGAGGGTGAACGTCGAATAGACGTGGGTGCCGAACTCGGAGAACTCGGGGTCGGTCATGATCAGCACGTCGTCGTCGCCGAGGGTCTCGCCGTAGCGCACCACGATCCGGTCGCCCGCGTTTCCGACTGCAGAGACCTCGACCATCGTCGACATGTTCTGACCCAGGTCGAAGACGAGGGTGCCCGGGCGCGGTTCGGTCACCTCGACGGGCGTGCGCGTCTCGATCGCGGTGAGCGCGGGCTGCGACTGGTAGCGCAGATGCCCACGCGGTCCCTGGATGAACGACGCGTGACGCCACTCGGAGTCGTCGAACCCGGCGGCCGTCCATCCGGTCGGGAAGAGTCTGCGGTCATGGTCCTCAGACGCGTAGACGTTCGCCAGCGTCGTGGCCGATTCGCGGATGCGCCAGCTCTGGTCGCTGATCACCGTCTCGCGGCGGCCATCGGCGTAGGTGAGGTGCAGCTCGGCCACGAAGGGGAGCTCGTTGCCGTAGCGCACATAGGTCTTGTCTTCGTAGAGCGGCCAGAAGAAGCGGTCGCCCTGCTCGCCCGCGTAGAAGCCGTTGCCCACGTGCGCGCCGAGGGCGTTCGGCCCCGCCGCGATGCGGCCCGTGAGGTCGTAGGCCGCGTACTGCACGGCCTGGTGGTAGTCGGTCCAGCCCGGGTCGAGACGGTGATCGGATGCGGGCGCGCCGTTCGCGAAGAACTGCAGGTGGCCGAGGCCGGTCGCGAAGGCGATGGCTCGCACGGGCGTCTCGTCGAGCTCGAATTCGCGCCGCACGTAGAACGGCCTGTCGCTCGTCGTGCCGATCCAGCGGCCCTTCCACCGCGCATCCGGGTCGGCGAACCAGCTGCGGAACAGCAGACTGTCGTCGGGCATGACGTCGCGGTTCGGGCTCAAGGGGGGAGCGGCGTGCGAGTCCTGGTAGCCCGTGTGGAAGACGGCCGGCTCGCTCCTGGACTCACGTCCGCGCTGGTCGCGCACGGCCACGCTCCAGCGGTAGGCAGTCGTCGGCAGCAGGGGCTCCGAGGGCTCGAGTGCGATGTCGCGGGTGGCGTCGCAGTCGACCCAGTCGCTGTCCCAGACGGCGCCTCGCGGGTCGCCCGGCGCATCCATCAGGTCGAGCCGGATGCGGTACGCCGTCTGGTGGGCTCCGCGTTCGGGGCTCTCGACGCGCCAGTAGACGCGCAGCTCGGGTTCGTCGACGGCGAGCGTCTCTGCGAAGCCGTGGATGCCCAGACCGGTGACGTGCATAGAGTTGCCTCTCGTGAAACGAACGCCATTGAAGCGCTTCAATATGACCACCGTACAGACCGGACCCGGCATGCTGCAAGCAGTGCCCGCCCCAACTCAGGAAAAACCGCGTGTGGATCGCGTTTTCGTCCTTCGAGGAGCGGTTCCTCCTGCGATAGAGCGGCAGCCCCGGGGTCAGCGGTGGCCGAGGGTGCTCTCGCGCTCGAGAATCGAGGGGCTGAGCACGGTGGTGCGGTGCTCGTGCGAGGCGCCGGCGATCTCCTCGACGAGCAGGCGCACCGCCTCCACACCCATGCGGTAGCCCGGGGGCTCAACGGTGGAGAAGGGCAGCGGGCTCTCCCAGGCGCTGCGGTTTCCGTCGCTGCCCATCACGGCGACATCGCCGGGGATCGAGACACCCGGCATCGCGAGCAGTGACTGCAGGATGCCGAGGGCCAGCAGGTCGGTCGAGGCGATGATGCCGACACGGCCGGCCGCGGCGGCCCAGGCCGCACCATGCTCGGAGCCGACGGTGCGCCCGTCCGCGGCGGTGACGGCATCCGTTCGCACCAGCGCGAGTTCGACACCCGCCTCGGATGCCGCACGGGTCGCGCCCAGCCGACGATCGCGCACGGGCTGCAGTCGTTCGGGCCCCGCCACGAACACGAGCTCGCGCACGCCGGTCGAGAGCAGGTGGCGGGCGGCGAGGTAGCCGTCGAGCACGTTGTCCATCAGCACGGTGCAGCACTCGATGAGCGGGTCGCTGTAGTTCACGAGCACCACCGGGCGCCCGTGGCTGCGCACGCGTTCGATGCCCGCACGCGAGTCGTGCATGGGAGCGAGCAGCATGCCCCGGGTTCTGGCCTCGTCGAAGAGGTCGAGGTAGCGGTCCTGTTCGGCGAGGCTGTCGGCGCTCGACGCGATCAGCAGGCTGAGACCGTGCTCGCGCGCCTCGGCCTGCGCGCCCTTCGACAGGTCGACGAACAGGCTGTTGCCGAGGTCGGGAACGATGAGGGCGATGCTGTCGGTCGAGCCTCCGGCCAATGAGCGGGCGTTCGCGTTGCGCACGAAGCCCAGCTCGGCGATGGCCTGCTGCACCCGCAGCCGGGTCGCCTCCGCCACGCGCTGCGGGTGGTTGAGAACATTCGAGACGGTGCCGAGGGCGACGCCGGCCGCCGTCGCGACGTCCTGCATGCTCGGCTGCGGCGGGGGCTTGGGTGTGCCAGACATACGAACGTCCCTTCTGCCACGAACGGCTCTTCGGCGAGCGCGGGTGATCGCGCACTGCGCGGTGGTGCTGCACGCGCGCTCGGCGCGGACGCCCGCGCTCGCACCCGCTGCCCAACTGCAGGAGAGTCTAGCGACGAGCCAGCGCGACCCCCGCGGGAACCCGGGCGACGTGACTGCCGTGCTGCAGCGCGATCGGCTCGTGGCCCTCGAGCTCGAGCACCGCAGAGGCGCCCACGGGCACGCGCGTCTCGACCACGAGCTCGTCGCCGTCGAGGCGCCAGGCGATCGACACCGTGCCGTAGGGCGACTCGTGCACCGCGGACGCATGGGTGAGTCCGCCGCCCGGCTGAGGGCGGAACGCGATCGTGCGGTAGCCCGGTTCTGCCGGCGCGAGGCCCGCAACCACGCGGTGCATCCAGTCGGCGACCGCGCCGAGGGCGTAGTGGTTGAACGACGTCATCGTGCCCGGGTTGACCCGGCCGTCGGGCAGCTGGCTGTCCCATCGCTCCCAGATGGTCGTCGCTCCCTGCGTCACGGCGTAGAGCCATGACGGGCACTCCCTCTCGAGGAGCAGGTCGTAGGCGGTGTCGACCGCGTCGGCCATCGTCAGGGCATCCGACACGAGAGGCGTGCCCGCGAAGCCGGTGGCGATGCGGTTGCCGGCCGCCTCCACGAGCTCGGCGAGGCGCCGCCCGGCGGCCGCCCGGCGGGCGTCATCCGGGATCAGGTCGAACGTGATCGCGAGCGAGTACGCGGTCTGCGCATCAGACGTGAGACGGCCGTCGGGCAGCAGGTACTCGGCCGCGAAGGCGTCGCGCACGCGGTCGGCGAGCAGGCCGTAGTGCTCGGCCTCGTCGGCCTTGCCCAGAACCTCGGCGGTGAGGCTGAGGTGCCGCGCGCTCCAGGCGAAGTACGCCGTCGCGACCAGGTACTTGTCGGTCGTCGCGTCGGCCGGGTCCTGCGGGGGAGCGGCGGGGTCGAGCCAGTCGCCCAGTTGGAAGCCTTCGTTCCACAGGTGGTCGTCGCCCGAGAGGCGGTCCATCAGATCGACCCACCCCTTGGCGCTGTCGTACTGCTCGGCGAGCACGCCCACGTCTCCGTAGCGCTCGTAGAGCACCCACGGCGTGAGCACGGCGACGTCGCCCCAGACGGCGCCCGGGCGAATGGGGGTCCACATCTGGTGCGCGGGAATCGCGGGCACGTACCAGGGCACGGTTCCGTCGGGGAGCTGCTCGACGGCCACGTCCTTCAGCCAGCTGCCGAGGAAGCCCGACACGTCGTAGAGGAACGACGCCGTCGGCGCGAAGACCTGGATGTCGCCGGTCCAGCCCACGCGCTCGTCACGCTGGGGGCAGTCGGTCGGAATGTCGACGAAGTTTCCGCGCATGCTCCACACCACGTTCTCGTGCAGGCGGTTCACGAGCTCGTCCGAGCTGTCGAACCAGCCGGTGCGCTCCATGTCGGAGTGGTACACGCGGGCCACGATCGCGCCCCGGGCAGCGGCCTCGCGAACGTCTCCCGGCCATCCGGCCACGTCGACGAAACGGAAGCCGTGCATCGTGAACCGGGGCTCCCACTCCTCGACCTCACGGCCCGCGAGCGTGTAGCTGTCGGTCGAGCGTGCCTCGCGCAGGGGGCGGGTGTAGATCTCGCCCTGCTGCATCACCTCGGCGGTGCGCAGTGTCACCGTCTGGCCGGCCTCGCCCGACACCTCGATGCGCACGCGTCCCACCAGGTTCTGGCCGAAGTCGAGCACCGTTCCGCCCGAGGGGGTGTCGATGACCTCGACCGGCAGCACCTCCTGGGTGCAGCGCACGGGCGGCCCATCCGGGGCGGTGAGTGTGGCGGGGTCGCGATAGCGCACGGCCACGGGGGTCCACGCGCTGTCGTCGAATCCGGGGCTCGACCAGCCGGCCTGCTCGTCGCGCGCGTCGTAGTCCTCGCCGTCGTAGTTGCCGGTGCGCACGATCGGACCGAACGCGGCGTTCCACGTCTTGTCGGTGGCGATCGTCTCGACGCGGCCATCGGTGTAGGTGACCTCGAGCTGCGCGATCAGCGACAGGTCGCTGCCGAAGAGGTTGCGCCATCCGCCGCGCCACCCCAGACGGCCGCGGTACCAGCCGTCGCCGAGCCACGATCCGATCGCGTTCTCGCCGTCGACCAGATGTTCGGTGACGTCGTAGCTGTAGTAGCGCAGACGCTGCGCGTAGCTTGTCCAGCCGGGAGACATGGCGTCGTCGCCCACGCGGCGTCCGTTGATCTCGACCTCGTAGAGGCCGTGCGCCGAGGCGTACAGGCGGGCGGATGCGACGGGCCCGGTCAGCGCGAACGCTCGGCGCACGAGCGCCGGGCGACGATCATCCGATTCGAATTCCTCGCGCCAGGCGCCGCCGACCGGCTTGGCCACCCAGTCGGAGGCGTCGAGCAGGCCCGTCTCAAGAGTGGATGGATTGCTCCACTCGCTCTGGATGCCGTCCTCGCCGGTGAGGCGCACCCGCACGGTGGCGCGCTCGCGGGAGACGAGATCGGGGCCGGTCCAGGGAACGAGCACGGACTCGGCGGAGTCGACCCGGCGCGTGGCCGGGATGCCGTTGCGGGTGACCTCGAGCTCATAGCTCGCCTGCGCCCACCCGGGATCGGCGGTGGTCTTCCACGACAGGCGGGGCCGGCGGTCTCCGATGCCGAAGGGAACGCGGTGATGCTCGATCGAGGGGGCTGATGGGGTGGCCGACATGGCATACCTCTGTCTGGGACGGTGAAGCTGAGGAAAGAGAACTGATGGCGACGGGCCCGCCGCCGGATGCGTTCGACTACCACCACCGAACGCATCCGACGCCGGGGTTCTAGCCCTTAACCGAGCCGGCCGTGAGGCCCTTCATGATCTGCTGGTTGAGGAACAGGTACAGGATCAGGATTCCGCCGGTCGTGATGCAGATCGCGGCGAACAGGGGCCCGTAGTCGGTGGCGCCGTACTCGCCCGAGAAGTTGAGAAGTCCGGCCTGGATGGTGTTGAGCGAACGGTTGCTGGCGAAGGTGATGGCAATGAGCAGGTCGTTCCAGATGAGGAAGAACTGCACGAGACCCACGGTGATCACGGCGTTGCGCACCATCGGGAAGCCGATGTACCAGAACGAGCGCAGCATCGTGGAGCCGTCGATCGTGGCCGCCTCGAACACCTCACGGGGGATCGCCCGGAAGTAGGTGGCCATCATGAAGATCGTCAACGGCAGGCCATGGCCGGTGTAGATGATGATCAGGGGCAGAAGCGAGCCGGTGATGTTCAGATTGAAGAAGATCGTGAACAGCGGCAGCAGGATCATCTGCACGGGGATCATGATGCCCGCGAGGATCAGCAGCAGAATTCCGCCGCGGCCCTTGAACACCATGACCTCGAGCGCGAACCCGCCGGCTACACCGAGGATCACGATGAGCGCGAGCGAAGGGACCGTCGCGATGAGGCTGTTGGTGATCGTCGTCGCGAGGTTTCCCGTCAGCCACGCCGAGACGTAGTTGCCCCACTCCCAGACCTCGGGCAGCGCCCAGGAGGGGTTGTTGAGAAAGTCGGTGTTCGACTTCAGGGAGTTGATGAACATCCAGAAGAGCGGGTAGATCTCGATGATCAGCAGCACGCCGATCACGATGAGCACGGGGATGCGCTTGAGGAAGCGGATCGGTGCGGGCGTGCGTCCCCCCACGTCGTGCTTCGCGAGGGCGGAGGTGCGGTCGAGGTTGTCGACGTTCGTCACAGTCATGGTCACTCCTCCTTAGATGGTGTTGTCGCGACGGGCGCCGCGGAAGATGAGGGCGGTCACGATGAGGCACATGATCGACAGGACGAGGGCGATGGTCGAGCCGTATCCGTAGTCGCTGAAGGCGAACGCGGTGCGATACATGTAGAGCGTCAGCGGCGTGGTCTCGTTGCCGGGGCCACCGCCGGTCAGGGCGAAGACCGAGTCGAAGACCTTGATGGTTCCGTTGATGCTGAAGATGATCGACGAATAGAGGATCGGCAGCGACATCGGGAGGACGATGTTCTTGAAGAGCGAGAAGCCGCGGGCGCCGTCGATGCGAGCGGATTCGATGATGTCCTCGGGAATGTCGAGGAGCCCGGTGTACAGAAGCACGCCGTAGAAGCCCATCGATCGCCAGACATCCATGATCACGATGACGATGAATGCCGTCGTTCCCGAACCCAGCCAGTCGACGCTGCCGAGGCCGACGTTCACCAGGAGCTCGTTCACCAGACCGTCTTTCGGGGCCGACTGGAAGAGCTTCTGGTAGAGCAGGGCGATGGCCACGGTCGGCACGACGACCGGGAAAAAGACGAGCGTGCGGATGATCGCCGACGACTTCTTGAGCACGAACGTGTAGAGCAGGGCCAGGCCGTAGCCGAAGACGACCTGCAGGATCGTGAGGAGCAGCGCGTATTTGACGGTGAAACCGAGGGCGGCCTGCACATCCGGGTCGGTGAAGAGTCGGGTGAAGTTGTTGATGCCGTTGAACTCGAAGCCCTCGAGGGCGTTGCCCTTGAAGAACGTGTAGCCGAACGACCAGACCACGGGCACGAGGATGACGAGCGTGTAGACCAGCAGGGCGGGTCCGAGGAGGATGGCGATCGTCTTGCGGTCGCCCAGAACTTGCTTCATGGGAGCCTTTCCCGTGGTAGGAGGCCGCCCGGGCGGTGAGCGCCCGGCGGCGGAGAGGGCAGCGTGAGGTGGGCCCTTCGCGGGGCCCGACGCAGTCCGATGAGATCGGACGGAGACGGACCCCGCGAGGAGCGGGAGTGATGGTGGCGCTAGCCCGCGTCGAGGTCGGTCTGGAGGAGCTTCATGAAGTCCTCCGCGGTGAGCTGGCCGGTGACCAGCAGCGACGCGTTCTTCGACGAGTCCTGTCCGGCCTTCGCGGTGAACAGCGCCTCGAACCACAGCACGCTCTCGGTGCTGCCGGCGATGCGGTCCTGCACGTCGACGGTGAGGGCGGGCAGGTCGGTGACCGGCTCCTTCGACTTGAATCCGGAAATCGCGCCGGACTGCTCGAGCGAGACCTGACCGTAGTTCTCGGTGATGCACTTCAGCCAGTCGGCGACCTTCGGGGTGTACGTGTCGGCACCGAAGGTCTGGGGCAGACCGACGTTGGCCGGGTACTGGTCGATGCTGCCCTTGCCGCCCTCGACCGCGGGGAACGGCATGAAGCCGATGTTGTCGACTCCGACCGTGTTCTTCTCCGGGTCGTTGGCGCTTTCGAGGAACCAGGTTCCCATGTACATCATCGCGGCCTTGCCGGTGAGCAGCTCGTTGTAGGAGCTGTCGATGTCGAGCGAAGCGATGTTGTCGTCGAAGTAGCCCGCTGCGCCGAGGTCGGCGACGGCCTGGGCTGCCGCCACGTACTCGGGGTCGGTCAGCTTGGCGTCGCCGTCGGCGACCTTCTGCAGGGCGTCCGGTCCGAGGTCGCGGAAGAGGTAGCTGGAGATGAGGCGCGTGATCGGCCAGCCCTGCTCGCCTGAAGCCGTGAAGGGGGTGATGCCGTCGGCCTCGAACTGCGACGCGATGTCGACGAGCTCGTCGTAGGTCTGGGGCTCCTCGAGTCCACGCTCGGCGAACATCGTCTTGTTGTAGAAGATGCCCTCGATGTTGAACTGGAACGGAAGGAAGGTGAAGTTTCCGCCGTAGAGGTTCTTGATGGTCGAGATGGCCGCGGGCTCGATGTCGTCGAGGACGCCGAGCTTCTCGAGCTCGGTTTCGAAGTTCACCAGCTTGCCGGCCTTGTCGAGCTTGGCGCCCTCTGCCGGGGTTCCGGCGGCGGCGAACATGACGGGGAGCGCGTTCTGGCTGGCGAGCAGCTGGATCTGGCTGTCGAGGTCGGCCTGGGGAATGGACGAGACCTCGAGAGGCAGGGCCGTGTTCTCGGTCTTGCACTGGTTCTCGGCGAGTTCGTTGAACACGGGCTCTGTGTTCGTGTTCTCGGTGTTCTTGAGGTACGTGAGCTTCGTGGGCTCTGAAGAGGATCCGCCTGCGGCGCAGCCGCTCAGGATCATGGTGCCGATGCCGACGGCAGCGAGTGCGGCAACGACGGGACGCCTGAGGCGTCGGCTGCGTAGTGCTGTGGTCACAATTCCTCCTTGAAGTGCGACGCCTCCTTTGAGACGTTTCAATTGGGGATGCTAGTTCGGCTTCTGAATCGTGTCAAGCGAATGCCGACTCCGAGATTGAATCGTGTCAAAGTCTGTGTGGAGCGCTTCAATCCGGGTCCGCCCGCCTTGCCGGGTATCCCGACGACCGCGCGCATCCGATCGTGGCCCTGCGGCCTCAGGTTTGCTACCATCGATCATTGAAACGTTACAAAGCCGGGATGCCGGCTTCGAGGTCGACGACGACACGAAGGATGAAGACACAGTGGTCAACGCACATTCAGACGAAGCACCGAACGGAACACTGTCGGGCAAGCGGGCGGTCGTGACCGGCGGCGCCGGCGCCTTGGGCCGCGTGATCGTCATGACGCTGGCGGCCGCCGGCGCCGACGTCGCGATCCTCGACCTCGACGCATCCGGAGCAGAGGCCCTGGCCGAGCAGGTGCGCGCCACGGGGCGTCGCGCACTCGGTGTCGGGGTCGACCTCACCGATTTCGAGGCCGTGCAGGCCGCGGGTGCGACCGTCGTCTCTGAGTGGGGCGGCGTCGACATCCTGCTCAACGGCGCCGGTGGCGGAGCGGTCTCGTTCTTCCACGAGATGACGGCCCAGACCTGGAACACCCAGATCGAGCGCAACCTCACGACCGTCTTCAACGTGACGCGCGCCTTCCTCCCCTCGATGATCGAGCAGAAGTCGGGCCGCATCATCAACATCGCCTCCATTGCCGCAGTCTCAGGCGGTCGTCTGGTGCGCGGCGCCACGGCGTACGCCGCCGCCAAGGCCGGGGTCGTCGGGCTCACCAAGGCGCTCGCCATCGAGGTCGCCGAGGACGGCATCACGGTGAACGCCCTCGCCCCCGGAGCGCAGGCCACGCCCGGCCGCGACAACGACACCCCCGAGCGCCGCGAGGCCCTGCTCGACCAGATCCCCACTCGGCTGCTCGGGGAGCCGCAGCACCTGGCCGACACGGTGGTGTTCCTCGCGGGCCCGGCCGCCGTCAACATCACCGGACTCATCCTGCCGCTCGACGGCGGACACTCGATCTAGCTCGACCTGAGGAGACATGACCATGACGAAACGACTCGACAAGGGCAAGCACTGGTTCAACGAGGTCTACGGCGAGGGCAAGGCCGACGGGCTCATCGAGATGCAGACCGGTCTGGCGCAAGACCTGGCCCGTTTCGGCATCGAGTTCAACTTCGGCGACATCTACTCGCGCCCGGGGCTGACCCTCGCTCAGCGAGAGCTGCTCACGATCGCCTCGCTCGTGACCATCGGCGGGCTCGAACCCCAGCTGCAGGGGCACACCCGAGGGGCGATCCGGGTGGGGTGCACTCCGACGGAGATCCTCGAGACGGTCATCCACACGGTGCAGTATTCGGGCTTCCCGAAGGCCCTGAACGCGATCCGCGTCGTCACGGATCAGCTCATCGCGCTCGGGGTCGAGATTCCCGAGGCCCTGGGCCCCGACGAGGACTGACTCGACCGCGCCGACCTCACCGCGCCCGTCAGGCGCATCCGCTGCTCGACGAGCGGGGGCGAACGTGCCAAACGGGCGCGGATTCCATCAGCGCGGGCGGGGCGCCTGGGTTGTGGTGGTGCGGATGCGGTACAGGCTCGTCGAGGCGGTGACGTAGAGATCCCGGCCGGACGCCCCGCCGAAGCACACGTTCGACACCTTCTCGGGGATCGGGATGCGCTCCAGCACCTCACCGGTCGACGAGAGGATCTGCACGGAGTCCTCGCTCGAGGTCCAGATGCGCCCCTCGACGTCGACCCTGAAACCGTCGGATGCCCCGGGCCGCACCACGGCGAATTCGCGACCGTTCGAGCAGCTCGCGCCCCGAACACCCACGTCGTACGCCCTGATGTGCCGCGCGGCCACCGAGCCCGCGTAGAACCCGGTGTCGGAGACGAAGAGCGTCTTCTCGTCGAGCGAGAACGCGAGACCGTTGGGGTGGATCATGTCGGTGATCACCGGGTCGACGTCGCCCGAAGCCGGGTCGAAGCGGAACACGAAGCATCCCTCGTACTCGGGCTCGGCCGCATGCCCCTCGCGCTCGGAGGGGTCGATTCCGTACGGCGGGTCGGTGAACCAGACGGTGCCGTCGGATGCGACGACGACGTCGTTCGGCGAGTTGAAGCGAACCCCGTTCCAGCGGTCGACGAGGGTCTGCGGAGGCGTGGAGCCGTCGATGCTCGTCTCGCGTTCGACGGAGCGTCTGCCGTGGCTGCACTGCACCACGCGGCCCTCGAGATCGAGCGTGCGCCCGTTCGTGAACTCGGCACCGTCGCGGAATACGCGTGTCTCGCCGCTCGCCTCGTCGTACTGCAGGATGCGGTCGTTCGGGATGTCGCTCCAGCGCAGGCTGTTCAGCGGCTCGATCCACACGGGCCCTTCGCCCCACTCGGTTCCGGTGTAGAGGGTCTCGAGCGCGGCACCGTCGGCGATGAGTGAGGTCACGCCGCCATACTGCCAGACGGCGCCGGCTCGCTCGGGAATGCCCCCGGCCCCCACGCTGCGGGAGCGCCCGCGTTGGAAATCGCGCGCTTCTTTGATACGTTTCAACGACGCCGACCGTGAGCATCGTTCAGTAGGGTCGGCTGACGGCTCGATTTGCCCGGCAATGGCGCGGGTACGGAGGATTGATACGTATGACTCGACCATTCTTTCGACCCGGCCCGGTCGACGTGACGTGGAGAAGGTGAGCTGAGACGTGGCTCGAGTAGGAATTCGCGAGGTCGCAAGCCTCGCCGAGGTGTCGTTGGGCACGGTGTCTCACTACATCAACCACCCCGACAGGGTGTCGCCGGAGAAGCGCCAGCGCATTCAGAAGGCGATCGACGACCTGGGTTTCGTGCGCAACAACGCGGCCTGGCAGCTGCGCCTCGGCCGCAGCGCCACCATCGCCTACATCGCTCCCGACGTGAGCAACCCCTTCTTCGCGACGATCGCCGAGGGTGTCGAGCGCACGGCGGCAGCGGGAGGACTCACGGTCTTCATCGCCAACTCCAACAGCTCGCGCGAACGCGAGGACAGCTACCTCGAGATGTTCGAGGCGCAGGGTGTGCAGGGAATGCTCGTGGCGTCGCATGAACCGGTCGAGGATCGCCTCACGCAGATCCGCCTGCGGGGAACGCCGTCGGTTCTGATGGGACAGCGGGCGACCTCGCCGGCGCAGCCCTCGGTCTCGCTCGACGAGATGAAGGGCGGATTTTTGGCGGTCAGGCACCTCATCGACATCGGCCGCACCCGCATCGCCTACGTGGGAGGACCGCTCTCGGTTCCTCAGGTCGGGGAACGATACGAGGGCGCGCTTGCGGCGGCGAGGGAGACGCCCGGAGTCACGATCGAGCAGATCGACGCGGTCGACCGCACGATCGCCGAGGGCCGCGATGTGGCCGACCAGATCGCTGCACGGCCCGCCGAGGAGCGGCCGGACGCGATCTTCGCTGTGAACGATCTCATGGCGCTGGGACTGCTGCAGACCCTGGTGGTCGAGCACGGCATCCGAGTGCCCCAGGACATCGCGATCGTCGGCTATGACGACACGGTGTTCGGGGCCTCGTCGATCATTCCCCTCACCACGGTCCGCGGCCCGCACGACTCGTTCGGGCCGACCGCGGTCGACCTCCTGACGGCGGAGATCGCGGGGGAGGGGAGTGAGGACTCGAAGCACGTCGTCTTCGATCCCGAGCTCGTGATCAGGGCGTCGACGGTGACTCCCGCTGCATCTGGACCGGTCGAGTAGGTCGCCCTTCGACAGGCTCAGGGAACGGGCGGATGTGTCGGCGAATCTGTTACACGGCCGACCCGCCCGCTTAATCGTCGTGAAACACGGGTCTCCTACTGTTGCGTCTTGCACACCCCGTTTCACTACCGCCCGAATATTCTTCTGGCCAATTTTGCAACTAAGTAGCATAATTCGAAACCAGCACCTGTTCCCTCCGCAGTCCCACCGAGATCTCGAGGAGCCACCCATGAATTCCCGTCCACCGCTGAGGCGCTCGCGCCTCATTCCCCTTGCCGCGATTCTCGCGGTCACCGCACTGGCCGCCACCGGATGCGGCCGCTCCAGCGACGGCGCGGCACCCGAGGCCGCCGGCAGCCTCGCAGACGGACCGGCCACCGGAAAGGTGACCCTGTGGGCGCCGGACGGCGACGCCACCGCCCTCGACGACGTGCTCGCGCCCTTCGAGAGCGACAACCCCGATGTCGACGTCGAGGTCACGCTCGTGCCCAGCGACGAGTACAACACCAAGCTGCAGACGGCGATCGCGGCGGGCACCGCTCCCGACATCGCGTTCCTCTACACCGAGGCGCAGACACAGTTCCTGGCATCGGATGCCTTCGCCCCCGTTCCCGACGGCGTGGCCGACTCGTCGTCGTTCTTCGAGGGCTCGTGGAATGCCGGCGAGGTCGACGGAACCGCCTACTCGGTGCCGTGGTACGCGTACACGCGACTGCTCATCTACCGCGACGACTTCGCGCAGAAGGCCGGAGCCACCCCGCCCACGACCTGGGACGAGACGATCCCCTTCTTCAAGAAACTTGAAGAGGGCGGAGCCGAGAGCGGCTACGGCGCCGACGTCGGCTGGGACACCTACAACGGGCAGAACCTCGCGATCTTCGGCTACCAGGCGGGCGAGTCCCTGCTCAGCGATGACGGCTCGACGTGGGAGCTCGACACCCCCGGCATGATCGAGGCGGCCGAGTTCAACGCATCGTTCTTCTCGTCAGGAGTCTCGTCGCCCGACACCCCGCAGTTCCTCGACACGCAGCCCTACCTCGTGGCGGGCAAGACCGGCTCGATGATCAGCGGCCCTTGGGTGATCTCCGGCCTCGACACCACCGCCGGCGAAGAGGGCTGGACCGCGGCGCACATCCAGACGGCGGTTCTCCCTGCGGGTCCGGATGTCAATGTCGGGCAGTTGGCCGGCGGAAGCTGGGCCGTCACGAAGAAGTCGGACAACGCCGATTCCGCCTGGAAGACCGTGAGCTTCATGGCCCAGGAGGACACCCAGGTCGCCCAGTACGAGGCCGCCGGCAGCATGCCCGCCGTCGTCGCCGCATGGAGCGACCCGTCGATCGCCGACCAGCCCCTCCTCAAGCCGTTCTTCGAGCAGCTGAAGAACGTGAAGCCGATGCCGTCGGTGAGCACCTGGAACGAGGTCTCGACGATGCTCGGCAAGGAGCTGGAGCAGGTCGCCCGCGGCAAGGAGACCGCCGCCGAGGCGATGGCGAACGCGCAGAAGAAGGCCGACAGCATCGGTACGGGCACGGACTGATCCGATGGCATTCGCCGTGCAGTTGAACAAGACGGGGGCGCCGCGCACACGGCGGCGCCCCGCGCACACGGGGATCGCGTGGCTGTTCCTCGCCCCCTTCGCCGTGATCTTCGTGGTCTTCAGCGCCATCCCGATCATCTCGTCGCTCGCCATCAGCGTCACCGACATGCGCAGTGCAGACCTTCAGACGCCGTTCGGGGTGAACTTCGCGGGCCTCGAGAACTACGTGGCCCTGGTCTCCGACGGCAACTTCGTGCGGGCGATCCTCAACACCCTCCTGTTCGTGGTCATCGGTGTTCCCGTGACCATGGCGGTGGGCTTCGCCCTCGCGCTCGTGCTCAACAGCGGCATCCGTCGCTTCCGGTCCGTCTTCCGCGGCCTCTTCTATGCGCCCGTGGTCACGAACATCGTCTCCGTGGCCCTGATCTGGCAGTACGCGTTCAACCAGAACGGCACGGTCAACGAGGTGCTCGCGAACCTCGGCTTCGCCGGCCCGAACTGGCTGGGCGACGAGAACCTCGCCATGCCGGTCGTCATCCTGCTCGGCATCTGGCGCAACTTCGGAACGGCGATGCTGCTGTTCCTCGCCGGCCTCCAGTCTGTTCCGGAGGACGTGCAGGAGGCTGCCGCCCTCGACGGCGCCGGCCCGTGGCGGCGGCTCTGGTCGATGACCATTCCGCTGATCATGCCGACGACGCTCCTGGTCTCCGTGCTGCTCTCGGTCTTCTTCCTGCAGGTGTTCGACGAGCCCTACCTGCTGACCAACGGCGGCCCCCTCGGGTCGACCGAGTCGATGGCGCTCTTCACCTACCACCAGTTCGGGTTCGGCAACTTCGGCGTCTCGAGCGCGGCATCGTTCATCCTGCTGCTCATCGTCGCGGCGGTCAGCGCGCTCCAGTTCCGACTGCTGAGGAGTCGCTCATGACCTCACGCCTGCGCCCCGCCGTGCTCTACGCGGCGCTCATCGTGCTCGCCCTCGTCACGATCCTGCCGTTCATCTGGGTGATCTCCGGATCGCTCCGCACGACGAGCGATATCCAAGCCAACCCCGGGGCCTGGCTGCCGTCCGAGGTGACCCTCGACAACTTCGCCCGCCTGTTCAGCCGCAACGGCTTCAGCACGTTCCTCGGCAACAGCGTGATCGTGGCGATCGTCATCGTCATCGGCAACATCATCGCCGCCTCGATGGCCGGCTTCGCCCTCGCGAAGCTCGAGTTCCGCGGCAAGAGGGTCGCCTTCGCCGCCGTGCTGATCGCGCTGATGGTGCCGTTCTCCGCCACCTTCGTTCCGCAGTTCGTGGTGACCGTTCAGCTCGGCCTCGTCGACACCCTCGCCGGAATCGCGTTGCCCAGCCTCGTGCTGCCGATCTCGATCTTCATCATGAGGCAGTTCGCCGCGAGCATCCCCGACGAACTGCTCGAGGCCGCCCGCATCGACGGCGCGAACGAGGTGCGCATCTTCTTCCAGATCTTCCTGCCCCTGGCCGGTCCCGCCGTGGCGACGGTCACGATCATGTCGTTCCTGGCCTCGTGGAACAACTTCATCTGGCCCCTGATCGTGGCCCAGAGCGCCGACAGCTACACCCTGCCCGTCGGCCTCGCCGCCATGAGCCAGGCGGCACAGAACGTGACCGACTACGGCCTCGTGCTCGCCGGCGCCGTGATCGTGATGCTGCCGGTTCTCGTGCTGTTCCTGTTTCTGCAGCGCTACTTCGTGCAGGGCATCGTGTCGACCGGACTGAAATGATGGAAGCCATGATCGAGGTCGACTGCGCCGCGGGCACGATCGTCGGCTCCACCGACGGGGTGGATGCGCGATTCCTCGGCATCCCCTTCGCCGAGGCGCCCGTCGGTGCGCGTCGCTTCGCCGCGCCCGAGCCGCGGGCCGTCTTCGACGAGCCGTTCGCGGCATCCGCTTTCGGCGCCACGCCTCAGCGCGGCCGGCCGTACCCCGTCACGACCATCCCCGAGCCGTCTATCGCGGGAGACGACACCCTCACCCTCAACGTGTTCGCGCCCGCCGACGGTCTCGGCTCGGGCGCCGCGCCCGTGCTGGTCTGGATCCACGGCGGGGGATACGTCACCGGCTCCGCGGTCGGCCCCTGGTACGACGGCGCCGCGCTGACTCGCGACGGCATCGTCATAGTCACGCTGTCGTACAGGCTGGGCGTCGACGGCTTCGCCGCGGTGGATGGCCGTGCCAACCGCGGAATGGCCGACTGGCTGCTGGCCCTCGCGTGGGTGCGCGACAACATCGCCGCGTTCGGGGGAGACCCGGGCCGCGTGACCGTCGCCGGGCAGTCCGCGGGCGGAGGCGCCGTTCTCGCGCTGCTCGCCAGCCCCGCCGCGCAGCCGCTCTTCGACAGGGCCGTCGCGATCTCGCCCGTCGACCTCTCGATTTCCCTCGACGAGGCCGCCCGTGTCACCGCCGCGCTCGCGGACTCGCTCGGCGTCGCGCCGACGGCCGAGGGCCTCGGCTCGGTCGACCCGGATGCGCTGCAGCGGGCGGTCATCGAATGGGGCGCGCGGCACCCGGGCACGGAGCCGCTGCTGTTCGAGCCGGTGAGCGGCGACGAGCTACTGCCCCTGTCGATCCGGGCCGGCCTCGCGGTGACCGGGCTCGACAAGCCTCTCCTCATCGGCGCGACCGCCGACGAGTTCGACAGCCCGGGCTTCGCGGGCTCGAGCACGGAGGTGGACGCCGAGACGCACGAGACGCCGGACGTCGCGGCTCCCCGCCAGACCGATGTTCTCTTCAGGGCGAGCGTGCTGCGCACGGCCCGGTCGCGGGCATCCGCCGCCGCGGGCACGTGGCTCTACTCGTTCGACTGGGCGTCGCCGGTGCTGCGCGGGGCAGCCCACTGCACCGACCTGCCCTTCTTCTTCGACATCCTCGGCGCCGAGGGGGTCGAGGAGGTTCTCGGCGACGAGCCGCCCGCCGCCCTCGCCGCCCGCATGCATCGGGAGTTCGTCGCCTTCGTGACGGGAGCCGAACCCTCCTGGCCCGCAGCCCACGGTGTCGATTCAGACCCGGTGCTCGTCTTCGGCGTGCTGTCGAGCGACTCGACCGCGCTCGTTCCCGGCGCGTACGACACGGTTCTGCCGCTCGTCGACGCCGATCTGGGAGAGTGAGCAGATGCCTGGACTCGACCCGAGCGCGATGCGCCGACTGAATACCTCCGTGGTGCTGCGCGCCCTGGCCGAGCACGACGAGCCCGTGACGATGGCGACTCTTGTCGGGCAGGTCAAGCTGTCGCGGCGCACGGTCGAGCTCATCCTCACGCAGCTCTGCGAGAGCGGCTGGGCCGTCGAGGTCACGCCGGTGCACGTGGATGTCGGACGGCCCCCGCGCTACTTCTCGTTCGAGGCCGACCGCGCCCTCGTCGTGGCGGTGCGCATCGACACGCACGCGGCGAGCGCGGCGGTCTCCGACATCCGGGGCCGGGTGCTCGGCCGCGGCCTCGTGACCCTGCGCGACTACTCCGACACCGGCCAGACCATGATCGACGCCGAAGAGGCCGTGGATGCGGCCATTCGCGAGTCGGGTCAGCCTCGCGACCGGGTGCGCGCCGGGGCCGTCGCATCCGGTGGAGCGATCGACGAGGACGGTGTCGTGCACCGTCTGATCCATGCGCCCGCCTGGAACGAGTTCGCGCTCGCCGACGTGCTCGGCGCGCGGCTCGGAATTCCCCTCTTCGCCGACAACGACGCGAACCTCGCCGCCCTCGCCGAACACTGGCGCGGTGCAGCGCAGGAGACCGACACGTTCGCGTGGTGCATCCTCGGAAACCGCGCCGGTGTCGGCATCGTGATCAAGGGATCGGTGCACCGGGGATTCAGGGGAGCCGCCGGTGAGATCGTCGAGGCCGGCGTGCTCGACGTCATGCGCATGGAGACGCAGCCCTTCGGTCTGCTGAGCTCGCCGCTGCTCGAGGAACGCCGCCAGGCAGCGGAGTGGTTGGGCAGGGCGCGCGGGGGCGACGCCGAGGCTCTGGAGCTTCTCGGCGAGTTCGCCGACGACGTCGCCCGGCTGCTCTCGTCGCTGGCCTGGACGATCGCGCCCGAGGTGATCGTGCTCGGGGGAGGCCTCGAGGTGGCGGAGGACCTGCTTCTTCCCCGCGTCGTCGAGGCCATGAAGCAGCTCGGCACCCTGCGCATCGACGTGCGCGCCACCACGATCGGGGCGGATGCGCCCCTGCTCGGAGCGGTCAAGCTCGTGCTCGACCGCATGGATGTGGAGTTCTTCGGGCCGACCATCGCGGCGTGACCCGCGGTGGGGCCTTGCCTCGCACACCGCCACCACGACCCGTACCGACATCACGAATTTCGCAACACAGTACCCAAATACCCGCAGGACAGGAACCAGGAGCATCGAATGTCTGACTCGCAGAAGACCCCCGACATCCTCATCGTCGGCAGCGGAATCATGGGTGCCGCGACGGCCAGGCTGCTGCGCGAGGCCGACCCGAGCGCGCGTATCCTCATGATCGACGGCGCGCCCGTGGTGGGAACCGTGCCCGGGCTGCACCTGCACGACAGCACCGAGCCCGCCATCTGGGAGCGCTACAACCAGCGCGTCTCCTCCGGAATCCAGGGCATGTACACGGGTGCCGACGTGACCCCCGACATCACCGACGAACTGCGCTCGGTGGAGCCCGGCATGTACAACCTCTCGGCGCTCGGCGAGAACGCGACCGCCATGCCCGCGAGTGCACTGTCGTGGAACGTGGGCGGCATGGGCGTGCACTGGACCGGGGCGACTCCGTGGCCCGCAGGCGACGAGACGTTCGACTTCGGAGACCCCGCGCAGTGGCAGGCCGACCTCGGCACGGCGCGCGAGGTGCTCGGCGTGCACCCTGCCGTGCTCGGTCCCACCGTTCCCGGGCAGCGGGTGCTCGACGTGCTCGATGAGCTGTTCGGGGCCGCGGGCCCCGCCGACCGGCACCCGCAGGCCATGCCGATGGCCGTGCAGCCCGGCGCATCCGGGCCCCTGCCGCGCACCGGCCCCAGCCGCATCTTTCCGCCGATCGCCGAGGGAGGCGACGCCGCCTTCGAACTGCGCGCCGGCACGCTCGCGATCGCGGTGCTGCACGACGAAGGCCGCGCCCGCGGGGCACGCGTGCGCGACATCGCCTCGGGCGAGGAGTACGACATCGAGGCCTCGGTCACGGTCGTCTGCGCCGACGTGATGCGCACGCCGCAGCTGCTTTTCGCGTCGGGCATCAGGCCCGAGGCGCTCGGGCGCTACCTCAACGAGCACGCCTTCGTGACGAGCCGCGTGCTCATGGACCTCGAGCGCTTCGGCCTCACCCTCGACGAACTGCCGCGCGCCCTCGAGGGCGAGTTCGCCACCGACTCGCTCTGGCTGCCGCAGAACGGGTCGGCCCAGCCGTTCCACGGGCAGATCATGAACTCCGTCTATGTCGATGACGACAATCGAGCGCTCGCGTACTCGGTCGGCGTCTCGCTCTACACTCCCGTCGAGTCGCGCGCCTCGAACAGACTCGCGTTCTCGCAGGCCGAGACCGATGTCACCGGCATGCCTCGCATCACCGTCGAGTTCGACTACACCGACACAGACCGTGCGCTCATCGAGCAGGCCGCCGACACCGTCGAGGCCGTCGCTCGACGGTTCGGACCGTTCGATCCCGAGACCGAGTCGGCCGTGCTCGCCCCCGGCTCGTCGCTGCACCAGACCGGCACCGTGCGCATGGGCGCCGTCGACGACGGCACGAGCGTCTGCGACCCGGATGGGCGGGTCTGGGGAGTCGACGGCCTCTATCTGGCCGGCAACGGGGTCATCCCCACGCCGGTCGTCGGCAACGCCACCCTCACCGGCGTGATCACCGCCGTGCGCGCGGCGCGAGCCGTCGCCCGCCTCCGGGTGTCGGCCGCCTGACCGGCTGTCGCGCATCCATTCGTCTGAGCTATCTGCACCGTCTTGAAGGGACACTCATGAACATCGACACCCTGGCCACCTCGTATTCGATCGAGCTGCCCGACTGGATCGCCGACGAGCTCGCCGACGTGCCGGATGCGCTCGGCAGCTACGAGGAGCGCATGCGGCTCGTGCATCGGCTCGCCGCCCGCAACTTCAAGGAGGGCAGTGGGGGACCGTTCGCCGCGATCGTGGTCGAGTCTGCCACCGGCAGGATCGTGTCTGTCGGCGTGAACGTCGTTCTGAAGAGCGGCGTCTCGTCGGCGCACGCCGAGGTCACGGCCCTCGGGCTCGCGCAGACGCGCATCGGATCGTGGGACCTCGGCGGCGAAGGCCAGCCCGCGCACGAGCTCGTCGTGAACTGGCGGCCCTGCGTGCAGTGCTACGGCGCGACGCTGTGGTCGGGAGTGCGCACGCTCGTCGTGGCCGGCGACGGGCCAGAGCTCGAGGAGATCACGACGTTCGACGAGGGACCCATGCGCGAGGACTGGGCTCCGCAGTTCGAGGCGCGGGGAATCGCGGTTGTGCAGGACGTGACCCGCGACGAAGCCCTGCAGGTGTTCCGCGACTACCGCGAGCACGTGGATGCGGGCGGCGCGGTCGTGTACAACGCCCGTGCGGCCGAGTGACGGCATCCGGCCCCCGTTTTTTCTCTCGTTTCACATCTCAGACAGGACGACGACCATGACGCTCAGCCGCTCGCAGTTCGCGCTCAACCCCATTCAGTGGATCAACATCAAGGCCGACCCGGCCGACCCGGCCAGTGACGACCTCTGGCTCTTCGCCGAGCCGAGCTTTCGGGAGCAGTATCCGGATGTGCTGGCGCAGGTGCGCCGTTCGGGATTCGACGCGACGATGATGGAGGTGCTCGACACGCAGACGCTGCAGAACTATGCGCGCATGGTGCGTGAAGCCGGCCTTCGTGTGGCCTCGGGGTACTGCCAGGTGGCGTTGCCCGAGGACCACGGGGTGTCGCTCGTTCGCGGAAGCGCGGAGTGGGTGCGCTGGTTCGACGGTGTGCGACGCAAAGCCGAGGAGTCGAACTTCTTCGGGCTGTCGTCGGTCTTTCTTGCTCCGGAGGTGTCCTGGGCTCCGGGCACGGTGCGCACGCTCGATGCCGTGGCCGTGGGTGCCGTCTTCGACGAGGGCCGTCTCGACCGGGTGATCGACGTGCTCGGCGAGGCCGCGAGCGTGCTCGCCTCGGAGGGCATCAGGGCCGGCCTGCACAACCACGTGGGCACCTGGGTCGAGACCGAGCACGAGATCGACCGCGTGCTCGCCGCCATCTCGCCGGATCTGCTGGGCGCCTCGTTCGACGTCGGGCACCTGGCGTGGGCGGGCATCGACCCCGTCGCGATGCTGGGGCGCTACTCGGATCGCCTCGTCGACCTGCACATCAAGGACCTCGACCTCGACGTGGCGGCCGCCAGCCGAGCAACGCCGACTCCCTACCGCACCGCGACCGACCAGGGGCTGTTCCTCGAGCCGGGGCTCGGCGGGATGGACCTCGACGGCATCCTCGGAGCCCTGCCCGACGGGTTCGGCGGCTGGATCATCATCGAGGTCGACCGCGCGAGCATGGAGCCGTTCGAGAGCGCGCAGGTGAGCCGCGCCTGGCTGGAGGCGACGATCCCGGCCTGACCCTCCAGCATGCGCGCCCCGTAGGCGCATCCGCCGCCGGTCGTCCGGCAGCGGATGCGCCCACACGGCGCGGATGCTCGCTACAGCGTGCGGGTGGTCGGGTCCCAGGACTCCGGGAGGACCGGGCTCGCGGGGGCCGTGCTCGTGACGCGCACGAACTGCCCGGCCTCCGACGACTCCTCCATCGCGGTCATCACGTCGAGCACGTGGTAGCCCAGCTCGGCCGGCAGCAGGTCGGCGCCGCCCGACCGGATGGCCCGGGCCATCTCCAGCACGGCCGAGCCGCGGCCGCCGGCGTACCCGGTCTCGGCGAGCTCGACACTCTCCTCGCCTCGCACGAGTGTGCTCGCGCCCTCGAACATGTTCGGGTCGGGCAGCACGAGTGTTCCGGTCTCGCCGGTGATCTCGACGAAACCCGAGCGACGCAGAGGCGAGTCGAAGCTGAAGATGCTCTGCGACGATTCGCCGCCCTCGAAGCGGGCGAGCGCGCTCATCTGGGTGTTCACCGTCACGGGCAGCTCGGTTCCGGCGCGCGGGCCCGATCCGATGACCCGGATGTCGCGGGCTCGTGAGCCGATCGCGGCCACCTCGGTGAACGAGCCGAAGATGCAGGCGAGCGTCGTGAGGTAGTACGGTCCCATGTCGAACAGCGGCCCCGCGCCGGGAACGAAGAAGAAGTCGGGATTCGGGTGCCACGACTCGGGGCCGGGGCCCTGGAACGCGGTCATCGCGGTGAGCGGCCGGCCGATGTCGCCGCGCGCGATGGCGCGGAGCGCGCTCTGCACGCCGGGGCCGAGAATCGTGTCGGGTGCGACGCCGATACGGAGACCGGATGCCGCGGCCTGGTCGAGCAGCGCCTGTCCGCTCTCGCGGTCGAGACTGATCGGCTTCTCGCTCCACACGTGCTTTCCTGCGCTCAGCGCAGCGGACGAGAGCTCGGCGTGTACGGCGGGGATCGTGAGGTTGATCACGATCTCGACGTCGTCGTCTTTCAGAACCTCGTCGGCGCGTCCGGAACGCGGCACGCCGTATTTCTCGGCCTGCTGCGCGGCGCGTGCGACATCCAGATCACCGATCATCACGACGCGAACGTCGGGGAACGTGGTGAGGTGCGTGAGGTACTGGTCGCTGATCGCGCCGGCGCCGATGATGCCGATGCCGACGGGGCCGGAGCCTGTGGGGCTGTAGGTGGGGGTGCTCATCAGCGGAGGCCCCTTTCGACGAGGAACTGTCTGGCTTCGGCGATGCCGGCGAACAGGTCTCCCGAGTAGACGTCGAACTCGACGACGGCGAACTCGAGGTCGGGCACGGCGTCGAGGCCGGCGGCGAGCGGGACGACGCCCTGGCCGGCGGGCAGCTGGCTCGACAGGTGCTCGGGCTGTTCGAGCGAGATGTGCCCCGCGGGAACCTGGTTGGGCAGGTCGCCGGTGAGCGACCCGTCTTTCACGTGGATGAACTTGATGCGGTCGGCGTTGCGGGTGAGGAACTCGACCAGATCTTCGCCGCCCGCGGCCACCCAGTAGGCGTCGACCTCGAGAACGACGGCGGGGTCGAGCAGGCTCGCGAAGTGGTCGAGGCCGGTGACGCCCTCGACTCGGTTGCGGATCTCGCCGTCGTGGTTGTGGTAGCCCACGCGCATGCCGCGGGCGGCGGCGGGCTCGACCGCGGAGTTGAGGCGGTCGGCGAGGCGGGCGATGTTGTCGGCGCTCTCCCAGAGGGTCGGCGGGGTGAACGATTCGATCACCGTCTTCACGCCCAGCCGCTCGGCCAGGTCGAAGGACTCCTCGAGCTCGCCGGTCGCCAGCGGCACGTGGGCGCTCGGAGCGCTGAGTCCGTGCTTCGCGAGCCCCGCCGCGTAGGCGTCGCCGAACTGCTGCAGTCCGTAGAGCTCGACGGCCGTGAAGCCGAGGTCGGCGATCCGCCCGAGCGTCGCATCCGGATCGGCGGCGAGCGCCTCCTTGACCGTGTAGAGCTGGAGCGAAATGGTCGCGGTCATGCGTCTCCTCAGTGAGTGCGTGCGGGGTGTGGAACAAGCCTAGTTGGCGTGGTGGGATGCGCATACATTGTCGTCGGTCGGCTCGGAGCCGGCGTTGATCGAGCGGTGAGGAACGAGCGGGTCGAGATCAGACCGCGCGGTTCAGTGGGGACCACGTTGCTGATGCGGTCCTGTGCTGTCACGAACGATGAGCGTCGTCTCGAGCAGGTCGTTGGATGCGGGCGTGCCGCCGTCGATCAGCTCGACGAGCTGTGCAACGGCGCTCTCGCCGGCCGTCTGCAGCCGGGCTCTCACGGTGGTCAGTGCTGGCACGATCAGCTCGCTGCCGAAGATGTCGTCGAATCCGGTGACGCTGAGGTCTTCTGGCACGCGGATGCCCGCGCTGGTCGCAGCCTGAATCAGCCCTATCGCCATCAGGTCGTTGAAGGCGATGACAGCAGTCGAGCGAGCGGCGAGCACGCGGCGCAGAGCAAGCTTGCCGGCCTCGATGGTGGGACTGTGCGGTCCCACCTCGACGATGGCAAGGTCGCGATCGGCAGCCGTCTGCAGCAGGTGATCCCAACGACGGCGGCTGATCCACGAAGTTTCCGGCCCGGAGAGATACAGCAGGGAGCGGTGACCGAGTCCGGCGAGATGATCGACCAAGGCTTCGACACCCGTCTCGACATCCGGCAGCACGCTCAAGACGCCCTCCACCGGGCGGTTGATGAGCACGACCGGCTTGCGTGAGGCGACGCTGGAGATTCGCTCATCCGAGAGCCGGGTGGTGGCGAGGACGATGCCGTCGACACTCGGCAGCAGTCGGGAGATCGCTTCCGCTTCAGCATCACCGGACTCCTGCGACTCGGCAATGACGAGGGTGTAGCCCGCTGCGGAGGCCGCGTGCTCGGCACCGCGCACGATGCCGAAGATGACGGGGTTCGTGATGTCGGCGACGAGAAGCCCCAGGGTGTGGCTGCGGCCGGTATGAAGTCCGCGCGCCATGGGGTTGAAGTGGAAATCGAGGCGGTCGGCGGCCGCCTTGATCTTGGACTCGGTCTTCTGGCTGATACGGCCCGGTTTGCTCAGGGCCCGTGACACGGTCGATGGGTTGACGCCGGCGAGCTCGGCGATGTCGTAGATCGTCGCGGAGCCTCCGCGCTTGGCAATCTTGGCCGCGAGCTCGGGCGGGATGTCACCGACCGTCGAGGGGTCGGTTCCGTTGGCGTTGCTCACACGACCAATCTAGAGGGTGATGCACGACGGGGATGGGCCGAAGCCCATCCCCGTCGAGGCAGCAGACCTTTTGGCTACTTCCCGTCGAAGGCGAAGTTGCTCACCGTCGCTGGCACGCCGCCGATCTGGATCAAGGAGATGCCGTCGGCGGTGGCCCACGTGGAGTTGATGAACGTGATCGGGGCCTCGAAGGCCTGATCCACGCCGTATTCGTTCAGCTCCTTGTATGCCGGCAGCGAGGCGGACTCGTCGACGCTCGAATTGATCGTCGCGAAGAGTTTGTCGATCGTGGCGTCGGTGTAGTGCCGGGGGTTGCCGAAGCCGTTGGGCGAATAGTGGAAGAACGCGTCGGCCGGATCGGAGTTCACGCCAGTGATCTGGAAGGACAGACCATAGTCGCCGGAGGTCAAGGCCGACTGGGCCTGCTGCGGCGGCACAGTGACCCATTCGAGCCCGAGCCCGATGTCGGTGAATGCCTGAGAGAGGGTCGCCTCGACGGATGTCGTGAGGAAGGTGCTGGGAATCTGGAACGTCTCGCCTGCATACCCGGCGTCGGCGACCAGCTTCTTGCCGAGTTCGGGATCGTATGAGTAGGTGTCGTTCAGGGACTCGTCGAACACCCGGCCGTTCGGGCTGAAGATCTGCTCGGTCAGGGTGCCGTCGCCCGAGTAGATGCCTTTCAGGATGCCCTCGCGATCGATCGCATGGTTGATTGCTTGGCGTACCTTCTGGTCACCCAGCGCCGGCCATTTCTCGCCGCCCCGATCGAGGATGTCGAGGTAGGCGAGCGCTTGCCCGGGCACGGTGCTGATGCTGAACTTCGTCGTGTCGAGCTGTCCGACGAGCTGTGCCGACACGGTCGCAGCGTTGATCTCTCCGGCCTGGAGAGCATTGAAGGAGGCGGTGGGGTCCTGCAGCACGCGCACCGTGACGGAGGGGAAGGGGTAGGCGTCGGCATTCCAGTAGTCGTCGCGCTTGGTGAGTACGTAGGACGTGCCGGGTACGGTGTTCGCGACGTCCAGGGTGTAGGGCCCGGAGCCGACCGGATTCGTCGCAGCCTCGGGGAGATCGAGCGAGTCGGGGTCGCCGATCGCCCCGGCACCCAGGGAGAGGTTGTAGACGAACTGCGGGTCGAAAGATGCGAACGTCACCTCTACCGTCAGGTCATCGACCGCCTTCACATCGGTGACGAGGGCGAACTTGGGCTGGACGATGCCCGGCGTGTTCTTGGTGCGGAGCATGGTGGCGGCGACGGCCGCGGCGTCGACCGGGTCACCGTTGGTGAAGGTCATGTCGGCGTGCAGCTTAAGGGTGAGGACGGTGCCGTCCGCGTTGTATTCCCAGCTCTCGGCCGCATTGGGTGCGACGGCACCGGTCTTCTGATCGCGTGCGAGAAGGGTGTCGTACACCGACGCCCAGACGAAGGCCTGTTGGCCGTCGGCCAGCTGCGCTGTGTCGAGTGAGTTCGGCCCGGACACTGCGGCAAGGGCGAGCGGTGGCGCTGCGGAGGCGGCGTCGGTCGACGCCGCGTCGCCGGGCGCGCTGCATGCGCTGAGGAGAAGGGCGCCGCTGACGAGAGCGGCGATTGCCGCGCTCCGGGTGCCGAGACGGTGCTGTCGGTGCATTTTTCAGACTCCTTTGAATGAAAGCGAGGACGGTGGCAATCGTTTGACGAATCAAACGGACCTGTCGCGTTCACTCAGTAAACCAGTAGCCGAGCCGTTTTGACAACCGATTGCCAAAACTGTAATAAATTGTGACCGGCCGACTAGTGACGGTCGTTAGACAGGTGGCGGGAGATGTCGTCGGCGAGCGCCTCGGGGCCGGGTCCGACGTTCACAACAAGGCCTGCCTCGGTCGGCTCGAGCGGCTCGAGTGCGGCGAACTGGCTGGCGAGGAGAGTGGCCGGCATGAAGTGATTCGCGCGGGCGGTGAGGCGATCGCGTATGAGATCGGCGGGTGCGGTGAGCTGCACGACGAAGAGCTCGGGCGCCCAAAGGCGGAGGCGTTCGCGATGTACGACGCGCAACGCTGAACAGGCCACGACGACCCCACAGCCCTTGTGTTCGAGGATGGCACGGCCGACGGCGTCGAGCCAGGGGCCGCGGTCGTCGTCGGTGAGCGCTATGCCCGACGCCATCTTGGCGATATTGGCTGGCGGGTGGAGATCGTCGGCATCGAGGAACGGATGATCGAGGCGCCGTGCGAGAAGCGCACCGACGGTCGACTTGCCCGACCCGGACACACCGGACACGGCGATGGCCGCTGGGCCGCGCGGCGACCCAGCGGCGTCGGTCACTGTACCGACCATCCGCCGTCAGAGGCGAGGACTGCGCCGTTGATGTTCACGGCATCGTCGCTCAGCAGGAAGGTGATGGAGGCGGCGAGCTGATCGGCTGTGGCGATCGTGGGAATCATGTCCTGGAACGGCTTGAGCCGGCCGAGTCCCGAGGCCGAGATGTTCGCGGGCATCGGGATGCCGGTGGCGACGCCACCGGGCGCCACCGCGTTCACCCGGATGCCCTGCGGTCCATACATGAACGCGGTGCTCTTCGTGAGTCCGATCACGCCGTGCTTGGAGACGGTGTACGCGGTGCCCGAGGAGTTGCCGCGCAGAGCGGCTTCCGATGCGACGTTGACGATCGAGCCCCGGCCGGCGGTCTGCATCGCGGGCAGCACGGCCCGGGTCAATTTGAAGCCGCCGGTGAGGTTGACGGCGATCACACGGTCCCACACCTCGTCGCTCGTCTCTCCGGCGGGCGAAAAATCGTCATTGATGCCGGCCACGTTCGCGAGGGAGTCGATCCGGTC
>Ga0247732_10000255_pt1 | contig 31441 bp, 31 predicted proteins | sample UWRJL163409C2_FD_180940 | JGI IMG/M metagenome (GOLD analysis project Ga0247732, IMG submission 180940) | Plant litter microbial communities from Arlington Agricultural Research Station in Wisconsin, United States - UWRJ-L163-409C-2 | ecosystem: Environmental > Terrestrial > Plant litter >...
TCTGGCCCTGACTGCGGATAGGCGGGCTATCTGCGTATCAAGGGCGGCGACCTCATCGAGCGCGACCACGTATCGGTCGGTCGAGAGGGGTGGGGGTGGGGGTGTCATGGGGAAAGTCAAACAGTGACCGCCGACATTGGGTCGGAACGAGCATTCGATGCTTGATCAGGGGAAAGGGTTGTGGATAAGTGTCGTGGTGGGCGGGCTGTGGAGGAGTGGACAAGGTCTGGGTGGAGGCCCTTCGACGGGCTCCGGGAACGGGTCTCGATACGGCCGCGGGCGGCCTACTCGACCGGCGCAGAAGGGGGCGGGTAGAGCGGGGGTGCCCTTCGACAGGCTCAGGGAACGGGTCTCCATACGGCCGTGAGCGGCCTACTCGACCGGCGAAGAGAAGTGCATGCGGCCTACCCGACCGGCGGAGAAGAGTGCAGACGCGCCGCAGGGCGGCGCCGGGCTCGTCGCGTCAGCAGCCCCCGCCGATCTGCTCGGAATCGACGGGCCAGCGGATGTCGAGCACGTCGCCCGGCTGCACCTCGAGGTAGTCGGAGCAGCGGAAGTTCACGCGGACCACGTCGTCGACCTGCAGGTTGAAGCGGGAGGCGATCGCCAGCACCTGGTCCTGGTTGGCGACCGTGTAGCTGTATTCGTAGTCGTTCAGCGCGACCGCCGGCCCCATGGCGAACTGCTGCGGACCCGAGTCGCTGACCCACGGCGTCGTCGCCGTGTTTCCCCCGTCTGTCTGCCCTCCCATGGCGTTGGGCGAGACGGGAGGAGCAGGCGGCTCGGGAGCGGGTGTCGGCTCGGGTTCGGGCTCCGCAGCCGGCGTGGGTGCGGGGGTCGGCGTGGGGGTCGGCGTGATGGTGACCGCGGGCGCGCTCTGGGTGATCGTGACCGTCGGCGCGGGTTCGGGTGCCGGAACGCAGGCGCTGAGGCCGACGAGCAGAACCGTGGCGATGACGACGAGGGGCGCTCTGCGCTGGGCACGATTCATACGATCATTGTGCCCGATGGCCCGCGAACCAACGCGAACCATTTGGAACGCGCGGACTCAATCGGAGACGGGCTCGATCACGCCGACCGGCTCGCGCTTCTCGGCCTGGAATCGATCCTCGGTGCGTCCGAACGCCCAGTACCCCGAGAGCGACAGCTGCGTGCGCGTGACGCCACGTTCCTTGAAGACCTCGCGGAGCTGCTTCATGGCGCCGCGCTCCCCGTGGGCGAAGACCTGCACCCGACCCTCGTCCCAGTCGTGATCGGCGACCGCGTCGGCGAGCAGGGTCGTCTCCCCCGCCCGCGCATCGCGGCGCAGCAGCCAACGCACCTCGACACCCTCGGGGGCTCGCAGCTGGAGGGCATCGGCCTCGGAGTAGGTCTCGACGAACGCGACGCCCCGCGCGGTCGCGGGGAGAGCATCCAGAGCCGACGCGATGGCGGGAAGCGCCGACTCGTCGCCGGCGAACAGATGCCAGTCCGCCGTGGGATCGGGCGCGTATCCTCCGCCGGGGCCGGAGACGATGGCGACGTCGCCCGGCTTCGCGGCGGCTGCCCACGGCCCCGCGAGGCCCTCGTCGCCATGCACGACGAAGTCGATCGAGATCGTCTTATCGGCACCGTTCACCTCACGCACCGTGTAGGTGCGGGTCACCTGATGTCCATCGACGTCGGTGAACAGCATCTTCACGTACTTGTCGGTCTTGTCGTTGCTCTCGAAGGCGTCGAAGCCGGGCCCCCCGAGAACGACTCGAACGAGGTGGGGAGAGAGCCTGTCTGCGCGAACGACCGAGAACGTGATCTGGGTACGCGGCTTGCGAGCGCCGGCGGCGGGAGCGGTGAGGGACATGGCACGACCTAACTTCGAGACGAACTTAGGTAAGCCTAACAAAGCGGAAAGGTGAGGTGACCCCTTCGACGGGCTCGGGGAACGGCAACCGTTCCCCGAGCCCGACTGGCTAGCGCTCGATCTTGTCGAGGTGCAGCATCTTCGCGAGGTTCTTGTCGAGCTCCTCGTCGCTGAAGACCTTCTTCCAGTCCTCCTTGATGATGGCGCCGCGACCGTAGTCCATGGCGATCAGGCAGGCGTCCGAGAAGGGGTTGTCGCCCTTGAGCGTGTTCGCCAAGGCGACCTGCGTGTGGCCGAGCAGGATGGCGCGCGCCGCGGGCTCGGGAACGCCCATCGTGTTCACGGCCTCGTCGAGCGACTCCTTGAGCAGGGCACCGATCATGCAGGCGATGGTCTCCACGAGGGTGGGCTCGAGCTGGGCGAGCTGCTTGACCGTGGTCCAGTGCACGTCGCCGACCGGGGCGAAGATCGCGCGCACGACCTGCTCGACCTGGGCCTTCTTCGACTCGTCGTCGCTCTCGATCGCGGCGATCGCATCCTGCAGGGCTGCGATTCCGCCGAAGGTGTCGGCGTACTCCTCGGGCGTGTGGCGCTCGACGAAGATCGACGGGTGGCACGGGTGCGTCACGGCCTCGATCACGTCGTCGCGACGGGTCAGCAGACCCGCGTAGGCGGCGGCGGGGTCGAGGGTGAGCACCACGGCGCCGCTCTTCATCTGCGGAACCACGTCGGCCGAGACGGCCTTCAGTGCGAGGTCGGGAACGGCGAGCACCACGACATCGGCGTCCGCCACAGCGGTGGGGGTGTCGGTGAGCACGCGGCCGGTGGCCGTGACGCGCTCCTGCCCCGCGGGCGAGACCTCGCTGTAGTACACCGTGTAGTCGGTCTTGACGAGGTTGTTGGACACGCGCATGCCCATCTTGCCGCCCGCGCCGATGACGGCGATGGTGAGGTTGTCAGTAGACATTCTTGCTCCTTAGATATGCGAGGTTGTGGTCGTTCCAGTCGTTCTCCAGCTGCACCGTCTCGTCGATGGTGTCGTGCAGGGGAAGCCAGTGTTCGATCACCTGGTTGATGCCGCGGTCGTTCGGACGCACGGTCTCGAGCAGGTAGTCGTAGTCGAGGAGACCCGTGCCGAGCGGCGCGCCCTCCAGGGTGAAGCCCACCCATCCACCGCGCCGGGTGAACGCGAAGTCCTTCACGTGGATGTTCTTGACGTAGGGCGCCGTGCGATCGATCACGTCGCGCGGGTTCTCGAGCGCCGCCACGCTGTTCGCCGGATCGAGGCAGATGCCCAGCCGGGTATGCGCCACCCGCTCGACGAGCCCCACGAGGTCGGTCGACTTCACCTGCTCGTAGGTCTCGAGGGCCAGGTCGACGCCGGCATCGTCGTAGGCGCCGAGAACCTGCCGCAGCTGCGACTCGGCCTCGGCGAGAGTGGGCCGCGACGTGGGCGAGTAGAGCATGCTGCGCACGATGGATGCGTCGAGCGCGTTCGCGAGGTCGAGATATTTCTCGAGGTGCTCGGGCGTCACCCCCTTCGTGCCGAGCTCGAGGGTGATTCCGAGCTCGTGGGCCAGGTCGGACAAGCGCGCGACGTCGTCGCGACTCAGATCTTCGAGGGGTGCGTAGTCGCAGAACTGGAACAGTTCGACGTTCAGTTCCGCCGTGCGGCGCAGCATGTCGAAGGCGTCGAGCCTGTTCGGCACGAGCTCGGAGTGCTGCCAGAAGAACGCGTAGGAGCCGAGGCCGATCATCGACGGGCCCCCGCTTCGTCGAGAACGCGACCCAACGCATCCGTGTCGTGGGCGAACCGACCGAGGAAGATGCCGTCGACCTCGTCGCCGAGCTCGGCCAGCAGGCCGGGGCCCGCGCTGCCGCCGTAGATCACGGCGCTGTCGGGCCGGTCGGCCACTGCTGCGTGGAGCCGGGCGCAGACGGCCCGCACGTACGCGGGTTCCGCAGGCTCCGCCGCTCCGATCGCCCAGACGGGCTCGTAGGCCACGATCACGCGGCCGGCGGGAGCGCCGTCGAGCGCAGAGTCGAGCTGGCGCAGGCACTCCGCGGCCGCGTCCTCGGGTGTCGCGCGCGTCTTCTCACCGACACAGAGCACGGGGGCGAGGCCGTTGCGCAGAGCCGCGGAGGTCTTGCGGGCCACGATCTCGTCGGTCTCGCCGAACAGGGCTCGACGCTCGGCGTGGCCCACCTCGACGACCCGTGCGCCGACCTCGGCGAGCTCGACGCCGCTGACCTCGCCGGTGAACGCTCCCGCGTCCTCCGTCGCGAGGTCCTGCGCTCCGACGAGCACGGCTGTGCCCTCGAGAGCGCCGACGCTCTGGGCGAGCGACACAAAGCCCGGAATCACGAAGACCTCGACGGAGCCGTTCTGCACCGCCGGATGGCGGCGAGCGAGATCGCCGACCTTCGCGATCCAGTCGAGCGTCTGCGCGTGCCCGAAGTACATCTTCAGGCTCACGCCGACGAGGGTGGGGGTGGTCATCAGCAGGAGCCCGTTGCCTCGTACTCCGAGAGCACCGCGACCTTCTCGGCGCTGGCGCTGGTCTCGTCGAAGCGGTACGTGAGCCACTCGCGCACGAGGCGGCGGGCGAGCTCGATGCCGATGACGCGCTGGCCCATGGTGAGCACCTGGGCGTTGTTGCTGAGGATCAGTCGTTCGACCGAGAAGCTGTCGTGGGCGACGGATGCGCGGATTCCCGCGACCTTGCCGGCGGCCATGGCGACCCCGATCCCCGTGCCGCAGAAGAGGAGCGCGCGGTCGGCCTCGCCGGCCGCAACGAGCTCGCCGGCCGCAACACCGATCTTGGGGTAGGCGGTGTGCCCGTCGGCGTCGACACCGATGTCGGTGACGCTCTCGACGAGATCACTTGCCTCGAGGTCCTTCTTCAGGATCTCCTTGTAGTCGAATCCCGCGTCATCGCAGCCGATGACGATGCGGAGCTTGTCAGTCATTTCTCTCCTTCAGTGGCGCCGGCCAGAACGGCGGCGATGGATTGCACGATAAGGCCGAACGAGTACGCTCCGGCGTCGGGGGTTCCGAGGCTCTTCTCCGCGTGCGGACGAGCGCGGCCCATGCGGGGCAGCAGATCGGCCGTGGCGGTCGCCGCAGCGGAGGCGGCGTCGGCCGCGCTCTGCCAGGCGTCGGCGAGCGAGGCTCCCCCGTCGACTCCGCTCGTCAATGTGTCGCGGAAGGGCACGAGGGCGTCGACCATCGTCTTGTCGCCCACTTCGGCCTTGCCGAACGACATGATGCCGTCGACCGCAGCCGCGACTCCGACAGACACCGAGTCGGCCGTCGGCCTGCCCTCGTCGCCCAGCGCGTCGCCGACCGCCGACAGGGCGACGCCCCACAACGCTCCCGACGTGCCGCCGGCCTTGTTCGCCCAGGCGTTGGCCGACAGCTCGAGCAGGGTTTTCGCACCGGCGCCCAGGGCGAGCGCCTCGGAGGCCGCGGCCGATGCGGCCCGCGCGCCCCGTTGCATCCCGATGCCGTGGTCGCCGTCGCCGGCGACCGCGTCGATACGGCCCAGCTCGTCGGCGTTGGCGTCGACGACGTGGGCGATCGCTTCGATCGCGCGCACGACGACGGCCGCGGCCTGCCTCGACGCCTCGTCGGCCTCGGGGATGACGACGGCCTGCGCGGCCTCGATCTCGCTGGGGTCGAGCTGCTGTACCGCTGCCACCGAGCCCTTGCGGTAGGCCGGGGTGTCGGCCGGCGCACGCCAGAAGCGTTCGAGTTCGTCGTCGAGCCAGAACAGCGTCAGCGAGGCGCCCGCCATGTCGAAGCTGGTGACGAGCTCGCCCACCTCGGGATCGACGACCTCGAGGCCGGCCTCAGCCAGGAGCGCGGCGATGCGACGGTAGACGACGAAGAGCTCCTCGTACTTCACCGAGCCGAGACCGTTGAGGATCACGCCGACCCTCTGGCCCTCGGGCGACGAGATGCCCTCGGGCAGCTCTGCGAGCAGCGACTCGACGAACAGCGAAGCGAGCCCGTCGGCTGTGGGCACGTCGGTCTCGTCGATTCCCGGCTCCCCGTGGATGCCCATTCCCACGGCCATGCGACCGTCGGGAACCGTGAAGAGGGGTGCGTCGGCACCGGGAAGGGTGCAGCCCGAGAAGGCGACGCCGAAGGAGCGGGTGCGTTCGTTCGCCAGCTCGGCGACGCGCACGACCTCCTCGAGCGAGTAGCCCTCCTCGGCCGCCGCAGCGGCCGACTTGAACACCGTCAGGTCGCCCGCGATGCCGCGGCGCTTGTGCTTCTCGGCCACCGGGGCGGACGAGATGTCGTCGGTCACTGCGACGCTGCGCGTCTGGATGCCGGCGGCGTTGAGCTTCTGCTCGGCCTGGGTGAAATGCAGCACGTCTCCGGCGTAGTTTCCGAAGCTGAGCAGCACTCCCCCGCCGCGGTTGGCGGCGAGCGCCACCGATTCGACCTGCTGTGCAGACGGCGACGCGAACAGGTTGCCCATCGCGGCGCCGTGCGCGAGCCCCTGGCCGACGATGCCGCCGAATGCCGGGTAGTGGCCCGAGCCGCCGCCGACGACGAGCGCGACGGTTCCCTCGGGTGTGCGGGTGCTGCGCACCACGCCGCCGGCGACCCGGCGCACCTGGTTCGCATTCGCGGCGACGAAGCCGTCGATCATCTCGTCGGCGAACTCGGTCGGATCATTGAAAAGGCGAGTCATCTGAGATCTCCTGGGGTGTCGAGAGTCGTATCGGCGGTCAGTGTACGATCGCCGGCGCCTTCGCGTCGGGATTGAAGGAACCGTCCTTCTTGCCCCGGTACGAGAGCACGGCCATGAGCACTGCGGACAGCAGCAGGAAGAAGCCCACGATCGCCATCGGCACGAAGTACTGCGGTTCTCCCGCGGAGTCCTTCGTGAGGTCGGCCACGGCACCCGTGATGTACGGAGCGCCGAATCCGGCCAGGTTTCCGACGGTGTTGATCAGGGCGACGCCCGCCGCGGCGGCGACGCCGGTGAGGAACTGGGTGGGCAGTGTCCAGAAGTTCGGCAGCACGGCGAAGATGGCCATGGCGGTGATCGCGATGACGGCGATCGTGGCCACGGGCGACCCTGCGAACAGGGCGAGGGGAATGGTGAGGGCGCCGACGACGGCGGGGCCCGCGATGTGCCAGGTCTTCAGTCCGCGCTTCGAGACGTCCTTGGTCCACAGCCACAGAGCGATGGCAGCCGGGATGTAGGGGACGGCGGTGATGAGGCCCTTCTCGAAGACGTTGTACTCGGTGCCGTAGAGCTCCTGGAAGCCGTTGATGATCGTGGGCAGGAAGAACGCCAGGGTGTAGAGACCGTAGATGAAGCCGAAGTAGATGAAGGCGAGAATCCAGACGCGACCGCTGGTGAAGGCCTGCATGAAACCGCCGCGCTGCTTCCCCGCGGTGACGGCCTGCAGCGACTCGGTCTTGGTCTTCTCGGCGGCGAGCTCCTCGGTGAGCCAGACCTGCTCCTCCTTGGTGAGCCACTTGGCATCGCTGGGCTTGTCCTTGAGGTAGAACCAGGCCACGACACCAATGATGATGGCCGGCAGTCCGACTCCGAGGAACATGACGCGCCAGCCCTCGAGGCCGAAGAGTCCGTGGGCGCCGATGAGCAGGCCGGCCAGCGGGGCTCCGATGACGGTCGTCAGGGGCTGAGCCAGGTAGAAGAGCGCAAGGATCTTGCCTCGGTGCCGCGCGGGCACCCACAGGCTGAGGAACAGAATGGCGCCGGGGAAGAATCCGGCCTCGGCCACACCGAGGACGAAGCGCAGGATGGCGAGCTGCTCGAAGTTGCCGACCCAGGTGAACAGAACCGCGACGATTCCCCAGGTGACCATGATGCGCGAGAGCCAGCGGCGTGCGCCGAAGCGGGCGAGCGCCAGGTTCGACGGAACCTCGAGAAGGATGTACCCGATGAAGAAGACGCCCGAGGCGAATCCGACCTGGGTGACGGTCAGGGCCAGATCGTCGTTCATGCCGTTCGGCGCCGCGAAGCCGATGGCGGATCGGTCGAGGTAGTTGATGAAGAACATGAAGGCCACGAACGGAACGAGCCGCCACGCCACCTTCTTGATGGTCGATTTCTCGATTGCCGAGACGGGCGTCTCGGCGCGGGAGGTGGTCATGGATAACTCCTTTGTCACGTCAACTCCAGCCGCGCTCCTGCCTGGGCGGACAGCAAACTTCTAACAACCGGTTGACCAATTTAGATACCATAACGCGTGATCGGCCGTCCGCGCAAGCCGATATGTTATGGGGTGCACCGTATCGCGGTGATCACATGTCGAACCGTCGGGGGCAGGTTTCTGTGGTGGATCTGATCTGCATCTGGTGCGGGGAGAACGGCACGCGAATCCGTCGTAGCGCCAGGTACTGCTCGATGTCATGCAAGTGGCAGGCGAAGGAGATGCGGCGCCGAGCGCGGACTCATCGGGTCAACGGGGAGTTCTCTCGCGCGGAGCTCATCCGCCTGTGGAGCGAATTCGGCAGACGGTGCGCGTACTGCTCGACAGCGACATCACGCACGGAGATCCAGCCCGATCACGTCTATTCGATCAGTCGCGGCGGTCGCAACGACTACGGAAATCTCTTACCGGCGTGCGCGGAGTGCAACGCCGACAAGCGCGACCTCTCACTGGAGGAATGGGCCGCCGATCGCGAACGACGAGGACTTCCTCCTCGTCGGACCACGCGCTTGCGTGGAACGAAGTACGGGCACCTCATCCTGCCGCTGGAAGGCACGAGAGCGGATCAGTCCGAGGACGCCTGACGCGAGAAGTCGACGAGGTAGGCCGCTGCTTTCGTCAGAACCTCGTGGTCGTCCTGAAGGAACCCCAATCCGACGTTGCAGCCGTTGCAGAGGAGCCCGCGCACACGTCCGGTGCGGTGGTCGTGGTCGACGACGAGACCCGATTCGGCGCTGTCGTGCTTCTGGCAGATCGCGCAGCGGCCCGCTTGCGACTCTCGGAGCACGTCGAACTCCTCCGTCGTGAGCTTGTACCGCTCTCTCAAGCGGCGCCGGCGCAACTGTTCGTCTCTGTTGCCGACGCCGAACTTGTTCGCGTTCCGCACGGTCATGCATTCGGAGCGCCCGTTGTCGCGATACCGTATGCGCGTCTTGCCGCACACCGAACACACTGCCATGCGGCTTTCGGCGTCGATTTCTGTCAAACGATGGCGGACGACCGGCATGATTTCCTCGCATCTCGTCTGAATCAGCCAACCATATCGGTAGCCCTCGACGCAGGGCCGGCATCAGACCTCGCGCCCGACACGTTGCTAATCTGAGCGTGTGCCCGCATTCCCCGACAGACCCGCGACCGACGAGATCAGCGCGGCCCTGAGTTCCGTGGCCAGCGGCACGGCCGTGTCCGCCGTCGCGAAACGCCTGCTCGACCTCTTCATGGGCGGCGACATCGCGCCGGGCACCCGGCTGCCGCCGGAGCGACAGCTCGCCACGGCCCTCGGAATCGGCCGCTCGGCCGTGCGCGAGGCCCTCGCCGCACTCGAGATCCTGGGCATCGTCGACGTGCGCCCCGGCAGTGGCACGTACCTCCGCGGAACAGCCTCCGAGCTGCTTCCCGAGACGCTGAGCTGGGGGCTCATGCTCGGCGAGCCACGCACCCGCGAACTGATCGAGGTTCGCGGCGCCCTCGAGGTCTTCGCCACAGAGCTCGCAGCGAGCCGCATGTCCGACGACGCGATGAAGCGGCTCAACCAGCACCTCACGGCCATGAAGGAGGCGGGCGACAACCGCACCCGCTTCATCGAGGCCGACCTCAAATTCCACCTCGAGATCGCACGCGGCGTCGACAACTCGGTTCTCGTCACCCTGCTCCAGAGCATCCGATCGCTGCTTCGCATCTGGGTCGAACGCGGCCTGCACGACACGTCCGACGCCGATCAGGCCTACGACGAGCACGTGGCGGTGCACGAGGCCCTGCTCTCTCGTGATCCCCAGGCCGCGGCCGACGCGATGCGAGCGCACATGGTGACCGCCACCGAGCGGCTGCTCAGAACGCTTCCGGCCGCCTGATGGCCCGCACGACCTGGCGCTCGATCCTCAAGATCTTCCCGATCGTCATCCTGGTGGTCGACATCCTCATCCGCATCGGCGCCGTCGTCACCGTGCCCCGCAACCGCAGACCCAGTTCCGCCATGGCCTGGCTGCTCGCCATCTTCATCTCCCCCATTCCCGGCAGCCTCCTCTACGCACTGCTCGGCAGTTCCCGGCTGCCGAAAGACAGGCGCGACAAGCAGCGCGAGGTCAACGCCTTCATCCTCGACGCCGCCGGCCCTTTCGACGGCGCCGAGACCACGACGGCCGAACCCGCGTGGTTCGGCTCCGTCGTGCACCTCAACCGCACCCTCGGCGCCATGCCCCTCATCGCGGGCAACACCGCCACTCTGCTGCCCGACTACGAGGCGTCGATCCAGGCGATGACCGACGCCGTCGCATCCGCAACCCTGTACGTGCACGTCGAGTTCTACATCCTGGGCCGCGACGACACCACCCGCACCTTCTTCGACGCGCTGAAGTCGGCCCACGAGCGGGGCGTCACCGTGCGCGTGCTCTACGACCACTGGGCCACCATGCGCAACCCGCGCGGCCGCTCGACACGCGCCTGGCTGCGGGAGAACGGCATCCCGTTCGAGGAGATGCTGCCGTTCCGTCCCTGGCAGGGAAACTGGCGCCGACCCGATCTGCGCAACCACCGCAAGATCGTGGTCGTCGACGGCCACGTCGCGTTCACGGGATCTCAGAACATGATCGACGCGAGCTACGACAAGCGCGGAAACATCCGCCGTGGCCTGAAGTGGAAAGACCTGATGGTGCGCCTCGAAGGCCCGGCAGCCCTCGGTCTGGATGCGCTTTTCGTGACCGACTGGTACAGCGAGACGGGCGACATCGTCGAGACCGACGACACGCGCGCCACCCCGTCGGACTCCCCCGACAGTATCGAATGCCAGGTCGTTCCGAGCGGGCCGGGATTCGACGGCGAGAACAACCTGCGCCTCTTCAACGCCCTCGTCTACGGCGCGCAGGAGCGCCTGATCATCGCGAGCCCGTACTTCGTGCCCGACGACTCCATGCTCTACGCCATCACGACGGCGGCCGAGCGGGGCGTCGACGTGCAGCTCTTCGCCTGCGCCGTCGCCGACCAGTACGTGGTCTACCACGCGCAGCGCTCGTACTACGAGACGCTTCTGCGCTCCGGCGTGCGCATCTTCCTCTACCAGGAGCCGACGGTGCTGCACTCGAAGCACTTCACGGTCGACGACGACGTGGCCGTCGTCGGGTCGAGCAACATGGACATGCGCTCATTCAGCCTGAACTTCGAGGTGTCTCTCATGGTGCGCAGCGCCGACTTCGTCGAACGTCTGCGTGCGATCGAAGACGGGTATCGCGAGAGGTCGCGCGAGATCACGCTCGAGCAGTGGCTGGCACGCCCCGCAGTGGCCCAGGCGCTCGACACCGTCGCCCGCCTCACCGCCGCCGTTCAGTAGCGAGCGCGCCGTCCAGGGCGGCGCCCGGTCAATTCAGTCCGCCCAACCGCTCTGCCGCGGCGTCACGCACGGCTCCCCGTCGAACGAGGGATGCGACGGCCTCGATCTCGGGCGAGAGAAAGCGGTCGGGCCCCGGCCCGTCGATCTCGGCCCGCACCAGCTCGAGCACCGCGCTCGATCCGTCGCCGGGCTCCAGCGGTGCGCGCAGGTCGAGCGCGCGGGCGGCCGTCATCACCTCGATCGCGATGACCCTGGTCAGTCCGTCGATGGCGGTGCGGAGCTTGCGGGCGCCGGCCCACCCCATCGACACGTGATCCTCCTGCATCGCGGAGGAGGGGATCGAATCGACCGATGAGGGAACCGCGAGCCGCTTCAGTTCCGACACGATCCCAGCAGCCGTGTACTGGGCGATCATGAGGCCGCTGTCGACTCCCGCGTCGTGAGCCAGGAACGCGGGGAGCCCGTGGCTGCGCGCCGGGTCGAGCATGCGGTCGGTGCGGCGCTCCGACATGCTCGCGACGTCGGCCGCCACGATGGCGAGGAAGTCGAGCACATAGGCCACGGGCGCACCGTGGAAGTTGCCGTTCGACTCGACGCGCCCGTCGATCGTCACGACCGGGTTGTCGACGGCGGAGGCCAGTTCGCGGGCCGCGACCAGGGCGGCGTGGTCCACCGTGTCCCGGGCGGCGCCGTGCACCTGCGGCGCGCAGCGCAACGAGTACGCGTCCTGCACCACCGTATGGGTCGAGGGCTTGTGGCTCGCGACGATCGGTGACCCCGTGAGCATCGAGCGCAGGTTGGAGGCGGACAGGGCCTGGCCGTGCTGCGGCCGCAGCGCCTGCAGGTCGGCGGCGAACACGGCATCGGTTCCGAGCAGGGCCTCGACGCTCATGCCGGCGGCGATGTCGGCGCTCGTCAGCAGCATCCGCAGGTCGTGGACGGCGAGACTCAGCATGCCGAGCATGCCGTCGGTGCCGTTGATCAGCGCGAGGCCCTCCTTCTCTGCCAGCACCACGGCATCGATGCCCGCCACCGCGAGCGCCTCCGCGGCCGGCATCACGACCCCGAGCGCGTCGCGCACCTCGCCCTCCCCCATCAGCGCGAGCGCGCAGTGCGCCAGCGGAGCCAGATCGCCCGAGCAGCCAAGCGAGCCGTATTCGCGCACGATCGGCGTGATGCCGGCGTTGATCATGGCGACGTAGCTGTCGACCGTCGACAGGCGGATGCCGGTGCGCCCGGTCAGCAATGTCGAGATGCGCAGCAGCATGAGGCTGCGGATGACCTCGCGCTCGACTTCGGGCCCCGAGCCCGCAGCGTGGGATCGCACCAGGCTGCGCTGCAGCTGCGTTCGCTGCTCGCTCGCGATGAAGGTCGAGGCGAGGGCCCCGAAGCCGGTCGAGATTCCGTAGTGCGGCGCCGGGTCTGCCGCGAGCGCCTCGACGACCGCTCGACTTGCCGCCACTGCGGCGCGAGCGTCGGCGTCGATCTCGACGCGCGCGTCGTGACGCGCCACGGCGACCACGTCATCGATATCGATGGGGCCGGTGCCGATGTGCACGGGGGTCGAGATGCGGGACGAGGTCGGAGAGGGTGCGGTCATGACACCCATTCGACCGCGGGCGAGCGGATGCCGGTGGCCCGGATGCGACGAAACCGTCTCGTATACGAGACAGTTGAGTATGTCCATCGAATCGGGAGCGCCCGCCGCGAGCGCGGCGCTGCGTATCCTCAGCCACCTGGCATCCCAGAGCCGGCCTGTGCCCGCCGCGACCCTGGCATCCGCTCTCTCGCTGCCCCGCTCGTCGGTCTACAAGCTGCTCGGCGTGCTCGTGGATGCCGGGTTCGTGCTGCATTTCGCCGACGTCAGGCGCTATGGCCTCGGAATCGCAGCGTTCGAGCTCGGTTCCGGATTCGCACGACAGGAGCCGCTCTCCCGACTCGGTCACCCGGTGCTCGCGCTGCTCGTCGACCGCATCTCCGAGAGCGCGCACCTCGCCGTGATGCACGGCCGCGACGTGCTGTATCTCATCGAGGAACGGGCTCCTCGCAGGCCCGCGCTCGTCAGCGACGTGGGCGTGCGACTGCCCGCGCACCTCACGGCCAGCGGCATCGCCATGCTCGCCGCGATGCCCGCCGCCCAGGTGCGCGCCCTGTTTCCCGACGCGGGCGCCTTCACCCGGCGTAGCGAGGAGGCAGGACCGCAGACATACGGCCGGCTCCGGCGCATCCTCACCGAGACGCGCACCCGCGGCTTCGCTGTCGAAGACGAGACGATCACGCCCGGGCTCGCCTCCATCGCGGTCGCAGTCATCGACCACGCGGGATGGCCTGCGGCGGCCATCGCCGTGACATTCGAGCGCGATGCGCACGACGAGCAGAGCCGCGCCCGACTCGTGGCGGAGGCCCAGCGACATGCACACGAGCTGTCGCGACGTATCGGCGGAGTCGCCTCGACGACGTGACGGCCTACGACGAGGCGGTGCGGCGCATCCTGTCGAACGTGTCGCGAAGCAGCTCGGCAAGAGGCTCGTCGGAGGGCGAGCCGAGCCAGCGACCGATCGAGACGCTGAAGACGGTGGCCGTGAGGTGCGCCGCGAGCAGCGCGTCGACGGGGTCGCTGCCGCGCCTCTCGAAGCCGGTGCGCAGCGCTTCGACCAGGGCGGCAGGCATGCGCAGTTGTCGTTCTCTCAGTCCGTCGTCGGACTGGATGATCCGATGGCGGGCGATGTAGTAGCTCTTCTCCCGCGAGAACTGTGCCGCGGCGACTGCGTCGAATCCGTCGGCGACGATCTGCAGGGGCCCGAGCGATGCAGGAGCCTCGGCGATGATGCGCGCCGCCTGCTCGGGAACGGCGTGCTCCTCGGCAAAGAGGGCGTCGCGCTTGTCGGCGAAGTGCCGGAAGAAGGTGCGCGTCGACAGCCCCGCGCGTTCCGCGATCTGAGGAACGGTCGTGGCCTGGAATCCCTGCTCGACGAAGAGCTCGAACGCCGCACGCTCGAGCCGCCCACGCGCATCCGGTTGCCATCGTGCCATGAGCCCAGTCTAGTGATGACACGGAGTGCCATCATGTGTATTCTGATGTCACGCAATGCCATCACTCATCGATCACGCAGAGGACGCCCGTCATGCCCACCAATTCCGCCGCATATCTCACTGCCCCCTACAGTGATCTGACCGTCGCCGAGGCGCCCTACACGTCTGCCGCGGCAGGTGAGCTGGTGGTCCGCGCACGCGCCGTCGCCGTGAACCCCCTCGACGAGATCAAGCAGTCCACCGGAAACGTGATGTACGGGTGGCTGCCCAGCCCTGCGGTGCTCGGCGAGGATGTCGCGGGTGAGGTCGTGGAGGTCGGTGCGGGCGTATCGGGCTTCACGGTGGGCGACCGCGTCATCGCCTACGCCGTAGGCATGGAGAAGAACCGCAACCACGCCGCCGAGGGAGCCTTCCAGCTGTTCAGCGTCGTTCAGGCGCAGTTGACCGCGCGAATTCCCGATGAGCTGTCGTTCGAGAGCGCCGTCGTGCTCCCCCTCGCCATCTCGACGGCCGCCTCCGCCCTGTTCCAGAGCGATCAGCTCGGCCTGCGGCATCCCACGAACGGCGCGGTCGCCGCCCTGGCAGGCGCCGACGCCGATGCGGCGGAATGGGTGGTCGTCTGGGGAGGATCGACGAGCGTCGGAAGCAACGCCGTCCAGCTCGCCGTCGCGGCCGGCTACTCCGTGATCGCCACGGCGTCGCCGCACAACCACGACCGGATGCGGGAACTCGGGGCCCGACACGTCGTCGACTACCGCAGCGGGTCGGCCGTGCGAGACGTCGTCGCCCTCGTCGACGGCCGGCCGGTGGCCGGCGTCTTCGCTGTCGGAACCGGATCTGCCGAACCTGCCCTGTCCATCGCCGTCGCGACCGGCGCCCGCCGGGTCAGCCTCGCCAGCCCGTCGGTCTCGATGAGCAGCCTTCCTCGCCGCCGGGCACCGCTGGCACTCGCAGGTTTCGGACTGCGGATGCTCTCGCGCACCGTACCGCTGATGGCGGGCAGCCGCCTGCGGGGAATCCGCACCCGCTTCGTCTGGGGCAGCTCGTTGATGACCAACGAGGTCGGGCCCATGCTGTGGGGACGGTTTCTGCCCGAGGCGCTCGCCGAGGGCCGCTACATGACCGCGCCGAGGTCGGAGGTCGTCGGCACGGGCCTCGAGAGCATCCAGCCCGCTCTCGACGCGCTTCGAGCCGGAGCGTCGGCGACGAAGTTCGTGGTCACCCTGTAACGCGGGCCGACCACCTCGGGTCGTAGGCGGTGAACTCCGATCGAAGGCGCACTCCCCCTCGCTCGACGCGCTCGATGTCTGCCCACAGCACGAAGAACGTGCCACGGTGCCGCCTGCGAAGAAAGTGCGCGATGAGCGCGGGCGCGTTCATGTCCTTCCGGTCGTATCCGAGGTAGGACGCCCTGCTGCGGGGGCTGACGACGATCCCCTCGAGGCGGGCGTCGGCAAGAAGTTGGCGTGGGTTTCCATCGATCACGAACCGCACATCGATGAGCGTGCCGAGGCGCTCTCCATCGGAGCCCTCCACCCGACTGCCCATGAGGTCACTCAGGATCATGGCGGCCTCCCGGTATTCGGCGGATGATGTGGTCTCGCACCCATCGCTCCGTCCAGGACGCGTCGAGCGCTTCGCCGTCGACGCCGAGCCGCACGACCGTCTCCACGGATGAGACGTCGGACCACGGGATGCGGATGTACCGCGATTCAGGCAGCCGGCCGCCGAAGATGCGCGTTGCGAGAACCGGGCCCGTGACGATCGCCGTGATCACGGGCGGTGCGGCATCCACCGGTATCGCACCCTCGGGAACGTCGCTGACCTCGATGTCGTCGACCGTGGTGACCGGCACGCCGGTTCGATCGAGCACCTGCCTGTCGAGCAGGCTCAGCTGGGCGTCGAGCACCTGCCCTGCGGCAGGGGGTGGGGTCGTCAAACGATGACTGCGCACGATCAGGCTCCTGCTCCGGTGATGATCATAAGAGGAATGGCGGCGAGCGATGCCACCAGGATGATTCCGAGGTACACGAGCCCCAGACCGTTGGTCAGCCGACCGTTGACATGTCGTCCCATGTACTGCGGATCGTTCGAGATGATGAGGATCGGCAGGTAGGTCAGAGGAAGCGCGACCGCGGAGAACACCACCGAGTACTCGGTCACCAGAATCGGATCGACACCGGTGAACAGAACGCCGAGGCCCAGAAGCAGACAGATGATCATGGTCAGGTGAAACCGTGCCGCTTTCACCGGCCGCCGGAATTTGCCCCACGACCAGCCGAAGAACTGCGCGAGCGTGTAGCCGCTCGACAGGGTCGTCTCGAGCGCCGCGCCGAACGTGGCGGCGAGGATGCCGACGATCACGAACGCGAGCGCGACCTTGCCTCCCGCCTCGGCGACCGGGAGCACGACCTGGGAGAGACTCGTGACATCGATGGAGCGCGGCATGAGAACCACGGCCGCGCACGCCGCGATGGCGATGGAGAGCAGCCCGCCGAGAGGAAAGCCCACGAGCACGTTCGATCGGGACTGGCTGAGATCCTTGACCGTCCACTTCTCTTCGATCGCGCCCGACGAAAAGAAGAACACCTCGTAGGGCGTCATCGCCGCGCCGAAGAGGGCGATGGCGTAGTACCAGTAGGTCGGGCTCTCCTCCCCCGCCGGCACCTGGGGCGTGACCGCTTGCGCCGCGAGGCCGCTCCAGTCGGGCTTGAGCAGGAACAGGGCCACGGCGAAGACGATCAGGCTGAGCCCCAGAAGCCCGGTCACGTTCTCGAGAATGGAGAACTTCGCCCGCCAGACGACGATCCATACGCCGAACGCCGCCAGCGGCATCCAGAGCATGGGCTCGACGCTCGTGGCGAGCTGCAGCGCCAATGCGATGCCGCCGACCTCCGCCGTGAGCGTCATGAGGTTGATGAGGAACGAGGCGCCGAGGTTGGCGACCGCCGCGCGCGGGCCGAGCCTCTCGCGGATGATCTCGAACGTCGCTCGACCGCTGACGGCCGCGACGCGACCCGACATCTGCGCGAAGAGGCAGATGCCGATCACACCGACCAGAACGACCCAGACGAGACCGAGCCCGAAGCGTGAGCCGACGACGGCATTGGTCACGAGGTCGCCGATGTCGACGAAGCCGCCGATGGCGGTGAGAATGCCGAGGGCGACAGCGAAGAGCCTCTTCATCTCGCCCCTCCCGCCGCGTCGAGCGTCGTCTGTGCCGCCTCGAGTGCATCGACGGCATCTGCGAGCCCGGAGGCCGATCCGTTGGACAGCTGCTCTCGGGCCGCGCCGACCGCATCGACGCCCGATCGGATTCCGTCGAGCGCCCGCTGCTTGTCGCGCGATTCGGATGCGCCGGTCGCCTCGAGCTCGGAGACCTCGGACTGCGCGCCGTCGAGTTCTGTCAGAGCGTCGCCCAGACTGGTGTCCGCCAGGGCGAGCGTCGCGGTGTCACGCGTGTAGAGTTCGAGCGCCAGACGGGCGGATGCGACGGCCGACGACGATTCGCGGAGCGCCTGATCGACGGTGTCGGTCGTACTGGAGCATCCTGTCGCGAGGAGAGCGATCCATGCTGCCAGGATGGCCGCGCCGACTTTCGCACGAGCATTCATGACCAGCACGGTATTCCCGCGCGGCCCGTGCGATCAACCCCCTGACGGCGGGTGCTGTCAACCGCTCGCTGCGACTTTGTCGGGCTCGCTACCGTGGAGCGATGGGTGCCACGCAGCTTCTCCTTGTCCGACACGGCGAGAGTCTGGGCAATGCGGCGGCCAGCCGGGCCGAGCTCGAGGGCGCCGAGACGATCGATATTCCGATGCGGGATGCCGATGTGCCGCTCACCGAGACCGGGGTGCGGCAGGCGACCGCCGTCGGCGCCTGGCTCGGCGACCTCGATGCCGACGCCCGTCCGACCCGTGCCTGGAGCTCCCCGTACGTTCGTGCCGCCTCAACGGGAGAGCTGGCCATCGCGGAATCGGGAATCGATCTGCGGTTGAGAATCGACGAACGACTGCGCGACCGCGAACTCGGCATCACCGATCTGCTCACGACGCGCGGCTTCGAGGCGAGGCTCCCGTTCGAGGCTGAACGACGGCGCTGGCTGGGCAAGTTCTACTACCGTCCGCCGGGCGGCGAGTCCTGGGCCGACATGGTGCTGCGCGCGCGGTCGGTGCTCGCCGACATCGACCTCGTCGACGATGGCGAGCACGTGATGATCGTGTGCCACGACGCGATGATCCTCATCCTGCGGTACGTCTGCGAAGGTCTGACCGAAGCGCAGCTTCTGGAGATCTCTCAGCAGTCGGCCGTGGCGAACGCCTCGCTCACCCGGCTCTCGCGTCCCAGCGGCTCCGGCCTCTGGACCGCCGACAGCGTCAACGACGTCTCCCACCTCGCCGACGAAGGCGCACCCGTGACCACGCACTCAGGAGGAATGGATGACCGGCCGCACAGCTGACTCGATCACTGAGATCACTCCGGAATCGCTCCGACGCTGGCCGCTGCCGACGGGCGGCGAGTCGAAGCGCGACCGCGGCAGCGTTCTCATCGTCGGTGGTTCGCGCAAATCGCCCGGGGCCGTGCTGCTTGCCGGACGCGCCGCGTTGCGTTCGGGTGCAGGACGGTTGACGCTCGCGCTCGCGGACTCGGTGGCCGCGTCAGCGTCGGTCGCTTTTCCCGAGTCGGGCGTCGTCGGCCTTCCCGAGAATTCGTCGAAGCAACTCGGCGAGGGTGTGGTCTTCGCCCTGCGCTCCGAGCTCGAGGCGAGCGATGCCGTGCTTGTCGGGCCCGGATTGCACGGCGCCGACGAGGCGCACTCCGTTCTCGAGGCGCTCCTGCCGCACATCCCCGACTCCGCCACCGTGGCGCTCGACGCCTTCGCACTCGGGGTGCTTCCCGACTTCGGCGATGAGATCGCACCGTTCGCCGGGCGGCTGGTTCTCACGCCGAACAAGACAGAGGCGTCGATTCTGCTGGGCAGGTCGCCCGACGACGAGCCGCAGCCCGACGATGTCGATGAGGTCGCGGCTCGGTACGGCGCCGTCGTGTCGTGCTTCGACCGCATCTCGGATGCCGCCGGCTCCTCGTGGACCGTGACGGCGGGCGGGTCCGGCCTCGGCACGTCGGGCAGCGGCGACGTGCTGGCGGGCTCGATCACGGGGCTTCTGGCACGCGGGCTCGATCCCGTCGCTGCGGCGTGCTGGGGAAAATGGGCGCACTCGCACGCCGGCGATCGTCTCGCGGAGCGCGTCTTCGAGACCGGATTCCTGGCATCCGAGGTCGCCGATGAGCTGCCGGCCGCGTTCGCCGACGGGTCTCGGGTCTGATCAGGCGTCGCTGTCGAACGCGGCGAGCAGTCGGGTGACCGAACCGCCGAGGTTCCAGTCCTTCGACAGCCTCTCGAGTTCGTCGCGCGCGTCGCCGTCTATGGGCGCGAGACGCGCTCCGGCCGTGGCAGGCGAGGGCAGGTCGAGGTCGCGCACCACCGTCACGACCGTGGGTGCCACGTCGAGGTAGTCGCCCGCGGCGACGATCTTCGACCGCACCGACGCGCTCAAGCCGCTGTCGGCATCCTTCGCAGCGTCACGAATCGACTCGAGTGAGCCGTATTCGGCGAGGAGCGTCGCGGCCGTCTTCTCGCCGATGCCCGCGACCCCGGGCAGCCCGTCTGAGGCGTCACCCCTGAGGGTCGCGTAGTCGACGTACTGGCTGGGCAGCACCTTGTACTTGCCCACGATCACCTCGTCTGTGACGAGCTCGAGGTTCTTCATTCCGCGCGCGGTGTAGATCACTCGCACATCGTGCGCGTCGTCGACCAGCTGGAAGAGGTCGCGGTCGCCGGTCACGACATCGACGGCGGATTTCGCGCGGGCGGCGTAGGTGCCGATCACGTCGTCGGCCTCGTGGTCCTCCGCGCCCACGATCGCGATTCCTGCAAGGTCGAGCACGTGGCGGATGAGCGGAATCTGGGCGACCAGCCCTTCGGGCACCTCTTCGATGTCATTGCCGCTCGACACCGTCTCGGCGACGCGCTGCGCCTTGTAGCTCGGAAGAAGATCGACCCGCCATTGCGGGCGCCAGTTGTCGTCCCAGCAGGCGATGAGCTGCGTGGCCTCGAACTCCGTCGTGAGCCGCGCGATCATGTCGAGCAGGCCACGCACCGCGTTGACGGGCGTGCCGTCGTCTCGCTTGATGGTGTCAGGCACTCCGTAGAAGGCGCGGAAGTACAGCGAAGCGGTGTCGAGCAGCATCAATCGGTCGGCCATGATCGATCTTGACACGCCAGGCCGCGTTCGTGCTGTCGCGACCTCGGATGCGATCAGGCCGTCGCCTGCGTATCCCGCCGTCGCGTGGTGACAACCACGAGTGAGAACGAGACGGCACCGAGAATCGTGCCGCCGAGCATCCCCAGGGAAGCGAGACCCGCGCGGTCGAGGTCGCTGTAGGACGGGACGATCGCGTTCACGATGACGATTCCCATCAGAAGCGGCGTGAGGATCGAGACCAGCACGCCGATGCACACCGAGAAGCGCGCGGCACGTTGAGCCACCACGGCGGCGACCACGCTCGCGATCAGGGCCACCGCAGCGGCGATGAGTTGAACGAGAACGAACGCTCCGGTGTTGAGCGCGAGCGACGCGTCGCTGCCTCGACCCGACAGCTCGACCAGGAACGTGCCCCCGACGACAGGGGCAGCGACGAGGCCGAAGACCACGGCCGCGATCAGGCCGATCACGGCCCAACCGATCCCGAGCACGGCGATCGCACGGGCGTCCAGGTCCTCGAGGGCCACGGTCCCCCTCGTCCTGCCGGAACGGCGACCCAGGCGCCCGTCGATACTGCGCGGCATTCGAGCCCCTCTCGCCCGCGGGCACAGCCCGACCGAAACGGCTCCGCCTCCAGGACTCGAACCTAGACCTAACAGCTCCAAAGGCTGTCGTGCTGCCATTACACCAAGGCGGATCGCGCACTCCGCGGAGCACGCATTCGCCAATTCTGCCAGACACGAACGGTGCCGACGGCCCCGGCCCCACATAATGGATGCGTGGCAGATGCGACTCCCCGGGATTCCGTCGACGGAATCGTCGACGCGTGGGAGCGCGAGCGACCCGATCTCGACTTCGCTCCCTTGAAGGTCCTGTCCCGTGTCTGGCGGCTGTCTCGGCACCTCGAGCGCACGCGGCGAACGGCCTTCGCCACCAGCGAGCTCGAGTCGTGGGAGTTCGACGTGCTCTCGGCCCTGCGCCGTGCAGGCGAGCCGCACCAGCTCAGCCCGAAGGCATTGCTCGAGCAGACCCTCGTCTCATCGGGCACCATGACGAACCGCATCGATCGGATGTCGCGGCGCGGCCTGGTCGAGCGCCGCACGGACCCGCACGACGGCCGGGGAATCCTCGTGTCGATGACCGACGAGGGCAGAGACCGCGTCGACGGCGCGATCACCGCGCTTGTCACAGCCGAGGGCGAGCTGCTCGGCCGCCTCAGCAAATCCGACCAGGAGCGCATTGCGTCGCTCCTGCGCAAACTCAGCGTCGACTTCGACTAGGTGGAGCGTCCTATTCTCCGTCGATTCGGCGTGCTCACGTCTGCCCTGCTGACGCTCGTGCTTCTGGCGACCGGCGTTCCGGCGAACCCGGCCCGTGCTGCTGCCGATGTGCGAGCGGATGCCGCATCCATCGCCCCGACACCGGCGACGGTCTTCGCCGACACGGCCGCGCGACTGGTCGAGGCGGCGACTCCCCCGGCCTTCGACGCCGGCTTCATCATCACCGACGAGCTCTTCTACGACGGCGGCGCACTCGACGCCGACGAGGTGCAGGCCTTCCTCGACGAGCAGGTGCCCGCGTGCGCGCCGGGCATCGTATGCCTCGCCGACTACACACAGAAGACCGTCACCCGCGCGGGCGACGACGTGTGCGGGGCATACAGGGGCCGCGAGTCCGAGACCGGCGCCGAGATCATCGCCAAAGTCGGAATCGCCTGCGGCATCAGCCAGAAGGCCCTGCTCGTTCTGCTGCAGAAGGAGCAGTCGCTGGTGCGCAACGCCGCCCCGACGGCCGGCGACTTCTCGTTCGCCACGGGCTATGCGTGCCCCGACACGGCCACGTGCGATGTGGAGTACTCGGGCTTCTACAACCAGGTCTACTGGGCGGCGTGGCAGCTGAAGCGCTACGCGAACCCTCCGGGAACGAGCGAGTTCTTCACGAGCCGGCCTCTTGGCCAGCCGAGCCCGATCGCCTACAACCCCGATGCATCCTGCGGCAGCGCCGACGTGACCCTGAAGAACATCGCCACGGCCGCGCTGTACTACTACACGCCGTACCAGCCGAACCCGGCAACCGTCGCGGGCAGCCCCGACGACCCGTGCGGCGCCTACGGCAACCTGAACTTCTGGCGCTTCTACTCCGAATGGTTCGGCGATCCGACGCGCGGGTCGATCACACGGGGTGCACTCGAGAACGTGTCCGTGGTGCGCGGGCGCATCGTCGCCGAGGGCTGGGCGATCGATCCCAGCTCGGTGCGTGCATCCACCGACGTGCGCATCACCGTGACGGATGCGGCGGGCCGCATCTCGACGACGACGGTCAGGGCCGGCTCGACCTCAGACGGCGCGCTGTCGGTCAGCCCTCTGTCTGGGGACGATCACGGATTCAGCGGGGGAACCATCGTGGGCGCGCAGGGACTCGTGCGCGTGTGCGCGGCGGCCCTGCCCCTCGACGGCACCTCGTCGAGTGTCGAACCGCTGGGCTGCGCGACGGTCTTCGCGCTGACTCCCTGACGCGAATGCCCAGGCTGTGCACGGTCCTCCGCGATGGCGCGCCGTTCGTAAGATGATTCAATGCACCGTGACTCCCATGTGACGCCCTCGACCGCCTCGGAATGGGCGGCTCACGTGAGCAGGCGTTCGTATCGACGTTCTCGGCATGTGCTCGATGAGCTGATCATCAACACCGTTCCGGCTTACGCCGCGATCGTCGACGAGGAGCTCGGTCGATTCGAGCGGGGTGCGATGAAGACTCGCGTGAACCTCGATGCCCCGTACCAGGCGATGTGGTCGATCTGCCCGGCTGTCGACCGGCTCGTCGGCGTTCTCAGCGCGGTCGTCCTCGTCTCCGTCGCCATTTCGGTCGGGCTCACGTTTGCCGGCCCTGGACGAACCGGCGTCTCGATCCCTGTCGAATGGCGACCGTGGATGATGACGCTGTCGTCGATTTGCTTGACCGTGGCCGCTGTCTCACAGCCGCTGCGATGGCTTCCCTACGCTCGCCACATCCCGCCAAGAGACGGGCTGGCGTGGGTGATCCCCGGGTTCGGCATCCCGATCGTCGCCCTCATGTTCTGGCTGTACCAACAGGACATCGGCATCCCCCAGGCCGCGGTGGTCATCGCATTCGTCGGCCTGATCGTGAGTAGTTGCGCTTGCGTGGCTCGTCTGATGAGGCGACTGCGTGATCCACGTCGCACGAAGAAGGTCGACCAGGCCGCGAAAGGGCGAAGAAAGGCGATCCGCAAAGCAGTCGTCTCGTTGACTGATGCCAGCGCGAAGCGGCTCGTCGAGAAGTTCACGAGCCTTCCGGAGAACGATCAGGCGTGTCTACGTGACGAACTCAACCGTGCTGCTGCACAGCTGGAGAAGAGGGGGTTGGCCACGGCATCGCGAACGGGAGAGGCCCGCACGGCGAAGGATCGTCGGAACAGTCGAGGCATGTTCCCCGGACTGCTCCTGTTGTCTCACCGCGTCGAGGCGGTCAATACGCGCATCAACGCGACAGCCCAATGGATTGTCGGTGACTTCGTCGAAGACCCGATGGATCCACGACTTCTCGGCGCAGCCTGACCGACTACGCGCTAGTCGGTTCCCGAGTCGAACGCCGCGCCCTCGGAGGCGAGGTCCGTGGCACGATCCAGTGCCTCGCCGCCCTCCGACTCCTCGACCGCGTCGAAGATCTCGCTCGACTCGCCCTGTTCGAGCTGCCCGACGAGCTCGGCCGTCGCACCGCCGACGAGACCAGCCGCGGCGTACTGCTCGAGGCGTGCACGTGAGTCCGCGATGTCGAGGTTGCGCATCGTGAGCTGGCCGATGCGGTCGTCGGGGCCGAAAGCAGCATCGCCGACGCGCTCCATCGAGAGCTTGTCGGGGTGGTAGCTGAGGCTCGGGCCCGTGGTGTCGAGGATCGTGTAGTCGTCGCCGCGGCGCAGGCGCACGGTGACCTCGCCGGTGACGGCCGAGCCGACCCAGCGCACGATGGATTCGCGCAGCATGAGCGACTGCGGGTCGAGCCAGCGGCCCTCGTACATGAGACGGCCGAGACGACGGCCCTCGGAGTGGTAGTTCGCGATGGTGTCTTCGTTGTGCACCGCGTTCAGCAGGCGCTCGTAGGCGATGTGCAGCAGGGCCATGCCCGGCGCCTCGTAGATGCCGCGGCTCTTCGCCTCGATGATGCGGTTCTCGATCTGGTCGCTCATGCCGAGACCGTGACGGCCTCCGATGGCGTTCGCCTCGAGAACGAGGGCGACCGGGTCGGAGTACTCGACGCCGTTGATGGCGACCGGGCGACCGGCCTCGAATCGCACGGTCACGACCTCCGAGGCGATCTCGACGTCGTCGCGCCAGAACGCGACGCCCATGATGGGCTCGACGATCTCGATGCCGGCGCTCAGCTCTTCGAGCTTCTTGGCCTCGTGGGTGGCACCCCAGATGTTGGCGTCGGTGCTGTAGGCCTTCTCCACGGAGTCGCGGTAGGGGAAGCCTCGGGCGACGAGCCACTCGCTCATCTCTTTGCGGCCGCCGAGCTCACCGACGAACTGCGAGTCGAGCCACGGCTTGTAGATGCGCAGGCGGGGGTTGGCGAGCAGGCCATAGCGGTAGAACCGCTCGATGTCGTTGCCCTTGTAGGTCGAGCCGTCGCCCCAGATGTCGACGCCGTCTTCCTTCATGGCGCGAACGAGCAGCGTACCCGTGGCGACCCGGCCAAGCGGTGTGGTGTTGAAGTAGGTCTTGCCGCCGGAGCGGATGTGGAACGCGCCGCACGCGAGCGCGACGAGACCCTCCTCGACCAGGGCCGACTTCGCGTCGACGATGCGCGCGACTTCGGCGCCGTACTCGAGAGCCCGTGCGGGCACCTTCTCGATCTCGGGCTCGTCGTACTGCCCGATGTCGGCCGTGTAGGTGCACGGAACGGCACCCTTCTCGCGCATCCACGCGACGGCCACGGAGGTATCGAGACCACCGGAGAATGCGATGCCGACTCGTTCGCCGACCGGAAGACTGCTCAAGACTTTAGACACGACGACAATCCTACGAGTGATCAGCCCTCGAGAAGTTCCGTCAGCTCGAGCCAACGCAGTTCCACGGTGTCCATCTGGTCGCGAAGAGCCTGGACTTTCTGCTGCATCTCGCCCAGGCCCGCGTAGTCGCTCTGGTCATGCTTCGCGAACGCCACGTCCATCTCGGCGATCTGCGTGCCGAGCTTCTCCATCTTGCGGCCCGCCGCGGCGAGCTCCTTCTGGGCGTTCCGCAGCTCGGCGCCCTGGAGTCCGGTCTTCTTGGCCGGCGCGTCGGCGGAGCCTCCCGCGGCGATGCGCGCCTGCTCCTTCTGCTGGGCGAGGCGCAGTTCGAGGTACTGCTCCACTCCGCGGGGAAGGTGGGTGAATCCGCCGTTCATGACCGCGTACTGGTTGTCGGTCACGCGCTCGAGCAGGTACCGGTCGTGGCTCACGACGAGCAGAGTGCCCGCGTAGGAGTCGAGCAGGTCCTCGATGGCCGCGAGCATGTCGGTGTCGAGGTCGTTGGTGGGCTCGTCGAGGATCAGCACGTTCGGCTCATCGAGAATGATGAGCAGCAGCTGCAGTCGGCGCTTCTGTCCACCCGACAGATCCTTGACGGGCGTCGAGAGCTGGGCGCTGGTGAAGCCGACGCGCTCGAGCAGTTGGCCCGGAGTCATCTCTTTTCCACCGGAGACGTACGAGCTCTTCTGTCGGCCGATGACCTCGCTGACCCGGTCGTTCCAGATGTCCTCGAGCTCGAACAGCTGCTGGGTGAGTGTGGCGACCCGAATGGTCTTGCCGCGCTTCACCTTGCCGGATGTCGGCAGCAGGGTTCCGGAGACAAGGCTGAGCAGGGTGCTCTTGCCTGCTCCGTTGACGCCCAGGATGCCGGTGCGCTCGCCGGGCGCGATGCGCCACGTCACGTCTTTCAGCACCTTCTTGCCGTTGTCGTACTCGACAGAGATGTTCTCGAGGTCGACCACGTCTTTGCCGAGACGCTGCATGGCCATCGCCGCCAGCGAGACCTTGTCGCGCACGGGTGGCTCGTCTTCGATAAGAGCGTTGGCCGCGTCGATGCGGAACTTCGGCTTGGCCGTGCGTGCGGGGGCGCCGCGGCGCAGCCAGGCGAGTTCCTTCTTCATGAGGTTCTGGCGCTTGGCCTCGCTGGTGGCAGCCATGCGGTCGCGCTCGACGCGCTGCAGGATGTAGGCCGCGTAACCGCCCTCGAACGGCTCGATCAGCCGGTCGTGCACCTCCCAGGTCGCCGTGCAGATCTCGTCGAGGAACCACCGGTCGTGCGTCACGACCATGAGCCCGCCGGAGTTCGTGGCCCAGCGCTTGCGCAGGTGCTGCGCGAGCCAGGCGATGCCCTCGACGTCGAGGTGGTTGGTGGGCTCGTCGAGGAAGATCACGTCGTGGTCGCCGATGAGCAGCTTCGCCAGCGCGATGCGTCGACGCTGGCCACCCGACAGGCTCGAGACGAGCACGTCCCAGGGGATGTCCGAGGCGAGCCCCGAGATCACGTCGCGGATGATCGGATCGCCGGCCCAGACGTGCTCGTCGATATCGCCGACGATCGTCTCCTTCACGGTGAGGTCGCCGTCGAGGTCGTCGGACTGGTCGAGCATCGCGAGGGTGATGCCGTTGCGGCGCGTCACGCGCCCGCCGTCGGGTTCGATTCGACCTGCGAGCAGTCTGAGCAGTGTCGACTTGCCGTCTCCGTTGCGACCGACGATTCCTACGCGATCGCCTTCGTTGAGACCGATGGTCACGGAGTCGAAGATGACGCGCGTCGGATATTCGAGATGGAGCGATTCCGCTCCCAGTAGATGGGCCACCTGTCGAGGTTACCCGCCATCCGGCGGCCACCCCGCCGGTCAGCCCAGAAAGCGCCTGACGACGGAGTCGACCGCACGAGCGGTGAGGACGATCGATTCGAGGTCGATGTGCTCGTCGTTGCCGTGGATGAGGTGCCGGAACCGCCCGTAGTCCCATCGCTTCGACAATACCGAGAAGCCGTAGGCCCGTCGCCCTTTCGCGCGGTAGAAGCGCGCGTCCGACCCTCCGGCCGCGATGATCGGCAGGGGCACGGCCCCGGGGTACGCCTCGTCGATCACGGCGGTCAGCACCTCGAACAGCGGGGTGTCCATCGGCGAGACATTGGCGGGACTGAACGACGCCCCCACGATGTCGACGATCTCGATGTGCCGCATCAGGTCCCCGAGGGCGCTCGTGACGTAGGCGTCGACCTCCTCCGGCGAGATCCCGGGCAGTTGCCTGATGTCGAGGTCGATGCTGGCCTCGCCCGGAATGACGTTGATGGCGTCGCCCGCGCGGATGACGTTGGGCGAGATGGTCGTGTGCGTCGTGGCGTGCGCGTACCCGGCCAGTTCGCCGAGTTCCGGCAGCGCACCGAGGATCTCGGCCACGGAGGTGAGCCGGCGCGACACCTCGGGGTCGAGCTCGAGCGCGTCGACGTAGCGGGGCCAGTAGTCGCCGATCACTGCGCGCGGAGCGAAGCGGGTCAAGCGGGTGACAGCCTCGGCCGCGATGACACCGGCATTCGACGATCCCCAGGGCGCCGATCCATGTCCGGGTATTCCCCGGATCAGCAGGCGGCGACGGGCCAGCCCCTTCTCCCCTACCGTGACGGTCACCGAGTGCGGGGCGTCGGAGGACCCGCCCACGGGGATGCCGCCCGACTCCGTGAGCACGTAGTCCGCGTCGATGAGTTCGGGGTGGTGCTGCATGAGCCACTCGATGCCCAGGCGGCTGCCACCCTCCTCATCGGCGACGGCCACGAAGACGAGGTCGCCTCTCAAGGCACGGCCTTCGGATGCGACGGCGCGGGTCGCGACGGCGTAGGCGGCCGTCAGATAGAGCATGTCGAGCGTTCCGCGGCCCCAGAGCTCGTCGCCGACGATGTCGGCGGCGAACGGGTCGTGGCTCCAGCCTCCGTGCATCACGGGCACCACGTCGATGTGCCCGACGAGAGCGAGCGACGGGGCTGTCGGGTCGATGCCGGGGATGCGCACGACGAGGGTTGCTCGACCGGGCGCCGATTCGACGACCACGGGGGCGACGTCGACACCCTCGAAGAAGCGACGCAGAACGTCGGTGTTTCTGATCTCTTGGCCGGATGCGTAGGTTCCGTCGTTCACGCACGCGCTGCGGATGAGGTCGCGCAGCAGCGCCAGCGTCTCGTCGCCGAGAGAGGGAGAATCGGTCATCGCTCCAACTTATCGCTCCTTCAGTCGCGCGTTTCGTCGTGGGGCCGGTCCGGGCGCCGGTAGCGTGATTGCATGCCCGACGAAACAACAGCCGAACTCATCGACGCCCACCTGCTCACCGTGCGGGACTTCCCGAGCGAGGGGATCCTCTTCCGCGACGTCACGTCGGTCTATGCGAACGGCCGGGCGTTCGCCTCGGTCGTCGATGCGTTCGCCTCGCACGACTGGGGCCAGGTGGATGCCGTGCTCGGCATCGAGGCGCGCGGGTTCGGCATCGCGGCGGCGATGGCCTACGCCCGCGGGGTGGGCATGGTCTCGGTTCGCAAGGCGGGCAAGCTGCCCGGCGAGCTGCTGAGCGAGGACTACGCCCTGGAGTACGGCACCGCCACGCTGCAGGTGCAGCCGGACGTACTGCCGAAAGGTTCTCGCGTCGTAATCCTCGACGACCTTCTCGCCACCGGCGGCACGCTCGCGGCCGTCGTGAAACTCGCCGAGCGCGCCGGCTGGGTCGTGGCGGGCATCGGCGTCGTCATCGCCCTCGACGACCTCGGAGGACGGGCCGCTCTTGCCGGCCACGACATCCTCGAGCTGAGCAGCTACCCCGCGTCGTAAGCCGCCCTTCGACAGGCCCAGGGAACGCCACGCCCGTTTACGCCACCCTGCTGCCGACGGCGAGTTTACGCGCGGGCGTCTTCGTGCGTGCGATCCCCCAGCTGAGCGCTCCGGCCGCCAGCACGAGATGCAGCAGCAGGCCGACGAACCACGACGGCACCGTCTTCGCGTACGTCTCCTCCTGGGTCGGTCCCGGCTCGAACGTCGCCGAGCTGCAGTAGTCGAACTCCGGGCTCAGGTCGGGAGGGACCTGAACCGCGCGAACGAGAGATGCGACCCCGGTGAACAGATCGGTCGGGCTGCCGTACTCGCTGAACTGCGGCGGCGTGGCATCGGCCAGCACGACGTAGGGGTTCGCCGAGAGGATGGGCCAGAAGAGGTCGAATCGAGGTGCGGAGTAAATGGAGACCGTCGGAGGACCGCACGTGTAGGAATCGCTGCCGTCTTCGTAGATCGACTGCACCGTGGTGGCCCTGACCTCCGATTGAATGGCGACCCCTCCCAGGCCGAAGGCGATCAGCGTGCCGAGGCTCAACGCGGCCACGGCGAGGTAGCTGACGACGATCGAGAACAGGGGCCGGCCGAGTATCGCCGAGAGACCGACGCCGATGGCGGCGATCACTCCGAGTTCGACGGCGAGAACCAGCAGCGAGACGAGGACGGTGCCGACCGAGAGGCCTCCCAGGGCCGCGGCCACGACGAGGAACGGCGAGGAGGCCACCAGGAACGCCAGGGTTGCGATCCAGGCGGCAAGAAATTTGCCCAGCACGATCTGGGCCGCCGAGACGAGAGTGACCTGGATGGTGGCCAGGGTGCCCGCCTCGCGTTCGCCGTTGATGGCGTTGCCGCTCAGCGCCGGGGCGATGAGGGTGCCGAGCATCAAGACGAAATAGATGATGAGCGAGTACAGCCAACCGCCACTGTCCTCCCCGCCGAAGCTGGCCGTCGCCAGCCCGACGAGCACCGTGACGATTCCGATGAGCACGACGAAGACGCCCAGCAGCACGTACCAGGCCACGCCGCGCACGCGCTGGCGCAGTTCGAGGCCTATGATCACGCCGACCCCCGCCCACAGCTTCACAGTCGTACCCCATCGCCGGGCTCGGCCGGTCTCGCTTGGAGGTCGAGGAAGGTGTGCTCGAGGTCGCCCGTCGCCGGGCTGAACGAGGTGACCTCGACTCCCGCCGACACGAGCGCACCGAGAAGAGCGGCGGCACGCTGTTCCGTGTCGACCGAGACGAGAATCCCTGATCCATCGGCGCCGATCGCCTCTGCCGGTATGCCGGTGGCAATAAGCGCGGGCGCGATCGACGTCGGCTCCAGTGCCCGGATGCGCCAGGGCCGCGCGCTCGACGTGGCTCTGGCGACTCGCTCGGCACTGATGGACGCGCCTCGCTCGACGTAGATCGCCGTGTCTGCGAGTTCGTCGAGCTCCGCGAGCACGTGACTCGAAACGAGGATCGTTCTGCCCTCGGCCGCGAGCCGACGCACGAGGATACGCAGCTCGATGCGGGCGGCCGGATCGAGGCCGGACGCCGGCTCATCGAGCAGCAGCACTGAAGGGTCGTGCACCAGTGCTCTCGCAAGGCTGAGCTTCTGCTTCTGCCCGCGCGACAGCACCCTCGTCGGCCTGTCGGCAAGCTCCCACAGTCCGACCAGGTCGATGAGCTCGTCGGCCCTGGCCGCAGCCTGCGCCACGTCACGGCCATACATGCGCGCGGTGATCTGGAGTGTGGTGCGCACCGTCAGGGACGCCCACGAGCCGAGCGTGTCCGGCATCCACCCCATGATCGCTCTGACCGCCTGGGGATCGACGACGGGATCGTGCCCGGCGATGCGGATCGAACCCTCGTCGGGCGCGAGCAGGGTCGCGAGCATCAGTAGCAGGGTGGTCTTGCCGGAGCCATTGGGACCGACCAGAGCGGTGACAGT